>WPCJ01359822.1_pt1 | contig 25131 bp, 19 predicted proteins | sample 5399831 | NCBI WGS metagenome assembly WPCJ01 (sample SAMN12869470, study PRJNA574797) | sludge metagenome | isolation source: wastewater treatment of pH10 | place: China:Beijing | collected 2019-05-20 | reverse complement strand
CTGCAAGTGCCGGCGGCCGGCGCCGATCTGATCGACCGAAGTCGCCTGCCCCCGGGCTGTCGCGTCAGAACGCTCCATGACCACGGAACCGGCGCGAGCGAGTTCGTGATGGCGGCGATGCTGGAATGGTGCGTCGGCATCGGCTCCATGAACCAGGCGTTTCGTACCGGGCGCTGGGCACATGGATCGGCTGCCCGGGCGCCCCTTCGACCGGAACTGCAAGGGCGCACGCTCTCCATCATCGGCATGGGTACGATCGGCACCGCGGTGGCCAAGCGCGCCAAGGCTTTCGGCATGGTGGTCGAGACACTCAACCGCAAGCGGCGCGCCCTTTCTGCCGAGCTGGATGCTAGCTTCCTGCCGGATGAGCTTCCCGTGTTCCTGGCGAGAAGCGATTTTCTTCTGCTCGCATGCCCACTGACGCCCCAGACGCAGGGCCTGATCGATCGAACGGCTCTGGCGCACATGAAACCGGATGCGGTCCTGATCAACACCGCGCGCGCGGCCATCACGGTGGAGTCCGATCTCTTCGATGCTCTGAAGACCCGTAGGATCGCCGGCGCCATTCTCGATGTCTGGTGGCACTATCCGACGCCCGATGCGCCGCATCCTCGCCCTTCCGGCCTAGCCTTTCATGAGCTGCCCAACGTCATCATGACGCCGCACGTCGCCACCTGGTCCGCCTCGCTGCTGACCCGGCGCTGGACGGCGATCGGCGCCAATATCGCAAGCTTGAGCGACGAGATCTCGGGCCGTTCGGCCTCCCCTTTCAACTCTCCCCCATCTCCCGAGGAAGCCACATGAACATTTTCGGAGCCGAGGTCCCCTTTGCATCGCTTTGCGGCATCGAGCCCGTCTCCTATGCGGACGGTGTCTCGCGGCTGCGGCTGCAGCCACAGCCGGGCCTGGCAAACAATCACGGGTTTCTGCATGGCGGCGTATTGAGCGGGCTGCTCGATATCGGCCTTGCATCGGCGGCGCGCTGCTCCGTCGGGCTGCCGGTCGTCACGGTGAGCCTGCAGCTCGCATTCATGAAGGCGGCACGCGGCCCGGTTTCAGTCGAGGGCCGCGTTGTCAAAAGCGGCCGATCACTGATTTTCTGCGAGGGCGAGATCTCTGACGAGGCCGGTGAAATCGTTGCCACCGCCACCGCAATCATGAAGTCGGTGAACCCGTCAGCGCCAGCCTGATCCCGCTCCGCATCCGAACGGCTCAGCGACTTGCGAATGAGCAGGCGTTGACACCTCAAAGAATGACACCTAGTTTCATTGAATAACACTTGTCGTTATTGTAATGCGATAGAAAGAGTCTGATATGGCTGCCATCGAGCAATTGCGCGCGGATTCTCTCTTGGCGGAGAAATTATGGGGACGAATGTTCTCGGGACTGACCGCAGTGATTTTCCGGGAAAAGGGTGACACGTCTTTCCGGCAGGTCTGGTTCGACACGCTCCAGGCCCACCAGCGCGTCCATTTCCTGGAAGGCCTGCGCCGGCTCGGCATCAAGGATGACGAGCCGCCAGCGGTGAAGGCGGCCAAATACCACTACCTGACGAACGCCATCGGTGGCCTCAAGATGGAGTATATCGAGGAGACGCCGAAAAAAGTCTGGATCCGGTATCTGGCCCCGATGTGGACCTATGCCGGCGTCGCGATGCTCGCCCTGCCCGGCCATGCGCGCCGAACCATGGGCAGCGCCTGGCATCCCCGCAATGGCGCACTGCTCGGGGCGCCGGGCCTGCAATATGTCCGCACCAAGACCATCATGGAAGGCGACCCCTACGACGAGGGCTGCTTCATCGAGCACGACCGGGCGCTGGCTCCCGAGGAAGCTCTGGTGTTCCGGGTCGAACTGCGCACGCCGGAATTCGATCCCAGCAAGGCGCCGGTGCTCGATCCGGAACTCTGGCCCGAGGAGCGCAAGCTGAAGGCACGGCCGAAATTCGCCGGCGGCTATGTCTCGCGCACCATCCTGACCATGATCGCCAAGTTCGGGCTGGATTCCACGTCGTATATCGTGGCCCAGACCATGCGCCTCCTGGCGATCCAGTACATCCATGAGCTGAAGGCCGATCAGGGCATCGAAGGCAATGACCTCGCGTCGATCTCCCGGCTTTTTACCGGGCTGCTCCGCGCGACGCGGCAGGACCATGAATTGATCTGGGATGGTGATCGCCGCTTCCGCGTCGTGCTGCGCTCCTACAAACCTTTCGACTGGGAAATCCCGGAGGATCTGCGGGACGCCATGTTCCACTTCCAGCGCATGGGAACGCGCGTGCTCAACGGTCGCATCCGCGTCACCCGAGAGAGCGAGCCCTTCCCTGGGCCGATCGAGAGCGAAACCTGGACCTTCGAAGATACCGGAAAGTGGCTGTGGTGACGGGCGCAGGAAGGAGCCTTCCCATGGCAAATTCCAGCCTCGAAACGTCCGGCTGGGCGTCCGAACAAGCGATGCGGCGGCTCGAACGCGAGCCGCTTCCCGCCAATGTCGGCGCGCTGATCACAGACGCCGCCGCCCGCTATGGAGAGCGAGCCTTCGCATCGTTCTTCGACGATGGCATCGAGATCAGTTACCGATCGCTGGCGCGGCGCACTGCACAACTCGCCGACGGCTTGAACCGCATGGGCATCAGGCGAGGCACCCACGTCGCCGTCATGCTCGATACCGACGTGCATTACCTGCTGACCTGGTTCGCCCTGCTGAGGATCGGCGCGGTCGTTGCGCCGTTGAACCAGGCGTATACGGCGCGTGAACTCAACTACGTCATTCGGGATGCGGAAGCGCAGTTCCTGATCATCCATGGGAAATACCTGGCGTTGCTGGATGAGCTGCCGGTGTCGCCGATCCCGGCGGGCCATGTGGTTGCATTGGCGGGAACGAGGTCCGGCGCCCGACGCTGGGAGGATATCGAGGCTTCCGGCCGGGAGGATTTCGTGCCGCCCGAACAACCGTCACTCAGCGATCCCGCCAATATTCAGTATACATCGGGAACGACGGGCTTGCCGAAGGGCGCGATACTTCCGCAATCATATTGGCTGCTGCGCGGCCGGGTCTGGAACGCACAGCTTCATTTCCCCATCTCGCGGAACCTCATCGCCCAGCCGTTCCACTATGTCGACGGACAGGCGATGCTGATGCTGTCCCTGACGGGAGGGGGCACCGCCTTTGTCGCGAGACGCCAGAGCGCCTCGCGCTTCATGGAATGGGTGAAGACCTTCAATATCGAGTTCTGCAGCCTGCCTGAAATCGTCACCAACGCCCCCGAGCGTCCCGACGACGGCGAGAACAGCCTCAAGATCGCCTACTGCTACAGCCACCGCCTGTCGAACTACACCGCAGTGGAGCAACGTTACCGTTGTGTCGCCCGCCAGGGCTACGGCATGACCGAACTCGGCTCCTCGCTCTATGTGCCGGTGGAAGCGACCATGTTCACCGGAACCGGCACTGTCGGGATTCCGTCCGCCTTTCGGGAGGTTCGGATCGCGGACGAACATGGCCACACCGTTCCGGACGGGACCGTGGGGGAAATCCTGGTTCGCGGCTACAGCACATTCCTGGGCTATTTCAACCGCCCCGAGGCCAATGCTGCAGCCCGGGATGCGGAGGGCTGGTTCCGAACGGGCGACGCGGGCCGCCGCGACGATGCGGGATTCTTCTACTATGAAGGCCGCCGCAAGGACATGATCCGCCGCAGTGGCGAGAATGTCTCCGCCCTGGAGATCGAGGGCATCCTGCGCAGCCTGTCCGGCATTGCGGAGGCAGCGGTCCTTCCCGTTCCGGACGATATCCGGGGCGAGGAGATCAAGGCCTATATCAAGCTCGACGGCGACAAGTCAGCCGCCGACATGCCACCTGAACTCATACTCGATCATTGCCGGAAGAATCTCGCGCGCTTCAAGGTGCCTCGCTACCTGGAATATGTCGACGAATTTCCCCGCACGCCGGGCAACAAGATCAAGAAGATCGATCTTGTATCGGCCCGCCCCGACCTGCGCGCGGGGTCCTACGATAGCGGGTCAAAAAGCTGGCGGTCGCAATGACGGTTCCATCCGTGTCGGACAGGTCCAGGCACAACGATGTCTTTTTGGCGCACGGGCAACCGTGACGCCGAGGAAAGCGCCGCCAATCCGCAGATATTGCGGCAAAGCGGCGCCAGCCCGATCTGCCAGTCCCGCGACGTTGTTGCCGTAGGCGGCGCGACCCGCGCAAGCGGGAGCACCAGCGCAGCTTTGAAGCGAGGGGCCTGCCAGCGCAGCGTTGCCAGAAGGCATTGCCGCGGCCATCGTTCCCGGCAAGGGCAACCACGCCGACATCCGGCGCTGATTTCCCGATGTCAGCGCAATGGCGACGATCCAGCCGCAAACAGCGGTAGGACAACAGGTTCCGGTCGTTCGGCCCTACCTCGAGACGCCGACTGTCTGCGCCCTTCTTGCAGAACCCTGCCCGATTATCGGCGAGGTGTTACGACGAAGCTCAGCTCCGACCATGACCGAAGATGGATTTCACTTCGAGGAAATCTTCGAAGCCGAACACGCCGCCCTCGCGGCCGTTCCCCGACTGCCGGTAACCGCCGAAAGGTGCTGCGCTATCGAGCGGTGCACCGTTGATATGGACCATGCCTGCCCGTATCGAGCGGGCCAGCCGGCGAGCGCGCTCGATATCGCTGGACGTAACATAGCTCGACAAACCGTATACGGTGTCGTTGGCGATGGCGACCGCCTCTTCCTCGGAGCGATAAGGCAGGATCGAAAGGACTGGCCCGAAGATTTCGTCCCGGGCGATCGACATCTGATTGTCGACATCGGCGAAGATGGTCGGTCGGACGTAATAGCCGGTCTCAAGCCCTTCCGGCCGTCCGAGGCCGCCTGCGACCAGCGTCGCGCCTTCGGCGATCCCGACTTCGATCAGCCGCTGGATCCGCTCGAACTGCAGGGCACTGACCACGGGCCCCATCGTCGTCTGGGCGGAGCGGGGGTCACCGACGCTGACCGTGGCCGCTACCCGCGCCGCGATCTCGATCACCTCGGCCTGCCTGTCGGCAGGAACGAGCAGCCTGGTCGGAGCATTGCAGGATTGGCCGGTATTGCCGAAGCAGCCGAGCACACCTCTGGTCACGGCCTGTTCGAAATCGGCATCGTCGAGCAGGATGTTCGGCGATTTGCCGCCCAGTTCCTGGTGGACGCGCTTCACTGTGTCGGCGGCTGCCTTGGCAACGAGGATGCCGGCGCGGGTAGACCCGGTGAACGAGACCATGTCGACCTCCGGGTGGCGCGACAGGGCATCCCCGGCAGTGGCGCCGTCGCCATTGACCATGTTGTAGACGCCTGCAGGAACCCCGGCCGCATGCATGATCTCGCTGAACAGCAGAGCCGACATCGGTGCCACCTCGCTCGGCTTCAGCACCATGGTGCAGCCGGTGGCGAGGGCCGGGCCGACCTTGCAGGCGATCTGGTTCATCGGCCAGTTCCAGGGGGTGATGAAGCCGCAGACGCCGATCGGCTCGCGAGTGACGAGCACGTTGTTGATATGGGTCTCGAAGGTGTAGTCCCTGAGGGCGGCCAGCGCCTGCGACAGGTGCTCACGGCCGGCCGCCGCCTGTGCCCGGCGCGCGAGATTGATCGGCGCGCCCATTTCACGCGAGATCACCTCCGCCATCTCGTCCTGCCGCTTTTCGTATTCGGCGATGATCGCTTCGAGCAGTTCCATCCGCTCGTGGCGGCTGGTGCCGGCAAAGGCGGCGAAGGCCTTGCGGGCCGCCATCACGGCCTTGTCGATGTCAGTGACACTGCCGAGCGCGATCTCGGCATAGGCCTTCTCGGTCGACGGGTCGATGACAGCCAGGGTTGCGGAGCCTTCGCCGGGCACCCAACGCCCGTCGATGTAGAAATGCTCAGGATTCGACATCTCGGTATTGGCTCCGTTCACAGCCCGTCTGCGTGGCGTTGGTCGAAATCCAGGACGGCCTGCAGCAAGACTTCGGCACCCGCTGCGCAATCCGCGTAGGTGGCGCTCTCGGCCTCGTTATGACTTAGGCCGCCGGCACAGGGCACGAAGATCATCGTGGTTGGGGCGATGCGCGCGATGTAGGCGGCATCGTGGCCCGCGCCCGAGACGATGTCGCGCATGGCGTGGCCGCCGCTGGCGGCAGCACGCCGGACGGCCGCGATGCAGGCCTCGTCGAAACGGACCGACGGCGATGTCCAGATCCGCGTCATGGCACCGCTCATTCCGCGCGCACCTGTGATGTCCTGCAGCGCGGTCTCGACGGCCTGCTCCATGGCGTCGAGGTCGGCATCTCGGGGATGGCGCAGGTCGAGCGACATCGTGACACTGCCGGGGATGACATTGCGCGAGCCGGGCCGGGCGGCGATCGTGCCGACGGTGGCGACGGCGTCATGAAGGCCCCGCGCCATGGCGTCGACCGCCTGGATCAGCACGGCGCTCGCGGTCAGCGCGTCGGCGCGCAGGGCCATAGGGGTCGATCCGGCATGGGACTCGCGGCCCTCGATCTCGATGTCGTACCAGCGCATCGCCTGCACCCCGGTCACGACGCCGATCGTCTTCTCTTCGGCTTCGAGGATCGGCCCCTGCTCGATGTGCAACTCGAACATCGCGCCGATCGGGATCTGGCCGACGGGCACCGAGCCGCGATAGCCGATGCCGTCCAGCGCCGCCGAGAAGGTTTGCCCTTCCGCATCGATCCGGGAATCGGCGTAGGCGCGGTCGAACACGCCGGCATGGACGCCCGAGCCGAGCATGGCCGGCGCGAAGCGGGAGCCTTCCTCATTCGTCCAGTTCACCAGCATCAGCGGGGCGTTGGTGCGATAGCCTGCCTCGTGCACCGTCCGCAGGCATTCCAGCCCCGCCAGAACGCCGAGCACGCCGTCGAACTTGCCCCCCGTCGGCTGGGTATCCAGATGGCTGCCGATCGCGACAGGCGCGAGATCGCTGCGCAAGCCGGGCCGCACGGCAAAAATATTGCCGACCTCGTCGATCGTGACCTCGCAGCCGAGCGCCCGGCATTCGCCACAGAACCAGTCGCGCACTTGCCGATCTTCGTCGGTCAGCGTCAGCCGGCGGATGCCGCCCTTGGCAGTACCGCCGATCAGGGCGGTCTGCATCAGGTCCGCCCAGAGACGATCAGCGTTGATCGCCAGATTGCTTCTATTCATGACACTACCTGCAAACATGGAAGTTCCGTTCGGCACCATTCCGCGAGCGCATTCGTAAAAAGCGGTCGCTACCGGTGGACAGCCCGCGGCGGTGGTCCCGGCATCGTGCAGGGCCATTCACGATCCTGCAGGCGGGAATGGCGGCCGGATCCGCGAACCCGTCGCCCCGCCGGGGCAGCGATGCTGACCGCACGATACGACGGATCCTCGCTTCAGTGCCCGAGACCGCCCATGAGCATGTATTTGATTTCGACGAACTCCTCCATTCCGTGGAGAGAGCCTTCGCGTCCGAGGCCGGATTCCTTGACTCCGCCGAAGGGCGCGACCTCGGTGCTGAGGATCGCGGAATTGACACCGACCATGCCGTATTCCAGCTCCTCTGCGACGCGGAAAGCCCGGCCGAGATCCTTGGTGTAGAAATAGGCTGCCAGCCCGAAGGGCGTGTCGTTCGCCAGTGCCACCACCTCGTCCTCGTCGTCGAAGCGATAGACCGGCGCGACCGGGCCAAAGGTCTCCTCGCGCGTCACCAGCATCCTGGTGGTGACGCCCGAGAGCACAGTCGGCTCGTAGAAGGTGCGGCCCAGCGCATGGCGCTTGCCGCCGACCACGACGGCGGCACCGTTGGCGACGGCATCGGCGACATGGCGCTCGACCTTGTCGACTGCGGCCTGGTTGATCAGCGGCCCCTGTACGACGCCGGGCTCGGCGCCGTCGCCGACCTTCATCTTCGCGACCTCACCGGCGAATTTCTCGACAAAGGCATCATGGATACCAGCCTGGACATAGAGTCGGTTGGTGCAGACGCAGGTCTGTCCCATATTACGGTACTTGGCGATGATCGCGCCCTGTACGGCTGCGTCGATATCGGCATCGTCGAAGACGATGAAGGGCGCATTGCCGCCGAGTTCCAGCCCGACCTTCTTCACCGTGGAGGCAGCCTGCTGCATCAGGAGCTTGCCGACCGGGGTCGAGCCGGTGAAGCCGACGAAGCGCACCGCCGGATGCGAGGTCATTACGCCGCCGATCGCCTTGGCGTCACCGGTGACGATGTTGAGCACCCCCTTGGGAAAGCCGGCGCGCCCGGCGAGTTCGGCCAGCGCCAGGGCCGTCAGTGGCGTATCGGGCGCCGGCTTGATGACGAACGTGCAGCCTGCGGCGAGACCCGGCGCGCATTTGCGGGTGATCATCGCGGCAGGGAAGTTCCAGGGCGTGATCGCAGCGCAGACCCCGATCGGCTGCTTGGCCACGATGATGCGCGAATTCGGGAAAGGAGAGGGAATCGTCTCGCCATAGATGCGCTTGGCTTCCTCGGCGTAGAACTCGACGAAGGACGCAGCGTAGGCTACCTCGCCGCGCGCCTCGGCCAGCGGCTTGCCCTGTTCGGCGGTCATGATCCTGGCGAGATCCTCCTGGTTCGCCATGATCAGGTCGAACCATTTGCGCAGGATGACGGAGCGTTCCTTCGCGCTCTTTTTGGCCCATGGCTTGAAGGCGCGCGAAGCGGCCTCGACGGCCGTCGTGGCCTCCGCTGCGCCGAAATGCGGCACCTTGGCCATCACGGCACCGGTCGCAGGATTATCGACGGGGTCGACGGCTACGCCGAGCCAGTCTCCATCGACAAGGCACTGCGACTTCAGGAGCGACGGATCGTTGAGGTTCAGCATGGGGTATCCAATTCGTGACGGTTCAGGCCGCCAGCGCGGTTTCGAGAATGGCCAGCCCCTCGTCGACGATCGCGTCCGAGGCAGTCAGCGGCACGAGGATCCGGATCGTGTTGGCGTTGGTGCCGCATGACAGCAGGATCAGCCCGTTCTCATGGGCACGCTTGGTGACGCGCCGGGTTGCCTCGGCATCCGGCTCCATCCCGCCACGCTCCTTGATGATGTCGAAAGCAACCATGGCGCCCGGACCGCGCGCTTCCGAAATCGGCAGGAGGTGGTTGGCTTGCGCCATACGCGCGAGCGAACTGCGCACCCGCTCGCCGATGGCGTTGTCCCGTTCGATCAGCTTCTCCTTCTCGAAGATGTCGAGAACCGCCAGCGCCGCAACGCAGGCAAGAGGGTTGCCGGCATAGGTGCCGCCGAGGCCGCCAGGGGCTGCCGCATCCATGATTGCCGCCCGTCCGATGACACCGGAGAGGGGGAATCCGCCAGCCAGGCTCTTCGCCACGCAGATCAGGTCCGGCTTGGCATCGTAGTGCTCCATGGCGAACATCTTGCCGGTGCGTCCGAAGCCGGTCTGGACCTCGTCGGCGATCAGCATGATGCCATGCTCGTCGCAGATCCGGCGCAGGCCGGCGATCAGCTCCAGCGGAGCCTGATGGAAGCCGCCTTCGCCCTGAACGGGCTCGATAATGATGGCTGCGACCCGCGAGGGATCGACATCCGCCTTGAAGATGAAGCCGAGATAACGCAGCGCATCCTCGACGCTCACGTCGCCGCCGGTGGCAGGGAACGGGACGTGCCAGACATCGGGAAGCGTCGGCCCGAGGCCCTTCTTGTAGGGCACCACCTTGCCGGTCATCGCCGAGGCCATGATCGTGCGGCCGTGGAAGCCGCCGGTGAAGGCGATCACGCCGGCCCGGCCGGTGGCCGCGCGGGCGATCTTGACGGCATTCTCCGTGGCTTCGGCGCCCGTGGTGAAGAGCACCGTCTTGGCTGGTCCGTCGATCGGCGCCAGCGCGTTCAGGCGCTCGGCGAGTTCGACATACGGCTCATAGGCCATGACCTGGAAGCAGCTATGCGTGAAGCGGTCGAGCTGGGCGCGCACGGCCTCGATGATGGCGGGATGGCAATGCCCGGTGTTGAGCACCGCGATACCCCCGGCGAAATCCACATAGCGCTTGCCCTCGACATCCCATATCTCGCTGTTGACGGCGCGATCGGCGAAGAGAGGCGTGGCATGGCCGACACCCTGCACGACGGCGTTGTTGCGGCGGACGAGAAGTTCTGCATTGGTCGGCATGAAGGCCTCCTGGATCGTTGGGTTCATGCTAGGAGGCGCCCCCTGCCCCAACAATCAGTATTAAAGCGCCGGATCGGTCTCTTTTGCGCACATGATCTCGCGATCGCCGCGATCAGCCGGCGACGGAGGGCCGGGCCGGATCGGCCCGGAAAGCCTCGCGCAGCCATTGACGCAGCACGCTGATAGTGGGTTCGGTCCAGCGCTTGCGGAGCGCCAGCAGCCGATAGCTGCCCATGTAGATGTTGGAGCTCCCGACTTCGACCAGGGCGCCGCTTCTCAATTCGTCCTCCACCAGCTTATCGTTGGCGATCGCGATGCCCTGGCCGAGCCGGGCTCCCTCGATCGCTATATGGGCGTGCCAAAGCTGCTGGCCGTGCAGGCTCGGGATCTCCCGAAGACCGGCCAGAGCCAGCCAGTTTGCCCATTGCTCCGTCGATTCCTCATGGATGAGCGCACTATGGGCGATATCCTCGATGCTCATCTGCGCCCTTCCTGCCAGAAAGGCGGGACTGGCCACTGGAAAGACACGCGGGCGAACCAGCTCCTCGACCTGAATACGTTCGTCCCGCTCCTGCCCTTCCGCATAGGTGATGAGCGCGTCGGCCTCCCCTCCGGCGAGGTCGGGACGGGCGAGGGTCGGCTGGAGATTGATGTCCCAGTCGCGTGGCGGGCCGGTCAATTCCGGCAGCCGCGACAGCAGGCGGTTGCCGACGATGCCCGGCGTGCACCAGATATTGAGTTTGGACGGGCGTTTGGCGCGCAAGGCGCGGGTTGCACGCCGCATTTGAGCAAAAGCGCTGGCAATATCCTGATGATAGCGCCGCCCGTCCTCGGTCAGAACAAGGCGCCGGCCTTGCTGGGCCATCAGGACCACCCCCAGCGTCTCTTGCAGGTGGCGAAGGTGTTTCGAGATCACCGTATGGCTGACAGCCAGCTCATCCCCCGCAGCGCGAACGCTTCCCAGTCGCCCCAGTGCTTCGAAGGCGCGCAGGGAGACGGGCGATGGCAGCGGCCGAGACGTCTTGTCGGGCACGGGTCAAGCTCTCCTGTCGTGAAACAGCTGCCGGGAGCGGCTGCCGTTTCGCACGGCGCCCGACCTGTTCCGGCGTAGGAGGGCAGCTTGCACGGGCGTTCAATCTCGCTGACAGATGGGATGCTTCTGCGAACATCGCGTCATGGCCGACGATGGTCACCATATTCGGGAAGCCTCGCGCCCGGCGTGGCTCGCGGATGTGGTGACTTGCGGCAGGGCTGGGCGGATCGCCCGCCCCCGGGATGGTTCAGCCCCTCACGAGGCGAGTTCCAGCATGACGTCAGCGACGATTTGCGCTCCCGCGGCGATGTCGGATGGGCTCGCATACTCCGCTTCATTGTGGCTGATGCCGTCCTTGCACGGAATGAAGAGCATTCCCGTGGGGCATAGGCCAGGGAAATACCGGGAATCATGTCCGGCGCCTGAATAAATCGAGCGGTGGCTGATCTGCCGCAATTGGGCCGCCCTCTGGATGGCATCGCGTACCGGCCCTTCGAATGAAACCGGGATTGCGCTCGATTTTTGGGTCACGGTCGCTTCGCAGGGCGCGGCGTGACGAGCCACGGTCTCGATGACGATCGCACGGCAGCGTTCCAGCTCCGCCTGATCCGGGTGGCGCAGATCGATGGCAAAGCTGGCCCTCCCCGGTACAACCGACCAGGCGTTCGGCGAGATGCTGAACCGGCCGACGGTGAAACGCAGAACGTCCTTTTCGTCATGCAGGGCCTCCCGCAAGGCCTGGACGATCGTGACCGCGCTGAAGAACGCATCCTTGCGCCTCCGGCGCGGCGTGGTGCCGGAATGGTCCTCTCGGCCCGTGACATCCACCATGAGGCGCAGATTGCCCTGCATCCCGGTAACGACGCCCAGCGTGATGCCGCCTTCCTCGAGTTCCGGCCCCTGTTCGATATGGGCCTCGATCAGGGCGGCGAAGGGCGTCCCCAGCGGGCGATGTTCCGCCTCCGGCAGAAGCTCCCGGAGCGCGCGCACGCAATCGCGCAGCGGCACGCCGTCGTCCCCGATCGTGGCCAGGGCCTGTTCCAGGGGCATCACGCCGGAATAGACCGCCGAGCCCATGCAGCCTGGGGCGAAGCGCGAACCCTCTTCGTTATTCCAGACGACGCATTCCAGGGGATGGCGGGTTTGCACGCCCGATTGCTGGATGCTCTGCAGGGCCTCCAGCGCGGCAAGGACGCCGAATATGCCGTCGAAGCGACCGCCATTGGGCTGACTGTCGCAATGCGAGCCGCTGACCACGGGCGGCAGGAGCGGATCCAGCCCTTCCCGTCGCATGAAGAGGTTGCCGACGTCGTCCAGGAAAAGCTTGAAGCCCAGCCCGAGCGCGATATCCGCCAGCGCTCGATGCGCCTCAAGATCCGACCCGTCGAGAGCGAGGCGCCAGACGCCTCCCCCGGCCGTGGCTCCGAAACGTGCCAGCTCCATATGCCTGTTCCAGAGGCGGTCGGAATCGATCGTCACGGTCATCGCGATATCCTGGTTCAAATCTGCATCGGAAACGTCGCATTTCCGAGCTTGCGCTTCTTGAAGCGGTCCGCCGAACAGGTCGCTTCCAATCGGGCGAATGTCGGAGCCCGACGGGGCAGCCGCTGGACCCGATTCCACCGGCACGGTCGAGGCTCGTGGATCGGACCGGCCATCATCATGCGGACGGCGTCTAGATGCGATGCAGCCTCGAACTGCATCGCATCCTGGCGGGCGGCGTGACGTCAGGTCAGCACGGAACCTCGATGAGGAAGGGACCTGGCCTTTTGACGCTCTGCCCGAAGAGATCGATCAGCTTCTCGACCGTATCGGCGCGCGCGGCTTCGACACCCATTCCCTCCGCCAGTTTCACCCAGTCCAGGTCCGGCCGGCTGAGGTCGAGCATGTCGAGCGCCGTTCGCCCGGGATTGGTCGCGCCGACATTGTGCAGCTCCGTTTCGAGGCTGGCATAAGCGCGATTGGAGAAGATGATCGTGGTGACGTTGAGGTTCTCGCGCGCCTGGGTCCACAGAGCCTGCAACGTGTACATGCCGGACCCATCGGCCTGGAGAGCGACGACGGGCCTGTCGGGACAAGCGACCGCGGCACCCGTAGCCAGGGGCAGGCCGATGCCGATCGACCCCCCGGTCAGTTGCAGCCAATCATGGGCGGGAGCGCCGATGGTCGCGGGGTAGACGCCGCGGCCGGCATTGATGCTCTCGTCGACGACGATCGCGTTCTCGGGCAGCAGCGCACCGACCACTGCACCGATGGTTTCGGGCGTGATCGCACCGGAGGGCAGGTCCGGCCGGCTCAGGGGCTGGATGAGTGGGCTCGTCGCCGTCGCGCCCACCGCGTCGGCCAGTCGCTCGAGCGCATCGAGAATATCGTCTTCGGGCTTGGCGAAGGCGTGGACCTGACATTCGGGTGGCAGCACGAGGCTAGGCTTCCCCGGATAGGCGAAAAAGGCCACGGGCTCCAGCGTTCCGACCAACACGACGCGGCGGATGTCGCTGAGCTGCTCCAGAGCCCGCCCGACCACGTAGAAGATCCGGTCGAGGCGAGGCCTGCCGGCGCCGCGTTCGATGCGCGCGTTGGAGGTCGGCCCCAGAACCCGTGCGCCACAGGTTTCGGCGATCCGGCTGGCGAGCTCCATGGTGCGCGCCCGCTGCGCGCGTCCTCCGACGAGGATGAGCGTCGGCTCGCCCGAACGCAGGGCGCTGACCGCTTCCCGCAAAGCGTCGTCGGAGACCTTGGGCCGGGCCGCGACAGGCACTGGTGCGGCGGGGCCGTCGGACTCGTTCCAGGCGGTATCGGCCGGCAGGATCAGGGTCGCGACCCCTCCCGCTCCCGCCAGGGAGGCGGCAACCGCCTCGGCTCCGTCCCGCGCCACGGAACGCGCATCCATCGATGTCTTGACCCAGCTCGACATCGGGCGGGCGACGCCTTCGACATCCGAGGTCAGAGGCGCGTCGTAACGGCGGTGATGCGTCGCGTGGTCGCCAACGATGTTGACGACGGGGGTGTTGGCCTTGCGCGCGTTGTGAAGATTGGCCAGCGCATTGCCGAGCCCCGGGCCGAGATGCAGCAGGGTCGCGGCCGGCTTGTCCGTCATGCGGGCATAGCCGTCGGCAGCGCCCGAGACCACGCCCTCGAACAGCCCCAGGACGCAGCGCATGCCGGCAACCCGGTCGAGCGCGGCGACAAAATGCATTTCCGATGTGCCGGGATTGGCAAAGCAGGTGTCAACTCCGCTTGCCACGAGCGTTCGTACCAAGCTTTCCGCGCCGTTCATGTCTCTTCCTTAGCGTCGATCGACCAGATTATCGGAAAAAGGGCCGGGCATTCTTGCCCGGCCCTCCCGTCTCAAAGCGGGTCGCGGATCAATGGCGAGGTGGAGCAGTGGATGCCGCCACCACCGAGAGCCACGTTGTCGTAGGGCACGAAGCGGATCGAGATCCCGGCCTTGTCGAACTTCGCCTGGGTGCGCTCCGAGAGCCCCTCCCGCATCAGAACGCGCCCCGGCCTGACAGCCAGGCAATTCACGACGCTGGTCTTGTCGTCCGGGCAGACCTCGATCTGACGGATACCGAGTTCGGTCAGCTTCTCCAGGAACCAGAAGGGCAGCATCGAGGGGTTCAGGAAGCAGGTTTCCGGATCGAGCATCACGAAAAGACCGTCGATATGCAGGCGATAGCCGGTCAACTCGACGCGCAGGAGTTCGACGCCCTGGGTGCGCAGCACCTCTTCGAGCTGGCGCGCGCCCTCTTCATTGCCACGGCTGGACAATGCGACGACGGCGACCTTGGGCGTCAGGAAGGCGAAGCTGCCGCCTTCCATGAGGCCGGTACCGGTGATCGTGCGCAGGATCGGCATGCCGAGCTTTGCCAGCGTGCGCGTGACGGGCTGTTCTTCACCCCGGCGGATCGGCGGCCCCAAACGCGTGACGATGGCGCCACCATTCACCGCGATGACGCTGTCACGCGTGTAGACAGTCTTCATCTTGCCGGGCGCCGCCTTATCGACGAACACGACCTCGGCCCCTTCCTCGCGCAGAGCGGCAACGAGGCCGTCATGCTCGGCCTGCTGGGCCGCCAGATCGGGGATCGAGTTGCCGCGCCAGTACCAGCCCTTCTCCGGATCGCCGAAGGCGCCGATGTCGGGCAGGCGCTTGGACGGATCGACGATATTCAGCTCGTCACCCGGACGGTGCATCAGCACCATGCGCAACTGGCCGACGTCGTTGTTGCAGCCCCAGTGCCGCCCCCAGACGCCGAGCTGCTCGGACTCGCTGTGGAAGGCCGGCTCGGCGCGCGAGCCGAACTGCTTGATCAACATGTTGTAGCGGTATTCGGGTTCCGAAATGATCGACACGATCGAAATCTCCGTGCTGATGAAGTAAATTGGGGGGAGGCGGCGATACTCAGCCGGCAGCCGTCGGCGTCGTCCATTCGGTGCCGCGTTCGGTTGTGACGTATTCGGGCCAGCGGTAATGGATCGGGGCCTCGAAATCGCGCGGCAACAGCGGAGCGACCCAGTTCGATCCGCCGATCCCGCCGCCAGTGCGCTGCTTGAACTCGTCCTGGGCCTTGGCCAGCGACGTGCCGTCGGTGAGCAGATCGATGATCGTCATGGCGATCACCTTGCTGGCTGTCGACCACATCGGATCGATGCAGTCCGGCATGCCGCCCATCGCATGGCGCGTCCAGTCGGGATAGCGCATGCCGGGGACAGATTTCAGCGTCGGCCGCCCGACATAGAGCCGGACCGTCGGCGCATGCCAAGTGTAGTCCACGTAATCGTCAGCCGCGAGATTCTTCTGCCAGGCCGGCAACTGGGCGCGGAACGCCTTCTCGCCTTCCCAGGGCGCGGTCAGGGTCTGGATCTCCGTCGCGAACGGATTATCCATCGGTTCGACGCCGAGGCTTTTTTGAATCTCGCGGCCGAACTCACGCGCCCGCTCGTTCCATTGCGGCGCACCGACGGCCTCGAAATTGCGCCAGGCAGTCTCCGCCATGGCATGGTTGGGCAGGCCTGCCCGAGTCCGCGTGATCCATGCGGCCGAGGTCGTGCAATGGGTCATTGCAGCACAATGCTCGGCATTGCGGTCGAGCACCTCGAAGACGCGCTCGCACATGTCGAGCGTCGGCGCGCGCAGCGAATACTGGATCTGGGCAAGACCCGGCGCGCGGTTGTCGGCAGCCGCGTAACCTGCCTGAACGATATACTCGTTCAGACTCCAACTGCCATGGTGTGGCAGCATGGATTCTTTCGTGTATTTCGACGAGGTGTACATGAGGCAGACGGCGTCGATGGCGCCCGGTGCACGCGCGGTCGAGTGGTTATGCGTGACGGTGGTAAGGCCGGCGCCCTGCTGCCACGTTTCCGGATTGTTGCATTCGAAGGTGTAGATCCGGCTCCAGTAGGGCGCGCTGTGGGTGTCCCAGAAGCAGCTGTTCGCCAGTGCCGGGAACGAGTGCGGGTGAAAGCTGATGGCGGCGTCGAGGTCGTCGTAATAGCCCTTGGCCGCGTGCACGGGCTTTGAGCCGCACATCTTCTCGGCCGGCTCGCCAAAGAACTTCAGCCGCCCCTTGATACCATGGCGCTCCATCGCATGTTTGGCCGCAAGGAAACCGGCAAAAGAACCGATGCCGAGCGCGGAATGCGGATCGGTATGGCCTGCCGCGTGCCGGCTGACCCCCTCGCGCGGCTGATGGTACGGAACAGCCGCCTGCGACGTCCCCGGAACCGCGTCGTACTCGGCATAGCCACCGATCGTCGGCCCATCGCCATTGGACCATTCCGCGCAGAACGCGGTCGGCATGCCGCCTGTGCCTTCCTCGACGGTGAAGCCCTCGGCCCGCAGACGTTCGACATACCAGGCTGCGGACTTGTACTCGCGCCAGGACGGCTCGTGCAGATTCCAGATGGTCATATGATCGGCGGACAACTGATCGGCGTTCTGTTCGAGCCAGCCGAGCGCAGTGGTTTTCTGGGCGCCGTGAGCGCGTTCGTCAGACATTGTATTTACCTCACAAGTTCCGATTAGGCTCGTCGCGAGCGTGTATAGGCGTCGGTACAGAGAAGACTGACAGTGATCGCGATCAGAACCGCCGCAACGGCAGCCATGGTCGGATCCAGCGATTCGTTGATGCCGTCCCACATGCGTCGCGGCAGGGTGAAGACAGCGCGGCCGGCGATGAAGAGAGCCAGGACGAGTTCATCCCAGCTGTGAATGAAGGCGAAGATCGCCCCCGAGATCACCCCCGGCTTGATGTTGGGAATGATCACCAGTCTCAGCGTCTGGCCAATGCTGGCGCCGAGGCTGAGCGAAGCCTGCTCCAGGCGCGGGTCAAACCCCGCAAGCGCCGTGGAGACGGTGATCACCACATAGGGCAGCCCCGTCACGATGTGCGCGATGATCAGCCCGGTATAGCTGTCGAGCAGACGCAGATCGATCCAGAACTGATAGATTCCAAGCGCATAGACGATGGTGGGAACCATGATCGGCACCAGCATCAGCATCCGGACGAAATCGCTTGCACGGTTGCCCAGGCGCCAGCAGCCGATGGCGCACAACGTGCCGAGCAGGACCGCCGCGACCGTGGATGCGCATGCAATGACAAAGCTCTGCAGAATGCTCGTCATCCAGGGGCCGGAAGTGAACAGCTTCTCGTAATACTGGAACGAAATTCCCTGCTCGGGCAGCGACAGATAGTGCTTGTCCGTCACCGACACTGCGAAGACGATGGTGATGGGCAGCACGAGGAAGCAGACGATCAACCACGCCATCGACCGCGTCATGATCGAGATATTGCCAAAGCCGTTCGTGCTCATCAGCCAGCTCCGAAGAGTTTACGCAGGTTCACCAGCCTGCTCAGCGCCGCCAGCAACCCGCCGATCAGCAGAAGCAGGGTTGCGGCGAGCATCGTGCCCAGTCCCCAACGGACGACTTCGAGAATCTGAACCTTGATGTACTCGGCGATCATCAGCGTCTTGCCGCCACCCAGCAGCGCCGGAGTCACGAAGAAACCAAGCGAGAAGATGAAAACGAGGATGCCTGCGCCCACCACTCCCGGAAGGGACAACGGCAGGAAGACCCTCCGGAAAGCCTCAAACCGCTTCGCGCCCAGTCCACGAGCCGCGGCGATGCAGCGTTGATCGATATCGCGCATGTTGGCGTAGATCGGCAGCACGCCCAGCGGCAGCATGTAGTGAATCATGCCGATCATCACGCCCGTCTCGTTCCAGATCAGGCTCAGCGGCGTATCGATGATGCCGCTCGACATCAGAACGGAATTGATCAACCCATCCCGACGCAGCAGGACGAACCAGGCGAATGCCCGCACGAGGACCGAGATCCACAATGGGATCAGGATGCCGAGAAACATCCATCGCTGCGTTCGCGGCGACGAATGCACCAGTGTATAAGCCAGAATATAGGCCAAGATCAGCGTAACGACGGTGGTCACCATGGTGATCCGCGCCGTCGTCAGCAGCATCTTGTGGATCGATGCGCTGGTCGCAAGGAGTTCGTAATTCCCCAAGCCGGGCGCCGGGACGGTTACACTCATCCAGAGCACGCGGCCGATCGGGTATATGTAGAACACGCACAGCATGAACAAGGCCGGCGCGATCAGGAGCCAATACCGCGTATGGGTACCGGCGAGCAGGCTTAATCCTGCTCGCCGCTCTCTGGCCGAGGCATGAACACTCATCTATTCAATCCTGTTTGAAGCCCTGCAGCTCTCGGCCGCATCATCATCGATGATGCTAAGTCTTCCTACCGACTGGCACCAAGATCACGACGAGATAAGATCAAGAAATTCTTGATATGTTTTGGTATGGTTCGCCGTATACCATTCGGCATTTACTTTTACCTGAACGGCTGCGTTCTGTGGCGAAGACGGATTCCGCGCGGCCAGCTCAGCGGGAACCTGGGCGTTTGCAAGCGGATTGGCCGGGCCGTTCCCCATTGCCGCCAGCAAACGGATCTGACCTTCCGGCTTCTGCATGGACGCGATGGCGCGCATGGCCTCCTTGCCGGCCGGGTTGCCCTTGGGCACGACCCAGATACCGGGCTGCAGCAATCCGTCCTTGAACGTATACTGGATGCGGCCGCCGGTCTCCTCGATCAGGACGTTGGCCCGCGTGTGCCAAAGCATGCCCATGACGCACTCGCCATCACGCAGCAGGCTCTGGCTGTCCGACCCGCTCGACCAGAACAGGAGGTCCTTTTTGATCGTCGCGATCTTCGCGAAAGCCCGCTTCACGTCCAGCGGATAGAGCTTGTCCTTCGGCACACCGTCCGCCAGGAGCGCCATCTCGAGCATGGCCTGCGAATTCTTCCGCATCATGCGGCGGCCTGGATATTTCTTGGTATCGAAGAAATCCGCGAGTGTCGGCTCGGTTTTGATCTTGCTGGTATCCCAGGCCATGACCGTGCTGAACATGTAGTTCACCACGCCCTTTTCATAGGCGAATTCAGGGAAAACCTTGCTCTTGTCGACGATGGAGTAATCGATGTCCTCAAGAACGTCATGGGGACCCAGTTCGCCGAGCGACGTCACGCCGGAATCACAGATGTCCCAGGTGACGTTCTTGGACCGCACCATGGTCAGGATCTTGCCGCTTAACGCGCCGCTTCCGTCCAGCACGATCTTGCCGCCCTCGGCCGCGAACGGCTTGACGAACGCTTCTTCGAACGCAGGCATGGCCACACCGCCGAAATTGACGAGAACGACCTCCTTGCGAGCCTGCGCGAGAGCCGCGCCGTTGCCGGCGAGCGTCAGCGCCGCAGGGGCGATGCCCATGGCGAGCGCATTGCGGATCAGATCGCGGCGAGAGGGATCGGCCCCTCGCTCGATTGCCAGATTGACGCAATCTTCTGCGAAATCATGCTTATCCATGTTTCATCCCTCTTTTTGTTGGAATTCAGAGATCGGGTGGTCGCGTGATCAGTCTTGAGCGACGACCATGCCGGCTGCGGCACTCCAGCCCAGCTTCATCGCCGCGCCGATCTCCGGCGCGAGGTCGGATTGCCAGGTTGGCACGGAAACGCTGAACGATCCGAAGGGGCCGGCATCGACGACGAGGCGGAACTCCGAACCGAGATAGTTCCATTCCGTAAGGGTCCCAGCCAGTTCGTTCTCGGCTGTCTCGCCCGAGCGAAGAACTCCGATCTTCTCCGGGCGAAGGGCGATGCTGACGCTCGCCCCGATTGCAGGAGCAGGCCCTTTCGTCCGCTGGACGAAGCGGACCCCTCCACCGGAAAACACGAATCCCCCGTCGCGATGCTCGACGACCGACCCGCTCACGAAATTGCTTTTCCCGATGAAGTCCGCGACGAAGGCGGTATTGGGACGCTCATAGAGATCTGTCGGCGTACCATGCTCGACGATCTTGCCGCTGCGCATAACCGCGATGCGGTCTGACATGGAAAGCGCTTCTTCCTGGTCGTGCGTCACATAAATGAAGCCCAGGCCGACTTTCCGGTGCAACCGCTTGAGTTCGTCCTGAAGCTCGGCCCGCAGCTTTTTATCGAGCGCACTGAGCGGCTCGTCGAGAAGGAGAAGATGGGGCTGGAACACAAGGGCCCTGGCAAGAGCCACGCGCTGCTGCTGCCCACCCGAAAGCTGGCGCGGCAAACGATCAGCCAGCGCGGTCAATTGCACGAGATCGAGCGCCGCCCTGACTTTCGTTGCAATTTCCTCTCGCGATTGCTTTCGCACCTTGAGAGGAAAGGCGACGTTGTCGAAGACCGAGAGATGCGGAAAGAGCGCATAACCTTGAAAAACCATCCCAAGGTTGCGGGCCTCCGGCGGTAAATGAGTAATGGTCTGACCGTTGAGTGTCAGGTCTCCCCGATCGGCCTGAACAAAACCCGCGATCATCATCAGCAGAGTTGTTTTGCCGGAACCGGACGGCCCGAGCAATGTCAGAAACTCACCCCGCTTGATGCTGATTGAAACATCGTCAACAGCGCGAAAATTCGTGTACTTCTTCGTTACGTTAGAGATTTCCAGACCGGCCATTTTTCTGCCTTGTTTCCCTTTTGTGGGCGATTTCCGCCCCCGAACACGGGTTCAACCTACCCGGCCTGCAGCCCTGCCATCCGCACACTTGCCGCCCAGTCCCGGCGACTGGCGCGATGAGCAAGACCCGGCGGCCCGGAGCCTCAGCCGGCAGTTGAGCGCCGGCCCTGAGCCATCCTCGCCGCCAGATCGCCGCGCTCCGCATCGCGGCACCGAAATGACAGGAGCGCCGATTGCGCCACGCCGACCATCCAGGCGCCGCCACGAGGCCAGCGGGCCCGCACGCTTGCTGACACCCCTTGGAGCGCTATGGTCATCATTATCTCCTGAATACCGAAATGCATTCTTGTATTTTTTCGGTAGCAAATCAAGATGGTTTATCTTGAATGCGCATCTTATTTTCGGCCGCGCCGCTTGGCGGCAGCGCCCGACATGGACATGAATGTGAAGTCAAACCATTTTCGGATTGCGGAAGCCGCTCGGATTGCCGGAGTATCGACTTCGACATTGCGTCTCTGGGAGGCGCACGGACTGATCACCCCCGTGCGAACGCAGGCTGGCCAGCGGTTGTTCACCGTCGAGCAACTGGCCCGGCTTAAGGAAATTGCCCGGCTCAGGAGCGATAAAGGTCTGAATCCGGCGGCGATCGCGACGCGCATGGGGCAGGACAAAGCCGGCAATCCGTCTCCCGGGAAAAGCGGAGCTGCGCCGGTCGACGGAGCGGGGCTGCCAGTCGGGTTACGAATTCGTCGGCTCCGGCAAGCCTCTCATCAGACCCTTGAAGCGATTTCCCAGGCAACCGGGATTCCGGTCTCCACGCTATCGACATTCGAACGAACGTCGGTCGGCGTCTCATTCAAGTCGCTTCATGAATTGGCCCAACACTTCAACACAACAGTCGCAGCCTTGAACGGGCAGGCCGATCATCACGACAACGAATATCTGGTGAGGGCCGGAGAGTGGGCGACCTGGCCCCCTACGTCACCGGGTGTTACGGTGCAGGCCCTGTCGCGCGGGCCGAGCTTGATGGAATGCCATCGCTTTGAGCTGGCGCCTGGAGCTTCGAGCGAAGGCACCTACTCCCATGCCGGCGAGGAATTTTTGCACATACTCGCCGGAAGTATCGAAATCTCGCTCGACAGCTCCCGGTTTTTCTTACTGGCCGCCGGGGATTCGTTCTATTTCGAAAGCGTGCGGCCGCATGCTTGGCGCAATACGGCCGATGTCCCGGCAGTCGTCATCTGGATCAACACACCGGCGACGTTCTGAGAGAGGCCTCGGCGCCCCCCCGCCGCTCTTCGCCAAAAGACCCGGGAGAAAGCGGAAATACCGCAAACCGCGCGGGCCGCAATTGCCGATGGAGCAGCATGCGACGAGGTGGCGCCGAGCCTCGGGGCGCCCGTCGAGAAGAGATCTGCACGCCAGCGTACCGGGAATGACGGCGATGGCGCCCTTCTCGCAACCATCTGGCGGAGGAGATCGGCGTTGTAAGCGGCGGCGGCCGTGTGGGGCGTCAGCACTCGAGCCGCGACGGCGGCGGCCAAAGGCGCAATCTTCTGGCACCTTTCCGGGTACCCGCTGCATAGCGGTGAGCGCGGATGCCCCTGGAAACGACGATCAGATAGCCGAAGCTGGATGGTTCGGCACCGTCGCGACGATGTGCAACAGATATGCCTCCGGCTTCAGCGGCTGAAACTACGAAAGGCGCAGCTCTCCTGACAAAGGCGCCAGGCAGATTGCACCGGGCGAGCCGGTCCGCACAAACCATAAAAAGGGCCGTCGAACGACGCGTCCGCCGGTCATCGACGAGGCTGGCCGAAACCCGTTCACACTGATCGTCCTGAAAATGTCGGTGGCTCAGAACACTCCTCGCTGCGCTCCAAAGACAGCAATCGGTCAGGCAGCGGCCAGCTCGGAACCCCCGGGTGTCGACGACGTCTCAGCATGTCCGAGCGACAAGGAGAACCAGCCTAAATTCCCCGAAGCTTCATGTTTCACGGCGCATGCGGGCGCTTCGCGAGCATGTAGATTTGCGCATAGCCCTCCTTGATAGCTGCCGTGATCTGATCGAGACGGCGGTCGATATGCTTTTCGAGCAGCTCGATGCAAGTCGCCTCGTCGCGGGCCTTGAGGCTTTGAAGAACCGCGCGATGCTCGGCCTGGGTCTTGGATCGGTTGATGCGATCCATATCGATCCAACGCACGAACCGGATGCGCGCATTGACGTTGCGCAGCACGCGCAGCATCTCGGCATTGCCGGACATCGCCATCAGCCCCTCGTGGAAGACCTCGTCCAGCTCGACGAGTTCGACCGTGCTGCGCTCGCCGGGATCGGGACCTGTCCGGTCGAGGAAAGCGGCCAGCGCATCAATGTCGGCGTCCTTGGCGCGGCCGATGGCGAGCCGCGCCGCCGACACTTCGAGTGTCTTGCGCAACTCGTAGAGGTCGAAGATCTCCTGCGCGTCGAGTTCCCGACAAAAGAAACCCTTTCCCGGAACGAAACGCAGGAAACCCTCGGTATTCAGGCGGTTCAGCGCCTCGCGCAACGGCGTCCGGCTGACGCCGAGGCGCTTGGCGATACCGCCCTCGTTGAGGCGTTCGCCGGGCTTGAGCTCGTAGCTCACGGCCATCGCCTTGAGCTGCTCGTAGACGCGGTCGACAACGCTATCGGAATTGCTTTCCACTACTCCTCCTGCTGTTGCATGCAAGCTGCAACATATCTCCCTATACGGTCAGCGAAACCCGTCTTGCAACGTGCCGATTAGTCGAAACGGTATGGGTGCAGCCGCATGAAACCAAGTGATCGAGGAATGGATGTAGTGCATCGACGGCTCCGCAGCGCCTGCGGCGGGACGATTACTGTGGCGCAATGGCTGTCGAGCGGGACTTCGAGTAAGCAAGCGATGCGAAAAGCGGCGGCGCCGATGACCGCGACTTGGAGGGCACGCCGGGCAGACCGATCAGCCTGCATAAGCCTCGGCCATCATGGCCGCGGATTCCCCCGTACGCAGATAACGACGTCCACCGCCGCATCATGCAGGAAATCGAGCGCCGCGAGATAGCTTTCGCCGGGTACCCAGGTGATGCGCTCGATCCCCTGGCGCCGGAGGAGGTCGACGAGGCGCCGGCTGCCGCTGCTCGGGAAGGTCATGACAATGCCACGCAAGCGCGGGCGATCCGCGCGCAAGCCTCGCGCAGGCTCTCCTCGGAAGCTGCATAGGAAATCCGGAAATAGGGCGCGAGACCGAAGCAACTGCCCGGAACGACAGCGACGTCGTGCTGTTCCAGCAGATAGCGACAGAAGGTGGCGTCGCTGTCGATCACCGTTCCATCGGGCGCCCTACGGCCGATGAGCCCTGCGCAACTCGCGAAGGTGTAGAAGGCTCCTTCCGGCTTGCGGCAGGCGATCCCGTCGATCGCGTTCAGGGCATCGACGACGAGATCGCGGCGGCGCTGAAAGGCGAGGCGGCGCTCGGTCAGGATTTCCTGAGGCCCGTTGAGGGCTTCGACGGCCGCGGCCTGGCTGATGGAGCAGGCCATGGAAATCTGGCTCTGGACCACAGCCATCGCCGCGATCAGCGGCTTCGGTCCTGCGGCATAGCCGATGCGCCAGCCGGTCATCGCGTAGGCCTTGGAGACGCCGTTGACCGTGAGGGTGCGTGGCTTGAGCGCTGGCTCGATCTGCGCGGCCGTGACGAAATCCAGGCCGTCATAGACGAGGTGTTCGTAGATGTCGTCCGACATCAGCCAGACATGCGGATGACGCAGCAGAACCTCGGTGATCGGTCGCAGGTTTGCCTCCGTATAGGCGGCGCCGGACGGGTTCGACGGCGAATTCAGCAAAAGCCAGCGCGTACGCGGCGTAATGGCACGCTCCAGATCTTCTGCTGTGAGACGGAAACCGTTCTCCTCGCGGCAGACCACGTCCACGGGAGTGCCGCCGGCG
>WPCJ01020290.1_pt1 | contig 25157 bp, 24 predicted proteins | sample 5399831 | NCBI WGS metagenome assembly WPCJ01 (sample SAMN12869470, study PRJNA574797) | sludge metagenome | isolation source: wastewater treatment of pH10 | place: China:Beijing | collected 2019-05-20 | reverse complement strand
CCTTAAAAGTTGTCTCAGTTCGGATTGTCCTCTGCAACTCGAGGGCATGAAGTTGGAATCGCTAGTAATCGCGGATCAGCATGCCGCGGTGAATACGTTCCCGGGCCTTGTACACACCGCCCGTCACACCATGGGAGTTGGCTTTACCCGAAGGCGCTGCGCTAACCGCAAGGAGGCAGGCGACCACGGTAGGGTCAGCGACTGGGGTGAAGTCGTAACAAGGTAGCCGTAGGGGAACCTGCGGCTGGATCACCTCCTTTCTAAGGATGCCTCTCCAGGCTCTTCCCACTCTTTACTGAGAAGGGGGCCTATTGAGGCTCCAGACACGGTCGCTAGACGACCAACAAAGAGCGGATCGCCGCCGTCTTCGTTTCTCTTTCCACTCATCTTGATCGACGAAAGATCAAGATGCGATCGCGAGCCCGGAGGCACGACGCCTGCGAAGGCCGTCATAGGCCTGTAGCTCAGGTGGTTAGAGCGTACGCCTGATAAGCGTAAGGTCGGCAGTTCGAGTCTGCCCAGGCCTACCACTCTTCTCCTGAAGCTTCGGATCACGACCAGCTCTCCTGGCTAACCCGTTTGGGGCCATAGCTCAGTTGGTAGAGCGCCTGCTTTGCAAGCAGGATGTCGTCGGTTCGAATCCGTCTGGCTCCACCATCTTTGTTGGTTGTCTTCGCTACCGCTTCGCTGCCTGAGCGAAGCCAACAGCTTGAGGGCACAGCAGGGATTATCTCGCGATTGGAATGACAAGTTTGCAGCGCCACTTGGTGGCGATGCGAAATGACATTGTGAAGGCAGGGTTCTCCCGCCGACCGCAGCTCACCCCTGGGATGCGGTATCGGTTTAAGGGCGGACTTAAGAAGACATCATTGTCTGACTAAAGGTAGAGCCCGTGCTCGGGCCTTCCCGCGAGATGCGGCGAGGTTCGAATACAGCATGGGTTTTGCTGAGAACGATCAAGCGCATAAGGGCTTCTGACGGATGCCTTGGCATTGAGAGGCGATGAAGGACGTGGCACGCTGCGATAAGAGCCGGGGAGGCGCGAGCACCCTTTGATCCGGCTATCTCCGAATGGGGAAACCCACCTTTATGGTCACCCGACTTAGTCTTGCCTTCGGGCAAGATCAGGATCGGTTGATCAGACAAGGTATAATGACCTGAATACATAGGGTTCATTAAGCAAACCCGGGGAACTGAAACATCTCAGTACCCGGAGGAAAGGACATCAACCGAGACTCCCGTAGTAGTGGCGAGCGAACCGGGACCAGGCCAGTGCTCTTGTGAAATAAAGTCGAACGGAATGGAAAGTCCGGCCATAGCGGGTGACAGCCCCGTAGACGTCAAACAGCAAGAGACTCGAGTAGGGCGGGACACGTGAAATCCTGTCTGAACATGGGGGGACCACCCTCCAAGCCTAAGTACTCCTCTACGACCGATAGTGAACAAGTACCGTGAGGGAAAGGTGAAAAGCACCCCGACAAGGGGAGTGAAACAGATCCTGAAATCGGAAGCCTACAAGCAGTCGGAGCCCCCAAGCGGGGTGACGGCGTACCTTTTGTATAATGGGTCAGCGACTTCATGTGTCGAGCAAGCTTAAGCCGTTAGGTGTAGGCGCAGCGAAAGCGAGTCTGAATAGGGCGCTAAGTTCGACGTATGACGACCCGAAACCAGGTGATCTATCCATGAGCAGGATGAAGGTAAGGTAACACTTACTGGAGGTCCGAACCCGTGAATGTTGAAAAATTCTGGGATGACTTGTGGATAGGGGTGAAAGGCCAATCAAACCTGGACATAGCTGGTTCTCCGCGAAATCTATTTAGGTAGAGCGTCCGACGAATACCCTGGGGGGTAGAGCACTGGATGGTTGCGGGCTGCGCGAGCGGTACCAATACTAACCAAACTCCGAATACCCAGGAGTACTATCGGGCAGACACACGGCGGGTGCTAACGTCCGTCGTGAAAAGGGAAACAACCCTAACCATCATCTAAGGCCCCCAAGTCATGGCTAAGTGGGAAACGATGTGGGATTGCTTTGACAATCAGGAGGTTGGCTTAGAAGCAGCCATCCTTTAAAGAAAGCGTAACAGCTCACTGATCAAGCGATCCTGCGCGGAAAATGTAACGGGGCTAAAGCCATGCGCCGAAGATATGGGTTTGCAGTTTACTGCAAGCGGTAGCGGAGCGTTCCGTAAGCCTGTGAAGGTCAACTGTGAGGTTGGCTGGAGGTATCGGAAGTGAGAATGCTGACATGAGTAACGATAAACAGTGTGAGAAACACTGTCGCCGAAAGACCAAGGGTTCCTGCGTAAAGCTAATCTGCGCAGGGTTAGTCGGCCCCTAAGGCGAGGCTGAAAAGCGTAGTCGATGGGAAGCAGGTAAATATTCCTGCACCAGCTGGAAGTGACGGATGGCATAAGTCGTCGGGGCTTATTGGATTGTTCCCGGCGGTGGCGTTGTCCCTGGAAATAACTCCAGCAGAGACCGTACCCGAAACCGACACAGGTGGTCAGGTAGAGTATACCAAGGCGCTTGAGAGAACTGTGCTGAAGGAACTCGGCAAATTGCACGCGTAACTTCGGAATAAGCGTGACTCACCCTGGGCAACCAGGACTGAGTGGCACAAGCCAGGGGGTAGCGACTGTTTAGCAAAAACATAGGGCTCTGCGAAGCATCAATGCGACGTATAGGGTCTGACGCCTGCCCGGTGCCTGAAGGTTAAAGGGAGGAGTGAAAGCTCCGAACTGAAGCCCAGGTAAACGGCGGCCGTAACTATAACGGTCCTAAGGTAGCGAAATTCCTTGTCGGGTAAGTTCCGACCTGCACGAATGGCGTAACGACTTCCCCACTGTCTCCAGCACAGGCTCAGTGAAATTGAATTCCCCGTGAAGATGCGGGGTTCCCGCGGTCAGACGGAAAGACCCTATGAACCTTTACTATAGCTTCGCCTTGGCGTTAGCGACCGTATGTGTAGGATAGGTGGGAGGCTATGAAGCCGGGGCGCCAGCTCTGGTGGAGCCATCCTTGAAATACCACCCTTACTGTCGTTGACGTCTAACCGAGGGCCGTTATCCGGTCCCGGGACATGGCGTGGTGGGTAGTTTGACTGGGGCGGTCGCCTCCCAAAGTGTAACGGAGGCGCGCGATGGTTAGCTCAGACCGGTCGGAAATCGGTCGTCGAGTGCAATGGCATAAGCTAGCCTGACTGCGAGACTGACAAGTCGAGCAGAGACGAAAGTCGGCCATAGTGATCCGGTGGTCCCGCGTGGAAGGGCCATCGCTCAACGGATAAAAGGTACTCTAGGGATAACAGGCTGATTTTGCCCAAGAGTCCATATCGACGGCAAAGTTTGGCACCTCGATGTCGGCTCATCACATCCTGGGGCTGGAGCAGGTCCCAAGGGTATGGCTGTTCGCCATTTAAAGTGGTACGTGAGCTGGGTTCAGAACGTCGTGAGACAGTTTGGTCCCTATCTGCCGTGGGTGTTCGAAGCTTGAGAGGATCTGTCCCTAGTACGAGAGGACCGGGATGGACATACCTCTGGTGGACCTGTCATGGCGCCAGCCGTGCAGCAGGGTAGCTAAGTATGGAATAGATAACCGCTGAAAGCATCTAAGCGGGAAACTAACCTCAAAACAAGGCTTCGCTGAGGATCGTGGAAGACTACCACGTTGATAGGCCAGGTGTGGAAGCGCGGTGACGTGTGAAGCTTACTGGTACTAATAATCCGATCGGCTTGATCGTTTCTCAGCAAAACTCATTCGATCTTACTTGTCGAAGTCATAGACAATATCTTCTCATTCATGTGTGTCGGGTTGACCTGGTGGCTCTGTCGGAGGTTCCCCACCCGATCCCATTCCGAACTCGGTCGTTAAGACCTCCAGAGCCGATGGTACTTCGTCTTAAGGCGCGGGAGAGTAGGTCGCCGCCGGGTCTACCCGACACACATGAATGACTTCTCGAACCTTCTTCCTTTACTCACCGCCTTGCCGCGGGATGGAGCAGCCCGGTAGCTCGTCAGGCTCATAACCTGAAGGTCGCAGGTTCAAATCCTGCTCCCGCACCCAAGATTAAAAAGCCCCGATGGCATACGCCTCGGGGCTTTCTGCTGTCTGCGCTGAAAACAATGAGAATACGGGCTCGCTCTCTGGGCCCGCGATCCGCATGCTTATGACTACGGTCTGGTCCTTCCTCCTAATGGAGTCGACAGGGTCGGTTGTTTCAGCCGGGCGGCAGGGAAGTGGTTCCCCCGCCGAGCTGCTTATGTGCCCGTGCCGAAGCCCTTGGGGCCGCCGGCTCCGGCGGCTCCATCGCCGCCTGTTGAAGGCGTTGCGTTTCTGTCGGCTGGATTATTGTTCGCTAGGGGGTCTTGATTGGTTCCCGTCTTCCGGGCCTGACGACCAGCCTCGACTTCTTCGCCCTTCAGATCGGGAGCGTCGGCTTGATCACGGTTGGGGTCAGTGGGTTGGACGTCGGTCATTATGATCTCCTGTTGGTTGATTAGAGCCAATCAACAGGCGCTGAGCCTGTTCCTGCGGCCCCGCTACACGATAAGTTTTGGGAAGCGGTCGGAACCTCAGCGTGAAATCGGATCGTGGCCAGCCGCTGGGAAGGCGCAACGGCGCCTATTCGCGGACGCTCTTTGACGATTTCGACGCCGAGAACGGTGAAGAGGATTGAGGTCAGAGCTAAGCACGCGCCTTCTTCAAGCGTTCCTGCAGAGCCTTCCGCTGCGCCTCGTAGGCCTGTCGCTCATCGTCGCATCGCGTACGCAGGGCTTGCAGCTCCTCATCCCATCGTCGCGTCGCCTGGCCATGCATGGTGTCGAGGTCGTCTAGGGCGAGTTGCGCCTTCTCGACCTCTGTCCGGTCAGCCGCGTCTGGCTGTTCCGCCTGGGGGGCGCCCTTGTCGCAGGGGGGCTCGGTCATGGTCTTCTCCTTCTGGCGTCTGGAGAGAAGACGAAGGGAAAGGGGATGTTCCCTTTCGCGTTGGGGCGTGTGATGCACGACTCTCGGTCAGGCTTCAGCCTCTGTCGACGTCATCCAGCGGGCTCGGACAGTTCGGCGTCATTCGACGATGCTTGCTTTGAAAGGGCGGGAGCCCCTTGGAACAGCCCTGCAGGCGTCACGTTGGCTGATCATGGCTGAAGATGTCGCAAACTTAATAGGCTCGGCTGCGGCGCTCTGCTCAATCACCAGTTTTGCGCCTCAGGGCTATAAGATCTGGCGGGAGCGTGATGCGTCAGCGGTCAGCCTGAAGACCTATTCGCTGACCGTCAGTTGTTTCATTCTGTGGACGATCTATGGCGTCATGGTCTCGGCTTGGCCGGTAGCGTTGGCCAACGCCTGCGCCTTGTTCATGGCGTCAGGCGTTTTGCTCATGAAATGGCGTTTCAGGGACGGAAAGCCGGGCGCGACGCCGCCCTGAACATCACGCGGCGATGGGCAGGCGCACCGTGAAGCAACTGCCTTGACCGGGGCCTTCGCTGGCCAGTTCTATCGCGCCGTCGTGCATCTCGACCAGTTGTTTGACCAGCGCCAGGCCGATGCCGAGGCCCTCGCGCGAACGATCGTCGGGGCCTTTGGATTGGGTGAACAGATCGAAGATGCGACCTTGCATATCATGCGCCACGCCCACGCCGTTATCGGCGATGTCGATCCGCACGTGGTCCTGATCGACGTCGGCCGAGACGCGGATCTGACCCTCAGGCGGCGTGTATTTGGCGGCGTTGGTGAGCAGGTTGCTGACCACCTGCGAGAGCCGCGTGAAGTCCCCTTTCAACCACAGGGGCTGGGCAGGCAGGGCGACCGTGAGGTCATGCGCCCCGGCCTCGATCTTGGGGCGGCTCGTGTCGACAGCGGACTCGATGATGCTCTGCAGGCTGACGCGCTCGCGCTTGAGAGAGATCTTGCCTTGGTCGATCCGGGCGACATCCAGCAGATCTTCGATCAGGCGTGAGAGGTGGTGGGCCTGAACCTCCATGCGCGCGTGGATGCCGGCTTTCATCCGCTCGTCAGACTGACGCTCCAGCAGCTGAAGACCGGCCCGCAGAGCCATGATCGGATTGCGCAACTCATGGCCCAGCATGGCGATGAAGTCGTTCTTGCGCCGATCGGCGGCGCGCAGGGCGTTGGCGGAGGCTTCCAGTTCGTTGCGTTGCGAGAGGATTTCCATCCGCTGGCGATAGAGGTCGATGAAGACCTTCGCCTTGCTGCGCAGGATGTCCGTTTCGACCGGCTTCTGGATGAAGTCCACCGCGCCGGCCTCGTAGCCCCTGAAGCGACGCTGCAGGTCCGCGCTTCCCGCCGTAACGAAGATGATGGGGACGTGGCGCGCGTTCACATTGCCGCGCATGAACTCGGCCAGCTGGAATCCGTCCATGCCGGGCATCTGCACGTCCACCAGCGCCAGGGCCACGTCGTGAACCAGCAGCAATTCCAGAGCCTCATCGCCCGAGCGGGCCTTCAGGCAGACCACGCCCTCGCGCTTCAGCAGCGCCTCCAGCGCGAGCAGGTTCTCCTCAAGGTCGTCGACCAGCAGAAGATGGATCGGCTGTTCCGGGCTGGTCATGCTTTTCCGAGACCTTTCAGATGTTCGGCGATGCGTTCGAGCGGCAGGGCGAGGGCTGCGTCACAGGCGTTGCGGGCGGCCTGGGGCATGGCCTGGGCGTAGGCGGCGGCGGGCTCCTCCACCAGGGCGATCCCGCCCGCAGCGGCGACGGCGCTCAGTCCTGCGGCGCCGTCCTCGTTGGCGCCGGTCAGGATCACGCCGGTGAGGCCGGCGCCGTAGGCGTCCGCCGCGCTCTCGAACAGCACGTCGATGGAGGGGCGGGAGTAGTTGACGGCTTCGTCGGAAGACAGGGCCAGATCGCCGTTGCTCTCTACCAGCAGATGGTAGTCCGAAGGGGCGAAATAGATCACGCCGGGACGGGCGGTCTCCTTGTCTTCGGCCTCCTTGACCTCAAGCCGGCATTTGGCCTCGAACAGAGGGGCCAGCACGTTGCCGCGGTCGGCCGGGACGTGCAGGACGATGAAGATCGGCCAGGGAAAGTCCGCCGGCAGCGTCGGCAGAAGAGTGAGCAGCGCCTGCACGCCTCCGGCGGAGGCGCCGATCGCCACGGCCTGGTCCGGGGAGGGACTCACGGTTCGCGTTTCCTGTAGATCTTCTCCGCCGGGACGAACTCCGAAAAGGCGGCCGCATGGCGCGAGAAGCGCAGGTTCTCCTTTGATCCGATGCCCAGAAAGCCGTTGCGCGCCAGGGAATCCTGGAACAGGCCCACCGCGCGATCCTGAAGCCCCCGGTCGAAATAGATCATGACGTTGCGGCAGGAGATGAGCTGCATCTCCGCGAAGACGGCGTCCGTAACCAGGCTGTGGTCCGAAAAGACGACATTGGCGCGCAGCGACTTGTCGAAGACAGCCCGGCCGTAGTCCGCCGTATAATAGTCGGACAGCGACGATCGCCCGCCGGACTTCTGATGGTTCTCTGTGAACTTGCGTATGCGATCGAGGGGATAGATCCCGGCTTCGGCGGCGCGCAGGGCGTCAGGATTGATATCGGTGGCGTAGAAGAGGGTGCGGTCAAACAGGCCTTCCTCACGGAAAAGGATGGCCATGGAATAGAGTTCCTCACCAGCGCTGCAGCCCGCGATCCAGACCTTGAGCGAAGGATAGGTGCGCAGGTGGGGCAAAACCTGCTCGCGCAGGGCGCGGAAATAGTCGGGATCACGGAACATCTCGCTGACCTGAACGGTCAGGAAGGCGAGCAGACGCGGCAACATTTCGGGGTCGTGCAGCACGCGTTCCTGCAGGGCCGTCAGGCTCGGCATGCCGAAATGGCTGCGCGCCTGAAGCAGGCGGCGCTTGATCGACGCCCGCGCATAATGGCGAAAGTCATAGTGGTAGCGTTGAAACAGCGCCTCCAGCAGAAGCCCGATCTCGATGTCCTCGATCTCGTTCGTCATGGCGGAACTCAGCGGGGCATCCAGACACGGACCAGGGACAGCAGCTTGTCCACGTCCAACGGTTTAGCCATGTAGTCGTTCGCCCCGGCCGCCATGCAGCGTTCCTGGTCGTCCGGCATGGCCTTGGCGGTCAGCATCAGCACCGGCAGCGTCTTCCAGCGCGGATCCTTTCTCAGCTCGCGCGTGGCCGCCAGACCGTCCATGACCGGCATCATCACGTCCATCAGCACCAGGTCGACGGCCTTCGACGGGTCGGTCGAGGATCGCTCCAGGGCCTCAAGCGCCTCCTTGCCGTTGCGGGCGATCTCGATCATGGCGCCGCGCGGTTCTAGGACGTTGGTCAGGGAGTAGACGTTGCGGACGTCGTCCTCGACGATCAGAATCCGACGTCCCTCCAGCACGGCGTCGCGGTTGCGGGCCTTGCGGATCATCTTCTGCTGCTCGGGCGGCAGCTCCGACACCACCTGGTGCAGGAAGAGGGACACTTCGTCGAGCAGGCGTTCCGGCGACTTTGCGCCCTTGATGATGATGGAGCTGGAATAGCGGCGCAGCTGCTGCTCGTGATCGGGCGATAGATCGCGTCCTGTATAGACGATCACCGGCGGGAAGCCGTGGCCGCCTTCGCGGCTGAGGGTCTCGAGCAGGGAAAAGCCCGACGCGTCCGGCAAGGTCAGGTCCAGCACCATGCAGTCGAAGGTCTGGCTTCTGAGTTGTTCCAGGCACTCGGCGGCGGTGCCCACGCCTACGGTCTCCACATCGCCTGAGGCCAGCAGGCGGCTCACAGCGTCGCGCTGGACCACGTCGTCCTCGACGATGAGCACGCGACGCACGGTGCGGGTCAGCTTGTCCTCCAGGGTGCGCAGAACCTCGGCGAGATCTTCGCGCTTCACCGGCTTGACCAGATAGCCGATGGCGCCCAGCGACAGGGCGGTCTGGCTGTGATCCTCGGCCGAGACGACGTGGATCGGAATGTGACGGGTGTCGTCGTCGCGCTTCAGCACATCCAGTACGGTCAGGCCCGACTGGTCGGGCAGGCCCACGTCCAGCACGACCGCGCTGGGGCGATGGCGCTTGGCCAGCTTGAGGGCCTCCTCCGCCGTACCCGCCACAATGCACTGGAAGCCCAGCTCGCGGGACAGGTCGCGAACGATGGCGGCGAAGCGGTCGTCATCCTCCACCACCAACAGCAGGCGGCGCGTCCCGGCCAGATGATCGCGGTCGTCCTCTATGCTTGCCGGCACATGAGACAGGCTGCGCTCGGGAGTTGCGTCCGATGGGGACGAAGTTTCCAGGGCAGTGGCGGGCGTTTCGCGAGAGGCGACCTGCGCCGCGTCATAGGTGCGCGGCAGAGAAAGGGTAAAGACGCTGCCTTCGCCCAGTCTGCTTTCCAGCCTGATCCGCCCGCCAAGCAGACGCGCCAGTTCGCGCGAGATCGACAGGCCCAGGCCTGTGCCGCCGTATCTGCGGCTGATCGTTCCGTCAGCCTGCTGAAAGGCATCGAAAACGCCCTTCTGCTGCTCGGGCGATATGCCGATGCCGGTATCCGACACGGCGAAGGCGATCCTGTCGCCGGGCTGAGCCGATATGCTCAGCTTTACCTTGCCGCTTTCCGTAAACTTGAAGGCGTTCGACAGCAGGTTCTTGAGGATCTGCTCCAGCCGTTGACGGTCTGTCTCCATCAGGTCGGCTCCGGCGTCCAACTCGATGTCGAAAGCCAGGCCGCGATCGTCCGCCACCGGCTGGAAGAGTTGGCGCACGTCTTCGGTCAACCGCTGCATCGAAACCGCTTCGGGACGCGCCTGGATGTGACCGGCTTCAATCTTGGATAGGTCGAGGATGTCGTTGATCAGGGCCAGCAGGTCATTGCCGGACGACTGAATGGTGCGAGCGTAGTTGACCTGGTCCTCAGACAGCGTCCCCTCCGGGTTGTCCGCCAGCAGCTTGGACAGGATCAGCAGCGAGTTGAGCGGGGTGCGCAATTCATGGGACATGTTGGCCAGGAAATCGGATTTGTACTGGCTGGCCTGTTCCAGTTCGCGCGCCTTCAGCGTCAAAGCCGAGGCGCCGCGCTCCAGATCGTCGCGCTGGGTCTCCAGAAGTTGGGCCTGCTCCTCCAACTGGCTGTTGGTCTGCTCCAGCTCCGCCTGTTGCTGCTCGAGACGCGTCTGGGACTCCTTCAGCGCGCGGCCCTGCTCCTCCAGCTCTTCATTGGAGACGCGAAGCTCTTCGCTCTGGACCTGAAGTTCTTCGGCCTGGCGTTGGGTTTCCTCCAGCATGTTCTGCAACTGGGCGCGGTAGCGGGCGGATCGCAAAGCCGTGCCTATGGCGGGGCCCGCCTCTTCGAGCAGCGCCATGAGCCGTTCGTCAGGCGCGTGAAGGAAGCCGAGTTCCAGAACCGCATTGACGGCTCCGTCCGCTCGCGCTGGGGCGAGCACCAGGTGCCGAGGCTTGTCGCGGCCCAGAGCCGAACCGATCGTCAGATAGCCTTCGGGCACGTCGGACAGGGTCAGAACCTGACCTTCAGCCGCCACCTGACCGAGCAGCCCCTCACGCAGACCGAAGCGCTCTGCGATGGGAGCGTCAGACGGTACGCCGAGGGCGGCGACGCGCCGGTAGAGGCCGCCTTCGCCCTTGAACAGCGCGCCGGCCTGCACGCCGGCATAACGCCCCAGATAGGCGAGGATGCTGTCCGCGAGTTGTTCCAGGGACTGATCTCCCATCATGGCGGCGGCCAGGCCGACCTGCCCTTCGTGCAGCCATTCCTGGCGGGCGCGCGCTTGCGCGCTGCGGCGGATCAGAGTGAAGACGACAAGCGTCAGCGCCGCTCCCAGCAGGCCGGAAAGCACGCCGCTGATCAGCGCCGTCCGATAGGCGGCGTCCATTTCGTTCAGGCGTAGTTGGCGCACCCGCTGCTCTTCCTGGCGCAGGAGCGTGATCTGGGCGCGCACCGCATCCATTTCACGCTTGCCCTGATCCGTCGCCATGCGCGCAAGGGCGGCTTGCATCCCCTCGGTGCGGCGCGTCTGAAGGGTGGCTCCCAATTCAGCCATCTTGGCGTCGATGCGGCGTCGCAGTTGGCGCAGATGAGCTTGCTGGGTCGGGCTGTCCTTCGTCAGATCGCCGACCTCGTCCAGACGTCGAGCCAAGTCCCGGCTCGCGGCTTCATAGGGCTGCAGATACTGAAGGTCGCCCGTCAGCAGATAGCCACGTTGCCCCGTCTCCGCATCCTGAGCGGCGGACAGTACTTCATCGACCGCGACGATCACCCGGTGCGTATGGATGATCTGTTGGTTGTTGGCCCGCAAGACTTCCACGTTGCGCCAGGCGATGACGCCGGTGGCGAAAAAGAAGGCGAGAACAAGGGCCAGCCCCAGCGTCGCCCAGGCTTCCATCTTCGAGCCCGTGGACGGGCGACGTAGCGATTTCATCAATCTGCAAAACCTTGGCGAGCCTCGGGAAACACCCTGCCTACAGGCGGGAGCGACCCGTGCAATAACCTATGCTGGACTCATCGCACAGGCTTGGCGAAGAGCGAGGCTGGGGATCGCACGTCCTGTGTTCAAGTCCATCAAGGGGAACCCCGTGGAGGCCTGAGCTTTGGCTGCCTATGGCTTCCGGCATCCACTTCGGCCCCATACCGGCAAACGCCGTCCATCTGTGCGTGGACATGCAAAGACTATTCGCGGAGGACACCGCCTGGCGCACGCCCTGGATGCCGCGCGTCCTGCCTGTGGTCGTGCGTCTGTGCGAGCGCAAGGCCGAGCGTACCTGTTTCACCCGGTTCATTCCCGCCCGCTCGGCCGAAGAGGGACGGGGAGCCTGGCGTCGGTATTGGCGGCGATGGGCCTCGATGACGCTTGAAAATCTGGGGGAGGAACGGGTGGAGCTTTTGCCCGAGTTGCAGGCATTCGTTCCGCCCGGACAGGTGCTGGACAAGGCGTGCTATTCTCCCTGGGTCGGCACGGGTCTGGCGTCGGCTCTGATGGCGAGCCAGGTCGACACCTTGGTGGTGACGGGCGCCGAGACCGACATGTGCGTGCTGGCGACCGTTCTGGGCGCCGTGGATCTGGGTTTTCGCGTAGTGGTGGTGTCGGACGCTCTGTGCAGTTCCTCAGACCAGTCGCATGACGCCTTGCTGGGTCTTTATCACGACCGTTTCGGCCAGCAGATCGAGACGGCGGAATGCGACGAAGTTCTGGAAGCCTGGATCTAGGCGGGGCCGCCCAGCAATCGCGCCAGGCTCGAATCGAAACCCTGAGCGTCTGGACCAGGCAGTAAGGTTGTGATGCTTCCGGTTTCATAAAGTTCAATCACGCGCGGATGCACATAGGAAGCCCGGCAGACCGTCGGCGTATTGCCAAGCAGGCCCGCGATCGTTCTCATGCAGGCTGAGACGTTGCGCCGGGCTTCGGTCTGGGACGTGGGGAGGGCCATCTCGCAGAAGGCGCGGGCGGCGGAAACGGTGGCCGCCCAGGTCCGGAAGTCCTTGGCGGAGAACTGATCGCCCATGGCCTCGCGGATATAGGCGTTCACGTCGTCTGAACTGATCGGCTTCAGAACGCCTTCGGCGTCGCGGTATTTGAAGAGGTGCTGGCCAGGCAGGCCTTCCAACCCGCGCATGACACGCGCCAGACGCCGGTCGCTGACCTTGACGCAGTGTTCCTTGCCGCTCTTGCCCCGGAACTCGAAGATCAGGGCCGAACCGTCGACTTCCAGGTGGCGTTTGCGCAAGGTCGTCAGGCCGAAACTGCGGTTCTGGCGGGCATAGGCGGCGTTGCCGACGCGGATCAGGGTGATCTCCAGCAGACGGACGGCCGACGCCACGACCTTCTCCTTGCAAGGCCCCCGGCGCGATAGATCGTTCTCCACCCGCGCGTGCAGCCGCGGCAGGCGGCGAGCGAAATCAGGCAGGCGGGCGAACTTGTGCGAGGCGGCCTGAGCCGTCCATTCGGCGTGATAGCGATACTGCTTGCGGCCGCGCGCATCGCGTCCCGTCGCCTGGATATGGCCGTTCGGGTCGGGACAGATCCAGACCTCCCGCCACGCAGGCGGAATGGCCAGGTCGTGGATTCGCTTGAGGGTACTCTGATCGCGGATCAAGCGGCCTTTGGCGTCACGGTAGCAGAAACCTCGCCCGCTCCGGCGACGCGTGAGGCCTGGGGTCTCGTTGCTGGACCAGATCAGTCCGTCGGAAGACGGCGCACTCGTCGGCATCACTGCGGCTCTGGCTGAGTTTGGGTCTAGGCAACGCCAGAGCGCAGCTTCGGCTCCCTCATGCGGCGCCGCAGCGGCACGAAAAATCTGAGAGGCTGTCGGCGTCCAGGATAGACGCCTTGCCGCGGCTGAAGCGCACAGCGCCCATCGTCTGCAGGTTGCTGGCGGCGGCGTTGATGCTCGTTCTTTGGACGCCGAGCATGGCGGCCAACTGGGCCTGCGTCAGGCGAAGCGACGCGCCGTTGCCGCCGTGGTGCAGGCGAAGCAACCATTTCGCCAGACGCTCCGACACGCGGTGCGAAGCATTGCAGGCGGCTTCCTGTTCCAGAAACGTCAAACGCTGAACCGCCTGAAGAGCGATGAAACGCGACAGCCAGTCGTAGCCCAGCGCTTCGCGGACGGCGGCGGCTGGAACGCGAAACAGCCGAACATCCAAAAGCGGGCGCACGTCGGCGCCGCTGCCGCTGGAGCCCAGGGCGTGATCCCAGCCGTAGACGGAGCCGGAGACGATCGGCGCCACGCAGACGTCGCTGGCGGCGGGAAAGACGCCCAGAACCCCCGACAGAATGAACCAGAGGTGCTCCCTGTCCAGCGGGGTCTGTGCATCGCCTGACAGGTCGAGCTCTACGCCCTCGGCGATCAGACGCTGTTGGGCGTCCGACGGCAGGGCGCGATAGACCGGATGGTCGTGGATGTTGGGCCGGGAACGGCCGATAGGCCGTGCGGGCGAGGGGAGAACGGCGGCTGAATCTGCGGGCATGGGGCCTCCTGACCTGAAGCCCTGCCACGGAAGCCTAAGATCCCCACTTACATGGGTTAGTCGCGACTGGGCGGCGCATCCGCGAGATCGTCCGCGATGCTGAGCCCCGCGGCCAAGGCCAGACCCTGCAGGTCAGGCAGGATGGCCCGCCCGGTCCGGTAGTCGACCAGGCCCGCCCGTCGGAGCTGCTGCAGCGTGCGATTTATATGCACGGCGCTGAGCCCCAGGATGTCCGCCAGCATGTCCTGGGTCAGAGGGAGATGAAGAACGCCGGGCTCGGCGGCGCCGAGGCGGCTTTGCCGCTCGTACAATTCCAGCAGAAGGTGGGCGGTCCGCTCATAGGCGCTGAGACGCCCCAGACGGATCACGTGCCGCGCTAGGCGCAGACGCTCCGCAGAGCGGACCTGGCGCCAGGCTTCCAGCAATCGGGGGCTGACGTCGACGCTTTCCGAAATCGCCTCCCACAGCAGGGAGGCGTCGAGGGTGGAAGCGTCGGTAAGGGCCCAGACCGCCATGTCGGCGTCCACGGCGTCGGCGGCCAGAATGACGTCGCCAGGCAGGCTGAGGCCCACGATCTGCCGCCGGCCGTCTTCCAGCATGGCACCGCGCGCGATCCAGCCGCGGGCCACCACGCGGGCGTCCTGACGTTCGGGATGAAGAGACACCGACCCGCCAGGCGGGTGGACCAGCGCCGGACCGTGGAACCAGCCGCGGACCCGATCGACGTCGGCGGGCGACAGCGCGACGAAGCTGGACAGCATACGTTCCAGCGACGCCGCGGCTATGTCTACATCATCTTGATAAGACTGATTCTTCATCCCCCTGACCAACAGCACGGCCAGAGGTGTTTCGTTCTTTACATAGGTTAGTCGGAACGCTCGAACGTCACGCTTGCGACATCGTCATCAGAGCTCTTTTAGGCGCGGTAGTAGGAATCCGAGCAAAGGGTGCGAAGCTGCCTCCACGTGGCCTTGCCTTCCAGTTGGAAGAGCTCAGCCTGGGTATACCGATCTGAGATCAGGGCCTTTCGCACTTCGCTAGGGATACGGAAACGCCCGCTGCGAGCCAACTCGAAGGCGCGCTCGATAACTGGTGTTCTATTCACGATACAAACTCCCCTGTTACGGGAAGACAATGCGGCTCAGGCCTCGCGGTTCTCTGTGTCGCATTTGCGGCCCCCGGGAACACCGGCGGCTTCCCAGCCTCGCAACATTCGCGAGGAATCGGCGTTGTGTTTCCGCCACCGTAGGGGAGCGAGATGCACGATCACAGCCGTCTTCTGGAGAACAAGCTGGAGCGCCGCGACGTCATCACGGACTGCGAACGGCAGGCCTTGCGAAGCGTGCTGACCCATGTGGTTCTGAAGCCCGCCGGCAGCGACATCGTCTCCCAGGACGCTTTGGTCGATCACTCCAGTCTGGTCGTCGACGGCTTCTGCGCGCGTTATCGCGATCTGAGCGACGGGCGGCGGCAGTATACCCAGATCAACCTGCCTGGCGACTTCATCGACCTGCACGGCTTCGTTCTCAAGCGTGTCGATCATGGCGTGCGTGCGCTGTCAGACTGCCTGATCGCCGAGGCGCCGCACGACCGGCTGCGCAAGCTGACTGAAGAGCATCCGCATCTCACGCGCTTGCTGTGGCTGGAGACGGTGGTGGACGCCGCGATGCACCGCGAATGGCTGCTGGCGCTGGGTCGGCAGGAGGCGCTGGAGCGGACGGCCCTGCTGGTGTGCGAAATCTACGCCCGCCTGGAAGCGGTGGGTCTGGCGCGTGACGGCGCCTTTCGCTTTCCCATAATACAGGCCGAGATTGCGGATTTGCTCGGCATGTCCGCCGTGCACGTGAACCGTACGTTGAAGGTCATGCGCGAGGCCGGATGGCTGGAGTGGACGGGATCTGAGGTTCGCATCCTGGAATGGGATCGTCTGGCGGACGCGGCCGAATTCAATCCCTCCTATCTGCGGCTGGAGCGACTGCCGGTTTAGCGCTGAATGACGGCCCCGCCGCTGATCAGGCGGCAGGGCCGTCGGAATTCAGGCGGCGGGCTTCAACGCCTCGGCGTTGATCGCGGCGTCGGCGATGGCCGTCAGATCATCGTCGGTCTGACTCTCTTCCTGCAGGGTTTCATCAAGCAGTTTGACGGCGTCCTTCAGCCCCATCACCTCGGCCCAGCGCTTGAGCGTGCCGTAGCGGGTGATCTCATAATGCTCGACCGCCTGGGCGGCGGCCAGCAGGCCGGCGTCCAGCGCCGCCGAATCCTTGTACTCTTCGGCGATCTCGTCGCCCTCGGCCAGGATGCCTTCGATGGCGTCGCAGGTCTTGCCGCGTGCGGGCTTGCCGATGATCTCGAACACCTGTTGCAGGCGTTCGATCTGCCCTTCCGTCTGCTCGCGGTGCTTTTCAAAGGCTGCCTTGAGATCGGGCGACTGGGCGGCGCGCGCCATCTTCGGCAGGGATTTCAGGATCTTGCGCTCGGCGTAATAGATGTCGCGCAAGGTGTCGTGAAACAGGGTCTGCAGCGTTTTCTCAGCCATGGGGCTCTCCTGAATATGAAAGGGGAGCCTGCGAAGCGACAGGCGCACAACCCCGTTCCTTAGTGTTCGGATCTGGACAGGACCGGGGGCAACGGAACCCCGCAAATAGACGCCGTAGGCAATGCCGAACGCGGCGCGGAGTCGTTGAATAGAAAGAAGGGGCGGACCGCAGTCCGCCCCTTCGCACCGTTTTAACTTTCGGCGTGCGTCAGCCGGCCAAGTTGGATTGCAACTGCTTGGCGCGCTCCAGGTGGGCTTCGATCTTGGGCAGGACGGTGTGGGCGTGCTCCGCCAGGGCAGGGGCGTCCGTTTTGTCCGAGAAGCCGCGATGCAGGGTGACGGCCTCCTCATGGGCGGCGACCTGCTGGTCGATATAGGTCTTGTCGAAGTCCGCCGCCGAGGCTGAGCGCAGGTTGTCGATCAGGCCCTTGCGGCGCTGGTCCAGCTCGGTCGGCAAGGTCGTGTCCGGCGCAGCCTGCCCGGCGGCGGCCTTTAGAGCGGTCGAGGCGGCCGAGTGGTCTGTCTTGATCATCTGCGCCAGTTCTTTGACCTGGGCGTTCTTTGACCGCTCCAGGGCGATGTCGGCGGCCTGGATTTCGTACATGTCGCCCATGGCGGCGTTCGGGACATAGGCGCTGACCATATTGGCGCCCATGGTCGCCGCCGAGGTCTGGCCCACTGGCTCGGAAACGGCGTCCTGCGCCTTGTCGACGGCTTCGGACCCTTGCTGTTGATTACAGGCGGCCAGGGTGAGAGCGGCCGCTGAAACGGCCAGGACGGCGGCGGTTTGCTTCATCATCATCATTTTAAACTCCTTGGGTGATCAGGACTTGGCGGCCATGCCGGGCGTGACGGGGGCCAGTTCTTCCGCCTGAGTTTTGGGCGGGGGCGCGTCGGCGTGCTGAAGGCCGTCGTCCGGCGTTTCGCGGATGGACAGCACGGCCTCGTGCGCGCGCATCAGCGGGGCAGCGGCGTCGACGGCCTGGGCGTCGGTGGGCGAGGCCACTCGCAGGCGTCTTTGAGGGCCGCTGTCGCTGCCGACCACGACTTCATAGAAGCGCATGGCGGCCTCCCGTCGCGGGGACGCCCGGGGGGCGGCGATTGCGATCGATCATGTCTTTAATCCTCCCTGTGACGGCAGCTTAAGCGGCGGGACGCGGCGGTGTTCCAAATGCTCAAGCCTGGACATGCCGTCACATGGCGCGTTCCAGCGGGGCTTCGGCGCCGGTCATTCGTGCATCGGGAGTTTTTGTTTGTGTGCGGAGAAAACCGGTCGCCGCCGTGGCCAGGTAGACGACGAACAACAGGGCTAGAAGGGCTCCGACGAGCATCAACAGCCGGCGCGGGCGTCGCAAAATCGGCGGTTTTTCCTTGTTTGCAAGCGGCAAAGAGAACTCCTTTCGTATTGATAGGAGAAGGAAACGACGCCGAGCCTGTTCCATACGGCGCCGGTCAGTCCCTATTTTTGCCGCGGGGATTTTAGGCTAGATTCAAAGGGCTTTGAGGGGCGGTTGCCCCGGGCCAGCACGGCCAGGGTCAGTTTCTCGGCCGTCAGCCGCACTTCATCTTGAACGGCGGGATCGCGATCCAAGGCGTCATGGCTGGTGGCGTAAGGCTCCCAATAGCCGATGTAACGATCGATCTCGGCGCCGGCCGGCGACAGCTCCATCGAAACCAGCCAGTCGGACAGAGAACGACGCACGTTCTCGGCGCCTTCCGCATCGCCATGAACGACCAGGGCGAAACGCCGACCCGCCAAATGGCGGGGATAGGGCCAGTCGGCCAGCTCCAGCGCCTTGGCCATCGGAACGCTCTTGCCGTGCGTCGTGGTGGGGTCGGGATTGCCGCCGTCGGCGCAGACCATCCGGTCCATCATCAGCTTGAACGGGCTTGAGGCGTGATACCAGTTGACCGGGGTGACGATCAGGACGCCGTGCGCGCGGACCCACATCGGATAGATGTCATTCATCCAGTCGTGGACCTGGCCCAGGCTGTAGTTGGGATAGCAGCTGCACGGCCAGTGGCAGAGGGCCGCTGCGGTGGAGAAGCAGGCCTTGCAGGGATGAATTTCCCGGCCGTATTCCGACGCAAGGCGTGACAGGTCGAGAACTTCAGTCTCCACGCCCGCGTGACCTTCCACAACTTCGCGGGCGATCTGGACCAGACGCCAGCTCTTGGACATTTCGCCGGGGCAGGTGTGCTCGGAGCGGCTGGAGGCGTTGATGATCAGGATGCGCGCGGGCCCGACGGCGTCGTCATGCTGCGCCTCGGCGGCGCGAAGGGCTTTGTGGGCGTTCAACCAGTCCAGCGCCAGCTCATAGTCCGGCTCGGCGAAGCTCGGACCGGCGGGGCGCGTCAGCGGCGATTTCCGACCCCCGATGTAGCCGTCCCAGGCTGCGGCGGCCAGGCGGTCGATCTCGTCGCGCAGAGGATCGAAGGCGGGGTCCGCGAACCGGCTGCGGAAGCGGGTTTCAAAGGTTGCGCGGTCCAGTTCCGGGCTGGGCATGCCCTTGCGTGGTTCAGGGACGGCTGGAGCTTGGGGAACGGAATCTGGCATGGGGCTTCTCCGGCTCGGGTGCGTCGGAAACGTCACGTCTGAAGACGACGTTCCGCCGCAGGAGGGGAACGCGCGGACAGAGGGCGACTTAGGAAGGCACGCCCTTCAAACGTCTACAGGAGCCGTCATGTCCGACCGTCTGACAATGCAGGATCCCCGTCATCAGTATCCGCGTCCGCCGTTTCCGCGGCAGCCGCAACCGGCGCCCGGACTGGCGGCTGAGATGGAGCCTAGTCCCGATCATGGGGAGGAGAGCTATCGCGGCCACGGGCGGCTGAAGGGGCGTCGCGCCCTGATAACCGGGGCCGATTCCGGCATCGGCCGCGCCATCGCCATCGCCTACGCCCGCGAAGGGGCCGATGTCGCCGTCTCCTATCTGCCCTCCGAGGAGGCCGACGCGCGCGAGGTGATCGCCCTGATCGAGGCCGAAGGCGTCAAGGCGCTGGCCCTGCCCGGCGACGTGCGTGACGAAGCGTGGAATGCGACCATGGTGGCGCGCACGCTTGAGGCCTTCGGCGGCCTGGACATCCTGGTCGTCAACGCGGGGCGCCAGCAGTTCCGCGAGGACGTAGGCGAGGTCTCGACCGAGGATTTCGACGCCACGCTGAAGACCAATCTCTACGCCCTGCACTGGTTGTGTCAGGCGGCGACGCCGCACCTGCCGCCGGGCGCGGCGGTCATCACCACGGCCTCGATCCAAGCCTATGAACCGTCGGACATCCTGCTCGACTACGCCACCACCAAGGGCGGGATCGTCACCTACACCAAGGCCCTGGCGAAGCAACTGATCGCGAAGGGCGTGCGGGTGAACGCCGTGGCGCCGGGCCCCTTCTGGACGGTTCTGCAGCCCAGCGGCGGCCAGCCTCAGGAGAAGGTCGAAACATTCGGGGCTCACAGCGCCTTCGGCCGCCCGGGCCAGCCGGTCGAGATCGCACCCGTCTACGTTCTGCTGGCGTCGCAGGAAGCTAGCTTCGTCACGGGCGAGGTCTGGGGCGTCACCGGCGGCGCCGGGATCGCCTGAGCTCAGACCTCGAATACGCGATAGGGCGTGTCGCCTAGCGCCCGCAGCACGGGCAGGGCGACGTTGTAGACTGGGACGCCGCGCGCCGTGCGGCCTTCCGGCGCCCCGCGATGCGCATGGCCGTGCACCACCAGCTTGACGTTCTCATAGCGGTCGACGACCTCAGCCAGCCGCGATGAGCCGAGGAAGGCGTGGATTTCCGGCGGCTCGCCGATCACCGTGTCGACCACCGGCGCATAGTGGAGAAGCACGACGCTCCGTTCGGTGCGCAGGGTGCGGATGGAGTTCTCGATGAGGTTGGCGTCCTCCACCGCCTCATTGACGAAGGTCTTCACCGAGGCCTCGCCGAACGAACTGAGCATGTAGCGGCCGAAGCCGCCCACGAAGCCTTTTCCCCCGGCGAAACCGACGCCGTCGATCTCATAGGCCTCGCCGGTCAGCATCTTCACGCCGGCTTCGCTCAGCATGCGGGCCACCTCCAGAGGTTGGCCGCACTCGTGCTCGTGATTGCCCAGTACGCCGACCATAGGGATGCGGCAGGCGCGCAGATCCTCCAGCAGGTTCTCCACCTCGACCGTCTTGCCGAAATTGACCAGGTCGCCGCACAGGCAAAGCACGTCCGCGACTTCATGCACCCGGTCGAACAGGTCGCGATAAGCGCGATGCGAGGTCTCGCCGACGTGCAGATCGCCGACGGCGGCGACGCGAAGCTTTTTCTTCGGTCCGGCTTCCATGCCGGGTTGAGGCGTCTGGCTTTCAGCGGCGGGGGCGGCGGGTTCAGGCGACGGGGTCATGGCGTTCCTCCAGGCCCTTGCCCACCACGTCGCCGAAGCCCCATTCGGAGATGTCGGCGATGTAGTCTCTGGGGCTGAACAGGCGACCGCGGCAGACCTTTACGCGCGGCGCCGGCAGATCGACCTGAGCCTGAAGGCGGCCGATCAGCTCCGTCATCAGCCACGCCGGCACCAGGCCGCGCTCCGTCGGATAGGCGAAGCGGAAGTTGAGCAGATGCGCCATCAGCACCTCCCAATAGAGGTCCATCTGATCCAGAAGCGACTTCCATTCGATGGCGTCGGCCTGCTTGAGAATGACGTGGTTCACATCGGCGCCGTCGTAGCGATAGCGGTCCTGGATGAAGGCCTTGGACAGGATCAGGGCGGTCGGCGGGGTGATCGTCACCTCATGCCCGTAGACGGTGATGCGATCCGGCCCGAACCAACTGTCGGAGACGGCGATGGTGCCGTTCGACATGGCGAAGATGACGTCAAAGAAGTGCTTGTCGTCCTTCCAGACCTTGGCGATCCAGCGTTCGTCCTCGACGTCGGTGCGATAGCCGCGCGCCTGGAAGAAGGCCAGAATCCGGGGGTAGTCGCCGGGCTTGCAGAAGACGTCCAGATCCTTGGTCGGCCGACGGATGCCTGTATAGGCCGTTACGGCGTAGGTGCCCGAGAGCAGGAAAGGAACGCCGGATTCCTTCAGCAGACGCAAGGACTCTTCATAAAAGGCCTGGGCTTCTGCGGGAGGCTCGAAGGCGGGGTCGGCGACGGTATCGGACATGAGCGGGTTCCTGAACAGGGCATGGAAACGGCGCATGGCGAAACCGGGTTCCGCCCGCTGCTCTCAGGTCCGTCGCGGTCGCCGACGATTTCCTCTCCCGTTGTTCGCGCGGTCGCCCCGCCCTAGAGGTAGGAGCTTGACGGTTCGGAGGACAGGTCATTCTTACGCGGCGCGGAACATCCTTCGGGCTTCTGGCGGCGGGGCTGGGTTCGCTAACCTTGCCTTCGCGAGGACAGGACGCCCTGGCGGCGCGGTTGGCCCGAGACGCCATTCCGTTCGACGCCGCCTTTGATCCCGCCGAGGAAACCCCGCTCGCAGACGCGCTCGCCCGCATCATCGGCGATCGCGACATCGTCATGCTGGGAGAATCCAGCCATGGCGACGGGGCCTCCCTCCGGTTGCGCGGGCGGTTGGTCGAGCTTCTGCACAGGCGGTTCGGCTTTGATGTTCTGGCGTTCGAAGCGGACTTCTGGTTCGTCACTCGAGGGTGGGACGATATCTCGCGACCGGAAGAGGTCCGTCCGTTCGCGCAGACCAACATCTATGACTTCTGGGGCAGGGCGCCCGCCGCCGATGGGCTATGGGCCTATGTCGAGACCGTCTTCCGGGCCGGCGGGCGACTTGACGTCTGCGGCTTCGACTGTCGGCTGAAGGGCGCAAACGCCCGTAGCGGCGTGGTCGATGTCCTGCGCCCCGTCGCGACGACTGTCGGCCTGTCCAATGACGCGTTCGAGGCCTTGGTCCGCGGCTACGCCGCTCTTCAATCGGCGGAATTCGACGCGCCGCCGGAAACGGCGGTGCAGGAGGCCTATTTCACCGCAATCGCCCGCTTCGTGTCCCTGCTTCGTCGCGATGACGCCGCGCCGGACGACGCCGGCGGACAGATCCTCGCCGAACTGGCCAGCCTTGACGCCTGGGCCCGGTTCGCATGGCTGGGCCATTCCAGGGACGAAGCCATGGCCGCCAATCTCGGCTGGCTGATCCGTCATAAGCACCCCGGACGGAAGATCATCGTCTGGGCGCACAACAACCACATCCTGAAGGACTCTACGGTCTATCTGGACGTTCGCGATAAAGGACCGGCCGCCCAGATCGCCGCCATGAGCGACGCGCAGAAGACCGCCCTGGCCTACGTCGGCGGCGTGACCTCCCGCGCCTTTCCCGACAGGGTATGCGCGATTGCGACGACCCTTGGGCGCGGCCACGTCAGCGCTTTGTCGCACAAGGCGCTGGATGGATCCGAAATCGACTTCAGCGTGACCCGTCCCGTCCCGACCCAAGAACCGGATTCGCTTGAGGCGGCGCTGCTCGATCGTGGAAGCGGCGCAGTCGTCGTCGACTTCAAAGGCTTGGCGCACGGCGATTTTTTCCGGTCGCGTTTGCTTGATCTCAGCTTCTCCGCCGAGGCGCCCTATGGCCGAGGCTATGATGCCGCGATCTATCTGCGGGACGGCGAAGGCCTGGCGTGATCCGGCTTAGTGAACCGTCGCTGCGCGGAGGCGTTGGCCCAGGATGGTCGATGCCGTCTGGACACCTTATTGCGGGCCCGCGCCTGATCCGGTCGAGGCGCTGAGCCGCTGGAACGGCGATCCGATTCTCTGGGTCGTTCTGACGGCTGCGACGGTCGCGGGGCTGGTTCTGCTGCGCGGGCCGGAAAGGGGGCGATATACGGCTGCGATGACCGTGCTGGCGATCGGCTTCATCTCGCCTCTGTGCGCGCTGAGTTCGGCGTTGTTCACCGCACGGACGTTGCACCACCTGCTTCTGGTGCTGGCGGCGGCCCCGTTGCTGGTCCTTTGTGTGCCGGCGATGAGAAAGCCGAGGCTGGCGGCGGCGACGGCCGCGCAGGCGGTGATCTTCTGGGCCTGGCATGCGCCGGGCCTCTATGCCCAGGCCCTGTCGCATGATGCGATCTACTGGTTGATGCAGTTCACTATTCTAGGCAGCGCAGTCTGGTTCTGGGCGGCCGTGCGCAGCGCCAGAGGCCATGCGGCCGTCGCCGCATTGCTGGCGGCCATGCTGCTGATGGGGCTTCTGGGCGCCCTGATCGTGTTCGCGGGCCAGCCCCTCTATGCGCCGCATTTCGCCACCACCATGGCGTGGAACATGACGTCGCTGGAGGACCAGCAGGCGGCTGGGCTTATCATGTGGGCGCCGGCGGCGGCGGCCTATCTCCTGGTCGCCCTGTGGCGGATTCACGGTCTGCTGAAGCCGGCGGGCGAGGCGGCGGCATGATCGACCGGCTGATCGCCCAGGCGCTGGAGTGGGCAGCCGGTCATCATGATGAGGGGCGCTATTCCCCCGTGGCCATCTGGTTTCACTGGATCATGGCAGGTCTGGTCGTGTTCCAGTTGGGCTGGGGCTGGTGGATGGGGCGGTTGCCGGTCGGCGGCGAGAAGGTCGCCGCCTATGAGGTCCATTTCGCCGTCGGCGTGCTGATGCTGTTGCTGGTGATCGGCCGCCTGACCTGGCGGCTGGTCGCGCCGGACCTGATCAATGACGCAGACAAGCCGGGGTGGGAAAGCACGGCGGCCCGCGTCACCCACTATGTGTTCTACGTCTGTCTGTTCGGCCTGCCGTTGTCGGGTTGGGCGATGGTCTCCGCGACGGCGCGAAACACCCAGTTGGAGGCGGCTGGCTTCATTCCATGGCCGCTGTTGCCGATGCAGAATTTGTCGAACCGCCAGCTGTGGGCGGTCGAGGCTGCGGCGGAGTGGATGCACTGGGCGTTGATTGTCGCTCTTCTGCTGATGATCCCGATCCATGCGGGGGCGGCGCTGAAGCATCACCTGATCGACCGCGACGACGTCTTTCACGCCATGCTGCCGGTCGTGCCTCAACTGAGGCCGCGCCGCACGCGATGGCAGCGACGATGGCGCGCGCTGGAGAAAAGGATCGCGACGACCGTTCGGGGGCTGCGGCGCGGCCGCACCCGCTCCCAGGTCTAGAGTCGGTCCAGGATCGCCTGCATTTGGGCGATCTCCCGCTCTTGAGCGACGATGATTTCATCGCACAGGGCGATCAGTTCAGGGTCGGTCAACTTGGCCTTTCCGCACATCAGGATCGCCCCGGAATGATGGGGGATCATACCGCGGATCAGTTCCTGGTCGTTAATGGCCGTCTGGGTGCGCATGGCGTAGAAGCTGGCGGCGAATACGACGGCGGCGACTCCGATGATGATCCAGTTGGCGCGTCTGTTCTGGAACATCGAACGCATCGACAGCAGCATGACCACGGCCATCGGCGCGACCATCATCAGCGTCATGTAGACGTTGTTCAGGTTGAAGCGGAAATGATCGAGCGTCGCGATCATGGTGAACATCACCAGATACATGATGACGAAGTCGATCAGCAGTTCGATTGCGAGATTGCGATAGCTGTGGGCGTGCATCGGCGGCCTCCACCGGGTTGTTCTAGTCGTGAGACAACCAATCGCTGTGTGCGTGGCCTGTTCCCGAGGAGTTCAGTCGCCGTCGGAACGAGCGGGGCGGCGGATCTCGCGCGACGCGGCCGGGCGCGCGGCAGCAGCGACCGAGGCGGCGCGGGCGATC
>WPCJ01310894.1_pt1 | contig 25160 bp, 20 predicted proteins | sample 5399831 | NCBI WGS metagenome assembly WPCJ01 (sample SAMN12869470, study PRJNA574797) | sludge metagenome | isolation source: wastewater treatment of pH10 | place: China:Beijing | collected 2019-05-20 | reverse complement strand
TAGGACTCTGTAATCTGAAATATCCTTTTAACTTATCAGTACCTCCAGAAATGGAGATGTTATGGAAGCTTGAGGCTTGTTGTTTTTTAAATAGGTGATCCCACCAATTGGACTTGTGAAAAAACTTGTAAGATCCATTGTTTTGCAGTTCATGGAAAGGTTCGATTTCTCCATTAGCAACCATTTTAATGGTTTCCCAATCCATAGCGTTGTAGTTGGTATAAGAAGTTCCATTGTAACCATATAATGCCGCATCAACTGTTCTTCCGTAGATGTAAGGGTCAGAAATATAATCGGTTCTAGCGGTAGGAGATGTCCAACCGAAGTTATTGGTATAGGCGATGGAGGTTGTTCCCGCTTTTCCTGTTTTAGTGGTGATTAAAATAACACCAAAAGCACCGCGGGCACCATAAATTGAAGCAGAGGAAGCATCTTTTAACACCGTAACACTTTCAATGTCATTCGGATTTACACGTGTGATATTGCCTTCGATACCATCGATTAAGACCAAAGGACTGCCACCATTGATGGAGTTGAACCCACGTACGTTGATGTCTGGCGTAGCCGATGGATCACCATCATTCATTTGGATGTTTAATCCAGGCATTAGTCCTTGTAAGGTAGTCGCAATGTTGGCATCTGGACGCAATGCAATATCTTCAGCATTTACTTGGGATACAGCACCCGTTAAATTGGCTTTCTTTTGTACACCATATCCAACAACAACAACTTCATCTAGATCAGAAACAGCTTCTTTTAGAATGATTTGTAAAGGTGCGGATCCAGTAACCTGGATTACTTGGGTCGAGTAGCCCATCGCACTAACAGAAATAGTCGCTTGCGCTGTAGGACTCTGTAATCTGAAATATCCTTTTCCATCTGATGCGGCAGCCAGATTGCTGTTTTGAAGGGAAACAGAAACACCTGAGATAGGTTGGCCCTGTTCATCCTTTACATATCCTTCAATCACGCGTTGGACCAATTCTGGACTAGCCGCTAACTCCTTTCGCGACTTTATTAGCACCATATTGTCCTCTACAAAGAATACCAAACCTTGTGGTGTCAGCACTTTTTGAAGAACCTCCCGAAGGTCTTTGTTCTTCATAGAAACATCAATCTTATCCACATGTTTAAGCTGGGTATTGCTGTATAGAAAATCGTAGTTCGTTTGATTTTGGATATCCTGCAATATTTCTTGTAATGTTGCTCGCTTGGCATGGACAGAAACTTTCTGTCCAAGGGTAGATGCACTAACATGTAGCATGGTTCCAAGTAACAACAGCGAAACCAGTTTCATAATTAACAGTAGTTTTCTTAACCCCAACTGCTTAGGGTAGGGATTTCTAGTAAAAAAATAATACATTTGATTAGTGTTGGGTAAATAATTCAAAGTTAATAAGGACTTTATCCCATACGATTTGAGCGGAAGCGTGGCCGCGCTTCCGTTATTTTACATTAGGTTAATTTCTTACGATTACCCTCCCTTCTTTCATGTCGAATTTTAGATCGGCAATTTTTTCCATAGCTGTTAATACTTCTTCTAAACTTCTGCTCCTAACGATAGAACCTGTAAAGCGTTCATCGGTATTTAGTTCATAGCGGATATCTGTGATATTGTACCAGGTACTTATATCACTCATTATATCCTCTATACTTGCGTTATTAAATCGGAAATAACCATCTCTCCAAGCCAAGTCTTCACGGAAATTGGCTTTACCCTTGGTTAGTTGAATGCTCTTTCCAGCTCTGGCCTGTTCTCCAGGAACTAATTTCAATGCTTTGGCAGCAGTATTGACTTCCACAGAACCATTAACTAAACTTGTTTTGGTTTGCGTCAATTGTGGATAAGATTTAACGTTGAATTGGGTTCCTAATACCTGGATCTGGTAATCCTTCGTTTTTACCTTAAAAGGCTTGTTCTTATTGTGTGCTACATCGAAATACGCCTCACCGCTAAGGCTAACTTCACGGGTTTGTTTATTGAAGTCAGATTTTAGTTTTAAGCTTGATCCAGAGTTTAGTTGAACGGTGCTACCATCCGGTAATTCCAAACTGTAGCTGGTACCCTTTGGGGTGTTGAATTCATGAAATGCTATTGGATTGGCTATATTTTGCTCATCCATTTGGACACGGATTAAATCCCCATTGATTTTTGAGAGGACTACGCCATGGTAGCTTACCTCTTGCTTGTCTATGTCATTAATATCTAGTCTGGTTCCGTCCGCAAGTTGTATGGCGGTTTTGCCGTTGTTTATACCTGCTGTCCTTGTCTGTTGCTGAACCATTGGGGTTTCATGTACAAGCCCTTCTCTTACATTGTCTTCTGGATAAAAAATAAATCCTAGCACAAGTGCTATAGAGCAAGCAACAGCAATCCACTTATAGGGTCCAAGCCTTCTGGTTTTTGCATGATCTAGAAATCCTTCATGCTGAATAATCTTCTGAAAGACTTGCTCCTTATTGAAACCAGTTCCTTGGTCAATGTCTTGGAGTTGGTCCAAAGATTCATAAAACAAGTCTTCATGTTGCTCTAACATACCGAAATACTCTGTTAATTCTGATTCCGAAATGTTATTGTTTAAGAATTTTTGGTTAAGATATTTAAAACGTTCTTTGTGCACTTTTTAGGGTTTAACTATATAGAGTACACACGAGAGTGGGGCTAGGACTATTGCAGAAAGAAAAAAAGCAATAAATACAAATAATCCGCTTGCTTGAAGGTCTGGCGTAAGGTTTTTAAGGTTTGAACCAAACAGTTTTTTACGGTATTTGGAGAGATACCAAGTTCTTCAGCTATTTCTTTATGGCTTTTTCCTTCTTCTCTACTCATTATCCATACTTGACGTTGTCTGCCTGGTAAAGCTTTTACTGATTCATCCAGTAATTGTTGTATATCCGAGAGCTGAATCTTAGAGTCTTCAACATTCTCATTCATGTTTCGAAGTAGTTCTTGTTGGGCAAGCATATCATACTTCATCGACCGAAGCTGATTGAAACATAATCTTTTTGCAATAACATAGATAAATGGCCAGATATCTTTAGCCTCATCAATTTGACTTCTGTTCAACCAAGTCTTTAAGAAAGTCTCTTGTACTATTTCTTCGGCTTGTTCTTTACTTTTAAGGATTTTGTATGCTGTGTTGAAAATAGATTGACCATAGCCGTCAAATACCTGTTGAAAGGCATTCAAATCGCCATTCTTCAAATTCTTGAATATTTGGTTTTCTATCTTCATGGTAGATTCGGTAATTCTACTGTTATCAAATTGGGGTAAAAATAATAATCTAGTATTAACAATATATTAAATGATTAATCGATCAATATTTTGCTCCAACATCTAAAAATACATTATTTCTTTTCAATTCCTATAGTCCTTATGGGCGCTGTATTCAAAAAGTCCAATTGCTCAAGCGTAGGGGGAAATAGTAATTTTGGTCGAATTGAGAACCATAAGTGCCAATTTGCCAAGGCCACGCAGAAATCCTATTTCCAAATTTGACAGATTAAGGAATGAGTCATTCATCAATCTTTAAATCCTATAGATGAATTTTGATCGGATTGCCTATATTTACCTAAACCTTTACAAAATCACCTAAATAAAACTCCACCTATGTACAGGCTCAAAACAGTTTTAATTCTTGTCTATACTTTACTTTTTATTGCGAATCAATCCCAGGCGCAGAAAGGGTCAAAGGATTTGTCCTTAAAGGAGGCATTTGCTGGGAAGTTTGACATAGGGGCTGCTATAAATCTGAAACAGATTTATGGGCGGGATGAAAAGGCTACAGCATTAATAGCATCGCAATTTAATTCTATTACTGCGGAGAATTGTATGAAAGCCATGTACCTTCAACCAAATGAAGGTGAATTTAATTTTAGAGATGCAGACCGATTTGTTGAATTGGGCGAGAAATATGGTCTGCGACTTATTGGACACACTTTGATCTGGCATTCCCAAGCTCCACATTGGTTTTTTATTGGCAAGGATTTCAAAGATGTTTCTCGGGAAGTGTTGATCGAACGGATGCGAAAGCATGTCCAGACTGTTGTTTCGAGGTACAAGGGCAGGATAAAGGGTTGGGATGTAGTCAATGAGGCCATACTGGACAATGGAGATTGGAGACAGAGCAAGTTTTATAAGATCATTGGAGAAGATTTTATGGAATTGGCCTTTCAGTTTGCGCATGAGGCGGATCCGAATGCTGAATTGTATTATAATGATTTTTCCATGTTCCAAAAAGGGAAAAGGGAAGGCGTGATGAGGATGGTCCGCAACCTCCAGGAGAAGGGGATTAAAATCCACGGAATAGGGATGCAAGGTCATTTGGGTCTGGATTATCCCTCTGTTGCTACCTTTGAGGAGAGCATATTGGCCTATTCTAAGCTAGGTGTTAAAGTGATGGTAACAGAGCTTGATATCTCTGTGTTGCCGATGCCAGGACCTTCACATGGAGCGGAGATCAGTACCATTTACAAATATGATAAAACCCTAAACCCTTATGCGGAAGGATTGCCCGCCGAAGTGGAAAGCAAGTTGGCTAGTCGATATAAGGAGTTTTTTGCACTGTTTTTAAAGCATCATGATAAAATTGACCGAGTTACTTTGTGGGGAGTAAGGGATGCTGACTCTTGGAAAAATAACTGGCCCGTAAGAGGGAGGACAGATTATCCATTGCTCTTTGATCGGAACTATCAAGCTAAGCCTTTTGTCAAGGATATCGTTGAGATGGCTAAGGAATAACTAATGGTTTTAAAGCGTCATAAATTTCAACCTATACTCCATAGGTGTCATTCCAATAAAAGTCTTGAACTGTTTATTGAAATTGGATAGGGTATTAAAACCTGAATCATAGCATATCTGGGCTACGCTCTTGGATTCGGCAACGGATAGGAGCTTGCAGGCATGCTTAATGCGTAATTCTGTAATGAAATAGGAAAAGGTCTTCGAAGTTTTGGCTGTAAAATATCGGCTAAAGGATGTAGGTTTCATATTGAGTAGAGCGGCGACTTCTTCCAAGGTTATTTTATTTCTGAAATGGTTCAGGGCATAATTATAAACGATATTGATCCGGTTCGTTTCAACGTCTTTAGACTGATACTGGAATTCATCATAATGTAATAGTGTGAAATCCTTTCCCTTAGCCAGTACATTCAAGATCTTGAAGAGATGAATGATGCTTTCCATGCCATGTAGGTTGAGCAGTTCATTCATCAGTGCGATTATTTCCTTGGCTGTGGCTCCATGAATCTCCATTCCATGTCTCACTTTTTCCAACAGGACCTTTAATTGATTGAACTCTTCCTTTTCCGTGAATTTCTCTAATTCTGAACCATTGATATAAATCACCAATCCTTCGCTGCTTTTTTTGGATTGGGGGTCAAAGTAAATATCATCACTGCGCCAAAGGTGAGGAATATTGGGACCAATAAAAGACAGATCGCCCTTGACAAAGGATTTCATGGTATTGCCAATAAACCTGGTTCCGGAACCTTCCACAACAAGGAAAAGTTGGTACTCGGAATGGGCATGCCAAGTGGTGTCGAAATGTTTGTCGGAAAGCTTTCGCACAAAAAATATGCGCGATGAAGGGATCCTGGTTTTCTGGACTGCGGTTTTTTTGAAATTGATATCCATTAATGGAATATATTGGTCATCCCCAGGTTTGCAGGGGCTCATTTCAAAAATAAGTCTTTAGCAGGCAATTATCAAGATTTTAAGGAGGTAAATGTCTAATTGTTGTCCGATGTTGTGCTGATTATTTATAAAGTGTGGTAAAATACAGTCATCATTGGGTATTTAATAGGTATGTTAAATTCATCTTGAATCTTAATTTAGGGTTCTAGGATTAACCATTTTAAACCAACCTAATGAAATGAAATAGGAATACGCTGTTTCATTTGATGGGGACAATGCTAAAGTGTATGGCCTGTAAACCTTTAAGAATCATTAATTTATTTAGAATATAATATGCAATTACCTGTGAAACTGGGCGTCAGTACCTGGCTTTGGACTTCTCCTTTCCGTACGGAGGATGCTGCCGGCTTGTTTGAGAAAATAGCAAGCCTAGGCTATGAAGTCGTGGAGATAGCCGTGGAAGACACTTTTCTTATCGATACCCAAAAGATTTCTAAAGAACTTGAGAAGAATGGCTTGCAAGCATTGGTCTGTGGGGCTTTTGGACCAACCAGGGACTTAACGAGTGATGATGAAGCCTTGCAAAAGAATGGTCTGCAATACATTGAAGATTGCCTAAATATTTCGACAGAACTGGGAGCAAGTTTTTTCGCTGGTCCTATGTATTCAGCGGTTGGAAAAGCACGGATGGTACCGGATGCACAGCGCCAAATCGAATGGAACAGAGCGGTTGATAACTTGGGCAAGGTCTGTGAGATGGCGGCATCTAGAGGCTTGGAATTGGGCTTGGAGCCCTTGAATCGATTTGAGTCGGATCTGATCAACAATGTGGATGATGTATCGCGTTTGATCAATGACCTGAACCATCCAGCGGCAAAGATCTGTTTGGATATGTTCCATATGAACATTGAGGAGCCGGATCCTGGTTTGGCTATCCGAAAAGCTGGGGACAAGTTGGTCCACGTCCAGGTTTCGGAGAATTATCGCGGAACTCCAGGCACAGGAAATGCAAGCTGGGGGGCATTTTATGAGGCACTTAAAGCGATCAATTATAAAGGAGCGGTATCCATTGAAAGTTTTACACCAGAAAATAAAGAGTTGGCAGCAGCAGTTTGTATATGGCGAAATCTAGCCGATGACCAAGATTCATTTGCGCGTGATGGGCATGCGTTTTTGAGGAAATGGGCTGCTAATAAATTATAATAACACAATCAATGAACGAAATGATGAAGAAAGAAAAAATTAATGTTGCAATTATCGGTTTAGGCTTTGGGGCAGAGTTTATCCCTATTTATCAACAGCATCCAAATGCGAACCTATATGCTATTTGTCAAAGAAATGAAGCGAGTCTGAATGAAATTGGGGATGCCTTTTCGATTGAAAAACGCTATACCGATTATGATGAGCTACTGAAAGATGAAAACATTGATGCCGTACATATCAACACACCTATTCCAAACCATGCGGAACAATCGATCAAGGCTCTTCGGGCAGGAAAACATGTGGCCTGTACTGTTCCGATGGCAACGACAGTGGAGGAATGTAAGCAAATCGTGGAAGCGGTTGAGGAAACTGGACTTACCTATATGATGATGGAAACCGTACTATATGCGCGGGAATTCCTGTTTATGAAAGAACTGTATGAGAAAGGTGAGCTTGGCAAGATCCAATTCCTAAAGGCGAGCCATCAGCAGGATATGGATGGTTGGCCGAACTATTGGCCGGGTCTTCCGCCTATGCATTATGCTACGCACTGTGTAGGGCCGGTATTGGGCTTAACACGTAATGAAGCGGAGTATGTATCCTGCTTTGGTTCTGGTACCATCCGTGAGGATTTGGTTGGTCAATATAATTCTCCATTTGCCATTGAATCTGCACATATTAAGTTCAGGAACTCTGATTTAAGTGCTCAGGTATACCGTTCTCTATTTGATACGGCTAGGCAATATCGTGAAAGTTTTGAAGTCTATGGTTCCAAGCAATCGGTGGAATGGCCATTGATTGAAGGGGAGCCGTTGGTATTACACGTAGCCAAAAGACCTGAACCTGAAATCCCGGAAAAAGTGGACTGTCCGGATTATGCGCATTTGCTACCGGAATCCATCCAGCATTTTACAAGGGCAGGAGTATATGATGAAGGAGAAAACCAACACCTTTCTTTCCTGCAAGGAAGTGGCCATGGGGGCTCACATCCACATTTAGTCCATGAATTTATCAGCGCATTGGTTGATGGCAGACAGCCATTTCCTAATGCTAGGCAATCTGCAAATATAACCTGTGTGGGTATTTTGGCACATGAGTCTGCCATGAAAGGGGGAGAGATCATTCCTTTACCTGAATTTACTTGGGAAACAACCTAATTGTTGTTGCCTGAGGAACCTTTATCTCAATATTATTTAAGATGAATAAGATTTTAAAATTATGCCTTCTATTATGTGTTGTTTTCTCGGTGCTGGGATGTGCCGAAGATAACAAACCTAGAAGGTTGGAGTTATTTTTTCTGGGTCATGATAGTAAACACCATGACTCGGAATTATTGGCCGACATCTTGTCAAAGGAGTATTTTGCTGATGGAATAAATATTACCTATTCCATCGATCCTGATGATTTGACCCGTCCAGACCTTAAAAAGTACGATGGTTTGATCTTGTATGCGAACCACGATACGATCAGTCCGGCGCAGGAGAAAGCACTGTTGGATTATGTAGCTTCTGGAAAGGGCTATATCAATATTCACTCGGCTTCTTACTGTTTTAGGAACTCTGATGATGTCGTAGCCTTAATTGGTGGTCAGTTCAAGAGCCATGGAGGAGGTTCTTTTGGCGCTGAAATCATCAAGCCTGATCATCCGGTGATGAAGGGGCTTTCGCCATTTGTGACTGAATGGGATGAAACCTATGTGCACCATCTCTTGGCCAAAGATATCGAAGTATTGATGGAACGTGTAGACAGCACGCACAGAGAGCCTTATACATGGGTTAAAGAGCATGGTAAGGGTAGGGTTTTCTATACGGCTTTTGGACATGATGAGCGCACATTCCGTAACCCGGGATTTCTGCAGTTGGTGAAGAATGGTATCCTTTGGGCTGTGGGTGATAAGCCTGTGGAGCGAATGAAGAAGTATGAAATCGCCATACCGGAATATGAGGAAGCTCGGATGCCTAATTATGAGCGCAAAGATCCGCCACCACGCTATCAGCATCCATTAAGCCCGGAGCAATCGCAGACCTTGATACAGGTGCCTGTGGGATTCCGTCTGGAACTATTCGCCAGTGAACCTGACATTAAAAAGCCAATTGCGATGGATTGGGATGAACAGGGTAGGCTATGGGTCATCGAAACGGTGGACTATCCAAATACGGTGAGAAATGACAAGGGGGAAGGTGACGACCGGATTACCATCTGTGAGGATACGGACAATGATGGTAAAGCAGATAAATTCACGGTATTTGCTGAAGGGCTTAATATCCCGACTTCCTTTGTGTTTTCTGATGGCGGGATTATCGTAGCGCAGGCTCCGCACTTTTTGTTCCTAAAGGATACTGATGGGGACGGAAAGGCAGATGTGCGTAAGGTATTGATCGATGGATGGGGAACTTTTGATACCCATGCTGGTCCTTCCAACCTAAAATATGGTATGGATAACAAGATTTGGGGAACCGTTGGGTATTCTGGATTTGAAGGCAATATTGCTGGGAAAGCATACAAATTTGGATCTGGTGCCTATCGGTTTGGTCCGAAGGCTCAAGATCTGGAATTCCTTGGGAACACCTCGAATAACACTTGGGGCTTAGGATTCTCGGAAGATTTTGATGTATTCCTGTCCACCGCAAATAATGAGCACAGTAACTTTTTGGCTATCCCTGCTCATTATTATGAGAAAGCGAATCTGAATGAAAGGGGTATCGAGAAAATTGATGCTCACTACAAAATACATGAGTTAACCAAAGAACTGCGTCAAGTGGATGTATTCGGAGGTTTTACTGCCGCTGCTGGCCATAACCTCTATACGGCAAGGGCATTCCCTCAAGAATATTGGAATCGGGTTGCCTTTATTGCTGAGCCGACCGGACGCTTGATCCATAAACATATCCTGGAACCTTCGGGATCTGGATTTAAGGAAAAGGGAGATGGCTGGAATATGGTCGCGAGTTCTGATAACTGGTTTGGACCTGTAGAGGCTAAAGTAGGACCAGACGGAGCATTGTGGTTCTTGGATTGGTATAATTTTATTATCCAGCATAACCCAACCCCTCAAGGTTTTGAAAACGGACCTGGAAATGCCTATATCGATCCATTGAGAGATAGTTCTAAAGGACGTATCTATCGATTGGTGCATGAGGATGCGGCGAAGCAACGGAAATTTAAATTGGATGGAAAGAAAGGTCGTGACCTAGTTGATGCTTTGTCTAGCGACAATATGTTCTGGCGGACCACGGCTCAGCGTCTATTGGTTGAAGGGGGTGATAAGTCTGTTGCGGAAGACCTGCATAAGCTAATAAATGATAATGCTGTTGATGAAGTAAATGTCAATGGAGGTGCTATCCACGCAATCTGGACACTGCATGGTTTAGGTTTGTTGTCCGATGGACAGAGCCCTAGTGTTGCGGTTGTTCTCAAAGCACTTAAGCATCCAGCGGCTGGGGTAAGAAGGGCTGCGATTCAGACCTTGCCTAAAAACGCCAAGGTTATCGATGAGTTGATTTCCTCGGGAGCTGTGCAGGATAAGGATTTAAGAGTGCGATTGGCGGCTATTTTGGCCTTATCGGAAGCTCCGCCAAGTCCAAAAGTCGCTAAGGTGATTTTTGATGCGGTGCAGGATCCTGAAAACGAGAAGGACAAATGGCTGTTCCATGCCCTGATGATTGCAGGAAGTCTACATCAGCAAGCTTTTATGCATGAATATCATACTAAATTTGGCCACCCAGACTTTTCCAATGCGAATGGATCCTTAGGGGAGCGAATCATTGCCGGAAACAACATGAGCGTACTTTCGCTTAATACAGCGAGAGAAGGCATCATTGGTCCAAGGCAAATACCTGAAATAGCGAATCGAGAGATCCATTTTGTGGGGACTGTTCGTCAGAAGGATCAGAGGCCTTTGGATGGAGCCTTGCTGTCTTATGGCAATAAAAAAGATGGTTATGCTGTTTCTATCAAAGATGGAAGAGTGGAATTCAGGGTTAACCAGAAAGGAAATAAATCGATCATTCAATCTGAAAAGCTTTCGAAACCAACGTTTAAGGTGAGGACTTCCTTGCTAGCGGATGGAAAGATGCTGTTGTTCATCGATGAGGAGAAAGTGGCTGAGGGCAAAAGTTTAGGCCTGTTCCCTGAAAAGCAGGATGGTTTCCTACTGGTAGGAAGAGCTAGTGCCGCCAGGGTGTCGGATCAAGTTTTAAATGATAGTCCGGGTGATTTTGCGAAGGACTTTAAATTTACTGGAACTTTGGAGGACGGTCGACTTGTCGCCATGAATAAAGCGGATGCATCGGAAGGAAAAACAGTAGAAGCCGATAAGGTACTAAAGATTAAGGCTATCGTAGGGGAGATGAAATATGATATCACCAATTTTACTGCGAAAGCAGGGTCGAATCTGAAGATCATATTTGAGAACCCTGACCATATGCAGCATAATTTATTGATCCTGAAACCGGGAAGTCTGGACCGTGTTGGACAGGCGGCTGATAAGTTGGCTACCCAAAACAATGCGATAGAGCTTCAATATATTCCAAATACACCTGATGTGCTATTCAGCAGCTCTCTGGTTGATCCGGATGGCAGCTATGAATTGAATATCAAAGTGCCTTCGGAACCTGGAGATTATCCATTTGCCTGTACATTTCCAGGACACTGGCGAATAATGAACGGGGTCATGAAAGTGACTAAATAGATTAAAAGGGGAATAAGCTTGAGAAGTTTATTCCCCTTTTTAAAAAGAATAGGGCGACTCAATGAATTCGGCTTTTAGCTGAATTTTGTATTTTAGGTTTAAGGAAAGTCTTGTCGACGGCGATAAATGCCAGAGAAATATTTGCAGTATTTCTGACAGGATTGATATAAACCCTATTCAAAATTGAAGATGATGATGAAAAAAGAAGACATTCTAAAGCTTGAAAACCAACTTTATGAGGCGATGAAATCTGCTGATATTGAGGCTTTGGACAATCTATTGCACAATGATTTGCTTTTTATTATTCCAAGTGGAGAGGTCATCAACAAGGAGAAGGATTTGGAATCTTATCGCACGGGGAATTTAAAGATCATTGAACTTCAGCCTGATGTTGAACATCTAAATATTATAGATGATGTTGCCATTATTAACCTTAAGCTAAAGCTAAATGGAAGCTTCTCGGGAGATCCTTTTGAAGCTCAATTTAGATATATCCGCTTTTGGAAAGAATTTGAAGATGGAATCAAAGTGATTGGCGGGAGTGGTATTGCCATATAATTTTAATCGAAGGGAATTCTTATTCAGTTGGGACATAATCCAATGGCAGCATATAGGCTAATTTGGAATAGCTAACGGCATAACCACTCAATATCCAACTGGCAGTAGGAAAATAAGAGCCCTGTGGCTCAATAATAATTCCATCTGAATCCATGATGAATAGTTCTGAAACCTCACTGGCTGCTTTTTGCAAGATCTTATTCTTGGAACTTGAAAAGTCAGCAGGGTAAATGATATACAGATAATCTGTGTAATTGAGTTTCATCAGGCCCTTCTCCTTATCTTCCCCAACGATGATCTCATCGGGTTGCATAATCCCCATTAAATAGCTGATTTTCTCTGGTTGGATTCTCTGCTTCCGAATGGTATTTACCTGATCTTCTGTAAAGTCTGTTTGTGAGGCATAGAATAATTTCCAATTCCCTCTATATTTCTTCTGTATACTGTCTAGAATTGCATTATATTTTTGGATGGCTTCGGTTCGGACTTCGTTATCCTTTTTTACCAACTTTCTGACGATATAGCCATCTTTCTCCCATTCTTTATTGTATGTACTCCTGACAAACCTGTTCATTGATAATAAATAAGAAGTATTTCGGTTCTTTTTATACTTAGATCTTCCCTTTCCGATGTCCTTAAAGAAGGCATAACCTTCGAAAAGAAACATTTTGCTGCCAAAATCCATTCTAAATCCTCCTAGGTCATAGGTCAGCTCATAACCCAAGGCATCATTTCGGATCTTAAGGGGTTCCGTACAGATGGCTGTCAAAACATTCGCCTTTTTGTCAAATCGGAACTTTACAACCTCATGGTTCAGGATTTTACAATCGTCTGCAAAACCTCCTTGTCCTATTAAGTTCTCAGTAAAGAATTGCCCCCATTCCTTCCAGCCATCTTTTAGGTAGTTGGTAACTACCACTTCTTCAATGGCGGTTGACTTTTCTTTGATCGCAATGATCAGATCCTGCTGCAAGGGAATTTGAATTTCCAAGACCCGCTTTTCAAATCCCATGTTGCTCACAACCAATTCCACATTTCTGGTAGGTGAATGGATGGTAAACAGGCCTTCTTTGTTCGAGCTGGTTCCCAATGAAGAATTATTGATGTAGATTGAAGCTCCTGCAATAGGGCTGCGGTCATCTGCATTAATGATCTTTCCCTTAATGGTATGTTGGGCCAACAGGTGCTGAGCAATGAAAATGGAAATGATAGTTAGGTAGATACGGATCATGTTACGACATTTTCGTAAATATACTAAAATGCAATATTAGATTTCATAGGGTTTTGATTATCTGTACGATGAATTGTATTTTTCAAATGGTTCTTTTCAAAATATCTTATATTTAACTATATGAAAAAGTCTGCTTTACTGATATTGCCTTTGCTGTTAGCGGTCAACTGCCTATTTGCACAGGTTCACTATTCCAACGATATTATTAAGACCGGGGCGGAACGTACCGAAAAGTATATTTCCAAGCTTCAGGGGAAAAGAATTGCTTTGATCGCGAACCAAACTTCTATTATTGGAGAGAAGCATTTATTGGATAGCCTAGTGGCTGCTGGGATTAAGATCGTCAAGGTCTTTGGTCCCGAACATGGCTTCCGGGGGAATGCCAGCAATGGAACTTCTGTGGGAGATGAGGTTGATCAAGATACAGGGGTCAAGATTATTTCACTGTATGGGAAAAAGAAAAAGCCTTCAAAGGAAGATTTAGCTGATGTTGATATCCTGATTTATGACATTCAAGATGTTGGCTGCCGCTTTTATACCAACATCAATGTATTGCGGGATGTGATGCAGGCTGCAGCAGAAAACGGAAAGGAAATGTTGATCCTGGACCGACCGAATCCCAATGCCTACTTTATTGATGGCCCTGTTTTAGACATGAAGAATAAATCCGGAATAGGTCAGTTTCCAATACCTATCGTACATGGACTTACCGTTGCTGAATTTGCACTGATGGCAAATGGAGAGGGATGGTTGGGGAATGGCTTGAAATGTAAGCTTTCGGTGGTAGAAAACGCGAATTACAAGCATGGTCTAATGTATAGGTTGCCGGTTAATCCTTCGCCGAACCTTAATACACCTGAAAGCATTCTTTTATATCCGACAACCTGTCTTTTTGAAGGGGTATCTCTCAACCATGGCCGCGGGACCGATTTTCCATTTACTGTAGTAGGTGCGCCGATGTTCAAGGGAATTTACCAATTCAGTTATACACCCGTTTCTATGCCTGGAAGAGCAGAGGATCCGCTTTATCAAGATCAAGTATGCTATGGTCTTGACCTAAGAGGGACAGATTTTGAAGCGCTGGTTAAATCTAAAAAGATTAATCTAGCATGGATGATCGAGCTTTATGCTAAAAGCCCCAATAAACCTGCATTTTTTGAAAGGTTCCATCCCCAAATCGGTAACATCGATTACCTTGCTGGAGTGTCAGAATTTAAGGATCAGATCCGTGCCGGCAGGACGGAGGAACAAATCCGTAAAACATGGCAACCTGGCATTGAAAAATATAAGAAAATGCGAAAAAAGTACTTGCTGTATAATTAATGGGCAAACCTATTTTTGATTACCTGTAATCCTAAAAACAACATCTTTTTCAATGAAATCTTCTTGATTAGCCGGGAAAGGATCGTTTTGAATACTCTCGACCGTAGATATTTTTATTCCTGCTATCTGGCTTTCTTCTGAGGCTTGCGTTAGGAAGAAGTGGTACTCCAATTCTAAAAAGCCTAAGTCAAGTGTTCTGAAACCTGTTTTGGCCAGGTCATAAGCTAATACGGCAGAAGTTGGACCTAAGGCTAGAATGATTAATTTATGGGTTCCGTATTCTTTCGCTGCGGATAAGATTTCATTATAGTGCTTAAAGGTATTGTTATTAGGACATTCAATTCTTTCCACACTTTTTGCATTGGAATAGAAGCCTTGGCTCTTTCCTAAATTGCTCCCTTTGCCTTCGATGATCAGTATATCCTGATCTTCCCAAAGCCTTTTCCAATGCGCAATTCTTTTTTCAATTACCTCTTTGTCTTTGTTCCTATCATCAAGATAGAACCTGCTGATCTGAGAATTGAGATACGTGTAATCCTTTCGAAGTAAGGATGAAATTTTGTAGAATAACTCGTGTAGATAATTTTGCCAAAAACCAATTGAAGAATCCGTCAGATTGCCCTTATCTAGCGAAACCAAGGTTCTAGGGACCGCTATTTTTAAGTTGTATTGATCGGTGTTTTTGTCCTTTAGAATTTCTACGAGCCTTTTTTTGAGCTCGGGATCTGCATCCTGATGTTTCAATGAAATGTTCCTCGGACAAAGAAATTCTCCATTCAGCATCAAGGTAAATTCCCCATCTCCAAATCTAGATAATGAACATTTTGATTCAATCAAATAGTCTAAGCTCTCCTCAAAAGTCATGACCTGCAGCTTATTGTTCTGGAGTTCTTTGCCGGATCTGGAAACATTGAGTTTCCAATCTATTTTATTCAATAGTCTATGGAGGATGTTCATTTAATAATTAGTTTGGTTAATGTGATGTCGTAAATGTAATATAAAACATTTAGGAATAGAGATGGGACCTCCCAAACTATTGAATTTGTAAATGGATGTCTAAATTTTATTAAAAGATGTACTCGGCATTTCTAATGCTGTATGGAAATATATTATGGTGAAAGTTTATTAAATTATTATATCAACAAAGGATTATCCTGTATATTGCAGCCAAATCAACCCTAAAACCCAAAATGAAAAAAGTTGTCTATCCTATTCTATTTGCCTGTCTATTATTTTCTGGTTGTAAAACCAATTTATCCCAAAAAGGAAATACTGAATGGAAACCCCTATTCAATGGAAAGGACATAAACGATTGGTTTGTGAAGATCCATCACCATGAGGTCGGCGATAATTTTGGGAACACCTTCCGTGTCGAGGATGGCATCATCAAGATCAGGTATGACCAGTACGGAGATTTTAACGATCAGTTTGGACATCTTTATTACAAAACACCGTTTTCCTTTTACCATTTGAAATTTGAATATAAGTTTGCTGGCGAACTCCAGCGTGGGGCACCGGAATATACCCTGTTAAACTCTGGTGTGATGTTCCATTCCCAAGATCCCCGAGGGATGCTAAAGGAACAAGACTGGCCTATTTCCGTTGAGATGCAATTGCTAGCCGGACTTGGCGACGGTAAGCCTAGACCTACAGGTAACATGTGTTCTCCGGGAACCAATGTAGTCTACCAAGGCAAAATCGCTGAATCCCATTGCTTGAATTCGAGCTCTAAAACCTATGACAAAGACCAATGGGTCAAGGGAGAATTGATCGTCTATGGCGACTCCCTGATCCAGCATATCATTGAGGGCGATACGGTGCTGCAATACTCCAAACCGCAGATCGGTGGAGGAACTGCCAATGGATACGATCCGAAAATCAAGATGGACGGAAAACTATTGGACAGTGGTTTTATCGCTTTGCAGAGTGAAGGTCAGCCTGTGGATTTCAGGAATATTTATATCAAAGATCTTTCGAAGTCCTTTTAATCGCATAGAGAGGAATGCCCGCGAGGCTCAATACTATGGTTCAGAGGACTTAAAATTTCCAAAAACTAAGCTGTTCTTATGCTATATGGTTTTCAATAATTGCATACCAAAACCCGGTAGATCTGGCGGAATTAATTTTCCGTCTTTTACCGCATAGGCCGTAAGGTCCATATCATCTGAACTGCTTGTTACCCCTTCAATGGTGACGGTATTTCCCAGACCACCAGCCAAATGCGCTGTATAATTGGTTTTCAGTAATGATCCCCAAGCATGTGGAGAGGCGAGGGTGCCCGTCTTTACCAGTTCAGGCATCATCCTTCTCCAATTTGTAAAGCCCAGACCTTCGATATCAGTCAACTGCACATCCAACAGCTTCTGTTCAAAGAGTTTCTGGAGGAAAGCTTGGTCTGGATCTGCTTCACCATCGGCCAACAAGGTATCCAACTTTTCCTGTTGGACGAATTCCCGAAGCTTTTTATAGTCTTCTACCGTTTCATGGAAAGGTTCTTCAATCCAGAAAAGTTTAATCCCAGCAATCCCTTTCAAATATTGGATAAACTCATCACTTGTAAAGCCATTGTTCCCATCGACCAGGATCTCACAATCTGGAAAGGCAGCAGCAACGGCTTTGGTGACCTCGATATCCCTTTGCATACCTTCGGCTTTGGGCATCCATTTATTTCCACGTCCTATTTTTAACTTAAACTGTCTGTATCCCACACCATAATCGAAAAGACACTCTTCCAGAATCTTGTCAATTCCTGCAGGTTTATCCTTTGGCTCTAGATCGTCAAAATAGATCATACCACTGTAATACTTGGTGGTAAATGGATCTTTCTTGCCCAGTAACGCGTATACAGGTTTCTGTAAAATGACACCGGCCAGATCATGCAGGGCCATGTCGAAAGCGATGTGTTTTTCAGAAAGTGTCCCAGCTTTTGGGGTAAAGAGCTCCGATATTTTTCTGCCAACCAACTCTGGGATCAACTGCTCGGCATCTTTTTTTGAACCCCTAAGGGATGCCCAACCCATTGCTCCTTGATCCGTCCTCAAACAGCAGATGTCTAGTTCAGGGCCATGACCATGTAGATCTAATCTGGCATTTTTTCCAACCAGTCTTGGATAGTTTAGTTTTACTTTGGAAAATACGATACTATCAATTTTATGTTCGGCAAGTTCCCTTTCGTCTGCTGCCAATTCGAATAGATCCGCCAAAGGATTTCCATATCCATTGGAATTTAAGAGTAGGGAAGAGGCAAAGCCAATTCCTAAGGAGTTGATAAAGGTTCTTCTTTTCATAGGTTTATTGTGGTAAGTTGATTGTACAAAATTACAACAAAAATCATTCCCTTATGTTTGGTTATTAGTGATTTAGCTTAGGTTATCTGCGCTGCAATTGCTCGAGCAACTCATCCAGATTCCCTAGACTTGCCGACATGCCTTCCTTAAATCCATGGCTTACCATATATTCCAAGACCTCCAGACTGCCATATTCTGCCGTCACGCTCACAAAAGTATTTCCATCCAATTCCTCAAAAACATTTTCACAGTTTGTTCTTGGGAAATCAGGGCTGATATTTCCATTTTCGTCGCTGAAGCCCCTTAATTCAACAATCTTTTTTAGCGGATCGATTTCAACATAGTCATATCGGCTCCAGTGCTTCTCCCCGTTTGGACCTACCATGGCATAATGCCAATGTCCGCCTTGGCGAAAGTCCATGGATTTGGTCTCTGCTTTCCAAGGTTTCGGAGCAACCCATTGCTCCAAAAATTGAGGATATGTCCATGCCTGCCAAACTAAAGCGACCTCCGCATCAAATTGACGTCTGATACGAATGGTTTTGTTTTCCTTGTCTACGGAAAACTCAAACAGTAAGTTCTTTTTCATGATTTCTGCTTTTTCATGTTGTCTAATAAATCATCTAATTGATTGAATTTGCTTTCCCAGATCTGTCGGAACTGCTCCAGCCACTGATCTATTTCCTGCATCTTCTCCAGTTCCAGTTGATAATAGATTTCTCGGCCTTTTTGTTCTTGTTTGACCAATTCACATTCCGTCAGTATCCTTAAATGCTTTGATACAGCCTGTCTGGAGCTGTGAAAATGTTCTGCTATAGCATTTGGAGTCATCGCTTGAACCGCAATTAATGCGATAATGGCCCGCCTGGTCGGATCTGCTATCGCCTGAAAAATATCTCTTCTCGTTTCCATTGTGCAACTATATGGTTTCAAATATAAATGCAATCATTTGGTTTCACAAGCATTTTGGATAATTTCTTCTGTCTATTTTTATAAATTTGATCCCATGGATGATCTTCTGCAAGATATCCGGCAAACCTTAATGGATAATGCCGATAGAACTACCTCAGATACCATGGCTCGTTTTTTTAAAGAAGGAGAAGGAGCCAAGCGCTATGGTGTGCCCATTGAAATCGCAAGGAAAATCGGCAAGGAGGTTTTCCGGGAAATCAAGAAGGAGCCAAAGCAGGAGATCTTTTCCCTATGTAACGAGCTTTGGAAATCCAAGATCTTTGAGGAAGCTTATATTGCTTGTATCATCAGCAAATCCATCCGTAAGCAATACGAAGCGAAAGACATGGAAATCTATGAAAACTGGGTCAATCTATATGTCAACAATTGGTCGGATTGCGATACGCTTTGCTGTACGACCATTGGTTATAATCTGATTCAATTTCCAGAAAATGTAAAAGTGCTGAAGACCTGGGCCAAATCCAAAAATCGCTGGACCAAGCGTGCCGCTGCGGTTAGTTTGGTGGTACCGGGAAAAAAGGGCTATTACTTGGCTGATGTTTTCCAGATAGCCGATATCCTCATGATGGATCCAGACGATATGGTGCAAAAAGGCTATGGCTGGATGTTGAAAGAAACCAGCAAAGCCTATGAAAAGGAGGTTTTCGACTATGTTATGAAGCACAAGGCAAGGATGCCATGGACAGCCCTGCGATATGCCATTGAGAAAATGCCGGATGACCTTAAAGCCGAGGCCATGAAAAAGCCATAGTTCTTTTACTGTTCTTGCATCAATGAAAATGGTCTTGCCTCTTTACTGGTCCCTCTGCTTTTATTTGGGGTACCGCTCATCTGAAAGACAATTTCGCCGCCCTTATTGATGTCATCAAAACTGATATAGTTTTTATCCAATGCTTTGCCATTCAGTTCCGCCGATTGGATGTAGACATTCTCCGCATTGTTGTTCTTTGCTTGGATAACAAAAGTTTTTCCGTTCTCTAAGCTGATGGTTGCCTTTTCAAATACAGGGCTCCCGATCACATATTGGTCCGTTCCCGGACAGACGCTATAGATCCCTAAGGCACTCAGGACGTACCAAGAAGACATCTGTCCTTGATCTTCATCGCCCGGATAGCCCTTTTCAGTGGCGTTGTACAATTGCTTGCAGACCATGCGCACCTGTTTTTGCGCCTTCCACGGTTCACCACTAAAGTTGTAGAGGTAGGGGACATGTTGGGTAGGTTGGTTTCCATGTGCATATTGCCCCATCTTTGCCAAAAGCATCTCTCGCATTTCATGGATTTCCTGCTTGTAACTGCCGTATTTTATACTTTGATCCATCGTGAAAAATGAATCCAACTTGGCATTGAATCTCTCTTGGCCTCCAATCATACCGATTAAATCCTCAATGTTGTGCAAGACCGACCAGGTATATTGCCAAGCGTTTGCCTCTGTGAATGGACCGCCCCATTCAACGGGGTCAAAATCTGGCCGCCATTCTCCATTTGCTAGTCTGCCCCGAACAAAGTTGACCTTTGGATCAAATACATTTCGGTAATTGTACATCTGTCGTCCAAACACATTTTCGTAGAAAGTATTCCCGGTCAACTTGGCCAATTGATAGGCACAAAAATCATCATAAGCATATTCCAAGGTTTTTGCGGTGCTTTCATGGATGTCGCCATAAGGGATATAGCCTAGTGTATAATACTCTTTCCAGCCTTCTCTTCCATTGGATCCCCCATAAAAGCCTTTGTTGGTGGTTTCATGATAATAGGCACTCAGGGCGGAATCGGGGTCAAAGGTCCGGACGCCTTTCACCCAAGCATCGGTCAGTAGGGAGATGGCATGGTTCCCGATCATAACGCCAGACATGCCCGGATTGGACCAAGTAGGGTAAAAACCAGCCTGTTGCTGAGCGTCCAGTAAGGATTGCATATACCTGCCCTGCATTTGCTGATGCAGGATGTTGCTCAATGGAAACTGTGCCCTGAAGGTATCCCAAAAGCCATTGTCGGTATACATATAGCCAGAATGGATCTTGCCATCATATGGACTGTAATAATAAGGATTGCCCTTGGCATCTATTTCATAGAACTTTCTAGAGAATAGGTTTGCGCGAAACAGGCAGGAATAGAAAGTTGCTCTATCCTCTTCCGTTCCCCCTTCCACCAAAACCCGATTCAAAAGCTCATTCCAAATCTCAAATCCCTTTTTCTTGGTAACTTCTAAATTCTTATGATCGGCTAATTCCTGTTTAAAATTGAGTTCGGCCTGCTCTGGACTGATATAGGAGGAAGCCATCTTGACCTCCACTTTGGAACCCGGCTTAAATTCTAAATATGCACCTACGCCTTTACCTAGGTCTTCCTTGTTGTTCGCCTTGATGCTTCCTTTCTCGTTCTCCCAGGTGCCGTAGGATTTAAAATCTTGATTGAACTCAAGTACAAAATAACTCTTAAAGTTTTCCGGTACTATCCTTCCATTGTTCACATAGCCAATTATTTTCCTTTCTTCCGGTATGATCTTGATCTCACAGTCTTTGGTATAGCCATCAAATACCAAGTTTGCTTTTCCATTCTTGGGAAAACTGAAGCGCATATGTGCCCCCCGTTCCACCGGACTGATCTCTGTCCGTATGCCATTGTCAAATTTTACGGAATAATAATGTGGCTTGGCAATCTCATTTGCATGTGAAAACTTCAATGCGCGCTGATCTTCATTGACGGTCAATTCCCCAATTCCCGGCATCAGAGAAAAAACCGCATAGTCGTTCATCCAGGGTGAACATTGATGCACCTGCTGGAACCCCCTGATCTTATCGGCTTGGTATTGATATTTCCAGCCATCGCCATTTTTCCCGGTCTGCGCAGAAAAGAAATGCACAGCAAAGGGAAGTCCAATGGTGGGATAAGTGTTCCCGTAAGAGAGGGCATATTCAGAATGTGTCCCTTGTAGGGTATTGACGTATTTTACTAAGTCTGGTTTTTGAGCCAAAAGAGAAGCCCCTTGCACCAATAAAATAAAGAGGGATATCAAGGATTTAAGCTGCATAAGGTTTAGAATTGCTGATTAATAGTTGATTAAAAATAATCATTTTTGGAATGGAAGGAGCGTAGAACAATGAAAATTATTGTTTTTGGAAGAGGGGATGAGCCCTTGCGGGCAATGTTATTAAGTTAGGGGTCTATTTTTTATTTTTTTATTCAGAGGTGTTTGTCATACCGAATCGTTAGATGAGGAAAGTATTTTCTTTTGTTTTATGCCGGTAAAGAAGATTAATTGAAAAATATTCTACCCCTTCCACCGGTTTTTCCAAATTTCAATTCCTTATTGACCAAGTCTCCTGTTTATGGAGCCCTTCCGTCACTAAAACCCTATTAAGGTCTCATACGACTTCGTCAAGGAATCTCTCGGGCTATCGATATAAAAAGTCAATCTTACTTTCTGGTTATCCAAAAAATCAATCACCGAAAATCCTTGTCTATTATAGCCATATTTCAAGGGTTCCCTTTGATGTATATCCGATTGTTTCGACCCAGAACCACTGACCACCTGTCGGATTTTATCCTGCTCAATGTACTGTAGTCCATGGTCATGACCTGCGACAAACAGCACCTTTGGATGATCTGCGGTGGCATCTGTAACCCTGTTGGTCAAATCTTGGTATATAGGGTGTTTGAGATCCTCCGCAAATTTTATTACATGCGTACGTAAAAGGGGATATAGCGAACCGATACCGGGAAGAGGGATATAGAGAGAGGACTTCACATCAGTAAGTGGAAAGATATGGTCTTTCCAATTGTAGATCAAGCTGTGGTCACCAAAGGATACCATGGGGTGATGCGAAATCATGAGCACCGTTTTATCCTTGTTTTCTGCCAAGATCTTCTTGATATCTGCAATGAACTGATCCTTTTCAGCTGATACATCTCGGTTATGGTGAGGGAAGAGCCAGAATTCACTGTCATACAATACAGCTATGGAATTGGGGTTAAGGTTCAGTACTGTTGGACCTATTTTTCCGGCTTGAGGCAGATACTTCAGCCCTGGGTCGCCATAGTTGTTCAGAAAATCCGCCTGTGCTTTTATTTTTTCTAGGCCCTCTTTGCCAGAACGGTCCCAATCATGGTTTCCAGCTAAGAAATAGACCGGAACCTGTAGATTTCTAAAGCCTTCAAATTGGGATTTTAGGATTTCCTGTGTTTCATCTTTTTTCTTGCCGTTAAGAGCCATGCCGCTCGGATATATATTATCACCGATAAAAAAGGCCTTTGTCTTGTTTGGGATTTGCAGGTCATTGGCATTCTTGATCAGGAAGCTCTGTTTGCTGTTGATTTCTCCAGCATCTCCAAAAATGATCAATCGTTGTTCGATTTCCTGCGAAAAAGAGAATTGAACAAAGAACATACTGGCAATTAAGAGTAGTTTTCTCATGATTATTTCATGTTGATCTGATAGATAAATGCGTTTTCAGCTTTTCCTTTTTCACTGCTGATAAACAATTGGCCCTGATTGTTGAAGCTGATACCTTCGGGTTGTTCCAACTGTTTCTTTTTGAAATGTTGGATTTCTTTAGCTTGGAAATTCTCGTCTAGCACCAATAACAGGCGATCCACTGAAGAAAGGAGATACCACTCCTCCGAAGAATTTCGTTTGCTTAAAGAAGAGGGTTTCAAGGTGTCTTTAACTTTAGGGTCTAGATTGCCAATATTGTTCAGGTCAAGGCTAAACTGGTTTTTTAGACTCAGATCCCCTTGGCCCAGGACCGTAAGGACATAACCGGTCAGGCTCGCATTTCCTCTATCGGTTTTACATGATTTGCAGATTACGACCAGGGAGTTGTTTTTTTGGTCATAAGCCATGGATTCGTATTCCCCCTTTTCCAATTTTCCTTTGAAAGTAGCAACCTTTCCTTGGTCTACATCCATGCTGATGGGAAAACTATGGATATCGCCATTGCTTTCCAGGACATAGAAGTATTTTCCATCTGTAGTGATCTCTTCATAATCGCCTGAAGGGCCAAATTCAAATTGAGAACTGATATTGCCGTTCTTGAGGTCATAGGTGAAGACAATACCTTCTTCATCTTGTACGACATAGGCTATGTACTGGCTGTTCGAAAGAAAGGCCATGCCTGATATCTCATTCAATTCATTGGGTAGGGTATAAGTCTTTTTTGCATAGAGCTCAGCCGTATTGGATCTAGATAATTCTTCTTCGGTACCAGTGTTCTGACCAGTTTGCATCTGGCAGGACTTCAAGACGGATAGCAATAGCAAAAGGGGTAATGTTCTATATTTCATTGTTGTTTCGTGCGAATATTGATCTATTTCGCAAATTAAGCTACGGAAAATTTGAAAAAGCTGAGTCATCAATCGATAATATTTATCTGGGTTAGGGAAAAATGACGGATTTGCTTTGGGCTATAATATTGACCTCATTCGAGGCACATTCCGGATCTACCGAACGTGTCTCGAATATGGGGAAACTAATTCTCGGTAAATCTTTGTCAAGATAATAGCGCTAAGAGCTGGAATTAAGCTGAAACAGGGCAGTAAAGGAGAATATAATATCCCATTGGAAACAATTATGGGCCGCCTTTTCTTGACGGTCCGGATATTTGAGGTTTTTTGACGATCTCTTCGATTTCCACCCGATTTCCGTCTTTGTCCGATTATACCTCGATTCCATAGTCTAAGATCAATTCGGATTCTTCTTGGTTATCATCCCCCTTGGAATGGTCCACGATGTTATCACCTTTGTTTTGCGAACTGGTATGTGTCGTTTTGCTCGGTAATAAGTCACTATCTACTTTGTCATTTCGGTAGAGGAAACTGTGAATACTGTAATGGCTAGTAGGAACGATAATCCCACTAATGGTTTTTCATAGATCTTTTTTTTCATAGATATTGTATTTAGTCTTCGATTCCGCCTGGCCTATTTCTTTGCTGAATATATCCACTGCGATGCAAATCGGTGGCCTTAATATCCTTCAATTCCAGTCATTTTGAAGGCAAACGGACTTACAGAGCATCGAGAAGCCAGAAATTGAGCTATAGAGCGGGTTTTGGGGATTTAGTCCATCGCTCTTGCCATTTAGCAAATAGAGGCTGCCTGGGATGGGCAACCTCTATATTTTGGTACATTAGTAAGTCTTATTTTTCCCACCATACCTTAGTGTGGAAGGTATCGCCGCCCATTTGTTGGACTGCTTTGGCATAGTTGTCCGGATTAAATCGGCGAACTTCATTTTTATACATAAAGCGGGTTGGCATTACG
>WPCJ01120350.1_pt1 | contig 25176 bp, 24 predicted proteins | sample 5399831 | NCBI WGS metagenome assembly WPCJ01 (sample SAMN12869470, study PRJNA574797) | sludge metagenome | isolation source: wastewater treatment of pH10 | place: China:Beijing | collected 2019-05-20 | reverse complement strand
GCCGTCGAGCGCTTCTTCAACAAACTCAAACACTTCAGGGTCGTCGCCACCCGCTACGACAAGCGTGACGACAACTTCCTCGCCTCCGTCCAACTCGCTTCAATCCGCATCTGGTTGCGAAGTTATGAGTCGGTGACCTAGCGGCACGGTTGGGATTTCCCCGTCAAACCACCATGCGTAGATGCCGGCCTCATCCGGAACGAGCGCGCGGTCCGAGAGGATATCTCGCGTGCCGGAAGCAGGTTGGCTGGGTGAAGCAGGGTGCGACATTCAGCAACGTATAGAAGATCAGCCATACTTGTTCTCGCATGACGCCGGTAGGTTGAGAGGAGCGTGATCGGCCGGGCTTTTGAGCAGCCGCCGAAGCGACAGCCCATCTGGCCGCATGGAGGCTCGAGAGAGTGGGGGGTTAATATTCAGCGGCTGAGGCGTGAACGCGATCTGTCTCAGGAGGAGCTTGGCGCCCGACCAGACCTATTTGAGTCAAGTTGAGGGTGCCAAGCGCAATCCATCGATAGTCATCAGCCTCAAGATTCCTTGAGGTTCTGAAGTTGATTTGCCCGCAATACTCTCCCGAACGCTACGAGAACAACCAACGCCAGGACAACTAGAAGCGCCGAGACCGCAGCCACGCTCGGATCGTTGGAGTACTGGATGTATTGTAGAAGCCGAAGCGGGAGCAGGTCGCCGCGCGAGACGAACAGGGAAAGGGAAATCTGGTCGAACGAGATCAGGAAGGCGAAGACGGCGCCGGCGATGACGCCCGGCCGGATATGGGGAAAGGTGATCGACCAGAAGGTCCGCCAGCGTCCGGCGCCGAGATTTGCCGATGCGTGTTCGAGCGTCACGTCGTAGTTCGACAGCGACGCCAGCACCATGAAGGTCACGTAAGGCACGCCCAGGATGCCGTGGGAGAGCGCCGAGGCGACCTGTCCCGGCGCCAGCCCGAGATAGCGCAGCGAGAAGAGCTGGCCGAGACCGACGACGATGCCCGGCACGGCAAGCGGCATGATGACGAGGAGTTGCACCCAGGCGCGCCCGAAGAATCGGTAGTGGTTGAGCGCGATGGCCGCCGCGGTTCCGGCGATGCCGGCGATCACGGCGACCAGCGCCGCGGTGCGAAGCGAGTTCCAGAACGCGGTCGTGAACTGGGTGTTGGAGAACGCAGTTTCGTACCATCGCAGGCTGTAGCCAGGCGGCGGAAACTCGAGGCGGGCGCTGTCGGAGAAGGAAAGCACCACCGCCATCACCAGCGGCAGAAGCAGAAAAACCGTCAGCGCCACGACGTAGACTTCAAGCAGTCCGAATCTCCGGCGCTCTTCTGCATGTGCGCTCATCAGACGCTCCTCGCCCAAGGCGCCAGACGCCGCAGCAATATGTTGGTCGAAGCCAGCAGCGCGCCCATGATGACAAGCACCATGACAGCCATCGCAGCCGCCATCGCCCAGTTCACGCGGCCCATGGCCTCGTTGTAGATGGCAGGCGCGATCATCTGGAAGCGCGTGGTTCCCATCAGGGTCGGGATGACGAAATCACTGAGGACGTTCGCCAGGACAAGCTGGAAGCCGGCGACGAAGCCGGGCAGCATCAATGGCACCACCAGCGTCCAGAAGGCACGACGCGGGGTTGCGCCGAGATTGCGCGCAGCCTGCGTCAGCGTCAGGTCGATCTTGGCGAGCGCGTTGACGAGCGGCAGCACCGCGAGGGGAAGATAGCGGTGGACGAGGCCGATCCACATGCCCTCGGTCTCGTAGAGGATCTTCCAGGGCTTGTCGGTCAGGCCGATCGACATGGCGATCGAGTTGATGACGCCGAAGTCCGAGGTCACGACCATCCAGCCGTAGACGCGCACGATGACACTGACGATGAGCGGCGTGTAGATCGCCCACAACAGGATGACGCGCGAGCGCCGCGACCAGCGGACGAGGAACCAGGCGAAGGGAAAGCCGAGCGCCAGGCAGGCCAGCGAAACCCCCGCCGCGACCCACAGGCTGTTGAGAAAGACACGGATGTAGAACGGGTCGGTGACGATCTTCACGTAGTTGGCGAACGAGAAGGTCTCGACGAAGAGCCCGGAATCCGTGTCGAGGTTGAAGCTGTAACGCAGGATGAGCAGCAGCGGAAACAGGAACAGCGGAACGAGCAGCGCCAGCGCCGGCAGCAGCCACAGCCAGGCCGGCGACAGGCTTCTGATGGATTGAGGAAGCGCGGACATGGCGGCGCTATGCCTGCAATATGTGGGCGCGCGCGGGATCGAAGTCGAGATAGACGCTCGATCCGTAGGCCAGCTTGGGCGCATCCTGCGGCGGCAGCTCGACGACGATCTGCCGGCCCGCGAGGTCGATCACGTAGCGCATCGCCGAGCCGAGGAAGGTCGAGAAGGCGAGGCTTCCCGGCGCGCTGGCATGAACCGCAGTGGGCTTCGTGGCGATGCGGATTTCCTCCGCCCGCAGGTAGAGCGTGGCCTTTCCCGGCTCCAGCCCGTGCCCGCCGCCGACGACGAAGCCGATCCCGGACGGGCCGGACAGCCGCAACTCCGGCGCGGTTCCCTCGATATCGACCGGCAGTTCGGAACTCGATCCCAGAAAGCTCAGGATGAAGGCCGAGCGCGGCTGGTGGTAGACCGCCTCGGGATCGTCGGTCTGGACGATCCTGCCCGCCTCCATCACCGCGATGCGGTCGGCGATGGCGAAGGCCTCGCGCTGGTCGTGGGTCACGAGAATCGTCGTGATCTGGAGCTGGCGCAGCAACACGGACAGCTCGATCTGCATGGCTTCGCGCAGGTTCTTGTCCAGCGCGCTCAGCGCCTCGTCGAGCAGGAGCACGTCGGGGCGGATGGCAAGCGTGCGGGCGATGGCGACGCGCTGCTTCTGGCCGCCCGACAGCTCGGTCGGGTAACGCTCCTCAAGCCCGTCGAGCTTGAGGAGAGAGACGGCCTCCGCGACCCGCTTGCGCATCGAGGCGCGCTCTTCGCCGGCGGCGCGCAACCCGTACTCGATATTGCGGCGCACGGTCATGTTCGGGAAGAGCGCGTAGTGCTGGAAGACCAGGCCGGTGCGGCGCAAATGCGCCGGCACCCCCACAAGGGAACGCCCGCGCACGATGATGTCACCGGCGTCCGGATGGACGAAACCGGCGATCATCTGCAGCAGCGTGGACTTGCCGCAGCCGCTCGGGCCGAGGAACGCCATGATCTCGCCGCGCTTGACCTCAAGCGAGGCGTCCTTGACGGCCTCGACGGAACCGAAGCGCTTGCGAACCGACCTGATCTCGAGATCCGCCTCCATCGTCAGTCAGCCTGAATTTCCCGTTCCCAACGGGTAAGCCATTCCGACTGCTTGGATGCGAGATACTCCTCGTCCAGGAAGTTCAGCTTCGACGCATCCGTCATCGTCTTCGCCGCCACGTCGGCGTCAAGCTCGACCGTTTTGTTCACCGGCAGGGCGAGGAACTCCGTCGCGAGCGCCTTCTGGACATCCGCGGAGAGGATGAAGTCGATATATTTCGCCGCAAGCGCAGGATCCTGCGCGGTCTTGGCGATGACGAGATCGTAGGGAGACGCGGCAACGCCTTCCTCCGGCGTGGCGCGCACGATGTGGGCGTTGTTCTTCATCAGCGAGGAGATGCGGATGGAATATTGCGGCGCGACCGCCACCTCGCCCCGCTCCAGCATCGCCGAGGCCTGGCCCGGATCGCCGTAGAAGACGCGGACGTTCGGCTTCAGCTCGGCGAACTTGGCGAAAGCGGCGTCGATGGCCTCGTCGTCCTTGTAGTCGCCGCCCATCGCCATGGCGACCATCGGCAGCAGATAGCTCTGCGTCTGGACGCGCGCGGCCGGCAGCGCGATCTTGCCGGCAAGATCGGGGCGCCACAGGTCGAGCCACGATGTCAGCGGCTCCGGCACCTGGTTGGTGTCGACCATCAGGTCGAGGCTGTCCATGATGAAGCCCGCGCCGAAGCCGTCGCGCAGAAGCACGCCGTCGATGCTGTCCGCAAGGTTCGGCACGTCGGCTGGATTAAACGTCTGCAGGAGGCCGGCATTGATGGCGCGCAACGCGGGCGAGCGCGACATCATGGCCACGTCGAAGGCCGCCGTGCCAGCCTGCATCTTTCCAAGCGCACTCGTCGAGACTTCCTGCTCGTAAGCGACCTCGCCAAGCCCGGCCGCGGCGAACGGCCTGGCAACGAGATCCGAGAGAATGGCGTAGGGACCGCCGAAATGCGTGACCGTCAGCGTGCCGGCGGCACGGGCGGAAGACAGGAAACCCGTGTGGCCGAGACCGGCCACCGCGCCTACGGAACCGGCGAAGGCGAGAAACTGCCGTCTGTCGAGAATTGGAGCCATTTCGATACCCCTTGTATATTTTTGCTGGCTGATAATTGTCTTGCACGGAACGATGAGCTTGTCCACATTGTATTTATCAAAATGTCCTTAGTTGCACTGCACAATAAAGGAGCAATTTGTGCAATGCCGCATCAAATTGTACTATGTCAGGTGGGTAAAGAGTCGGACTTGAGCAAATTTCGCCTTTCTGTTCATGATATTAGCCAATCTCGGGCTGCCGGATAGGCAAGACGACCAAAGGATGAGCAAATGACGTCATTGTTGCTGCGCAACATCGGGTGGCTCTACACCTGCGATGAAACCGACCGGGTGATCGAGGGCGCGTTCGTGCTGATACGCGACGGGGTCGTTGTCGATATCGGTGTGGAGCCGACGCAGCATCGCGCCGACGAGGAGATCGATCTCGCACACCATGTCGTGACGCCCGGCCTCATCAACCTGCACCACCATTTCTACCAGTCGCTCACCCGCGCAGTCCCCGAGGCGGACAGGACGCCGGCGCTCGAATGGCTCTTCACCATGTACCAGTTCTGGGCTGCCGTGGACCCGGAAGCCATGTACTGGGGCACGATGACCGCCGCCGCCGAGCTGCTCAAGAGCGGGGCGACGACGGCGGTCGACCACTCCTACCTGATGCCCGGCGGCAGCGCCGACTACGTGACGGCGCAGATCGACGCCGCGCGCAAGCTGGGGCTGCGCTTCCATCTCGTGCGCGGCTCCATGGTGACGATCGAGGCTGATCTCGCCGACCGACTACGCCCGATCCTTGGCGAAGGGCTGGACCGCCTGCTCGACAGGGAAACAGAAATTCTGCCCCTGCTCGAGAGCGCCCTGGCGCATACGGACGGCAGCGCCGGCTCGATGCTGCGGATCGATCTCGGTCCGACGGGCATCACCTACGCGAAGCCGCATCTGATGAAGCAGATCGCCCGGCTTGCCGAGGAATCGGGCTCCGGTCTCCATACCCACTACCTGCCGCGACAGGTCGAGCGCGACATCGCGCAGACCATGCTCGGCATGACGCCACTGGAACTGCTCGACCGCTCGGACTGGCTGCGCCCCGGCACGTGGTTCGCCCACTGCACCGAGGTCACGGACGACGAGATCGCGCATTTCGCGCGCTGCGGCGTCGGCATGTGCCACTGCCCGCGAACGGTGGTGCGCCTCGGCTATCAGAAGCCGCGCGTCGACGCATGGCGCAAGGCCGGCGCCATGGTCGGCGTCGGCGTCGACGGCCCGGCTTCCAATGATGGCGGCTCACTACTTTCCGACCTGCGGCTGGCGGCGACGCTCCACCGCATCGATACCGGCAATCAACCCGGCCCCGGTGACTGGATGTCGCCCTACGACGCCCTGCTGCTTGCGACCCGCAATGCCGCGCGCGTTCTCAACCGCGACGATATCGGCGCGCTGTCGGTCGGCAAGCGGGCCGACATTGCCGCCTTCGACATGCGCAAGCTCTGCTACGTCGGCTCTCTTGCCGACCCGCTCGGCGGCCTTATCCTGGCTGGAACGAATCCGGACGCATCATACACGATAGTCGAAGGCAAGGTTGTTGTCCGCGCAGGAGTCCTTGAAACGCACAGCGAGGCGGACATCATCGAGAACGGAAACCGCATGGCGAGCCAAATTCGCGGCGCATATCTCAGGCATGGGACACCTAGACCGATCTAGCGCAGGTAGACGACGGGAACCTACGATTCGAATGAGTGATAGCGACGACAGGCTATCAATGATTTCTAACCGTCGTCGCGTTCATACCTCTTTCAGCCCATTCATGAACGAAGCACGTTCGCTTGTTCCTCTTGCACGCAGGCGATCGGCGTCTCCCGCATGAGGCCGCGATCACCGGATCGAGCGGCAGGAAGCTGCGCACCGGCACCACCATGCCCGTAATGGGTCTGGGCACATGGCAGCTTACCGAAGATACGGCCGGCGTGATCCAGAGCGCGCTGGAACTCGGCTACCGCCTCATCGACACCTCCGGTGACTACGGCACCCAGCCGGGCATCGGCCAAGGCATTCGCCGCAGCGGCGTCGCGCGTTCCGACTTCTATCTCGTCACCAAGGTCGAGGAGACCGACGACGCCTATGAGGCCACCCGCCGGAATCTCGAGGAGCTCGGTCTGGATCGCGCCGACCTGATCCTGCTCCACCGCCCTCCGGAATCCGGCACGGGCGAGGACTTGTGGCTTGGGCTGATGCGGGCCAAGGAGGAAGGTCTCGCCACCGATATCGGTGTCAGCAACTATTCAGCCGACCTGATCGATGCGCTGGTGGAAGCGACCGGAGAGACGCCTGCCGTCAACCAGATCGAATGGAGCCCTTTCGGCCATAGCGAAGACATGCTGCGCTATACGGCCGACAACGGCATCGTCATCCAGGGCTACAGCCCCCTCACCCGCATGAAGCGGCTCGACGAGCCGACGCTGTTGGCGCTTGCCGATAGATACGGCAAGACCCCGGCGCAGATCCTGATCCGCTGGAACCTTCAGCTCGGCACCGTACCGTTGCCGAAAGCCAGCAAACCCGGGCATCTCCAAGAGAACATCGACGTGTTCGACGTTCACATCTCGGATGAAGACATGAGCAGGCTGAACCGGCTCAACGAACGCTTCTCCTCCCTCGGCACGCTCCCCTACGAGTAGCGAGGGCATCCGCCAGCCCGGCATGGCGCTCAGAAGGTCGCGGTGGAACGTCATTCGTTCGGCTCAATCGTTCGTCGCCGACCTGACGTCGAACGCGGCCGGATGTTCGCCGAACTGTGTGCCCCGGCGGCGAAACAGGAACCATCGCCTTTTCTACGAGTTGGCAGGAGACCGGACACTTACGGGTCGCTGCATGAACTATCACGCTCACAATCCTCCGAAGACGCCCGTCGCGCGGCGCGGCCGCAATGCGTGGCGGGTCGAGACGGCGGACGCATTCGCCTTCCTCGTCGATGGCGAGGCTTATTTTCGTCCACTGGACCGCACGCTGCGACTGGCGCGCCGCTCCATCCGCATCGTCGGCTGGGACTTCAATCCCGACATCAAGCTGCGTCCGCGCGACTGCGACGAGTCGCTGGGGGCATTGCTGCGCAGCCTGGTCGAGGATGAGCCCGAGTTGGAAATCCATATCCTGATCTGGGCGATGGGGCCGATCTATTCGGGCCGGTCCCTGAAGCTCTTCCGGGAGAGCGGCTGGTCGAGCCACCCGCGCATCAATCTGCGCTTTGATGCGCGCCATGCGTTGCGCGGATCGCACCACCAGAAGATCGTGACGGTGGACGATTCCATCGCCTTCGTCGGCGGCATCGACCTGACGGCCGGGCGGTGGGACACCAGCGAGCACCGGGTTCACGCGCCTCATCGGGTGAAGCCGGACGGAACGCTTTACGGACCCGTTCACGATATGCAGGCGATGTTTTGCGGACCGGCCGCCCGCGCCGTGGCGGACTTGGCCCGCCTGCGCTGGAAGACGGCCACGGACGAGGAGCTGGCGCCTGTCGCGATCCCGTCCACCGCGTGGCCGGATGGCGTCGCAGCCGAGATGGAAGGATGCACCGCCGCGATCGGATGCACGGCTCCCGACCTGCCTGGTTTCGACGAGCGGCGTGACGCGATCCGCCTCACCCTCGATGCGATCGCCGCCGCGCGCCGCCACATCTATATCGAGACGCAGTATCTCGCTTCCTTCACCGTCGGCGACGCGCTGGCGGAGCGCCTGCTCGAGCCGGACGGACCGGAGGTCGCCATCCTCGTGACCAGCAGCTCGCGCGGCGTCATCGAGCAATTCGTGATGGCGCGCAACCGCAACCGCCTCATCCGGCGGCTGAAGAAGGCGGACCGTTTCGGAAGGTTGCGGATCATGTACGCCGTGGTGCCGGACGAACACGGACAGGACCAAGAGGTGCTGATCCACTCCAAGGTTCTGATTGTGGACGACGTGTTCGTACGGGTCGGATCCTCCAATCTCAACAACCGTTCCGAAGGGTTGGATACGGAGTGCGACATCGCCGTCGAGGCTCGCACTGGGGCCGAACGACGGGCGATCGCGTCCCTGCGCGCGCGCCTGCTGGGCGAGCATCTGGACGCTCCCGCCGAGGCGGTTGCAGCCGCGATCGAGCAAAGCTCGCTGGTCGCCGCCATCGACCGCCTCAACCGGCGTCGGCGCGGGTTGCGCCCCTTCCTTGTCGATCTTGCAGGCGGAACCACGCCGCTTCCCGGCACCGCACTGCTCGACCCCAAAAGGCCGTTCCGGCCGTTTCACGAAGCCCGCGAGTTTGTCGCCTCTGCCTTCTCATGGTTGGGCCGCGGCGTCTTGTGATCGTCATCGGTCCGCGCGCGCAGGACATATTCGCTCGCCAGCAGCAGCGGCAGGCCGATCGCCAGCGGCACGAAGAAATAGACGGCGCGGAAGGCAATCAGCGCCCCGATCGCCGCGCCCGCCGGCAGCAGGTAGAGAACGGTCGCCTCCAGCACGCCCAGCCCGCCCGGCACATGGCTTATCAGCGCCATGACGTTGCCGATCACGTAGATTGCGGCGACCTTCAGATAGGCAACGTCGGAAAAAGCGGCCAGCAATTGATGCAGGCAGGCTGCCACGCAGGCGAAGTTGAGCGTGCCGACCGCCACCTGGCCGACGGCCAGCGGAAGCGCGGGCAGGTTCAGGGCCCGCCGGCCGAACCACGATCGCCCGCGCATCAGGGCCGCGAGCGCCAGGTAGAGCACCGGCACGGCGAGGCAGGTTGCGGCGACGCCCATCAGCGTGGGACGGTCGAGCCCGAGCAGGCCCTCGGCCTCGGCCGGATAGAGGAGAAGCCCGATTCCACCCAGCGTCGCCAGACCCAGACCCACCGTCATGCCGCAGAACAGGACGACCTTGGCCACGTCCGCGGCGCCGAGCCCCCAGCGGGAATAGAAGCGGTAGCGGATCGCGCCGCTGGAGAGCGCGGCCACGCCGACATTGTGGCCGATCGACAGGCTGACGAAGGAGGCGAGCGCGGTTCGACGCCACGCAAGCGGTTTGCCCGCATAGCGCACCGCCATCCAGTCGAAGCCGGTCAGGCACAGATAGGACGCCGCGGCGAAGGCGAGCGCGCCGGCAAGGGACGCAAGCGGGATGGCGGCCACGGACGCTGTGATCTCCTCCCACGTATAGCGGCTGAGCGCGCGGTAGAGCAGCACCGCCGCGCCGCAGACCGCAGCCAGCACGACCAATTTCACAACAAGCCGGTAAATGGCCATGGGCGATCCTTCGGAACCGTGAATACACTGGTTCCGGAACGGACCCCGACCGCGCGGGTTCCTTATCCATGACCGGGAAGCCCACGGAAAACCATTCACCGCGCCGCATCAGGATGCTCACCTACAACGTCCATTCCTGCCGGGGCACCGATGGCCGTGTCGATCCCGCCCGCGTCGCCGAGGTCATAGCGCGCTGCAAGCCGGACATCGTCGCGCTGCAGGAGGTCGACGTCGGGCGCGCCCGTTCGGGCGGCGTCGACCAGGCGCAGATGCTCGCCGCACATCTGCGCATGGGCGCCCACTTCCACCCGGCGCTTCATCTCGAGGAAGAGAAATATGGCGACGCCATCCTGACGGCGCTGCCAGCCAGGCTGGCGCGCGCCGGCCCGCTGCCCTCCATCGGCGAGCCACGCGGCGCCATCTGGGTGTCGGTCGATATCGGCGGCGTGGAATTGCAGGTGATCAACACCCATCTTGGCCTCCGCCGCCGCGAGCGCATCGCGCAGGTGGCCGCGCTGCTGGGGCCGGGATGGCTCGGCAGCGCCGAATGCCGCGACAAGCCGACCGTGCTTGCGGGAGACTTCAACGCCGTCCCCTTCTCCCTGCCCTATCGCAGCCTTGCACGTCATTGGCGCGACGTGCAGGTTCTGGCCTGCCCGCGTCCGAAGACAACCTTCCCGTCGCGCTTTCCGGTCCTGAGGCTGGACCACATCTTCGTCGGCGAGGGTATCGAAACGATCGGGGCCGAGGTTCATTCCGACATGCTGACGCGAACGGCTTCCGACCATCTGCCGCTGACGGCCATCATCGACGTTCCGACGCGGCCGCGCACAGAGGAAACCGTCAGCCATTCGCCAGCTTCCAGCCTCGCCTGAGATCGGCGACGAATGCTTCGCGCTCCCTCTCCCGCGCCTCCGGGTCGCGGAGGCGCAAGAGATAGGAGGGAATGGATGGTGGCGATCATCGGGGTGCCGTCCTCCAGCCGCCGGGCTTCGCCGCGCAGCGACGAGACCGGCGCTGCTCGCCCGAGCAGGCTGCGCACGGCCGTCGCGCCCATCGCCACCAGCACGGCAGGTGAAACCAGCTTGCGTTCCTGACCGAGCCACCATTTGCAGCGCTCGATCTCGCCTGCGTTCGGGCGCTTGTGCAACCGCTTCCTGCCGCGCGGCTCGAACTTGAAATGCTTGACGGCATTGGTGACGAACACCATGTCGCGGGGAATGCCCGCCTCCGCCAGCGCCGCGTCGAACAGCCGCCCGGCAGACCCGACAAAAGGCCGGCCGGCAAGATCCTCCCTGTCGCCCGGCTGCTCACCGACCACCATCATCCGCGCCTGCCTGTGCCCCTCGCCCGGCACCACCTGGGTGGCGTCGCGATAGAGCGGGCAGCGGGTGCATTCCGCCTCCGCCCCGGCAAGGGCCGAAAGGGAGGATGCCTCCACCTCGGCTGTCGACATAGGCGGCTCCGCGGATCAGGCCGCCTTCGCTCGCCGGTTCGCCGATGCGTCGGCCAGCTTCGTCAGATCCTCGTCGGTCTTCGCCTCCTCCTTCAGCGTCGCGTCGAGCAACCGGACGGCGTCGTTGAAGCCGAGTTCACTCGCCCAACGCTTCAGCGTGCCGTAGCGGGTGATCTCGTAGTGCTCGACTGCCTGCGCCGCGGAAATCAGCCCGGCATCGAGCGCGGCGGTGCCCGTGAACTCCTCGATGATCTCTTCGCCCTCGGCGACGATGCCTTCGATGGCGTCGCAGGTCTTGCCGCGCGGCGTCTTGCCGATGATCTCGAACACCTGTTCGAGGCGTTCGACATGGCCTTCGGTCTGCTCGCGGTGCGTCTCGAAAGCCTTTTTCAGCTCGTCCGACTGCGCCGCCCGCTTCATCTTCGGCAGCGCCTTCAATATCTTTCGTTCGGCGTAATAGATGTCCCTCAGCGTGTCGTGGAACAGGTCTTCCAGCGTCTTTTCCCTGGTGGCCATGGCGTGCGTTTCCTTTCTCGATAACCGATCGCGCGGCGCGCGATCGTGCATCCGAACAGAACGCGAGGGCGATTGTTCCACTGCGGCCACATGGCGCATCACTTCGCCCGGGACAAGGTGGAACACTGGTGGCGACAGCGTGTTCGGCTATGGGAGGGGATGCCGATGCCCGATTTCGAACATGCCCGCGCCCGGATGGTCGAGATGCAGATCGCCCGGCGCGGTGTCACGAACCAACGCATTCTGGACGCGATGCGAAAGGTTCCGAGGGAAAAATTCGTTGAGGAAGGCTTCGAGGAATTCGCCTACGAGGACTCGCCCCTCCCCATCGGTCAAGGCCAGACGATCTCACAGCCCTTCGTCGTCGCGCATACGATCGATGCGGCAAAGCTGGAACCGGGCGACCGCGTGCTCGAGGTCGGCGCCGGTTCCGGCTACGCGGCGGCCGTGATCGCGGAGATTGCCGCCGAGGTGTTCACCATCGAGCGACACGCAGAGCTGGGCGAGGCCGCAAGGCGGCGGTTGAAGACGCTCGGTTTCGACAATGTCGAACTGCGCATCGGCGACGGCACCAGGGGCTGGCCGGAAGAAGCGCCCTTCGACGCCATCATCGTGGCTGCGGGCGGACCGGCTGCGCCAATGGCGCTCAAGGAGCAACTGGAGATCGGCGGACGCCTGATTATTCCGGTCGGCGAGGAGCGGAGGTCGCAGCGCCTGATGCGCGTCACCCGGCTCGCCGCCGACAGGTTCGGGGAGGAAGACCTCGGCGGCGTGATGTTCGTTCCCCTGATCGGCGAGCAGGGATGGGCGGAGGGTTCCTAACCTGCCTCTTCGATACGCTCCGGGAAACGATGCCGCAGCTGATCGCGGACGCAGCCGAAGACCTGCGTCTGTGGGGCACCAGACACGTTCCTGTTCGGCCCGTGGTCCGCTCATGGTCGCCAGACCTGACAGGTAAAGCCTCGTCGAACTGGCTGTCTTCCTTGGGAGGATCACGGGTGATGGCGGCTTCCTTCCCGTCCTCCGGCAACGCCTCGTCGCTGTTCTGGTAAGGGTTGTCGTCGTTCTCTTCGGGCGGTTCGCCCGAGCGTTCGACATCGTATCGCAAGTCGCCGTTTTCGGGGATGCTGTCGGGCGTTATCGCGCCGCTCTCGATCGCCTTCGGCAGAGCGCTTGAGCGAGGCGGCGATGTCCAAGCAGGCGTCATGCACCCGGGAACATTGTGCGCCCGTCGCGGTTCGGCAGCATGGCACCGCTCATCCGCTTCCTGCTCATCAACCTCGCCGGCGGCTTTGCCATCGGGCTGATGCGGGCCTTGCCTTCATTCAGTTGCACGGCAGCCCCGGCCTTTTCACCGATCAGCCGCTTGCAGCCGCCATGCTGCTGTGGGCCTTTGCCGCCAGCTTCGGCATGGGCGCCATCGGCACCGGACTCGCCCTGCGCGCGTATGAGTAGGAGCAGCCGCGCCGATGGAGACAGGGGACGTCCCCCTGCTGGCGCGGACGCGGAAATCACCATCCGGCACGAAACGGGCGGTCCGCGATTTCGGCCCCGGTCGCGCCCGTCCGGGCGCACGGCGGCGGATTGTCGAACGCTGGACAGGGAACAAATGCGCGGCCGGGATGTTGGGTTACGTGCAGGAGACAAGACCAACAAGAAGCCCGCGTCGATGAATCCCTACGCTGCGACCGGATTCCCCTCGCCTTCGGGCGGATATCGTTCCTCGCGCCCGGGTGGGAGACCGGCCGAATGAGCAGGCTGGTCATCGTCTCCAACCGCGTCGCCGACTTGCGCGTGTCCACCCAGACGGGCGGCCTCGCCGTGGGACTGGCGGATGCAATCAAGGAACGCGGCGGCGTCTGGTTCGGCTGGGACGGCGAAAGGCAGGGCGTCACCGGCGGCGAGCTGCACATCGAGAAGATCGGCAAGGTGGAGCGAGTGGCCGCTCCCCTCTCGCCCGAAGACGTCTCCAATTACTATCTCGGCTACGCCAACAGCGTGCTGTGGCCGCTGTTCCACTACCGGCTCGATCTGGTCGATTACCGCCCCGCCTTCTTCGACGGCTATATGCGGGTCAACGAGACATTCGCAGGACAGTTGGCGCCGTTCCTCGCGCCGGACGACCTCGTCTGGATTCACGACTATCATCTGATTCCGCTCGCGGGTTTCTTGCGCAGGCTCGGCTGTCGCCAGAAGATAGGCTTCTTCCTGCACATCCCGTTTCCGCCGCCCGACCTTCTCGCGGCCTCACCCAACCATGCCGAGCTGGTCGACGCGCTGCTCGAATACGACGTGATCGGCTTCCAGACGCATACGGATGCCGGCAACCTCAAGCTCTATCTGAGGGAACACATATCGGCGGTGCAGGTGGCGCGGAACCGTTTCAGCCTCGGCGAGCGCTCGGTGCTGGTCGACAGGTTCCCGATCGGCATCGACGCCGCCGGATTCGCCGCGATGGTGGGCGACGCGGACGAGGACGTGCAGATCGACCTTATGCGGCGGCGTGTGCTGGGCCGCCGCCAGATCATCGGCGTCGACAGGCTGGATTATTCGAAGGGATTGCCCGAGCGGCTGAAGGCATTCGGGAACCTCCTGTCGCAGCATCCCGAGCTGGAAAAGTCGGTCACCTTCCTGCAGATCGCGCCGCCGACGCGCGAGGAGGTGGACGCCTATGCCGACATCCGCACCGAGTTGGAGACGCTGGCCGGCTCGATCAACGGCCGCTTCGCCGACTTCAACTGGACGCCGATCCGCTACATTCACCGTTCCGTATCACGGCGAAAGCTCGCCCCGCTGTTTCGTGGCAGCCAGGTCGGCTTCGTCACGCCGCTGCGCGACGGCATGAACCTCGTCGCCAAGGAATATGTCGCAGCCCAGGATCCGGACGATCCCGGCGTGCTCGTGCTGTCGCAGTTCGCCGGCGCGGCGGAGGAGATGCGGCAGGCGCTGATCGTCAATCCCTACGACATCGACGCCATGGCCAAGATGCTCTACCGGGCGCTGACCATGCCACTGAAGGAGCGGCGGCGACGCCACGCGACCCTGCTGGAGCATGTCACCCGGCACGACGCCAAGGCGTGGCTGAAAGCGTTCCTCGCCGCGCTCGATGAGAGAGATGGATACCCCGCCCATAAGTCGACCGGCACAAACGAAAGGCCCGGCCGTGCCACGGCGGCCACTCAGACGATCGCACGATCCCATCCGCCGTAGTGCTCGTCGCTGCGCTTGCCGCGCGGCAGGCCGAGGCCGATCAGCGCCAGCCCGATCCCCATATTGGCAACCGTCGCCGTGGTCGACCCGCCGTCGAGCAGGAAGGGCGACGCGACGACCCATGCCCCAAGCGCGACGTTGAGGAAACGCAGCGGGCGAACGACCTCGGCCATGGCGGTGACGGCGATCATGATGACGAGGCAGCCGGCGATGTGGTCGCTGAAATAGAGCGGCGCCTGCGTCCCGAAAGCCAGCGGCGTCGCCATCAGCAAGGCGCCGAGCCCCATGCTTGCCACGAGCGTCCACGGGAAGGTCACGCCGCCAAGGACGAAATCCTTGAGGAACTCTGCGGGCGAGCGGGCGAGGTCGGGTTCCGGCGTCTGGTTCTCCGAAAGCGCCGGGCCGCCCATCCAGAAGGTGCGCCAGAACGGCTCTCCCGCCCGCTTTGCGCGCCAGAGATACTGGGCGGACGCCAGCACCTCGTCGACCGAGTATGGAATGAGGATCACCGTCACCGCTGCCTGGATGATGCAGAGCGTACACAGCGCGCCGATCAGCGGCGGCTGGATGATGATGAAGGTGACGCTGACCACGCCGAGCGGGATGACGAGCAGCCCGAACAGGAACACCATCCACGGCATCGTCCGCCAGCGGCGGCGGTCGCCGATCGAGCCGGCGAGGATGTCGAGCGCGTAGGCGAAGGCGCCGAGACCGGCGTCCGCGATCGGAAATCCCTTCGATACCCAGGACGTCACCACCGCCTCGCTGCCGTTGCGCGCCGAGGCGTCGCCCGGCGCGAAGAACGGATCCCACAGCCCGTCGACATGCCCCATCTGGTAGGCGGTGAGGTAGCGCGAGACGAACAGGCCGACGAAGGCGAGCGCGACGATCGGGATGCGCTGGGTGAAGGAAGACGGCGAATAGCTCCAGCCGAGCGGGCGGTCGTCGTCGGCAGCCAGCGCGCGGCGGCTGATGCCGGGCGTGGGCGGGATTATCACCGCGAACGCCACTACCAGCATGCCGACCAGCGTGTCGATGCCGTAGGCGGCCGCGCTCGTCGTCCAGAACACCAGCGGCGCGAACATCACCCACAGCCCGAGCGAAGCCACGATCCACTGCATCCATCGGCGTCGGGCCGACATTCCCATCAGCGAGAAGACGGCGATGAGCAGGCCCGAAATAATCTCGCTGATTCCGAGCCACGTGTTGCGGATTTGCGGCTCGGCGAGTTCATGGCCGAGGGCTGGCGGCAACGTCGCGGACACGGGATCGAACAGGCCGAGCGTCATCGGCGAGGCCACCAGCCAGAGGCCGAGCGCGGCATTGGCCATCGGCGCCCACAGCGTCCACTCTCGATGCTCCCCGGTCGTCCGCTCCACCTCCTCCAGCGACCGCTCGAGCGGTCTCTGCAAGCGCTTTTTCGCCTGATCCAGCTCAGGCTTCGACGCCGCCACGGCGGCGGATTCGAGCTTGTTCTTCTCATACCAGTCGGTCGGATCCTTCTTCAGCCTGCGGATCATCTCCGGCAGCGTTCCGGTCAGGCTATGCTTCGGCTCCCATCCGAGCAGCGCTCGGGCGCGCGAAATGTCGATCTCGTAATGGTCGTCGGAGTTCTCGATCATCCACGGCTTGATGTCGGTTTCCTGATCGAGGATTTCCGTCTGCACCCATGCGCCGGCCTTGGTCAGCCCTTTCGGAAGGCTCAGCGTGCGCCAGTCCTCGTCATGGACCAGGCGGCCGATGCGCTTCTGCATCTCCTCGTAGGATGGCGTTTCCTCCTCCCCGATCAGCAGGACCGTCTCCTCGGGAAGCTCCGCGCGGCGGTCCACCGTGCGCACGATCGCATCGACCAGATCGTCCTTGTGCAGGTACGGCTGGCCGGCGGCGAGATTGCCGGTGAAGAGATAGGCGGTCGGCAGCCGCTCGAAGATGCGGGCGATCTGCTGCGCGATGAAGGCGGCCCGGCAATCCTCGTCATAGACGCCGGCCAGTCGCAGGATGACGGTCCGGATATCGCCGCGCTCCCTCGCGAGCAGTTCTTCCGTGTCGGCCTTCGACTGCGGATAGGCCCAGGGCGGATCGAGCGGGGAATCCTCGTCGACACGCACTCCTTTCGCAGGACTCGGCGCATGCACCAGCAGGGTGCTGGAGAATACGAACTGCTCGGTGCCGACTGACTTCAGCGCGTCGAGCAGCCGGCGCGTGCCCTGCACCGTCACGGCCTCGTATCGGGGATCGTCCTCGCCCGTCGTGTCGTAATAGGCTGCGAGGTGGATGACCGAAGCGATGCGTCCGCCGGCTTTTCCCACCGCGCCCTTGACGGCGGCATAGACGCTTTCATCCGAGGTCAGGTCGATCTCGACCGTTTCCATCCCCTCGATCGGATCCTCGGGTTTCCTGACGTCGAGGCCGACGACCCGGTAGCGCTCGAGCAGGCCCCTCGCAATGGCCTCCCCCAAAAACCCGGAACTGCCGGTGATGAGGACTATTGGACGGCCTTGTTCGCGCTTCGGCATCGGAATCTCCGCTGGCCGCACCCGCTTTTACAACTCCGCTGAAGCAGATTTGTTCGCCTGATCCTCGATCGCCCGCGGATGGCCCATCGGCACGCGCTCTTATCCGCCAGTTTCAGAGTTTGGCGCACCCACGGGTTTCGATTCCGGCGAGGCCGCATGACCGGACCATGTCATGCCCGGCACGCTCAACAGGAACATCGTCGCAAGCGCGATCGTCAGTCTATTGTCCCGGAAGAAGGTTCTCATGGTCGTCTCTCCATCGGCTACAGGTGGCGCCAGCTTTCCAGCACCTCTTCGCTCGCCGCGACCTCGATCTGTTCGCTGAAGCGGGAATGATAGAGCCGCATCAGCGCGTCGTGCGTCTCGTCGGAAGAGCTGCAGATCGCGTCCGTGACCAGAACGGTGCGAAATCCCCGGTCGATGGCGCCGAGCACCGTGGCCAGCACGCAGACGTCGGTCTCGCCGCCGGTGATGACCAGCGTATCGATCCCCGACCCGCGGAGCAGCGCATCGAGCTGGCCTTCCGTCCATGGTGAATAGACATGCTTGTCGAGAACGCTCGCCGGCGGTACGAACCGCCTCAGCGATGGCATCAGCCCGACGAGGCTCGGATCGATGCGGGCAAGGGTGACGTCGGCCCAGCGACGATAGTACTGCGCCCACATGCCGGATCCTTCTCCGGGCCGGGCGACCGGAATGAAGCGCGTGAACAACGTTTGCCGCGGATGCAGGGCCACCACTTCCTCGATCACGGGCAGCACCTTCTGCGCCCAGGGCACGGCCCATGGCCCGTCCGGCGCGAACAGACGCTGCATGTCGACGCAAAGATGCAGGCAGGTTCCACCGAGCAGGCCGTGGACGAGGCCTTGGGCCGCCATGATCAGCCTCGCGCGCGATCGCCCGGCGCCCGTTGCCGGGACGAGCGCAGCCTCATGCCGGTCCGCATGAGAATTGGCGTGCCTGTCGGGCGGCTTCGACCTTCCGCGCATCGGTTGCGCACGGCATCAGTCCTTCTCATTCCCCACGCTCGTGCTCGTCCTGCCGCGGGGCGAGGCCGAGGTCTTCGGAGGCTCGTTCTTCGCGGCATCCTGCGAAAACTCCGGATGCCCGTCGAACTCGGTATCCTTCGGCGGAGCCTCATAGTCGGGTGCGTCGGGTGCAACTGGAGGGGTTGCGGGTTTCGAGGAGAAGGCGGGATCGGTGAACGGAGGCAGCGACCCCGCAGGATACGCCTCGTCCGGCCGCATCGGATCGGATCGCCCGGGAGGATCTTGCCGATCATCGCGGGGCCGTTCACGAGGATGGACGGTCGAGGGCTGCGTTTCGGTCCGGTCCTGTCCTGTTCGTTCGGTATCGGTCATGATGGCCTCCTGTCCGACAGCGAACACGGATGGACCGCGGAAAGTTCCCCGCTATCGTCCGGGCAACGCACCGACCCTTTGGAACCATGGCCGATTTCGACGATTGGGAAGTTCTCAAGGGAAGAGGACTGAAATAATGACCGCAAGATCACGATCGGAAGAGTTGGCATCCAGGCCGAAGGCAGGCCCGGAAAAAGACGCCCGGGGTCAGAGCGAAAAGCACCACAAAGGGGGAGACAACGATGGCGTTTCGAGCGCCAATCCTCGGGTAATTTCCGGGGATGAAAGCGGCGACGCCACCTTTCCGTTCAAACGGGACAAGCTGAAGCGCAAATAGAACCGCGCCCATTGCCTCGGCATCCCTTTGGTTCGGCGGGTTTCTTCGTGAGGGCACCGCCATTCGGTCGGGTCGAGGCGGGAGTGCCGCGCAACGCCGGATCGTGTCCGCCTTGCATGGCGTGCTGGAATGATCCATGGAACGGCACCACGTTAGAGGCGCACGACAAAGACAGCGTGGGACGATCGGGGGAAGCGCCCACGTGCAGCCTATTGCCGGCAGACCTATATGCCCTCTACAAGCCCCCACAGGACCGGACCATGCAGCCAATCATATCCGTCAGGAACCTGACGAAGACCTACCAGAACGGCTTCGACGCGCTGAAGGGCGTCGACCTCGACATCATGGAGGGCGAGATCCTCGCCCTTCTGGGACCGAACGGCGCCGGCAAGACCACGCTGATCTCCATCGTGTGCGGCATCGTCAACGCCAGCGGCGGCTCCGTCACGGCCGGCGGGCACGACATCGTGCACGACTACCGCGCGGCGCGTGAGCTGATCGGGCTGGTGCCGCAGGAGATGCATGTCGACGCCTTCGAGACCGTCTGGGCCTCGGTCTCCTTCTCGCGAGGGCTGTTCGGCAAGCCACGCGACGACGCCAGGGTCGAACAGGTGCTCGCCGACCTTTCCCTCCTCGACAAGCGCAAGGAGAAGATCATCAACCTGTCGGGCGGCATGAAGCGGCGCGTCATGATCGCCAAGGCGCTGGCGCACGAGCCGCGCATCCTGTTCCTCGACGAGCCGACCGCCGGCGTCGACGTCGAGCTGCGCAAGTCGATGTGGAAGCTGATCCGGCGGCTCAACCGCTCCGGCGTCACCATCATCCTCACCACCCACTACATCGAGGAGGCGGAGGAGATCGCCGACCGCGTCGGCGTCATCAACCGCGGCGAGCTGGTGCTGGTCGAGGCCAAGGACGCGCTGATGCGCAAGATGGGCGAGAAGGTGCTGACGATCGAATTGCGTGAGAAGCTCGCCGCCGTGCCGGCCGCTCTGGCGCGCTACGACCTGGCGCTCGGCGAGGACGGAACCACGCTCGCCTACAGCTACGACGTCAACGCCGAGCGCACCGGCATCTCCGCCCTGCTATCGGACCTGCGCAGCGAGGGCATCGCCATGCGCGACATCTCCACCCGGCAGAACTCGCTCGAGGAGATCTTCGTCAATCTCGTGCGGCAGGACGCACAGAAGGAGGCCGCGCAATGAATCTGCTTGCGATCCGCGCCATCTACAGGTTCGAGATGGCGCGCTGGTGGCGCACCTTCTGGCAGAGCATCGTGTCGCCGGTCCTGTCCACCTCGCTCTACTTCGTCGTCTTCGGCGGCGCCATCGGCAGCCGCATGGAGGACATCGGCGGCGTCTCCTACGGCGCCTTCATCGTGCCGGGCCTGATCATGATGACCATGATCACCCAGGCGATCGCCGTCGGCTCCTTCGGCATCTACTTCCCGAAATTCGTCGGCACGATCTACGAGCTTCTGTCCGCGCCGGTCTCCTCGATGGAGCTGGTCGTCGGCTATGTCGGCGCGGCCGCCACCAAGGCGGTGGTGATCGGGCTGCTGATCCTGGCCACGGCGGCGCTGTTCGTGCCCATCGAGATCGCGCATCCCCTCTTCATGCTCGCCTTCCTGGTGCTGACGGGGGTGATGTTTGCGCTGTTCGGCTTCATCATCGGCATCTGGGCCGACAATTTCGAGCGGCTCCAGCTCATCCCCATGCTGATCGTCATGCCGCTCGTCTTCCTCGGCGGCGCCTTCTACTCCATCGACATGCTGCCGCCCTTCTGGCAGGCGGTCAGCCACTTCAACCCGGTGCTCTACCTCGTCAGCGGCTTCCGCTGGTCGTTCTACGGGCAGGCGGACGTGGCCGTCGGCATCAGCCTCGCCGCGATAAGCGCCTTCCTGGCGGCATGCCTCGTCGCGATATGGGTCATCGTCCGCACCGGCTGGCGGATCAAGAAATGAGCGGCGCGACCGGCGACCGCGTGGCCCCGGTCGCCCGTCACAGCAGCCACAGGCGGATGACGTAGCCGACCGTCGCCACCGCCGCCACGCCCGCCGCCCACAGGCCGGCGAACCAGACGAGCCGCCGCCAGAGCGGTCCGGGCGCAGGCCCGCTCAATGATAGCCCTCCTCGCCCACCTTGCCGCGGAAGATCCAGTAGGAATAGGCGGTGTAGGCGAGGATGATCGGGATCAGGATGCCGGCGCCGACCAGCATGAAGACGAGGCTCGATTCCGGCGCGGCCGCCTCGTGGATGCTGACCGCGCCCGGAACGATGTCCGGGAAGACGCTGATGCCGAGGCCCGCCATGCTGAGCGCGAAGAAGCCGAGCGACAGGAGGAAGGGAAGGTGTTCGTGCCGGCGGCCGAGGCTGACGAAATAGGCCACCGAGACCGCGGCGACCAGCAGCGGCACCTGCGCGGTGAACAACAGCTGCGGCCAGGCGAACCAGCGTTCGTAATAGGCTTCCTCCAGGAAGGGCGTCGCCAGGCTGACCGCCGCGACACAGGCGATCGTGGCCATGCCGGCGATGCGGGCGCAGCGGAACGCATGGTCCTGCAGCGGTCCTTCCGTCTTCATGATGAGCCAGGTGGACCCGAGCAGGGCGTAGCCGGCCACCAGGCTTGTTCCGGTCAGCAGGCTGAAGGGCGAAAGCCAGTCCCACCACCCGCCGGCATACGCCCGTCCCTCGACGGCGATTCCCTGCAGCAGCGCGCCGAGCGTCACCCCCTGCGCGAAGGCGGCGAGAAGCGATCCACCGGCGAAGGACATGTCCCAGAACCACTGATGGCCGGGGTCGCGCCAGCGGAACTCGAAGGCCACGCCGCGAAAGATCAGCGCCAGCAGCATGGCGATGATCGGCGCATAGACCGCCGGCATGATGATCGCATAGGCGAGCGGGAACGCCGCGAGCAGGCCGCCGCCGCCCATGACCAGCCAGGTCTCGTTGCCGTCCCAGACCGGCGCGACCGAATTCATCGCCCGTCCGCGCTCGTCCGGACCCTTGAGCGTCGGGAACAGGATGCCGATGCCGAGGTCGAAGCCGTCGAGGACGACATAGGCGAAGACGGCGAAGGCAAGGATGAAGGCCCACAGAACCGGCAGGTCCATGCTCACTCTCCCTTTGTTTCGACGCCCGGCGCGCGGTCGGGATGGAGCCCCTGCACGGGCGTGATGCCGGCGGTGCGGATCGGCGCGGTGCCCTTGTCGAGACCCGGTTCCGCCGGTGCCGGCGCGTGGGCCATCAACCGCAAGATGTACCAGACGCCCACGGAAAACACCGTGAAATAGACGACCACGAAGGCCGTGAGGGAAGCGGCGACGGCGGGCGCATCGAGCGGGGAGACCGAGTCCGCCGTTCGCAGCAGGCCGTAGACGGTATAGGGCTGCCTGCCGACCTCGGTCGTCACCCATCCGGCGATGACGGCGACGAACCCGGCCGGTCCCATGGCGACGGCGAAACGATGCAGGTTGCGCCACGCGAAAAGCCGGCCGCGCAGATGCGCGATCAATGCGACGCCGCCCAGCGCCAGCATCAGCAGCCCCAACCCGACCATGATGCGGAACGACCAGAAGACGATGGCGACCGGCGGCCATTCCTCGCGCGGGACGGTTTCGAGCCCTTCCATCGGCGCGCTCGGGCTGTGCTTCAGGATCAGGGAGCCGGCCCCGGGGATGGCGAGCGGATAGCGCACCGTCGCCGCCTCCTGATCCGGCAGGCCGAAGAGATAGAGCGGCGCGCCGTCGGGGTGGCTGTCGAAATGGCCCTCCATGGCCATGATCTTGACCGGCTGGTGCTCGAGCGTGTTGAGCCCGTGCAGGTCGCCGACGAGGATCTGGATCGGCGCGGTGACCGCGAGCATGCCCATCGCCATGGCGAACATCGTCCGGGCGCCCGGATTGGCGCGGTCGCGCAGCAGGTGCCAGGCGCCGACCGCGCCGACCACCAGCGCCGTCGTCAGGTAGGCGCCGAGGACGGTATGGACGAGGCGGTAGGAGAAGGACGGGCTGAAGATGATCCGCCACCAGTCGGCGGGCACGAACTGCCCGACCTCGTTCATCGCATGGCCGACCGGGGTCTGCATCCAGGAATTCGCGGCGATGATCCAGAAGGACGACAGCAGCGTCCCGACCGCCACCGCCAGCGTCGCGGCGAAATGAAGCCCCTTGCCGACGCGGGTGAGGCCGAAGAGCATGATGCCGAGGAAGCCCGCCTCGAGAAAGAAGGCGGTCAGCACCTCATAGGCCATCAGCGGCCCGACGATGGGGCCGGCGCGATCCGAGAACACCGACCAGTTGGTGCCGAACTGGTAGGAAAGCACGATGCCGGAGACGACGCCCATCGCGAAGGTGACGGCGAAGATCTTGATCCAGTAGCGGAACAGGTCGAGATAGACGCCCCGCCCCGTCCACAGCCACAGGCCCTCGAGCACCGCCAGATAGCTCGCCAGGCCGATGGTGAGCGCGGGAAAGATGAAGTGGAAGGAAACAGTGAACGCGAACTGAATCCGGGCCAGAAGCAGGGCGTCGAAGCCTTCGAACATCCGTTCCTCCGATCGCACTATGCGGAAACGGCGTGCAGAGCGGTGGTCCAAGAACGCCGGCCGCCCGATTTCAGTTCCGCAACCTCGTCATCGCTGATCGCAAACCGGACCTGCCCGCCTTCGCAGGCGCCGACGCCGCTGCGGCGCGTCCTGTCGGTCGAGCCGGGGATGAGCGCTGGATGCAGTTCGTTCCCGACGACGATCATCGACCCCGATTGGGTTGCGAAGCGAACGCGGCCTCCTCGATGCTGGCAGTTTCCAGAAGCTGCGCGGAGCCATGACGGGAGTCCGGTGGAAAGAGCCGGAACACGGAGCGCTTCATCTTCGTTCCGGATCGGAGGCCGGCGAATATGTCGAAAGCTCTTCTTTCGAGAAAGCGGCTTGCCCATCTCGTTCGAGCCCCTAGCTTCGGTGCAATGCACAAGGAAAATTCATCGCCGGGATCGCAGCGTGCCCCGCAAGCATCCCCGGATGCCCTTCCCGAGGATGTGTCCGGCCTCGCCGTCTTTCTCGACATCGACGGCACGCTTCTCGACATCGCGGAGACGCCCGACAGCGTCATCGTGCCTCCCGGCGTGACCGCGGCCCTGGCGCGCATGTCCGACAGGCTGGACGGCGCTCTTGCGCTGGTGACGGGAAGGTCGATCGACATGGTCGACCGTCTTTTCCAGGGAATGGCGCTTCCCGTTTCCGGCCTGCACGGCGCCGAATGGCGCGACGATCGCGGGCGCGTCATGCACGCGACGACACCGGCCTTCGAACGCGCGAAATGCCGGCTCCGCAGGCAGGCGGCTTCATGGCCGGGCGCCGTCTTCGAGGACAAGGGTGCGGCCTTCGCACTCCACTATCGGCTGGCGCCCCGGCGGGAGCCGCACATCCGCGGCCTGATGGCGGAGCTTGCAGAGGCGGTCGGAACGGACTGGGTGCGGCAAGACGGCAAGGACGTCGTGGAGCTGCGGCCGCGCGGCCGCGACAAGGGAGACGCGCTCATGGCCTTCATGGAACTCGACGCCTTTTGCGGACGCCGGCCGCTGACGATCGGTGACGACGTGACCGATGAAGCGATGTTCGCCGCCGCCAACCGGCTGGGCGGCCTGTCCGTGCGCGTCGGGAAAGACGGCAGGTCCAGCCTCGCGAAGCGCCTCGTCGCCTCGCCGTCCGACGTGCGCGCATGGATCGAAAGGATCACGACATGAGCGCCGGCGGGCTGCTTCCCTCGCTCGACCTCGGCGTGATCGGCAACGCATCGGCTGCCGCGCTGATCGACCGCGACGCCTCGATCGTGTGGATGTGCGCGCCGCGCATGGACGGCGATCCGATCTTCTGCCGGCTGCTCGACGGCGCCGATGGCGAGGACGGTGGATGGTCGATCACCGTCGAGGATTTCGCCGGCAGCGAGCAGCGCTATCTGCGCAACACGGCGATCCTCGAAACCGTGCTGAGCGACCGCGACGGCAATCGGTTGCGCGTCACCGATTTCGCGCCGCGCTTCAAGGCGGCCGGCCGCATTTTCCGACCGCAGACCATCGTGCGCCTGGTCGAGCCGGTCGAGGGCTCGCCGCGCATGCGGGTGCGGCTCTTCCCGCGCCATGGCTACGGCGCGCATCGACCCGACACCACGCGCGGCACCAGCCACATCCGCTTCCTGCTCAGCGACCAGGT
>WPCJ01384063.1_pt1 | contig 25199 bp, 22 predicted proteins | sample 5399831 | NCBI WGS metagenome assembly WPCJ01 (sample SAMN12869470, study PRJNA574797) | sludge metagenome | isolation source: wastewater treatment of pH10 | place: China:Beijing | collected 2019-05-20 | reverse complement strand
CGTGCTGCTCGCCTTCACCGAGCGCGGCGATACGTCCTTGCAGGTGATCCGCGACGCCGGGCTGGTGGTCTCGCGTGGGGAGCGCGATCCGGAAGTCGCGGCCGTGTCGGCCCCGGTGATCGACAGCACCGGCCAGCTGCGCGGCGCGCTCTCGCTCTCGACATTGATGAGCCGTTTCGACGAGGCAGCCGAGAGCAAACTGGTGCAAGCTATCGTACCAGCGGCGAAGCATCTCGCGGCCCGGCTTCCGGCGGAATGAGAGGCTCCGGAGAAAACTGGAATGCCGAAAGCGGCCTAGCAAATATGCAAATAGCAAAAAACCTCGCGGTGTTCGTGGAGCGCTAATAGCTGCCCTTGGATCACTGCCGGTTAGCGGACATTCCTTTGAGGCGGACGGAGCCGGGTGCCGCTGGCCTACAATCTTCAGACCTGGAAGCTCCTGATTAGCTGCGCCAGCTCGGCTTGAAACTGCTCATGGTGCTGGGTGACGCCTGCCGTTGAACGGTCGGCATCCAGGATGACTGGAAGCCCGCGGGAGAGCAGCAAGCAGCCTTCCTCTGTCAAAGACAGTCGCCTCAATCGGGCATCCTCCGGATCGACAACGACGGCGACCAGCCGCCGACGGAGAAGTGGTTTGAGGCTCGCTGTGACGGTGGTCCGGTCCGCGCCGAGAGCAGCGGCGACCTCACCGATCGATGGCGGCGCATCCGCGTGGAGGCAGCTCAACAGGATCAGTTGCCCGGCATTGAGGTCGAGATGCTGGAGAGCGGCGTCCGTTCTCCGAGACACAACCCCGGTGGCACGCAGGATCGAAGCCGTAATCCCTGCGGAGGGGCGTATCCCGAGCCTGCGGCGATTGGCCAATAGCTCACTCCGCGGCCTCGGCAAAGCCGATCGGCGAAGTTGCTGCACTCGACGGTGCTTCGACCTTGTCGGCTGCTTCCGATGCCGGCCTGATCCTGAACCAGGCGGCATAAAGCGCCGGCAGGAAAAGCAGGATCAGCACCGTGCCGACCGCCGTGCCTCCGATGAGCGTATAGGCCATCGATCCCCAGAAGACCGAATGGGTCAGCGGGATGAAGGCGAGAACGGCCGCGAGCGCCGTCAGGATGACAGGTCGCGTGCGCTGGACCGTCGCCTCGATGACGGCATGGTAGTCGTCCAGGCCCGCGATCTGGTTCTCCTTGATCTGGTCGGTCAGGATCAGCGTGTTGCGCATCAGAATGCCGGCGAGCCCGATGAGGCCCAGGATCGCGTTGAAGCCGAAAGGCTGGTTGAAGACCAGGAGCGTCGGGACCACGCCGATCAGGCCGAGCGGCGCGGTGAACAGCACCATCGTCATCATCGAGAAGGACCGCACCTGGAGCATGACGACGATCAGCGTCACGGCGATCATCAGCGGGAAGATCTTGCCGAGAGCATCGTTTGCCTTGGACGCCTCCTCGATCGAGCCGCCCATGTCGATGCGATAACCGGCCGGCAGCGCGGCGATCAGCGGCTGGAGAGCGGTCAGCACCTGCTTGGAGACCTCCGGAGGCTGCGTCGCTTCGTTGATCTCGGAGCGGACCGTGATCGTCGGCATCCGGTCGCGTCGCTTCAGCATCGGCTCCTCGTAACGGATCTCGGAATGCCCGATCTGATCGAGCGGGATCTGCCGGCCGTCCTTGCTCATGAGGGAAAAGTCGGCGAGGCGCGTCGGGTCGAGACGTTCAGCGCCCGCGCTTCGGGCGATGACCGGCACGTTGCGGATGTCCTCGCGGACCTGCGTCACAGGCACCCCGCTCAGCAGGAACTGGAGCTGCTGGCCGACCTGCGCCGACGACAGGCCGATCAGGTTGAGGCGATCCTGGTCCGGCACGAAGCGCAGCACCGGCGTGCGATTGCCCCAGTCGCGATTCGCTTCCCTGACATCGGGGATGCCGCGCATCACCTGCAGGGCCTGTTCGGAGATCTTGTAGAGCTCGGACGGGTCCGGGCCGACGATACGGAATTCGACCGGGAACACCGAAGGCGGCCCGAAGACGAACTGCGTGGCGCGGACATAGGCCTCGGGCGCGAGCCCGTTCGAGATCGCCTCGCGCAGCCGAAGCTTGAGCTCCTCGCGGGCATGAGCGTCGGGCGTCAGCACGACGATCTTGGCGAAGGCCGGATCGGGCAGCTCCGGCGACAGCGCCAGGAAGAAACGCGGCGCGCCCTGGCCGACATAGCTGGTGACGATCCTGGCTTCCGACTGCTGGTTGAGCCAGCGCTCGACCTTTTGGACCGCGGCCGTCGTGGTCTCGATGCTGCTGCCTTCCGGTAGACGGATTTCGACGAGCACTTCGGGCCGATCCGAGGTGGGGAAGAACTGCTGCTTCAGCCCGCCCATGCCGACGCCGGAGAGAGCAAAGGCGATGCCGACGATCGCGCAGGTCAGGAACTTGTGGTCGACGGCGAAAGTGATCAGCCGCCGCAGGCGTCGATAGTTCGGCGTGTCGTAGATGGCGTGATGGCCGCCGGGAACGGGCTTGATCTCCGGCAGCATCTTGACGCCGAGATAAGGCGTGAAGACCACCGCCACGATCCAGGACACGATCAGCGCGAAGCCGACCACCCAGAAGATGTTGCCGGCGTATTCACCGGCCGTGGAGGAGGCGAAGCCGACGGGCAGGAAGCCCGCGATCGTCACCAGGGTGCCCGAGAGCATCGGCGCCGCGGTATGGCTCCAGGCGTAGGCCGCCGCCTTGATGCGGTCCATGCCCTCTTCCATCTTCACGACCATGACCTCGATCGCGATGATGGCGTCGTCGACGAGCAGGCCGAGAGCCAGGATCAGCGCGCCCAGCGTGATCCGGTCGAAGAAGCGGCCGGTTTCCAGCATGATGAAGAAGACGGCGGCCAGGGTGATGGGGATCGCCGCGGCAACGACGATGCCGACGCGCCAGCCCAGGCTGAGCAGGCTGACGAGCAGCACTACGCCCAGCGCCATCGCGAATTTGATCATGAATTCGTCGACGGACGAGGCGATATTGACCGCCTGGTCCGTCACCTTTTCGAGCGACATGCCGAGCGGCAGCGTCCGGCCGATTGCAGCGGTCTTATTTTCAAGATCCTTGCCGAGCGTCAGCCCGTTCCAGCCGTCCTGCATCACCGCGGCGAGCATGAGGCTGGGCTCGCCCTGATGCCGGATGATGAAGCTTGCCGGATCCTCGTAGCCGCGGCGGACATCCGCGATGTCCGAGAGCTTCAGCGTTCGGCCTCCCGCGACGATCGGCGTGTCGGCGATGGCCTGGACGCCGTCATAGGCGCCATCGACCCGGATGAAGACGCGCGGACCTTTGGTATCGACCGAGCCCGCGGGCGTGACCGTGTTCTGACGCTGGAGGGCGGTGACGATGTCCTGAGCGGAAACGCCGAGCGTCGCAAGCTTCGCATAGGAAAACTCGACGAAGATCTGCTGGGGACGCTCGCCGAGGATGTTGACCTTCTTCACTCCGGGCACATGCAGGAGATCCTGCCGGATGGCCTCCGCCTGCCGGGCCAATTCGCGCATCGGCATGCCCTTCGCCTTCAGCGCGTAGAGCGCGAAGCTCACATCGGAGTATTCGTCGTTGACGAAGGGGCCGAGCACGCCGGGCGGCAGGTTGCGCGCCTCGTCGGCGAGCTTCTTGCGCGCCTGGTAGAACTCCTCCTGGACGCGGGACGGCGGGGTGGAATCCTTCAGGTTGACCGTGAGATAGGCATAGCCTGGCCGCGTCGTGGTCTCGACGCGGTCGTACCAGGCGAGCTCCTGCAGCCGCTTCTCCAGCGGCTCGGCGACGAGGTCCTGCATCTCGCGGGCGGTCGCGCCGGGCCAGACCGAGGTGACAGTCAACGTCTTGATGGTGAAGCTCGGATCCTCGGCCCGCCCGAGCTTGACGAAGGCGTAGGCGCCGGCTGCGACGAGCAGAATGATCGAGAACAGGGTAACGGCCCGCTCGCGGACGGCGATCGCCGAGAGATTGAAGCTCATCGCGAGGCCGCCTTGATGTTCGAGGACGCTCGGACCGGCTGGCCTTCGCGCAGGAGGTGCGCCCCGAGGGAGACGATCTGGCGCCCGGCCTGCAGTCCCGAGACGACGGCCGTCTCGCTCGTGACGCGAACGAGACGCACGGGTTGGAACGTCACGGCGGAGCCTGCCTCGTCGAGGAGCCAGACGCCGGTCTTCTGTCCGTCGTCGAGAATCGCTCCGAGCGGAATCTCCGTCTCAGCCTCGGTCGCCGTATCGGACAAGCGGATCGTCACGGTCGCGCCCAGCGGCGCCAGCGCGGCCTCGCTTTCGAGGACGTAGCGTGCCTCGTAGGTCCGGGTCTGCGGATCGGCTGAATCGGACAACTGGCGCAAAGTGGCGCGGAAGCTGCGCCCCGTGACGCCGTAGAGCGTCGCCTGCGCGGTGGACCCGAGCGGAGGCCGCATCGTTTCGGGCAGGACCACCAGCGCTTCCCGCGGGCCCGTTTGTGCGAGACGAACGACCACCTGTCCCGCAGCGATGACCTGCCCGGGCTCCGCCAGGGTCTCGACGATGATCCCGTCCGCATCAGCCACGAGCACGGCATAGGTCAACTCGTTCTCCGCGACATCCGCTGCGGCCTCAGCGGCTGCTGCCTGGGCCTTGGCGGTGTCGAGCGCGGCCTTCGCCTGCTCGTAGCGCTGGGGACTTGCGGCGAACCCGTTCTTGACGAGGACCGCGTAGCGCGCTTCGTCGGCCTTTGCCTGCGTCAGCACGGCCCGGGCGGCGATGGCCGCGTTGCGCTTGGCAGTCAGCGCCAGATTCAGATCCGTCTCGTCGACCCGCAGGAGCGGCTGCCCCGCCTTCACCGACTGGCCGACATTGACCAGCCGCTCGACGACCTTGCCCGGAACCCGAAAGCCGAGATTGCTTTGGACCCGTGCCGCGATGACGCCCGTGAAGCGTCGGTCGGCACCGAGGACCGGGCCTGCCGTCGACACGCGGACGACCGGCGGCTCCTGTCGGGGGTCTACGGCTGCCGAAGGAGCGGACTTCTGCCCGATCAGCAGAATGGCGCCCCCGATTCCGGCGGCGATCACAATGCCACCGACTGCGAGCAAGGCGAGCCGGGATTTTCTTGTCATGGCACTTACCAAATAGATTGCGTTCGACATCTATGATTGATATAGAGCTTGAACGCAATCTAAATTTTGGAGCACGGCATGCGGGTCTCTCGGGAGCAAGCGGCACAGAACAGGGAGCGAGTGATCGAGACGGCAAGCCGGCTCTTTCGCGAGCACGGCTTCGACGGCATCGGTCTCAAGGACCTGATGGCGGGCGCCGGCCTGACGCAGGGCGGCTTCTACAAGCAGTTCGCGTCGAAGGACGAACTGGCCGCACTGGCGTCGCGGCAGGCGATTGCCAGTGCGGCCGAGCGCTGGTCGTCGGCCGTCGCTTCTCGGCCGGATGACCCGCTCTCGGCCGTGGCGGAGTTCTATCTCAGCCCGGAGCATGTCGCGGAACGCGCCGAAGGATGCCCGTTCGTCGCGCTCGCATCCGACGCGGCACGACAGGGCCCGGAGGTGAAAGCCGAGTTCGAGGCCGGCATCCGCGCGAACCTCGACATGATCGCAAGCCTGTCCGCGGAAGAAGATCGCGATGCTCTTCTGGCGAAGGTGTCGATGATGGTCGGAGCCGTCATGCTGTCGCGGACGGTCAACGACGAGACGCTGGCGCGCCAGATCCTGAACGCGGCTGGTTCCCAGATCGCCGCCCATGCGAAGCTGCCCGGCGGCAAGCCGGAGGGCGCGCAGTGAGCGCCGTGGAAACCGCGCTCGACGGACCGCCGCGGGCTTCCCAAACGGGCCTCGACCCGCTTCGATCCGAGGCCCGCGAAGTCAGCGGCCCTATCGTCCTGCTGCTTGCGGGCCTGGCCGCCATCGGCACGCTGGCGACGAACATTATCCTCCCGGCTTTTCCAGGCATGGCGGCCGAGCTTGGCCTGACGGGCACCCAGCTCGGGCTTCTCCTCAGCAGCTTCTTTCTCACCTTTGCTCTGGGCCAACTGATCGTCGGCCCGCTCTCGGATCGTTTCGGAAGAAGGGCGCTGGTTCTCGGCGGCCTCGCCACCTTCCTGGCGGGAAGCATGATCGCCGCACAGGCTGACAACCTGTTCTGGCTCGTGCTCGGACGGGTCGTCCAGGCCATGGGGGCCTGCGCCGCATCCGTACTCGCCCGTGCCATCGCGCGTGATCTGTTCCAGGGCGAGACGCTCGGGCGGGTGCTGTCTCTCACCATGATCGCTGGCGCCGTCGCGCCCGGTTTCTCACCACTTCTGGGAAGCGTCCTCGTCGATCTGTCGGGCTGGCGGGCGAGCTTCGCGTTCGTCGCCCTCTGCGCGGCGGCGCTCGCGGTGCTCTACATGCGTCGGGTCGGCGAGACCCATCCTATTGACGCCAGGAGCACGCTCGCGCTCGGCAGCGTGGCGGCCACCTATCGGTCCCTCCTGGTCGACGGTCGCTTCCTGCTGCCGGCGCTCTCGGTCAGCATGGTGCTGGGCGGCTTGTTCAGCTTCTTTGCCGCGGCGCCCGGCGTCCTGATGGGGCAGCTCGGACTGACCCCGCTCGAAATGGGCCTGTCTTTCGCGGCGACGGTGCTGATCGTCTTTGCAGCCGGGTTCCTGGCGCCTCTGCTGGCGCGGCGCCAGGGCGACCGGACCACCGGCCTCGCGGGGCTGATCATCTTCGCCGCCGGTTCGCTGGCGATGGTCGCGGTGGCGTGGGAGCCGACCTACGTGACCTTCACCGCGGCACTTTCGATCGTCCTCTTCGGCATGGGGCTGATCAATCCGCTCGGCACGGCGATCGCGCTGCAGCCTTTTGGCCGCCAGGCCGGCTCGGCCTCTGCCCTGCTCGGCTTCCTGCAGATGGGCAGCGCCGCCGTCGGTTCGACGCTGGCGAGCACGATGCCGTTCTCGCCGTCGGTCTCGCTCGCAATCGTCATGACGGCGGCCTCGGTCGGCGCGCTCGCGGCCTTCGCTCCCGTCTATCGCAACCGTCCGGGACGCGAAATTCAGCCTTCCGCCATCATCGAAGCGCGGGTCTCGAACGATGCGTAGGGTCGTCATCACGGGAATGGGCGCCGTTACGCCGCTTGGCACCGGCGTCGGCCGCTCCTGGGAGCGCCTGCTCGCCGGCCGCTCCGGCTTGCGCCGGCTTTCAGACGAGGTTGTCGGCGATCTGCCGGCGAAGGTCGGTGGAGTCGTTCCCTCGATCGAAGAGGATCCCGAGGGCGGCTTCGATCCCGATCGCGTCCTCGCGCCCACGGATCAGCGGAAGGTCGATCGCTTCATCCTGTTCGCCATGGCTGCCGCCGACGAAGCGATCGCTCAGGCCGGCTGGAAGCCGCAGGATGAGCGGCAGCGGTCTCGCACGGCCACCGTCATCGCCTCCGGCATCGGCGGCTTTCCTGCGATCACCGAAGCGGTCCGAACCGTCGATACGCGTGGGGTGCGCCGTCTCTCGCCCTTCACGGTGCCGTCCTTTCTCGTCAACCTCGCCGCCGGGCAGGTCTCGATCCGCCATGGCTTCCGGGGACCGCTGGGGGCACCGGTGACGGCCTGCGCGGCGGGCATCCAGGCGATCGGGGACGCGGCCCGAATGATCCGTGCCGGTGAGGCCGACATTGCGGTCTGCGGCGGTACCGAAGCCTGCATCAACATCGTCAGCCTCGGCGGCTTCGCCGCGGCGCGCTCGCTATCGACCGGTTACAACGACCGCCCGGCCGAGGCCTCCCGGCCGTTCGATTCGGCACGCGACGGTTTCGTCATGGGCGAAGGCGCGGGGATGTTGGTGATTGAGGCGCTCGATCACGCTCTTGAGCGGGGAGCGGCACCCATTGCCGAACTCGTGGGCTACGGCACGACGGCGGACGCCCACCACATCACCTCCGGCCCCGAGGACGGCAGCGGCGCGCGCCGCGCGATGGAGATCGCGATCGCCCAGGCTGGGATCGCGCCGGCGGACATCCGACATCTCAACGCCCACGCGACATCGACGCCGGTCGGTGATCTCGGCGAAATCGCCGCGATCAAGGCTCTGTTCGGGGCCAAACCCGAGCTGTCGATGAGCGCGACCAAATCCGCGACCGGTCACCTTCTCGGCGCCGCAGGTGGATTGGGCGCGATCTTCGCCATCCTGTCGCTGCGCGATCAGATCGCGCCGCCCACCCTCAATCTCGAAGACCCGGATCCGGAATGCGCTGGGATCGATTTGGTGGCGCAGCGCGCCCGGCCGATCGCTGCGGAATTCGCAATGGCGAACGGGTTCGGCTTCGGCGGGGTCAACGGCAGCCTTCTGTTCCGGGGCTGGAGCGGCGGCTGAAGAGAGCGATCGCCCCCCGAGATTAGAATTTCACACCAGCTACTCGAAGGTCATCACATGCAGAACGTGAGCGGTTCCTCCGCTGGAAGCACCTTGAACGCGCCCTCGGGAAAATGGGCCCTTGTGACGGGCGCATCGAGCGGCCTCGGCGTCGAATTCGCCGAGCTTCTAGCGGCTCGAAAAGTCAATCTCGTGCTCGCGGCGCGGCGACGCGAGCCGATGGAAAGGCTCGCCTCCGAGCTTCGCCGAGAGCACGGTGTCGAGATTCATGTCGAGCCGGTCGACCTCTCCGCTCCCGGCGCTGCCGGCCGCTTGAAAGAGAATCTGGACGCGAAGGCGCTGCGGATCGATCTCCTGGTCAACAATGCGGGCTTCGGCCTGCACGGCGACTTTCTCGACACGCCGTTCGCGCGCACTGCCGAGATGATCCAGCTCAACGTGACGGCGCTGACCGAGCTCAGCTACGTCTTCGGGCAAGACATGGCCAGCCGAGGCTCCGGCGAGATGCTTCTCATCGCCAGTCTGCTGGCCTTCCAGCCGGTTCCCACCTATGCGGCCTATGCCGCGACCAAGTCCTATGTGCTCTCCTTCGGCGAAGCGCTCCACGATGAATTGCGTTCGCGCGGCGTCGTCGTCGCCACGCTCTGCCCCGGCCATACCGAAACCGGGTTCGATGCGGCAGCCGACGCCCGCGTCTCGCCGATGCTCCGCAGGCTGACCATGAAGCCTCGCCCCGTCGCCGAGGCTGGATTGAGCGCACTGGCTCTGGCAAAACCATTCGTCATTGCGGGTCTGCTCAACAAGATCGTCGCATTCACGAACCGCTTCACCACGCGATCGATGCAGCGGGCTTCGATGCGAAAGGTGATGGCACCATGAGCCGATCTCCAAGCTTCATGTGTCAGGCTTCTCCAAGAGCGGTCGGCTGAGGATCAAAGCCTGAAGGGCGTCCGAGGCCAAATGGCCCGCTGGCGGCAGCAGCGGAATAGTCAGAGCCAACGGCGAACTTTGGCCTTGTAGCGGCGGTAATCGTCGCCGAACTTCGCTTCGAGATAGCGCTCCTCGCGGGCGATCACCTGCGTCTGGATCACGATCAGCACGAACGGAAGCAAGACGAAAGCGATCGGTCCATCGAAGCCGATCGCAAGGCCGACATAGATAAGCGCCATGCCGAGATACATGGGATTGCGGGTCCACCGATAAGGCCCGGTCGTTGCGATGAGGCTCGTAGGCCGCGACGGCCGAACGTTGGTGCCCAGTCGCCGGAACAGCCCCGCCGCCGCAAGCATCATCACCGCGCCGGCAACGGACAGCAGTGCACCTGCTGTGGCCAGCAACCGCCAGTCGATGCCGAAGGAGCGGAGGGGGATGAACCGCTCCGCCGCCAGCCCCAGCAGCAGCGCTCCCAGATAGATGAAGGGCGGGGGGAAGCGCACGCCCGCGCTGTCCGGTTCGACGGCCATGCTCGTCTCCAATCTTTGCTCTCAAACCAGCATCGACTGCTGGGCGAAGATGCCCGCCATCGCGCCTTGCCATGTTGCCGTGGTGACCGAAGGGATCCCGGGGTTGGCGAGGTCGCCCGCGGCATAAATGCCGGGCGTGCTGGTTTCGCGGCGCTCGTCGGTCTTGATAGCGATGCCGGTTGGCGTAGCGACGGTGGTGAGGCCTAGTATCTCATGCAGGCTTGCGGACGGCTTGTTGCGCGGATGCGCGAACAGAATGTCGACCGCGACATCGGGGCCGGTCTCGATCTTGATGGTGGCACCATGGCTCCCGTGACGGGCGATCCCGGTGATCCGTCCATCAATGACAGGTACCTTTCGGCCTGCCAGATCGGCCCAGATGTCGGGTGCGATGTCGTGGACATCAGCGAAGACCGTCAAATGGTCGGTCCAATCGTGAAACAGCCTGACCTGATTCATCGACTGCGGACCCGACCAGACAAGGCCCCAATGCTGGTCGGCCACTTCAAAGCCGTCGCAATAGGGGCACGGGATGACGGATGTGCCCCAGTTTTCAGCATAGCCCGGAACATCAGGCATCTGGTCAACAACGCCGTAGCTCAGGATCACGCGGCGCGCACTTAGGGTTTCGCCGTCGCCAGTGAGGACGGAGAAATTGTCGATGGTACCGGAGATGTTGTCGGCGCGGGCATTGACCATTTTGATCGCAGGATAGCGCGCGAGTTGCTGCTGCGCCTCGGCCAGGATGGCCGATGGTGGCTTGTCATCATGGCCGAGCATGCCGTGCGAGCGGCCGGCGAAGCGGTTGCGCTGCAGGCCGGTATCGAGAACGGTGACTTTGCGGCGGGCACGGCCGAGCTGCAGCGCGGCGGCGAGACCGGCAAAGCTGCCGCCGATGATGATGACGTCATCCATGGTGACAGGCTCCTTGTAGGGGGTGGAAGAGGATAGGCCGGACTTGGCGGTGGCCGGGGCGCGGGCGATGCCGAAGGCGGAAAGCGCGGCAGCCAGCTTCAGCAGGGCTCGTCGTTGCATGGATCTCTCGTGTTTCAGGCCGCCGATCGTCCGATGAACGCGCTTGCGAATTATGGATACTGCATGGTATCGTAATTCGAGAATTACGATACTGTCAAGGACTAGAATTATCGTGACCGAAAATCACCAAGGCCGGCGCGGCCGCCCCCCAAACCAAGCGCTTGGCCAAACGATCGTCGGCGCCGCGAGCGAACTCTTTGTGGAACTGGGTTTTCAAGCAACGACCTTGGACAAGGTCGCCCAGCGAGCGAAGGTATCCAAGCTCAGCATCTACAGGCACTTCGAGAACAAGGAGGCACTGTTCGGCGCGGCCGTCGCGGCCCACTGCCATCAGTTTGCACCTCTGGCCCTTGTTGAAGGCGTCGAGGGATCGGTCGAAGATCAGCTCATGGCGGTGGGAGCATCCCTGCTCCGCACGCTGCTGAGCCCGGACGTCCGCAGTGTCGAGGCCATGATCATGGCCGACAAAACGAACCAAAAGTCGCTAAGCAAGCTCTTTTACGAGGCCGGTGCCGCCCACGTGATCCGCCAAATCGAGGCCCTGTTGCGTCAGATGCACGCCAAGGCGATTCTGAACGTGCCCGATCCTCACCAGTCCGCCCGCTTGTTTGCCGCGCTTTTCAAAGGTTCCGATCTCCTGATGATCGCACGCTTCGACGAGGCGAGAGCTGAGGGCGACCACGAAATCGAATCCTACTGCCGGTCGGCCGTCGCCATGTTCATCGCCGCGCACGGAGGCAACGACCACGCGCGCAGATAGGGTGCCGTCCTGAAACGCCTTCCATCGCTTCCGCGTCAGCATGCGCTCGTGTTCGGAACATCGGTAAATCTGCCAACGACATTCAAGGTCAGCGACGCCTCCCCTCGACCAAGGAGCGATGACACCGCGGTCGCTGACCTCTGGTTCCACGAGGAGGGAAGGTTGGCCGAGATACGGATCGCAGCGCAGTCAGCCACATTGTCCAATGCTTGATATCGGCGCCGCGACGATGCGAATGCTTATTGAGCGCACCAGGGCAACGATCAGGCATGCGCAAACTGCAGCGACTGCACTGCATTGTCTGAAAGCCCGTATTGACAGACGGCCCGAGTGAGACATGTCAACCAAGTGGCGAAAGTACCAGCGCGACGTAGCGGAGCTGTTTCGCGCTTTGGGCTTCGAGGCCAAGGTCGAAGACACGCTGACTGGCGCTCGTGCGGTGCACGATGTCGATGTCGCGGTGCGTTTCTCCATCGCAGGCGTCCCGGTGCTTTGGATCGTCGAGTGCAAGCTCTGGAAAGCGTCGGTCGGAAAAGAGCAGGTCATGACCTTGGCGCAGATCGCGCAAGATGTCGGAGCCGACCGGGCGTTCCTTTTGTCAGAGAGTGGTTTCCAGGCCGGCGCACTGAAAGCCGTACGCAACACAAACGTGACGCTGACAAACCTTCAAGGACTAACGGAAGCCGCCTAAGAGCGTCTGCAAACAAGAGTCTTACATTCTCTTCTCACTGAAAAAGATCGTGTCGAACAACACCTGCGCGGACACCTGTACGACGAGGCCGGTCAGCCGCCGAGCCTGAAGATCGGCAATTTCGACGAGGTCGCCACCCTACTTGCGGCGTGCCTTGACGCGGGCCTTGCGGTCAATGCTGCGTTGGCCAGCCGCTATCCCGTCCGCTTGTCGGGGTTGGTTAAGGAACCTGGTGGGCTTTTCAGGAGCGCCGAAAGCCTTATGACGGCCCTGCAACGCTTGATTGCCGAGGTTTCGGATCGATCGGGGCAATTGGACGCGCGCCGCGCTGAACTCTGGGAGCAAATCGCCACGCTCGCGGATGAAATCGATATCCTTGTCGAAGCGGGAGATGAGGTGTTCGCGATTGCGTTGGGAGCCCCGCTTCGGGAAGAGCGCTTGGCACGATGCGTCGCGCCAATGGAGGCGCTCGGGACGCGCTTCGAGGCGATACGCCCATTTCTTGGGCCCAAGCTCTTCGCTCTTGTGCGTGAGACGCGACAGTGCCTGATCGACGGCGTGTACCTTGTCCTCGCCACGCCAAGTGCGGACCGTGACACGTGGTGTCATCATGCCGAGACAGCTCGCAACAGGGCAACTATGCTTCGCGTAGCCGTGCGGAAAGAGCCGAGACAGACGGCAGCGCTGACGACGGAAGGCGCCTAAGATCACCGCATGAAAGTGTCATCCAACCAGATCGACCTGTTCGACGACGCCCCGGGGTATCGCCAGACACCTCGCGTAGCGCCGAGAAAACGCCGACCCGATGCCGCTTCGGCCTCACCGGGCGATGATGACGAGGCTGCTCAAAAGCTGGAGCAGACCGGGCTTTTCAAAGTCCTGCGAAAGCTCGTGCCTCGTCCGATCGTTCCGCGTGCGCTCCGCTCCTACCCAAGGCTGGCAGTGCTGGTGGACGCGAGACTAGCTTGCAACATAATCAGGTGACCTATTGCCAGGCATATGCTGCCGCTCACCGCAATGGGGGCGCCATATCCCAGGATCACGGCAAAGGCTGCGATGCTGGCGGCGGATCTAAGCCGGCTGGACGCTGACGACCGACTTGCTCGGGGTAACTGACGCGCTGGTCGAACTTGGCCCGTGGCTGACGCCTGAATGGCAAGTTAGGGGATGGGATCAGGTCTGAACTTGATGCGCTAGGAGTCGCGCCGGGTCAGGCTGGCTAGCAGTTGTAACATCTGCAACGCTTGCCGCGTACGGACCGGCTCCCCTCCGGTGATCTGTTGGAGGGCTTCCGCTAGTTCGCGCATCGAGCCCAGTGCTTTCTCCTGCGGCTCTAGTTCGCCGCGCAATAGGCGCCCAACACGCGCATTCTCACTGCATTCGCCTCGCATTAGGCGCCATATATGCATTCGCGAGCAACCGATGCGGTGCGCGAGCTCCGACGCGGTGATTCCGCGCTCAAGGGCCTCTTCAATCAGCTGCTTGAGTGGCTTCGTTTCTTGCATCGGCATCAACTAGGTGTATCGTATGTTACATTTAGAGGTCACACATGCAAGCCTTTCACATCGTTGTCGGAGACGGCATTGAGCGCGTCGAATTGCCGGCAGCCGACGCTGAATGGGCAGCGGGCTGCCGATGGGGTGACGCCGCAATTCTCCTGACGCCATCCTGGATCGCCAAGCAGGCTCACATGCGGTGGCGCCAGCGCGCATATGAGGGCTTCTTCGGTGGCGAAGTCACCTCATTGCGCGGCGAAGTCGCCTTCTGCTTGCTCAGCGGATTTGGCATTCGAGCTGAGGTGGCGCGCGCGGCCTATCACAAGCTCACGGACATGGGTGCCCTGGAGGGAATGCCGGATGCTGCCGCCATTCGAGACGTGCTCGAACAGCCGCTCGATGTCGCTGGGCTTAAAGTGCGATACCGCTTCCCTCGGGTACGGGCCGAGTATCTGCGCGGAGCGCTTCACGTATTGAGTTCGATCACGCCGGCTCAGGACGGAATCGCGCTGAGACGGCAGCTTCTTCAAATCAAGGGTATCGGTCCGAAGACCGCGTCCTTCATCGTGCGCAATCATCTGCTGTCGGACGAGGTCGCCATCCTCGACATTCATCTCATACGCGCTGGCCAGATCGCGCGCATCTTCCCGCGAAACCTGCGTCTCCCATCGGATTACATGAAGCTCGAAGCGCGCTTCCTGGCATTCGCGGCCGCTAGCGGAGTGCCTGCCTCGATCTTGGATATTGCGATCTGGGACATCATGCGAGGCATATCCCTGACACGCCTCGCACGCGCGGACGCTATGAATGCGTCCCTTTGGACAAGTGACGACGACGATCAAGCTCGCCATGATCGAGCTCAAGTTGATTCTAGAACGGAATCCATGGGCGGGGGGACGGTAGATGAGCGGCAGTGGGCGCAACACCTACTATGACGATACACGGCCGGTTGGTGGAACCGCCGGAGGCGGTGGAGATGGCGAGGGAGCAGTTCCCGCAGACCCTTGCGACATTACCTCGCTAGGCACGCTGCGATCACCGGTGCCCTCCGTCGTCGCCGCTCTTTCGATCGGAACGGTGCTTGAAGTAGCTGTGATCAACGTTAGCGGCGTCGATGTCCTTGAAGCGCGGCACAATCCGTTGGGAAGTGCTGGCGCGATCGATTGCCCGGACGAGCAAGCCATTATCGAGTGCATGGCCCGTGGGCACAAATACCAGGCGACCGTTCATCGGCTGCATGGCGGCGTGGTCGCCGTCCAGGTCAGGCGCGTGCCATGATACACGTGGTAGGCGGCTGCTACCGTGAAGTCTGCATGTCGCCGGAGGTCACCCAGTTCTATGGTTCTGCTGGTCGCGCTGCGACGGCCCTAGCTGCTCGCAGCAAGGTGCGACTACACACATTCGTAGGCCCGCGCAGCAGACGGGATGTGCAAAAGCTCGCTGCCTTGGGCGGGTTTGACCTGTCCATTACGTCAGCAGCTGTCGATGTCACGTTCGGATACGTGCACCCACTTCAGTCGTCGTACGTCTCTCCCGCGAGAGGTTCGTTCGACAACACGACGCGCCTTCATATTGACGTCTCGGGCGAGGTCGCGGTGGTTTTCGGCACCTTTGAGGGCCAAGCTTCCGCGACGGCGGGCACCATTGTCTATGACCCTCAAGATGGGATCATGCCCGTTCCGTATCTGGAGTCCGGCTGCACAGCTCAAGAGCGCCTGGCCATTCTCCTGAATGCCGGAGAAGCGCTGCGCACAGCTGAAACAGATGACATCGAGGCTGCGGGAAAGCGGATCCTGCAGGATAATGCCGCCACAGTCGTCATCATCAAGTCTGGCCCTCGAGGTGCTTTAGTCTTCGAACGCGGAGCAGATCGGCCGATCGACGTGCCCGCGTTCTTTTCCCAGGGAATGTTCGGCATCGGATCGGGGGATATGTTCGCCGCGGCCTTCACCTACTATTGGGGCGAACGTCGAGAGGCTGCCGCCGTCGCAGCCGAAAAGGCATCACGATCTGTCAGCCACTATGTGGAGACTCGCAACGATCGGCTAGCGAGCGACGAAGAACTGGCTGCCGAGCGGAGGAAGGTCGCCGTCACACCCGGCCAGATCTACCTGGCCGGCCCGTTCTTTACGATGGCGCAGCGTTGGCTCGTCGAGGAGACCAGGGACCAGTTCCTGCAGCTGGGCCTTGATGTCTTCTCGCCGGTTCACCAGGTCGGGAGAGGCCCGGCCGAGACCGTCGCGCCACTCGATCTGCAGGGTCTCGAACAGTGCGACCGCGTTTTCGCCATCACTGACGGGCTGGACTCAGGCACCATTTTCGAGATCGGCTACGCTCGCAAGATGGGCATTCCCGTCTATTGCTACGGGGAGACGATTGATCCCGAGAACAGCAAAATGATCACGGGATCCGGATGCCGGCTCATCGGCGACTACGCGACGTCTGTCTATCACGCCGCCTGGAGGTGTTGAGGTGGGGAAGGCGCTTCTGCTTTCCGGAGGTATGGATTCGGCCGCACTGGCCTGGTGGCTAAAGCCGGACCTGGCTGTCTTCATCGACTATGGCCAGCGTCCCGCTGCAGCTGAAAAGCGTGCCGCGGAGAAGATAGCAGAAGAAGTGGGCATTCCCTTCGAGGCAGTTCACATCGACTGTTCGCCTCTGGGCTCAGGGCAGTTGGCCGGCAGCACCGCCCTGCCCGAAGCTCCGACACCAGAATGGTGGCCGTATCGGAACCAGCTATTGATTACGATGGCTGCGGCGGTCGCCTTGCGTCGAGGCCACTTGAAGTCGATCATCATCGGCTCGGTCGCCGAGGACGAGGTGAATGCCGACGGAACGGCAGCGTTCAGGTCGGCGTTGGACACGGTCATGAAGCTGCAAGAGGGACGCGTCGGCGTCGAGGCGCCGGCCGCCTGCATGACCAGCACAGACCTGATCCGTGCATCGGGCATTCCTCCCGACGTGCTCGGGTGGACGCATTCCTGCTTTGCGTCGGACGTACCGTGTTTGAGGTGTCGAGGATGCAACAAGCATCTCAACGTGCTCGATGACCTTAAGCAGCGTTGGCCACAAATCTCGTGTGACGCTGCCCCATAGGTCGGGGGGTTGGAGAAGCCGAGCAGCGTTAGTGGATAGCGCAGCTGAATTCGAAAACCGCGTTTGCGTTGCATTCACGAGTCTGTGAGATAACCAGACACTAGAGGAGCACATCATGGCCCAATACCAGGCAGTCGCAGACGCATTTCGGGTATCCCAGCGGGAGAGCCGATTGCTGACTGAACTCGCCCAGCGGCGCGCCGAGGCGGCCAAGGCCGAAAGGGGTGCGGCTCCCAAGCCCAGTGTGACGGCCCAGGCCGGTAAGGTCATCGAGAAGAAGTGACGAGAAAGCTCTATCCGCCCAAGCGAGGCAACGAAAAGCGCGAACTCCCTGAAAACGGGAGCGAAGAGCGCGCATGGAGAAGCAATTACTCGCGCGATTATGCGCGGGTAATCCATAGCGCGTCCTTTCGCCGACTGCAGGGGAAGACGCAGGTCTTCCCCGGGCATGAATCGGATTTCTTCCGAAATCGACTGACGCATTCCCTCGAGGTATCGCAAATTGCGGTCGGCATAGCGGAGCGTCTGAACCACGTCCTTCCGTTCTTCCAAGCCAACCCAATCGATACGCAGGTCTGCTCGGCAGCAGGCCTGATCCACGATCTCGGGCACCCGCCGTTCGGGCACAACGGCGAGCGCGCACTGGATGACGCGATGCGCAGGCATGGGGGCTTCGAGGGCAACGCGCAAACGCTTCGGATCGTCGCCAGGCTTGAGAAGAAGGTTGTCGACGATGTCGGAAAGCCGTTCGGTCTGAATCTTACGTTCAGGACACTGGCGTCGATCCTGAAATATGATCGCGAGATCCCAAGGTCCCGCCGACCAGAGGATAAGCTGGCGAAAGGATACTATGCCGACGAGGCGAAGCTCGTGGCAAAAATAAAGCGGGCCGTCCTTGGGAACGACTGGACACAGGTAAAAGAATTTAAGACCATCGAGTGTCAGATTATGGATCTGGCGGACGATATCGCTTATTCGACGTTCGATCTGGAGGATTCGTTCAAGGCTGAATTCCTAACGCCAGCTGGAATATTGGCATCGTCGGAATCTCTCCTTACCAAGGTCGCCGATGAGGTGAGTGAGGCGCTGAACGACACCGTGACTGCCTTGGATGTTCTTGAGGTATTCGGAAAAATATTCGAAGTTGACGCGCTTCCTGAGGAGACGTTCGGCCAAGAGGACTCCCTGACGGCGTTTGCCCAACGCTATAAGGGATATCGGAAGCTGACGTCGTCCGGCCTGTTTCGTACTAAACTGTCCTCGCAGCTGGTCAAAGAGGCGATTGATTCTGTCGAGGTTGAGATAAACGAGAAGGATCCTACTCTCAGTAAGGTTACGCTTGAAAAGAAGGCGCAACGGCGGGTGGAGATCCTCAAGAAATACACGTATATAGCGACGATCTATTCCAGCCGAGTGACCATTCCGGAATTCCGGGGTTATGAAGTCGTGAAGCGAATTTTCGAAGCCTTGGCTGGGCATCGGGGGCATTTGCTTATGCCCGACGACGTTCGCAGCGCGTTTGAAGCCTCGAAGGGCAATCATGACCGCCAGATGCGCATCATCTGCGATTTCGTGGCCGGCATGACGGATCGCTATGCAATCGAGTTCTACGGCCGTCTCCATGGAGATACCGCGCAGAGCATGTTCAAGCCGATCTGAGCTCGCGACCAGAAGGCCAGCATTGCTACGGTGCCGACCTCAGGACGCCAATCAGGGAACCAGCTTCGTCGGTCGCTGCGCCTTGCGGATCAGATCCGCGATATGGCTGGTGAGACCAATCTCCCCCTCTATGACAAGCCCGACATCCGGCGCCAGGTCGCGCAGAAGCTCCCGAAGCCCGGCAAGGCCCTTCTCTGCGGGAAATCTCTCCCACTCCGCTGCATCGCCAGGCACCAGCATCTGGGGCGAGCTCTCCGTTGGGCCGACGTGCAGCTGAACGACCCACACTTTGTCACCGTCATGAACCCATTCAAACCGAACGGGGCCTAGGTGATCCTCGGCCCTGTCGTAGACGCCCCGAACGTCACGGAGCACGTGCTCTGGCAGGGCTGTCGGCAGGTCCTCGCCGAGCATAAAGGTGTCGCCTTCGCCCCTTACGCCTTCAATGATGAGGGCGCCCTCAGATCCTACGATGGCTGCGCCGGAGTAGGCTGCGGTGACAGCGTCCTGCCGAAGGACCGAGGCAATCACGATTCCCGACGGGTCTTCCTGCTGGAGCAGGGTGAACGGGTCGAGCCAACCCTTCGCAGTGGTGTAAAGGCCTGGTTGGGGCTCGAAGGGGCAAGTTCGTGTCCAGCACTCATTGCTGCCGGTTGGCGTCCCGAACCAGAATGGGGAAACCCGTCTGCCGACCACGAGCGTCCGCGGCACTGTCAGGCCGATTTCGTTCGCAATGAGTAGGCCAAACGCCTTGTCACCTATCAGCCGGCTGAACCTGTTTGGCCAGATCACCCGAGCGCTGTTCGCAGGGGGAGGAGTCTGCTCAAACTCCCATGCCAGCACATGGCCATGCCGATAACCTCGCGGGCGGGGATGAATGCTGAACTCCAGCCGGGCATCCGCAAAGGAGGGTGGCTTCACCCCATAGATCGTCTCGAAAATCGAAAGGCCCCATGCGGTCGGCAATAAACAGACGCCGGGCTTCTCGACACATCGCGGCGTGTCGTCGGGCGCGAATTCAATGATGCCGCCGTGGACGACGCCCGAAACTCCCCCATCCGTGACGTCGACGGTTTCATTTACTAGGATGAAGAGTCTTTCACGAACGAGTCGCTCGGCCGCTTCCAACGCTGCTTCGACCGTTTCGAGTCCGTAGATGAACTCACGGCTGCGCGGATCTTCCGGATGATAGCTGCGGATGTTCACACGGGCTTCGGGACTGCGCTTCAGCAGAGCCTCAATACCTGCCCTCGGCGACTCGAATTCATGGTTGGCAGGGTATCCTCGGATGCGGTTGAATGTCTGGACGAGACGATCGCCGCTCCCCGGTCGAAAGCCGAGGAACTGGGCCACATTGCCGTGCGCAGCCAAGCCGTCCAAAGCCACATCTTTTCGCACTAGGTTCTCCACTCCATACCGTCGGGATCTGTACCGTAGCCGGTAACCTGGCGGTGGAAGAAACAGTGGTCCGCCGGATCCTCGACGGCGGAATAGAGAGTTGAGCAGGCCCGTCAACCCGGGCGTCCTCAAAGTCCCCGAACATCGCACCAAACGGTCAAGCCCTGTCGGCAGACGGTACCGTCAAGATCAAGCAAGTTGCCCTGAAGCAGACCTTCCAGACGTCCGCTAGGGGCCAGTTCGGGCCCAACCTAGACCTGCAAACTAGACTGCCTGAGAGCGGACACTCCAGACGTCGGCAAAGGGCCAATTCCAGCGGTGATCAAGCGCTCGACAGCGCCATGTTGAGCGGCATTTCAGACCAGCGAGAGCAAAGCGATTCGGATTTTGGGTCAAGCCGAACCTCGAATTCAGCGGGCGGCTCAACTTCATAAATTCGACGAAATCTTTGAGATTTATAGATCAACGCAAAGAGCTTCAGCATCCGAACACTTCGAAGTTGCCGCTTGACGCGAAATCTAAAGGGTCTTGATCTTTATTCAGAATTTTCCTTGTCTTTGTTAAATTTTCTGAGGAAAGCGGGCAGATCTCTAATCACCTGCCATTCTTGCTTTTGACGAACATCATACTGAATGTTGGGATCTTTGCCGTTGAACGGGTTGTTATAGGATAGAGATTCTTATAATAAAAATTTTGTGCTTCATATTTCAAATTAACTCAGCAATGACGCCTTAGGTCTTTTTGTTCTTATTTTATGCCATACCGCAACTTACCTCGCGCGTTGTTTATGCTTGATGTCATGGACGGTTCCGTAATGATCTAACAATACGAAGATATCATTTTGAGCAATTCCTATGCTATCGAGGCCGACCTTACTGGAGTAATGGCATTCAGGGATTAGTTCAGAACGCAGGATCGATTGAACGACTTCGATCAGTGGGATAGCGAAGCGACGGCATACCCCCTTAAGAGTTACAATCTCGCGATCAATCCTTTTGCTCGTACTGCAGCGTCGGCATTTCATGGCAAGCTCTTCAAACAGATATTCAACGGGTTTTCTGACGTAAAGACCGCCCTCGCTATCGGACGATCTGTTAATAAGCTTAAAACTCTCAAGGTCACGTAGAATTTTAGGCGAAATGCAAAACGCTTCATACATTTCAGACGCGTTGATATAGCAGTTTCTATTCAAACTAATATCCTCAGAAGTATTAGTAAAATCGCATTTATTCTCATAGTTTCCATTTTTTTGGTGCTCTCGGATGTTTTCAATATCAGATAGATTCCGAGCGCAAGTAATATTTTCCGAAGGAGCGTGTGTAGAATGGGATTCCTGCGCCTTGGAAATTACGATTTGATGCGGAGTGGGTGATGTTTCGTCAGCAGTTCGTTGAGCCGCTCGGAAAATGGTGTCTCGAAGAATGCTGGCATGAGCTGGCGAGATTCTGCCGCGAGCCGTTATCTGGCCAAATTTCCGAAAAACTTCATTGGATTCCTGGAAGTTAGGAGAAATCGCTATGCGTCTAATAACGGTGTTAAAATTACTTGGCCAATTCGTTAGTAGGGATGCCGCATTCTCCAAAATTTTTCGGCTAGTGACAGAGTTGCTTAATCTAGAAAAAGATTTATCGACAGAACCCAGGCAATAAATAATATTGAGCGCTTCGCTCGCTGTCGGAAATTGAAAGAGTTCGTTTAAATCGGGATCTATGTGGATCGTTTCAAGATTCATGGATTTGGCTACGAATATTGGTAGCGTCAACTCGTCAGCTTCTGCCTTAATCGAGGTCCCTCGGCTGAATGCGAACGAGCAATTTCGATTTCCGCAATGATCTAAATAGGGCCGATTCCATGTCATTGCCTGTCCGCATTGAGGGCAGTGCGAAATCAGTTTTATCCCATGGCAAGGACAGGCGCTCCAAAAAGCGAAGTGCCATTCTGCCGGAATTAGCTGGGCCTCCTTCAGGCACATTTGACAGACGCGCGCACTGGAAACGTCGAGAAAACCTCGAGGTACGTCGATCCCTCGAACACGCAACCGCGCCAATCCGTTCCCGCGGCGCAAGGCAACAAGGGGTTCAAAGTAATCGCCCGTAACGCCTGCGGCTTCGGCGAGGTTGGCTATAACCTCCGCTCGAGGTCGAATGGGCGCGAGATACCCGACCATGCTGAGGATAGCCGTGGCACTTGGATAACGATTGGCCTCAGCGGCTCGCAACGCCCAACCCCACAATCCTTCACGAGAATCCGGGCAGACACGGATCGGCAATCGCATTTAAACCTCCAGCGTCCCTCCTCGGCCCCTAAACCTTTATCGAAGCTCAATAATTCGTGAAATCGCGATGACGCGTATTTCGGCTCGCGCTCTTGCCCGACCCGAGTTCTCAGGCGCAGGCACATACGGTCCGATTTGGTTTACCAGTCTCGCGTTTTGGTGTTCGATTCTCATTTATTGGTTGCCGGACCAGCCATACTCTGCCGCTCAGGTGTCGACCGTCGCGTTCAGCGCGTTGCTCTGGATGAATTCGCGGCGCGGCTCGACCACGTCGCCCATCAGCTTGACGAAGAGGTCGTCGGCCTCGTCGTTCTGGTCGTTCTTGACGCGCAGCAGCGAGCGCACATCGCGGTCGAGCGTCGTCTCCCAGAGCTGGTCCGGGTTCATCTCGCCGAGACCTTTGTAGCGCTGCAGCGAGACGCCCTTCTTGCCGATCGCGTTGACCGCATCGAACAGGTCGCTCGGGCCGTTGACGATGTGGTCGTCGCCCTTGCGGCTGAGCACGCCCGGCTTGGCATAGGCTTCCTGCAGCGACGAGGCGGCAGCGTCGAGCTTGCGGGCCTCGGCGCTGGCGAGCAGACCGGCATCGAGCGCCACCACCTGCTTCACGCCGCGCACCAGCCGCGAGAAGGTGAAGCCGCCATCGGCTGCCTTGCCCTCCCAGCCGCGCTCGATCTCGTCCGAGATCGCATCGAGTCGGCGCGCGACATAAGCCGCGGCCTCGGCGAGCTCGGCCTCGCTGCGCTCGCCCTGCGGGCGCAGAGCGCCAGCGATCGCGGTCTGCTCGACGACGCGCCGGTCATAGCGTGAATGCAGCTGAGACAGCGTGTGGCGGACGTTGCGCGCTTCCTCGATCAGGGCGCGCAGATCGGGGCCGCCGCGCTCGACGCCGTCGCCGGTGCGGAAAACCGCGCCGTCGAGCGCGCTGTCGACGAGATAGTCCTCGAGCGCGCGCTCGTCCTTGAGATAGGTCTGCGACTTGCCGCGTGCCGCCTTGTAGAGCGGCGGTTGGGCGATGAAGAGATGGCCGCGGTCGATCAGCTCCGGCATCTGCCGATAGAAGAAGGTCAGCAGCAGGGTCCGGATATGGGCGCCGTCGACGTCGGCGTCGGTCATGATGATGATCTTGTGGTAGCGCAGCTTCTCGACATTGAAGGCGCCGGCATCCTTCTCGTCGCGGCCGATGCCCGTCCCGAGTGCCGTGATCAGCGTGCCGACCTGGTCGGAGGACAGCATCTTGTCGAAGCGTGCCCGCTCGACATTGAGGATCTTGCCGCGCAGCGGCAGGACAGCCTGGTATTCCCGGGCACGGCCCTGCTTGGCAGAGCCGCCGGCCGAGTCACCCTCGACGATGAAGAGTTCGGATTTGGCCGGATCCCTCTCTTGGCAGTCAGCCAATTTGCCTGGGAGAGATGCGATATCGAGCGCGCCCTTGCGCCGGGTGAGGTCGCGCGCCTTGCGCGCCGCCTCACGGGCGGCGGCGGCTTCCGCCACCTTGCCGACGATGGTCTTGGCCTCGTTCGGGTGCTCTTCCAGCCATTCCGACAGGGCGTGGTTGACGACGTTCTCGACGACCGGGCGGACTTCCGAGGAAACCAGCTTGTCCTTGGTCTGCGAGGAGAATTTCGGATCGGGAACCTTGACCGAGACGATCGCGGTCAGGCCCTCGCGGCAATCATCGCCGGTGAGCGAGACCTTCTCCTTCTTCGAGATGCCGGAGCTCTCGGCATAGCCGGTGACCTGGCGCGTCAGCGCGGCGCGGAAGCCGGCGAGATGCGTGCCGCCGTCGCGTTGCGGGATGTTGTTGGTGAAGCAGAGCACGTTCTCGTGGTAGCTGTCGTTCCACCAGAGCGCGACATCGACCGTGATCCCGTCCCTCTCCGAGGTGAGCATGATCGGCTTGTCGATCACCGGCGACTTGGCCCGGTCGAGATAGCGCACGAAGGCCTCGACGCCGCCCTCATACATCAGCTCTTCGCGCACGACCTCGGCATGGCGTGCATCGGTCAGCACGATGCGCACGCCGGAGTTCAGGAAGGCGAGCTCGCGCAGCCGGTGTTCCAGCGTCTTGAAGTCGAACTCCACCATGGTGAAGGTCTCCTGCGACGGCAGGAAGGTCACCTCCGTGCCGCGCTTGTCGCCGGCCGGGCCGACGACGGCGAGCGGCGCGACCGCTTCGCCATGGCGGAACTCGATGAAATGCTCGTTCCCGCCGCGCCAGATTCTGAGCTTGAGCGAGACCGAAAGCGCGTTGACCACGGAAACGCCGACGCCGTGCAGGCCGCCCGAGACCTTGTAGGAGTTCTGGTCGAACTTACCGCCGGCATGGAGCTGGGTCATGATGACCTCGGCCGCCGAGATGCCTTCCTCGCTGTGGATATCGGTCGGGATGCCGCGGCCATTGTCGCTGACGGTTACCGAGCCATCGGCGTTCAGCGTCACCGTGACGAGGTCGGCATGCCCTGCCAGCGCCTCGTCGATGGCGTTGTCGACGACCTCGTAGACCATGTGGTGCAGGCCGGAGCCGTCATCGGTGTCGCCGATATACATGCCGGGGCGCTTGCGCACCGCATCCAGGCCTTTGAGAACCTTGATGGAATCGGCGCCATAGGCGGCGTCCTCGAGGTCGCGGGCGGCATCGCTCATGTCGGGGTCCTTCAGCGGGCGAGCCAGCGCCCGCGATGATCTTGATTCGTCTGGAGAATATAGGGGTTCAGCATGGCTTTTTCACGTGCGCGTGCGTACGTACGCGGGAAGCGCCGCTTTAGCCAGAGAATGTCGAGATCGCGTCGAGGAAGGCCTCGCCATACTGGCTGAGCTTGCGCTCGCCGACGCCCTCGATGCCGCGCATCTCCTCGAGCCCGAGCGGCCGTTCGCGCGCCATGGCGATCAGCGTCCGGTCGGTGAAGATGATATAGGCGGCGACGCCTTCCTCGCGGGCGAGCGTCAGGCGCAGCTGGCGCAGATGCTCGAACAG
>WPCJ01297551.1_pt1 | contig 25221 bp, 24 predicted proteins | sample 5399831 | NCBI WGS metagenome assembly WPCJ01 (sample SAMN12869470, study PRJNA574797) | sludge metagenome | isolation source: wastewater treatment of pH10 | place: China:Beijing | collected 2019-05-20 | reverse complement strand
AACCGGAAGCACCATCGCGCGCGGAACGCTGGGCACTTGCCTGGGGTCTCCGGAAGTCCTGGGCGCATCCCATGCGGAGTACCGCATCAAGCGCACAGGCCATGGGTGCCTTGGGCACCCGGCGTTCCGTGCGCCCTCTTTCAAGGAGAGGGTGGAAGGAGTGCGCATAACTCGGGCGCGGAAGCGCGGCGAGAACGGGATCGCATGAGTTCAGGAATGACGGGGCTGTTTGACATTCGAATAGGAAGCGACGTCGATAAGACGTCTACTCTCCCGCCCGCAGCGCGACCATGCAGGCTGCTGCGATCATACGGCGGGTAAGCCGGGATCGATGGCCGTCATCGCGATGGAGATGTCCCAGAGGCGCCTCGCAAGCAAAGGATCCTGAGCTTCGGGAGCGAGCTTGGCCTCTCCCGATGGTCCTCTCACGCCTCCCAATTGCATCGGCCCGTAATATCCGCCTGGGCTGATGTCGCCGGTTGCGGCCTGCAATGCCGGCCATGCGCCTCGTTCGGCGTTGTTGAGGATTACGCCGACGAGTGGGTTCAAAATCTGGAGCGGGCCCATGTGTCTTCCGAGGCTGGTCTTCGCCATGCCGGGGTGACAACCGACAGCGGTGACCGGCGATCCTGCAGCCCGCAACCGGCGATCCAGCTCGAAAAAGAAAAGGGCGTTCGCAAGCTTGCTGGCAGAATAACGCTCCATCCGCGCATAGCCTTCAGTGGCATTGATATCGTCCCAATCGATTCTCGCTCCCTTATGCGCCACGCTGGACGTGACGACGATGCGTGAACCGCGCGTTTCCGACAATTTCGGCAGGAGCAGCGAACTCAGGGCATAGGTGCCGAGATGATTGACTCCGAATTGCAACTCGAACCCTTGGGCCGTTCGCATAAGGGGCGGAGTCATGACGCCGGCATTGTTGATCAGCGCATCGATGCGAGGCTCGCGTGCCGCAAGTTGAGCTGCGGTCCGCACACTTTCCAGGTCGGACTGATCGAGTGGCAGAAAGGTGAGATTCGCACCCGGGACCGTGAGCCGTATCTGCGCCATCGCATCCTCGGCCTTCGTCCGCTCGCGGCAAGCAAGCAAGACTCGAGCACCGCGCGCAGCCAAAATGCGGCAGATCTCGAAGCCGATACCGGCATTGGCACCGGTCACGATAAAGCATTTGCCCGACTGATCCGGGACATCTTCAGTAATGAAACCGTGCGGCATTGATTGTCTCCGTATTATGAGTATGTAGGCACTCATTAATAAGTGCAGGATGTGAGATAGCGCGCTATGCAGCGGCGCCTTTCCAAAAGAGGTCGAAGCCCGCCTGTGTGATCGCGTCCCGATCGCCCGGACTCGCGTCGATGCCATCCACGGTGACATTGGCCAGACCGAACAGAACCCGGTCGATATAGAAGCCGATCCGATCCGCTGCGGCGTATCCCGTCAGGCAATGCTCGACCATCTGTCGGGCGTCCCGCAGCATGTCTTCGCAATAGCGCCGGCTCTGCTCGCTGATGCGATCGCTCGCCTTGAGTTGGTGCATAACCTTGCGCTCGACTGGGTGCTGGATTCCCCAGTCGATCAGGCGATACCAAATCTGGTAGAGCTGATCCCGTTTCTCCCCGCGCTTGGGGAAAGGAGCCAGCATCGTCTCGGACAAGCTTGTCTCGACGTCGACAAAAAGCTGGTTGAGCAGATCGTCCTTCGACGGGAAATAGGTGAACAGCGTTCCTTCCGACACGCCCGCGGATTGGGCGATCTTGGCGGTCGACGCGCTCGTACCGACAGCGGCGATCAAGTCTGCAGCCGCACTCAAGAGCGCCTTTCTTTTCCGCTCACTCAACGGCCGTGCCATCCCAGTCTCTCAATAATGCGTAAGTTATTACTCATTTATCGAACCGAAGCTATAGCGTCAAGCCGAGTAGTGCATTCCGAGGATGAGCTCGCTTCTCGTCTTGCCCGGCAAATTCAGCTCCCAAGGACACCACTGCCGCTGCGCTCCTCACTTCGCCGCTGCAAATGCCGTCGGGCTTTTGCCCGTCACCTGACGGAACGCATGCGAGAAGGCGGGAAAACTCGCATAGCCGAGATCCGAGGCCAGCTGTTTCATCGGCACACTGCCATTCACCGACAGCCGTTCGATCGCTGCAGCGATCCGTGCGCGCTGGCACCAGCTCTTGAAGCTCAACTCGGTCTCCGCCGAGAACAGCCGCGACAATGTTCGCGTCGATGTCCCCACCAGTTGCGCCAGTGTCTCGATCTCATAGTTGCGCGTGGGGTCGGCGAGCACGATCTCGGCGGCGCGGCGGCAGCGCGGCTCCTGCGGCAGCGGCATGAAGGTAGTGGGATCGCTGGCCTGCTGCAATTCGAGCAGCGCCAGCCGGATCAGCAGGTCGATCCGCACGGCATCGCCGCGTCCATCGAACAGTGCGAGGATGGCTTCGTGCAGCAATCGCGACACGCGGACCACGAATTCCGATGCGAGCGCGGCGTTGCGATCCTGCGCCAGCCGCTCGGTGTTGAAATAGAGCGAGCGCATCTCGATATCGGCGAGCACGTCGATGGCGTGCGGCAGGTGCGCCGGCACCCACACCGCGCGATCCGGCGGCACCAGCCAGCGGCCTTTCGGCGTCGTCACCTGCATGGTGCCGGCCGCGGCATAGACGAGCTGGGCCTCGCGATGGGCGTGGGTATCGAGCCGCGTGCCCTTGGGATAGCGCGTCGCCAGCATATGGGCGCCATCGGCCGTGGACTGGCGGCGGTCCGAGAGCGGCAGAATTGGCGTTTCCACGATAGTCATTGGCGACATCCCGATGTGCTCCATGCTTATAACGGCATCACAGGTCACGTTGGAAATCGATTCATGAACTCGCCAGCCCGCGTTATCACCCTCGTCAACGTCGCCCATTTCATCGATCACTATGCGATGCTGATCTTCGCCGCAGCGGTGCTGGTCATGGGCTCGTCCATGAACATGACCTACACGGAACTGCTGCCCTATGCGACGCCGGGCTTCGTGGCCTTCGGCGCGGGCTCGCTGTTTACCGGCTGGCTCGGCGATCGCTGGAGCCGCCGCCATATGATGGTGATCTATTTCTACGGTATCGGCCTGTCGATGATTGCGGTCGGCTTCGTGCAGACCCCGCTGCAGCTCGGCGCAGCTCTGTTTGCAGTCGGTCTGTTCGCCTCGATCTATCATCCGGTCGGTACCGCGATGATCGTGTCCTATGCGGACAAGCTCGGCAGCGCCATGGGCGTCAATGGCGTGTTCGGTAATTTCGGTGTCGCGTCGTCGGCGCTGATCACCGGTGTCATCGGGCAATATCTCGGCTGGCGCTGGGCCTTCATCGTTCCCGGCGTCGTCACCGTCGCTGCTGGTGTCGTCTTCATGCAACAGGTCGCGCATGAGGATCGCTCCGGCTTCAAGCAGGCTGCCGCACAGGCGCGGGTCGCAAAATCCGACATGTGGCGCGTCATCGTTGCGCTGCTGGTGACGGTGGTCGCGATCTCCACCGTGTTCAATGCCATCACCATTGCATTGCCAAAACTGTTTGCCGAAAGGCTCTCGGAGCTGACGCACAGCCCGGCCACACTCGGCGTCATCGCCGCAGGCGTCTATGTGTTCGGCGCGCTGACCCAGTACAATATCGGCTGGCTGATCGATCGCTATTCGCTGAAGGCGGTGTGCCTGCCGCTCTCTTTGCTGCTCGCGCCGTTCCTGTACTTCGCCGCAACCATGTCGAACGTGTCGCTGATCCTCGTCGCGATCGGCGTCATCGTCGGCCTGTTCGGGCAGATCACCGTCAATGAAACCATCGTCGGCAAATATACTGCGGAGGAGTGGCGGTCGCGGGCCTATGCGGTGCGTTACTTCGTCGGCTTCACGGCCGCCGGCGCTTCGGTCGGCCTGGTCGCGTGGCTGTATGAACTTGGCGGCTTCATGCTGATGCTGCATGCCTTCGCCGGCCTCTCGGTGCTGGTGATCATTGCGGCGCTGATTCTGCCGCCGGAGCTGCCGGCCAAGACGTCGGCCTGATCTTTCACGAATTCACTTGGCGTTCGCTGCAGTGCGGTATAAGTAAGCCTCAGTCGCCCCGTGTGCCATTTGTGCCGGGGCCAGTAGCTTATTGCTTTTCGCGCAGCCTTGATCGCCAAACGCTTTTCCGTGGAGCATCCCGGGAATGTGTCGCGTTTTGAGGTGTTGCATCGCTGAGCAAAGATTCCACATTTCGGAAACATTGCTGCGTTGTCAGGACCCATCGTGCTGGATTCATCTTCAGATTTTGAAGCGCTCGTCGACGAGATCTATGAGGCGAGCGTGGTGGCCGATCGTTGGCCGCTGCTTCTCGATCGCCTCGCGGCCATCGCCGATGGCGAGGGCGCACTGATTTTTTCTGTCGCGCCGGGCGCTTCGCGCTGGCTGTCATCGGAACGTATCCGGGAGCGTATCGAGCGCTGGACCCAAGGCCCTTATGCCCAGCGCAATCCGCGCAGCGAGCGGCTTGTCCCCAATACCGAAGCCCGGTTTCTCACCGATCTCGATCGCTTCACCGAAGCGGAGCTCGATGCCGAGCCGTTCTACAGGGAGCTCTTGCGCCCAAGTGGTCTCGGCTGGTGTGTCGGCACGACGATCCGGTCACCCGCAGGCGATACGCTCGTGGTTTCGATCGAGAAGGCCTTCGCCAAGGGGCCGGTCGAGCGGGCTACCGCGGAAAAACTGGACATCCTGCGCCCGCATCTTGCGCGCGCCGCGGTGCTGTCCGGCCGTCTCGGCTTCGAGCGGGCAAGGATCGCCGTCAATACGCTTGACCTGATCGGTCTGCCGGCTGCGGCGGTGACCCATACGGGCAGGGCGGTGGCCGCCAATCCGGGCTTTCTGGCGCTCGGTTCCGCGGTGCAGGTCGGCGCGCAGGATCAGGTGCAATTCACGTCACCTGCGGCGCAGATCATGTTCAAGGAGGCGCTGACGGTGCCGTCCTCGCTCACCAAGGCCGGGCGGTCGATTCCCGTCGCCGGCAGCGAGGCAAATGCGCCCTTCATCGCCCATGTTCTGCCGCTGCGCCTGTCCGGCCTCGATCTGTTTGCCGGCGCCGTGTCCATCGTGTTTCTCACGCCGGTGACGGAGCAGCGAAGCCCGGGACCGGAATTGCTGCAGGCGCTGTTCGATCTGACCCCGGCGGAAGCGCGTATCGCCAGTCTGGTGATCGACGGCAAGTCCGTGGATTCGATCTCCAAGATCCAGAGTGTCAGCCTGAACACCGTGCGGACGCAGTTGAAATCCGTGTTCATGAAGACCGGCGTCGACCGTCAGGTCGATCTCGTCCGTCTGCTCGGGCAACGGCACGGCCAGCCGACGCCCTGATGAAAAGAAAAAGGCCGGCGGTGAAGCCGGCCTTATCCTCAGTATCGCCACTCAAAAGATCTGCGTCGTCAATATATGGTCCGCCGAAGCGGTAATTTGAAACCGTTTTGGCTGCCGATGCGGCGGCAAGACCGGTCCCCCGGTATCGACGTAGGCGATCGCGCAAGATGAAGCGTCACCAATTTGGGTGAAATTTACCGAATTACTTGACTGAGCGTCTCATCTTCAGATTGGGAGGGAACTTTTTGGGCGGGAGCTCTTCCGGGCTTTAATCATTCCGTGGCAGGCGCCAGCCAACCACTTCAGCTTCCACAAGGTCGCCCGTTCCGGCATTCCGCCATTGGCCGTTGGCATAAACGCAGACGAAGGGCAGCAGGTAGGTGCCGCTTTTATCTTCGCACAGGACCTGCACTGGCTCGTCGGGCGGTGGGGTGCCCCGACCGTCGAACTCCGCCAGTCGCTGATCGCGCGTCACCATGGGATGCTCCTTAACAAGGAACTGCACGGCGGCTGTGTGGTTCCCAAGGGTTGATTGACAGTTGGCCACGAACACCGTTGCTCTCATGGTCGGACGTTGGCGAAGGGATAGGCAATGCGCGGCTGGACACTTTTCACTCTGACTTTCCTTGTTGCGGGCAGCAGCGCGGCGATGGCGCAGGATGTGCCCGGCATCGAGATCTGCACCGTCGAGAAGACCATGGAGCGGCGCACCAGCTGTCTGCAGAGCAACGTCAATTTCCTGCAGCAGACCGTCAACAAACTGCGGCTGGATCAGCAACAGCGTCTCGACGCCGCCAATCGTCAGATCGATGCCTTGAAGGCGACGGTCACGACTTTGCAGAAAACGGTTGAGGAGATGCAGGCGGCGCAGAAAGCCGCGGCGACTTCGCAGGTGAAAGCCACGCCTGCCCCTGCAAAGGATGCGGCCCCCGCCGCCAAGGATACCGCGCCCGCTGCCAAGGATGCGGCGAAATAGGACGTTCTATTCGCTGCTCAGCACCGGTCCGAACAATTCCCAGCGTTCGCCCTTGAAGCGCATCATCTGCAATTGCTGCAGCGGGCTGTAGTCGGTGGGACTCGTCTTGACGCGCGTGCCTGGCAGGAAGATGCCGACCTCGTAATCGAGGCTGGTCGCCTGCATCATGACGTTCTCGCGCGTGAGATTGTCTCCGCACTGTTGCAGGATATGCACCAGCGTGCGCGCGATGCCGAAGCCATAGAGCGTATAGATGTCGTTCTTGTCGCCGTCGGGATAATATTTATCCATGAAGGCAAGCCATTCCTTGATGGTCGGATCGTCCTTCCATTGCGGATCGGTGGGATCCTTCATATAGGCGGCGCTGATCACGCCCTGCGCATTGTCGAAGCCCGCAGGCTTGATCACCGAGCCGACCGATTGCGAGACATTGACCAGCATCTGCACCGGCTTCCAGTTCAGCTCGGCGACTTTCTTGATGGCCTGCGCCGCGAATTTCGGCGAGGCGATATTGAGGAAGATGTCGGGATTGGCGGTGCGGATCTGCACGATCTGCGAGTCCACCGTGGGTGAGCTGGTCTCGAAGCTCGCCTGCGTCACGATCATCTTGTCGGCCTTGTTGCCAAGGCCTTCGCGCACGCCGCCCAGATAGTCCTTGCCCATGTCGTCGTTCTGGAACAGCACGCCGATCCTGGCATCGGGATGGTTCTTCAGGATCCACGTCGCCCAAATGCGCCCCTCGTTGTGATAGCTGGGCGACCATCCCATCGTCCACGGAAAGTGTTTCGGATCGGCCCACTTCGACGCGCCCGACGACACGAAGAGGTGCGGCACCTTCTTGATGTTCATGTATTTCTGGATTGCCGAATTGGTCGCGGTCCCCAGCGGATTGAAAATGAGAAGGACCTCATCGCTCTCGACGAGCTTACGCGCCTGCTCGACCGTCTTGGGCGGCGAATAGGCATCGTCATAGCTGATGAAATTGATCTTGCGGCCGTTGACGCCGCCCAGGTCGTTGACCATGCGGAAATAGGCGGCCTCCGATTTCCCGATCGAGGCATAGGACGAGGCCGGCCCGCTATAGGGCATGATATTGCCGATCTTGATCTCGGCGTCGGAGGCGCCGGGATCGTATTTCTTTTGCGCCGATGCAGGGGAGGCGAGAGCGCCGATCGCGAGCGTGGCGACAAGGGCGACTGCGCTGCGGAGGTGCGTCCGGTTCATCGTTTCCTCTGGCGTCGGTTGTTGCCGGCCATTCTGCAGGCCACCTGTTCGACGTCGAGTATGCATGTTTGCGCCGGAGCGCATAGCGGCGCGAGCGGGAGACCCCTCTCCAGAAATGGAGAGGGGAAACCGTGTTGCGGAATTCGACTATGATTCCTTTTCGCCGGACATCAGCGGGCCGAACAGCTCCCAGGTTTCGCCCTTGAAGCGCATCATCTGCAATTGCTCGAGCGGACTGAAGTCGGTCGGGCTGGTCTTGATCTTTGTGCCAGGCAGATAGATGCCGATCTCCATGTTGAGATTGGCGGCCTGTCGCATGATGTTTTCACGCGTGAGATCGTCGCCGCATTGCTTGAGCACCTGCACGATCCCTTGCGAGACACCATAGCCGAACACCGTGGCGCCGTCGTCCTTGTCCCCTTCAGGATAGTACTTGTCCATGAAGGCGCTCCATTCCTTCATGCCCGCATCGTCCTTCCATGTCGGATCCTTCGGATCTTTCATATAGGCCGCGCTAAGCACGTCCTGTGAATTGGCGTAGCCGGCAGGCTTCATCACACTGCCCACCGAAGCCGAGACATTGGTCACGATATGTACCGGCTTCCAGCCCATCTCGCCGACCTTCTTGATCGCCTGAGCGGCGAATTTCGGGGTGGCGATGTTGATGAAGATATCGGGATTGGCCGCCTTGATCTGTACGATCTGCGAATCCACTGTCGGCGAAGCCGTTTCGTAAGGCACTTCGGAGACAATGTAGTCTTTCAGTTTGTCGCCAAAGCCTTCATGTAGGCCGATGATGTAATCCTTGCCGAAGTCGTCATTGGCATAGAGGACGCCGACTTTTTTCCCGGGATGGTTCTTCATGATGTATTGCGCGTAGATGCGCGCTTCGGCCTGGTAGCTCGGCTGCCATCCCATCGTCCACGGGAAATTCTTCGGGTCGGCCCATTTCGCCGCCCCGGTCGAGACGAAGAGCTGCGGCACCTTCTTGGCGTTCATGTATTTCTGGATCGCCGTATTTCCCGGCGTGCCCAGCGGGTTCATGATGAAGAGCACTTCGTCGTTCTCGACCAGCTTGCGCGCCTGCTCGACGGTCTTCGGCGGCGAATAGCCATCGTCATAGGAAATGAACGTGATCTTGCGGCCATTGATGCCGCCCTTCTCGTTGATCATCTTGAAATAGGCTGCCTCGGTCTTGCCGATGGTGGCGTAGGACGAGGCCGGCCCGCTATAGGGCATGATATTGCCGATCTTGATCTCGGTATCGGTAGCGCCGGTGTCGTATTTCTTCTGTGCGTGAGCGGTCGTGGTCAGTGTCAAGGCAAAACAGGCGAGCGCCAGCGCTCGCAGGACTTTCAAGTCATGCATGATGATTTGTCCTCCCTTTGCTTCGATCAACCGCACCGCCCGTCTGCGCGGGCGTGCACGATGCGGCTCGAATGCAGGGAGTATGCACCAAGCGGAAGGCTTGGAAAGCGAACCGTCAGCGCAATCGTCGCGGCGGCGCACAAGCGCCGCGCTATCGCGCTGCACAGGCGCCTAGCGGCCCTTGAAGTCGGCCGGGCGTTTTTCGAGGAACGAGGCCATGCCCTCGCGGAAATCCTCGGTGCGGAACAGCGGCAGCAATTGCAGGAAGACGTGATGGACGTGCTCGCCGAAATTCTCGGACAGGCCGGCGCGCATCATCCGCTTCGCGGCCTGGACGGCAAGCGGCGCATTGGCGGCGATCTCGGCGGCGACGACACGGCCGCGCGCCTGCAGATCGGCATCGGCGACGACTTCATTGGTCAACCCCATCTCCAGGCTTTCGCGTGCCGACAGCGTGCGGCCGGTGAAGATCAGTTCGGCGGCCTTGGCCCAGCCGATCATGCGCGGGAGAAACCAGGTGCCGCCGGATTCCGGGACGACGCCGCGCTTGACGAAGGCCGCGGCGAATTTCGCGCTCTCCGCCATGATACGGATGTCGCAATTGAGCGCGATGTCCATGCCATAGCCGGCCGCGGCGCCGTTGAGCAGGCAGATGGTCGGCTTTTCCATGTTGAACATGACGATCGGCTGCGCCGACTTCATGTCCAGCGTGGTGCGCGAGCTGTTGGCGTCGTTGGCCGAGCCAATGCCCTTGCCCTGGGTGGCGCTGACCATGTCGAGACCGGCGCAGAACATGCGGCCGGCGGCGGTGAGGACAACGACGCGCACGTCCGGGTCGGCATCGGCTTTCAGGAAGAGCGCGCTGAGCTGGGCCAGCATCTCGCGCGAGATCGTGTTCATCCGCTCGGGGCGATTGAGCGTGATCGTGGCGATATTGTCGGCGACGGAATAAAGCACTTCGTCAGATGTCGCGGCTTCAGACATGGGCTTCCTCTTGGCGTTTCTTCTGGCGTTCTGTTTTGTGGCGCCAGCTAAGGCGGAATGGCGATGGCGTGCAAGAGGCCATGCATTTGCGCGCCTTGGCAGGGCGAAGCCGGTTTGCTCTACTTTGCGCATTCGCGCGCCGGCATGAATCGGCGAGACCAAGAAAAGCCAAGGAAAGTTCAAAGGGAGAGCTTGCTTATGTCCGGCCCCAATATCCGCGTTCTCGCCACCGATCTCGCATTCCCCGAAGGTCCGGTGGTGATGCCCGATGGCTCGGTGGTGCTGGTCGAAATCCGTGCGCAGCAACTGACGCGGGTCTATCCCGATGGCCGCAAGGAAGTCGTCGCCAAAATTCCGGGTGGCCCGAATGGCGCGGCGCTCGGACCGGATGGCAAGATGTACATCACCAACAATGGTGGCTTCAGCTGGGTGCCGTCCCGCGGCACCTTGATGCCCCATGCGCCGGAGCCGCATGAATATATCGGCGGTGCGATCCAGCGCGTCGATCTCGCCAGCGGCAAGATCGAGACGTTGTTCACCAAATGCGGCGAGCACAATCTGAAGGGCCCGAACGATCTCGTTTTCGACAAGCAAGGCGGGTTGTGGTTCAGCGAGCTCGGCAAGCGCCGTGCGCGCGACATGGATGTCGGCGGCGCCTATTACATCAAGCCGGGGATGAGCGAGATCACCGAACAGGTGATCGGCGTGCTGCCGGCCAACGGGATCGGTCTCTCGCCGGACGAGAAGACCATGTATATCGCGGAAACGCCGACCGGCCGTCTATGGGCCTATAATGTCGGCACGCCGGGCGAGGTCGTTCCGGGCGACACCATCTATCGCGGCGAGCGCGGCCGGCCGATCTGCGGCCTCGGCGGTTATCAAATGTTCGACTCGCTGGCGGTCGAGGCCTCCGGCAATGTCTGCGTCGCAACGCTGGTGAGCGGCTGCATTTCCGTCATTGCGCCGGACGGCAAATTGGTTGAACAAGTCGAGACGGGCGATCGCGTGACGACGAATATTGCTTTTGGCGGTCCCGAGCTGAAGACGGCGTACATCACGCTGTCGGGCAAGGGCGAGCTGATCGCGATGGACTGGCCGCGCGGTGGCCTGCCGCTCAACTTTTTGAACAAGTAACCGTAGTCGTCATTGCGAGCGTAGCGAAGCAATCCAGCTCTTCCTTTACTTGGCCCTGGATTGCTTCGTCGCTTCGCTCCTCGCAATGACGACAAACAAAGGACCGACCAATGCCGTGGCTTGAACCCGTTACGCTCTCCGGATCTCATGCCCGGCTCGAACCTCTCGCAAAAGATCACTGCGACGGCCTGATCGCGGCCGCGCAGGACGGCGATCTGTCGAAGATCTGGTACACGGCGATCCCGTCGCCGGAAAAGATGGCCGCCGAGATCGACCGGCGGTTGGCGCTGCAGGCCTCGGGCGCGATGCTGCCCTTCACGGTCAAGGATGCCAGCGGCAGGATCGCCGGCATGACGACCTATATGAATGTCGATGCCGCCAATCGCCGGGTTGAGATCGGCTCGACCTGGTACGGCAAGTGGGTCCAGCGCACCGCGCTCAATACGCAGTGCAAGCTGATGTTGCTCGGGCACGCTTTTGAAAAGCTCGACTGCATCGCGGTGGAGTTCCGCACGCATTTCTTCAACCATCAGTCCCGTCGCGCCATCGAGCGTCTCGGCGCCAAGCAGGACGGCATCCTGCGCAATCACCAGATCGCACCCAACGGCACACTGCGTGATACGGTGGTGTACAGCATTCTCCCCGGCGAATGGCCGACGGTGAAGGCGCATCTGACCTATCAGCTGGATGAGAAGCCGCGGTAACGATCATTATACCCGACAGGATCGGCGCGTTTGAGCTCCGCCTTCATCCTGAGGAGCGCGCTTTGCGCGCGTCTCGAAGGATGGCTGCGTACTCCATTCATGGTTCGAGACGCGCGCAAGAGCGCGCTCCTCACCATGAGGGTGGAGGATGATGCCTATGCTGGCGGATAAATCCGGTCGATCAATTTCCGGCAATAGTCCGGGGTCAGCGGCTCCTGGCTGATCAGGATGCGATAGACGATAGGCGCGACGACATGATCGATGACTTCTTCGATGTCGAACGGTGTTTCACCGCGAGTCTTTGCCCGTTCGGTGAGGGTCGTGAGGTGGTCGTTGGTGAAACTGCAGCAGACGCAGGACGTGCCCTCAGCGGCGTCCAATGTCCCGTCTCGCAGCAATGCGCGGCCGACCGGCGATGACATTTCCTCTGCATATTGCTCGATGAAGGCACGCAGGTCGGATTCTAATGCACCGGTGTCGTCAGGCTCCCCAATCGGCCGTAGCCGGGCCACAGCGACGTCGGCCAGCAGCGATTGCAGGTCCCCCCAGCGGCGATAGATGGTGGAGGGCGTGACGCCGGCTTCGGCCGCAATCTGCGGCACGGTGATCTGGTTTCGGGTGGAAAGCCCCCCCAATTTACGGACAGCGTCATGCACAGCGCTCTGAATGCGCGCGCTTCGACCGCCCGTTCTGGTTCGTTCCTTTGTCGTCATAACCGTCCTTGGCGCATGAGCCATGCGGAAATGTGAGCATTCCTTAACGCAAAATATTTGCATTAAGAGCCTTGGCGCCCTAAATTCACTAACGCAATTATTTAGCCTTTAGGAGGCCGCGATGCAAGGAAGCCCCGGTGAGACCTGCATTTCCGACGCACAACGCGATCTGCCGATGAAGAAGGCGCCGCTCTGGGCCATGACCGCTTTCAGCTTCGTGTCGGCAGCTACGGTGGTCGGCAGCAGCAGCGCAGCCACGCCGCTCTATCGGCTCTACCAAGAGAGCATGCATCTCACGCCGCTGATGATCACGCTGGTGTTTGCGGTCTATGCGATCAGTCTGCTGGCGGCGCTGCTCACCGTGGGAGGCCTGTCGGATTATATCGGTAGGCGTCCGGTCATTCTGGCGGGGCTGCTGATCAATGCCGTAGCCATGGTGTTGTTCTCTTATGCCACCGATGTCAGCCATTTGATCCTTGCCCGCGCAGTACAGGGGCTCTGCGTCGGTGCGTCGACAACCACGCTCGGTGCGGCCATCCTCGATAGCGACCGCAAGCGCGGCCCGCTTCTCAACAGCGTCAGTGCATTTGTCGGCCTGATGGTCGGCGCGCTCGGCGCTGGGTTGCTGGTGACCTTCGCGCCCGATCCCTTCCATCTCGTCTATGAAGTGCTGTTCGTGATCACGGCGGTGCTGATCGTACTGTTGTGGTTCATGCCCGAAACCGTGTCGCGCAAGCCGGGCGCGTTCGCGTCATTGAAGCCGAACATGCGCGTACCCGTGCAATCGCGCGCGGCGCTGCTGCGGGTGGCGCCGGCAACGATTGCGAGCTGGGCGCTGGGCGGGTTCTATCTGTCGCTGATGCCGACCATCGTTGCGACGACCATGGGCGTCAGTGCACCATGGGTCGGCGGTGTCGTTGTGGCGGTGTTGATGCTTTCGGGGGCGTTGTCGGTGGGAGCTCTGCGCCATCTGCCGGCGCGCCGATTGCTGCTGATCGGGACGGCCACCCTGTCGCTGGGCGTCGCGGTCACGCTGCTCGGCATCCAGCAACACAGCACTGTTGCGCTCTTTCTCGGCACGATGATTGCCGGCATGGGTTTTGGATCCTCCTTCGCGGGCGTGCTCAGCACATTGCTGCCGACGGCCGAAGCGCATCAGCGCGCCGGCCTGCTGGCCACCTTCTACGTGATTTCGTATCTGGCCTTCAGCCTGCCTGCGTTGGCCGCTGGCGTTTCGGTGCCATTTGTGGGGCTGGCGGTCGTCGCTTATGTTTATGGTGCGGTGGTGATCGCGCTCGCCGTCATGTCTCTGGTCGCTTCGCTGCGCAAAGTTGCGTGAGGTCAGATCGCATCGGGCCGATACAGCGTATCGACCGTCACGGTGCCGATGGCGCGCGACACACAAGGGCAGATCTTGGCGTTGTCCTGCTTCTGATGCGCGCTGAAGAAGACGTCGCGATGGTCGATCTCTCCGTCGACGGCGACAACGCCGATGGCGCAGATGCCGCATTCGCCGCGCTCGCAATCGGAGATCACCTCATGTCCGGCATCGCGGAGCGCGGCCAGCATGGTGCGGTTCTGCGGCACCACGATTTCGGTGCCGACGCCCTTCAGCCTGACGCGAAATTCCGTTGCCGGCAGCAGGCCGCTTGAGCCGAAGGTCTCGTAACGCAGATCGGTTGGACGGCGGCCTGTCGCCTGCCAGGCGCGGCGGGCATCTTCGGTCATGCGCATCGGCCCGCAGATGATGGCGATGGCGTCGGGTGGCAGCTCTGCGAAGGCCTCCGCGAAATCGAGGCGATGCCCTTCGTCGCTGGCATGAACATGCAGGTGATCACCGAGCAAGGCCGTCATGTCGCCCAGATAGGCCGCATCGCCGCGCGTCTTCATGGCATAGTGCAGGGTCGCGTTGACACCGCGCTGGCACAGCGCATGCGCCACGGCAGAGATCGGCGTGATGCCGATGCCGCCGGCGATCAGGCAGTAATTGTTTCGAGTCCAGTCGAGATCGAGCAAGGTAGAAGGCGCGATGAAGTCCAGCCGCGCGCCCGGCTGCAACGCCCACATGGCTTGCGAGCCGCCGCGGCTGTCTGGTGCCAGCCGAACACCGATGCGCAACCGGTCGAGGTTGCGTGCGCCGACGACGGAATAGGATCGCGTCTGCGGCTGTCCGTCGATCAGCAGGTTCACGGTGATGTGGCTGCCGGGCGGGAAGGCGCGCAGCGGCACGTCGGGCTTTAGCGTGAATTCGCGAATCTGCGCCGTGAGATCGCGGATCGTCTCGACGGTGCCCGATGTCCAGTGTTCGGCAAAGCGCATGATGCGTCTCCTCAGTCCGTAGGCGATGCGGTGAGCAGGGCCAGTGCGGGCAGCAGATCGAGATTGGTGCGGTTGCGCAGCGCGAGGCGCAGATTGCGCACGGCGAGCCGCGCATGCTCGCGCATGATCGCCTCCGCCCGCGCGCCCTCGCGGTTCTCGATGGCATCGACCACGATGCGGTGATGCTCCTGCGCGATGAGCAGGATGTTATGTGCTTCCGGCAGTGCCGATTGCGCCATCACGAAAGCGCTCGGCGATGCAAACGGCATGGCCGCAACACGATCGATCTGGCGCACCACCGGCGGGCTGCCACATAATTCGGTAAGCAGCGCGTGAAAGCGCGCATTCAGCGTCACATAGGCCGAAAAGGCTTCGACCGAGATCGGATTCTGCCGCACGAGCTGATCGAGATCGGCGAGACACTCCTTGAGCGGTTCGAGATGGCGCGCGCTGGCGCCGCGTTCGGCAGCAAGGCGGGCGGCCAAGCCCTCCATGGTGCCGCGCAGCTCGATGGAATCGAGGATGTCGCGCTCCGAAAAGGCCTTCACCATGAAGCCGCCGGAGGGGATCGCCTGCAGCAGCCCTTCATCCTCGAGCCGCACCAATGCCAGGCGCACCGGCGTTCGCGACACGCCGGTGATATCCACCGCCTGCAGTTCCGAGATGCGCTCGCCCGAACGCAACTGGCCGGACAGGATCATGTCGCGCAAGGCAAGCTGGGCGCGCACCGTCTGGGATACTGAGCGCTCGGATTCGCGGTCGCTCATGCTGCTACTCCGCCGCCTGCAGATGTGATCCGGTTTCCCGCGCGACCATGCGATCGATCAGGCGCCGCGCCCACATGGCGCCTGCGTCGATATTGAGATTGTAGAAGATGCGATCCGGATTCTCGTCCATCGCCTTCTGCTGGGCTTCGAGGATGAGCTCGTCCTCGTGGAAGATGCCGGCGACGCCGTCGCGGATTTCCGTGGTCAGGCGCTGTTCGTGGCGGCGATAGTTGCGCATAAAAGACCAGAAGTAGTGGCAGGTCGTCTCGGTCTCCGGCGTGATCGTGTTGAGCACGAAGCCGTTGACGCCCTGGGACCGGTCGCCTTCGGGCGCACCGGTGTCCGCCGGCGCCACACCGACATCGATGGCGATCGTGCAGGGCACTTCGAAGCGGATGATCTGCCAGCGATCGACGAGGCCGGGCTTCTGCAATTGCGCGGCCCAGAACGGCGGCGCCGCGATGCCTTTCATCCAGCGCGTGACGGTGACGGTCTTGTCACCGTGGCTGACGTCGAACGGCGCCTCGGCGACATCATCCTGACCGATGCTGGAGCCATGCACGAAGGTCTCGTGGGTGAGGTCCATGAGATTGTCCAGCACCAGCCGGTAGTCGCATCTGACGTGGATGGTCTTGCCGTCGCCGGCCCATTCCGGATCGTCGTTCCAGTGCAGGTCGGGCACCAGTGCGGGATCGGCGAGGGCTGGATCGCCCATCCACAGCCAGACGTAACGATGCCGTTCCACCACCGGATAGGAGCGCACGCAGGCCGATGGATTGATGGTTTCCTGCGAGGGCATGAACGTGCAGCGGCCCTGCGGGTTGTACTTCAGCCCGTGATAGCCGCAGACGACGGTGTCACCTTCGAGCCGGCCTTTGGAGAGCGGCACGAGCCGATGCCAGCACGCATCCTCCAGCGCGCTCACCCCGCCATCGGCGCGGCGATACATCACCACGTGCTTGCCGCAGATGGTGCGCGGGAAAAGCTGGCGCTTGATCTCCGCATCCCAGGCCGCGACGTACCAGGCATTCATCGGGAATGAAGCGGGCATCGTATTCCTCCTTCACGCTGTTCAGCGTTCCGCCTGTATACAGGATGGCGGTTTGCCCGGAGGATATCGCCACTTTAGGTCCGATGTGAAGCGATAATGTATACCGAAATATCGCTTATTTGCTCGATACGGTAATAAAAAACCGCCCAGGAGGGCGGTTTTCGTCATTGGTTGTATACCGGGAGTCAGACTTCGCGGCGGTTCAGGAACGCCAGCCGCTCGAACAGGTGCACGTCCTGCTCGTTCTTCAGCAGCGCGCCATGCAGCGGCGGGATCAGTTTTCGCGGGTCGCGTTCGCGCAGCTGCTCCGGCGACATGTCCTCGTTGACCAGCAGCTTCAGCCAGTCGAGCAGCTCCGATGTGGATGGCTTCTTCTTCAGGCCCGGTACGTCGCGCACCTCGAAGAAGATGCGCATCGCTTCGGCGACCAGGCGCTGCTTGATGCCGGGGAAGTGCACCTCGACGATCTGCGCCATCGTCTCGCTGTCGGGGAACTTGATGTAGTGGAAGAAGCAGCGGCGCAGGAAAGCGTCCGGCAGTTCCTTCTCGTTGTTCGAGGTGATGATGACCACCGGGCGCTTCGCGGCCTTGATGGTCTCGCCGGTTTCATAGACATGGAATTCCATGCGGTCGAGTTCGAGCAGGAGGTCGTTCGGGAATTCGATATCCGCCTTGTCGATCTCGTCGATCAAGAGCACCGGGCGCTTCTCGTGGGTGAAGGCCTCCCACAGCTTGCCACGCTTGATGTAGTTGGCGATGTCCGAGACGCGGGGATCGCCGAGCTGGCTGTCGCGCAGGCGCGAGACGGCGTCGTATTCGTACAGGCCCTGCTGCGCCTTGGTGGTGGACTTGATGTGCCAGGTCAGCAGCGGCGAGCCGAGCGCCTTGGCGATTTCCTCGGCCAGCACGGTCTTGCCGGTGCCGGGCTCGCCCTTCACCAGCAGCGGGCGCTCCAGCACGATAGCGGCATTGACGGCGACCTTCAGGTCATCGGTGGCGACGTAGTCCTTGGTACCGGTAAATTTCATGAGCAGACTTGCCTTGTTGTTCTTGTCGCGCGGCGACGCGAAGCAATGAAGAGATAGCGAGGTGGGAGCGGCTAGCGCCGGATCAGCGAGAGCACCACCAGCACGATGACCGCGCCCACGGTGGCATCGAGGATCGAGCCCAGTGTGCCGCTGGCCAGCGTGACATTCAGCTTCGGCAGCAGCCAGCCGGCGACCAGCGCGCCGATGATGCCGACCACGATATTGCCGATCAGGCCGAAGCCCGCGCCGCGCACGATCAGGCCGGCGAGCCAGCCGGCAATGGCACCGATCAGCAGTGCTGCGAGAATACTCATCCATTCATCCTTGGGGCGCATCGGCGGATGCCGTGCATCGCATGGAAGTTTAATTGAATTATCGGGCAGGTCCAGCCGGGGCGTCCGGTTGGCTCAGGCGCGTAAATGCCACGACGCGGAACGTCGGTGGCGCTCAGCCCTGCTGCTGAAATCTGGCGCGGAAATCGTCCTGCGCCAGCGCGGTATAGGCGATGACACAGTTGCGGCCGCGCCGCTTGGCTTCGTAGAGCGCGAGATCGGCCTCACCCAGCAGCCCGGCCTCGCTCGTCGTCTGTGTGTGCCGGCTCGCGACGCCGACGCTGACGGAGAGATAGTCGCGCGCCGTGCCGCTGTGGGCGATTTCCAGCGCGCGCACCCGCAGCCTGACGGATTCGGCGACAGTCACGGCATCCGCTTCCTCAATGCCGGGCAGGATGATGGCAAATTCCTCGCCGCCATAGCGCGCAGCGAGGGCGGGCGTGCCGATGGTGGCGTCGGCCAGCACCGTGGCGACGCGCTTGAGACAGCCGTCGCCAGCCTGATGGCCCATGCTGTCATTGTAGCCCTTGAAGTGGTCGATATCGATCAGCAGCACCGAGAGCTCGTCGTCCTGCACGAAAGCGCGGCTCAGGAAACCGTCGAGGGTGCGGCGATTGGCGAGTCCGGTGAGGCCGTCGGTGGTCGCAAGTTCGGCGAGCCGCGTATTCAGCGCGGTCAGCTCGTCCTGCATGATCTTGCGCTGGGTCACATCGCGCAGCACGCCGACAATCTCGATCCGCTCGTCGGCATCCTCGGCGCGCTCGGCATGTTTGAAATTGATCTCGACCCATGCCGTCGATCTGTCGTCGCGATAGGTGCGGAAGACGATGCTCTGCATGGCGGACGAGCCGGTCAGTTTGGCATTGGCCGCGCGGACGGCGGGAATGTCATCGGGATGCACGAGCTCGAAGCAGGATCGGCCAAGCAGCGCCGCCGGATCGAGGCCGAGCACGAATTCGACCGACTGCGACACGTAGAGAAAGTTGCCTGCACGGTCGAGCAGGATCACCACGTCGGCGATGTTGTCGGCAAGCAGGCGATAGCGCGACTCGCGTTCGCGCAGCGCCTTCTCCATGTTGAGCCGAAAGCGGAACTGGGTCGATAGCAGGGTGGCGAGCAGGATCACGGTGCACAGGAGTACGGCAGCCACGGCGATGTCGGACCGCAGATGGTCGCGCCACTCTGCCAGCACCAGTTTCTCCGGAACGGCGACGGTGACGATGACGGGGTAGGCTGTGCTTTGCTCGTAGCCGATATATTTGGCGACGCCATCGAACGGCGACGTGATCCGATAATAGCCGCTGCGGGCTTCCTTCAGCTTGTTCTGGAATAGCTGCGTATTCGACAGGTCCTTTCCGACATCGAGCGATGGCCAGTGCACCAGCACGATGCCGTCATTGCGCAGCAGGCTGATGCCGGCCTGCTCGCCGAGGTCGAAACTCTTGAAGACCTCGTTGAAATAGTCAGTGGCGATGGCCGCGATCACCACCCCGCTGAAATGGCCGTCCTGATCGTTCAGGCGCCGCGTCAGCAGGATGGTCGTCTGACCTGTCAGGCGCGACAGCAGTGGATCGTTGATACGCAGGCCGGAGTCGTCATTCTCGCGATGGAAAGTGAAATAGCTGCGATCGTAGTTATTGTGCAGCGGCGTTTTCGGCAGCGACGAATAGCGCCATTCGCCGGTCGCATCGAGGACGCCGAATTCGCGGATCTGCGGCAGCGATTTGATGGTGTTGGCGAGGAACTGGTTGAACCTGTCAGGACGCGGATTTTGATATTTCAGCAGGTCGACCATGCCGGTCATGGCGACGTCTGCGGCCTGAAACGTATGCGATGTCTGTTCCTGGATCGAATGCGCGAGATTGCGGATGTCGATCTCGCTCTGCTGCAGCGCGCTGCGCCGCGCATCCATCGTCTTCCACAGGATGAGGCCGAGAACGCAAGCGCTCATCGCCAGCACGAACACCGCGACGATCACGCCGGGTGTCGAGAGCCTGCTTAGAGAACGCGCCGTCGATGTCGTCGCCAGGGCCATGCTTGCTGCATTCGCTACAAAGTCGGACCCTCAGCATGGTCCGCGTTGCTTTCACGATAGCTAAGAAACCGCAGTCTAGGCGTGACACTCTCTCATGTGGTTACTGTCGCCGGAAGAGTTGAAACAAATACCTGCAACCGCAATGACGGCTATTTCACCATGCCGCTCAGCGGAATTCGGCTTGGGCCTTGAGCCATCTCGTGAATTCGGCGGCGCCACAGGGAAGGGGATGTGACCTTCCGCGCAACTATCTACCAGCGCACCCTTGACGGACGCGGGGGCTCGGGCAATCTGTCAATCATGTTCCTGCAATTTTTCACCTCGCTGCGCGATGCGCAGGTTCCGGTCACGCTGCGTGAATATCTCACGCTGATGGAAGCGCTCGACGCCAATCTGGCCGATCAGTCGGTGGAGCATTTCTATTATCTTTCCCGCGCCGCGCTGGTGAAGGACGAGCGCAACCTCGACAAATTCGACCGGGTGTTCGGCTCGACCTTCAAGGGGCTCGAGAATCTTCTCGATGCCATGGAAAAGGCTGAAATTCCGGAGGAGTGGCTGCGCAAGCTGGCCGAGAAATATCTGACGGACGAAGAGAAGAAGCAGATCGAGTCCATGGGCTGGGACAAGCTCATGGAGACTCTCAAGAAGCGCCTGGAGGAACAGAAGGAGCGCCATCAGGGCGGCAACAAGTGGATCGGCACGGCCGGCACGTCGCCTTTCGGCGCCCAGGGCTATAATCCGGAAGGCGTTCGCATCGGCCAGGAGAAGAGCCGTCACCAGCGCGCCGTGAAGGTGTGGGACAAGCGCGAGTTCAAGGATCTCGACGGCAATGTCGAGCTCGGCATCCGCAACATCAAGGTGGCGCTGCGACGCCTGCGCAAATTCGCGCGTACCGGCGCGCCGGACGAACTCGATCTCGACACCACCATCCGCGAGACCGCCAATCACGGCTATCTCGACGTTCATATGCGCCCCGAGCGGCGCAATGCGGTGAAGGTGCTGGTGTTCTTCGATATCGGCGGATCCATGGACTCGCATATCGAACAGGTCGAGGAACTGTTCTCGGCCGCCAAGAGCGAGTTCAAGCACATGGAGTATTTCTACTTCCACAACTGCCTCTATGAAGGCGTGTGGAAGCAGAACAAGCGCCGTTTCACCGATCGTACGCCGACCTGGGACGTGCTCCACAAATACGCGCATGACTACAAGGTCGTGTTCGTCGGCGACGCCTCGATGTCGCCCTATGAGATCATGGTGCCCGGCGGTTCGGTCGAACATGTCAATGAAGAGGCCGGCTCGGTCTGGCTCGAACGCATCACGCAGACCTATCCAAACGTGGTCTGGCTCAACCCGGTGGCGCAGCGGCACTGGGATTATTCGGAATCGACGACGATCATCCGTCGGTTGTTTTCCGAGCGCATGTATCCGCTGACCATCGAAGGCCTCGAAGGCGCGATGAAGGAACTGGTGAGGAAGGCATGACCCAAACGATTACCCGCGGCTACAAGGCGCTGCTCGACGAAGCCAATGCGCAGATCGAGACCATGAGCGTCGAGGACGTCATCAAGGCCGCGCAAAGCCCCGGCGTCGTCATCGTAGACATTCGCGATCCCCGTGAGATCGAGCGCGAGGGCAAGATTCCCGGCTCGTTCTCCTGCACCCGCGGCATGCTGGAATTCTGGATCGATCCGGAAAGCCCCTATGGCAAGCCGATCTTCCAGGAAGACAAGAAATTCATTTTCCATTGCGCCTCAGGCTGGCGCTCGGCGCTGGCGGCAAAGACGGCGGCCGATATGGGTCTGAAGCCGGTCGCCCATCTCGGCGGCGGCTTTACCGCCTGGCGCAATGCCGGCGGGGCAGTGGAAAAGGTCGAGCCGAAGGCGCCCAAGGGCGCCTGATCATCACGAGCACCTGACCATCTTTCGTCATGCCCGGCCTTGTGCCGGGCATCTACGTCTCTACTCTAGCGAAAGATATCGATGGCCGGGACAGGCCCGGCCATCATGACGTTCAAAAAGGCGTTGCAGCATGGCTTCCACCGATCCGCTCGTTTCCACCGAATGGCTCGCCGCGCATCTCGGCGATCCCAGGGTCAAGGTCGTCGATGCATCCTTCAAGATGCCAGGAGTGCTGCCGCTGCCGGTCGATGATTATCTCGCCGCGCATATTCCCGGCGCCGTGTTCTTCGATGTCGATGCGGTGTCCGACCATGCGGTGGATCTGCCGCATATGTATCCGAGCGAAGAGCAGTTTTCGCGCGACGTCGGCGCGCTCGGCATCTCGTCCGATGACACGGTGGTTCTTTACGATGCTGGCGGCTGGGTTGCCGCGCCGCGCGCGTGGTGGATGTTCCTGTCTTTCGGCCACGCCAATGTCAGTATCCTCGATGGCGGATTGAAGAAGTGGCGTGCCGAAGGCCGTCCGGTCGATGCCGGCAAGGTGACGCTGCCGGCGGCGAGGTTCACTGCGAAGTTCGATCCGTCCTTTGTGCGCAGCAAGGCGCAACTCGTCGCCAATCTCGACAGCCGTGCCGAACAGACGATCGATGCGCGCGCCGCCAATCGTTTCGAGGGCAGCGTCGCCGAGCCGCGGCCGGGTCTGCGGTCAGGCCACATCCCCGGCAGCCGCAATCTGCCCTATAACGAATTGTTCGATGCCGCGACCGGCACCATGAAGCCGCTCGACGATTTGCGGAAAGCGTTCGACAAATCCGGTCTCGATCTCGCCAGGCCTGTCGTCACCACCTGTGGCTCCGGCGTCTCTGCCGCCGTGCTCACGCTGGCGCTGTATCGTCTCGGCGTCCGCGGCTCCGCGCTCTATGACGGCTCGTGGTCGGAATGGGGCATGCAGAACGGCCCGCCGGTCGCAACCGGGCCGGCCTGATCCGCCCGGGAATCAGCGGAGCTGCGATAATCCGAACGGATCTGTCTGCGGCGGCGCGACCGGCGCCGCTGCCGGCATGGTGCGTGCAGCCAGCCGCCGTTTTTTGACGGCAGGCTTCTTCACGACCTTCTTCACGGGCTTCGCCTTGGGCGGCTCCGCGGTGGGGCGCGAATTGGGGAGTGGCACCGGTTCGGTGTCGATCGACGGGCCACCGAGTACGGCCACCTTGCTCGATGACAGTCTGGCATCCTCCGCGGTGAGCGTCGCTGTCGGCAATTCCATGATCATTGCCGTCGGCAACGAGATGCTTGCCGTGGTCTCGGGAACAGAGGGGCCCTGAGGCGTGGCAGGGACGGACTCCGAGGTCCCGGTCGGAACCGCAGCGACGACCTTGTCTGGCTCGCCTGGCGTTACGGGAGCTGTTTCGACAGCAATAGGCTTCTCGGACTCAACCACAGGCGTTGCGGTTGCTGTCGTGATCGTTGCGGGAGTAGCGGCGATCTCCGCTTCGGTCCGCTCGATCGACGGCATCGGCTCGCTGGTCTGTGCGACTGGCGCCACGACCGGCTCTGCGGCCTCGGTTACACGCGGCTCCAGCCGCAGCATCGCGAGCGAGGGCGTTTGTTCCGGCTGTTGGCTGAAGACCGGAGCCGGCAGCGGACGACGGTTCGGGAGGCTGGCGAATTCCTCGTGGGCGCTGCGCAGAAGCGCAGCGGCGCCCATACCGAAGATGACCAGAGAGACCGCGAGGACCACGGCGGCGCACAGGAAACGAATGCCGGGAAGCATGACTTGCTGTTCCGCCTTCGACCGATACAAAGGCTCTTGAACCAGGGGAACGCGGTGAAAAACGCGGGAAGCAGCCGTTTCGCGAGCGCGAATCAGGCCGCTGACAGGATAGCGCAGCGCCTCGCGAACCGTTTGTTAAAAGATGCGCGGCAGAAACGACGCATGCTTACTGCGGTGTTAAGGGCCAACAGCTGCGGCATGTTGGCCACGCCTGCCGGCAATCGTGCGAATGTGACGGAAATGCGGGGCTTTTTCCCGGATTTGTCTTGAATGCGCCGTGATCCTGCGCGATCTCACCTCTCAACCCCGATTTACTGCTCGAAGCTTTGACAAGGGCAATGATGATCAAGCGTTTTCTGACGACGTTCGCGACCCTAGCTCTCAGCAGCGCCGCCGGGCATTCGCTCGCGGTTGCGCAGGGCTATCCGCAAGCATCGCCCAGCGGCTACTCGATTCCGGCCGAACCAGGCTACCCGGCTGGCGGCTATCCCGCTGTTCCGCGCGGCAGCGCCATGGACGCGATGCCCGATTTCGATGCGCTGGATGAAGACGATGTCCCGTCGCGCAATGGCCGTCCGCAGGGAGGGCTGTCCAGCCCCGGTATCGCCAACCAGGGCCCGGTGATGTCGCCGGATGATCCGCGTTATGGACGGCCGGCACCGCGCACGGCCATGGGCCAGCCCGGCAATCCGGATTTGCCCCCGGCGTCGCCATTGTTGCCGCCGCAGGGCCCGGTGATGTCCCCGGACGATCCGCGCTATGGCCGTCCGATGCCGCAGCCGCAGACCTATTCCTATCGCGGTCCGGCCGAATCCTATCGTGGTCCGGCCGAAGCCGGTCCGCGTCCGCCCGAAGGCGTCGGCGCACAACAGGCTTACGGTGCTCCGGCCTATGGTGCCCCGGCTTACGGTGGGCAGCAGGCCGCGCCGGTCACCGGCTCGGTGCAGCCAGGTGAGCCCGCCATGGGCGCCAATGGTCGCTCGGTGATGGTCGCCTCGCTGCCGCCGGAAGAACAGCCGGATGCCGGTCCGGTACAACTGCCGCCGAACCTGCGTCGCCAGGAAGTCGATTTCGTCACCAAGGAGCCGGCGGGCACGATCATCGTCGATACGCCGAACTATCACCTGTATTACGTACTGGGGAACAACCGTGCGATGCGTTACGGCGTGCGCGTCGGTCGCGATGGTTTCACCTGGAACGGCGTGCAGAAGATCACCCGCAAGGCCGAGTGGCCGGATTGGCATCCGCCGGCGGAAATGATCGAGCGTCAGCCTTATCTGCCGCGCTTCATGGCGGGCGGTGAGGGCAACCCGATGGGCGCCCGCGCCATGTATCTTGGCTCGACCGTCTATCGCATCCACGGCACCAATCAGCCGTCGACCATCGGCAAGTCGGTGTCGTCGGGCTGCATCGGCATGCTGAATGACGACGTCTCGGATCTGTTCGCGCGCGCCACGGTCGGCACGCGTGTGGTGGTGTGGCCGGGCAAGGCTCCGGCGACCACGGCCTCGGCGGCGCCGGTGCCCGGTCCGAGCGCCAAGGTGGCGCCGCTGCC
>WPCJ01282461.1_pt1 | contig 25224 bp, 20 predicted proteins | sample 5399831 | NCBI WGS metagenome assembly WPCJ01 (sample SAMN12869470, study PRJNA574797) | sludge metagenome | isolation source: wastewater treatment of pH10 | place: China:Beijing | collected 2019-05-20 | reverse complement strand
GCGCGCACGCTCCTCGGCTTCCGTTGCGCGAGCAGCCTGATCGGCCCGCAACTGCTCTTCACGCGCAAGGCGTTCCGCCTCGGCCCTTGCCCGCGCTTCCTGTTCGGCCTTCAGCCGTGCCTCCTCCTGCCGGCGCCGTTCCTCCTCGGCCGCGCGCTCGCGCTGCACCTGCAAGGCCGCGTAATAGCGCACTTCGCGCCGCAGCCGCTGCTTTTCGAGCAGGGCCGCCTGCATGGCTTCCACCCGCTGCTGCTCCCGCTCCAGCGCCCGCTGGGTCAGGAATTGCGCCAAGGGCGCGCTGTCGAGGCTGACCGTCATGGAAGCAAGGGGGCCGCCGACCGAGAAGTTGAGCACCGGCTCCGAGCCGACCAGCGCCTCGTTTCCGGCGCGGTAGGCAACTGCGCCCTGGACCTGCGCGGTGCCGGCAGCCAGATCGGCGCCAAGATCGGCCGAAATATCCGCTGCCTTGCCAGACAGCTTGACCGGCGGCGCCCGCAGCACCCCGTTCGCGAGCGTGAAGGCGATGTCCGCATCCTGCACGGCGAAGCTGCCTTTCGTTGCGATCGCCGGCGCGAACTCGGCCGTCCGGCGTGCATCGATGTCGCGGCCCGCGGCATCGGCCGCCGCCAGGAAGGCAGGCAGCGCATCGGCGTTGAGGTTGGCGACCTGCAGCCCCCTGAGCGAGGCCGTACCGGAGCCCGACAGCGAGGTCATCATGCCGTCGACCGACTTGCCGCTGGTCGACAGGGCGGCGGAGAGATCGGTCTTTCCGGACAGGCCGCTGTCCGGCAGGAGCGCGGCAAGGTCCGCGCCCCCCACGCTCATCTGTGCGCTCAGCAAGCCAGTCCCGCCGGAATTCTTGAGCTCGAACAGGCCGGACAGCGCCCCGCCGAACAGCCTGCCCGTGAGATCGGAAACCCGCAGCCCCTCGCCGTCCAGTTTCAGCGATAGGGAGGCATCGTATGCGGTGGCGAAATGCCCGGCCAGAAGGGCGGCCGTGGAAACGTCCAGCTCGGCGCTGACCGGTGCGGTGGAGGTGGCCGCGAAGGGCACTGTCGGCCAGCCCTCGGTGACGGACGCAAAGGCGGCATCGCCCATCAGCATCGCCGCCAGCGGGTCGAGGTTGAGTTCGTCGAGGACCAGCTCGCCGGTAAGATGCGGCTTGCCGTCCTTCACCTCGGCATTGATGTCGCCTGAGAAGGCGCTTTCATTCACTGCTCCGGAGAGGCCGTTGAGGATCAGCAGGCCGCTGCCATAATCGGCATCGGCGCCGAACGACATCGAGGTTCCCGTGCCCATGCCGGGGATGGCGACGCCGGCCGTCATCAGCCAAGGCTCGATATCGGCCGCCTCCAGGCTTGCCCTGCCCTTCAGCGCCGCGCCCTGTCCGGCCGCCGAGACCGTGCCGTCGAACGAAGCCGTGAAATCGTCGCCGGTCAGCACCGCCATGGTGGCCATGCCGTCGCGCAGGCTGCCCTTGGCGGAGATATCCGCCACGCCGGGACCCGCCAGCCCGAGCGGCAGCGCCGGCAGACCGGCCAGCGCCATCAGCGTCGTCGCATCGTCGTTGCGGATGCCCAGGGTGACGGACAAGGGCGTGTCCAGCATATCGCCGGCATCGCGCTGGCCCGAAAGGCTGGCTGAAAAGGCGGAACCGCCGGCGCTGCCTTGCGCCGAAAGGGCGAAGCTGCCGCCGCTGCCGTCCTCGGCCGCAACGCTCATCACCGCATCGAGACGCGCATCCTCCAGCAGCCCGGGATAGGCGCGCGCACGCGCCGCCAGCGCCTTAACCAGTGCCCCGACGATCGGCCCGCTGTCGCCTTGCCGGCCATCCAGAGCCTCGACCAGCGGCGCCAGATCGACGGCTACCAGCGAGGCATCGAGATTTCCGGCGGGACTGTCGGGAAAACCGGAAATGCGCCCGGTGGCGCTGACGGCAGCGCCGGCCAGCCCGGTCAGCGCCAGCCGGTCCACTTCCAGCACGCCTTCGCGCAGCCGCAGCGCCGTATCCACCCGCTCGGCGGAAAGACCCCATGCCTCGACCGGACCGGCCTTGATATCGAAATCGAGATCCTGCCCGATGAAGCGGTTGGCGCCCTCCGTGCTGACGAAGATCGAGGCGAAGGCGGAAAGCCCTTCCAGGTCGAGCGCCCCGCCATCGAGCGTCAGCGTCACCGCCCGCCTCGCATCACCGGTCTGCACGGCCTCGATACGGCCGCCGAACTTGGCGCCGCCCAGCATCAGTTCCAGATTGCTGAACTTCTGGCGCGAACGCGTCAGGTCCACCTCGGCGCTGAAACCGGCGCCCGGCAGGCGGCGCACCGCCTCGTCGACATCCCTCGCCAGCCATGCCGCGAACCCGGAAGGCTGCGCCACGGCAAGCAGCATCTTGCCCTTGAAGCCGAAGGACTCGCCGGTGCTCAGCAGGCCGTCGGCCTCCAGCGTCGTGCGTCCGGGCAAGGTCGCGCCCAGCGAATGCACCATCCAGCCGGCTTCCGTCGGTTCGGCCGAGAGGTGCACGTCGCGAATGGTTGTGTCGCCGGCCACCACGGCCGGCAGTTGCACATCGACGGAGCCGGGGATCGTCGGGCGCGGCAGCCGCCGCAATGCCGTCTCCAGCGCGGCGATACGCGCTTCGGCGCTGAGCGCCGGCCCGCCTTCGCCCGAGACCGCTTCGTCGAATTGCACCTGCGCCCCCGACGCCTCGATGCGGAAGCGCGGCTCCGGCCCCAGATCGAGCGAGGCGGTGCCGTCCGCGGCATAGGGATTGTCGAGCGGCCCCGTCTCGAAACGGAATTCGTCGAGGGAAAGCCTGCGGTGATCGAGCTGGAACTTGCCGCTGGCCCGATAGCCGGGCGCGACCTTCACCGGCGCGACCGCCACAGCCTCGCCGTCGCTGCCGCGCAATTGCACCGGGCTCGCCTCGTCCTCCGTCAGCCTGAACTGGCCGGCATAGAACAGCGCGCCCTTTTCAATACGCGCATTGCCGTCGCTTTCCATGGTCGCGGCAAGGCCGTGGGGCCGGGCCCGCAGCCTCAGCCGCATGTGGCCGTCGTCGCCGACCCGGCCGGTGGATGCGGAAATCTCGGTGCGCAGCCCGTCGAACAGCATGGCGCCGTCCATCCGCCATGGTCCCAGCAGCGACCTTGCCGAAACCGTGGCATCGACGCCCGACAGCGTGTGAACGCGCCCGCCCGCGCCGTGCCGCACTTCCACCTCGCCATCGGAAATGGTGAGCTTTTCGACGGCGATCTGGGCCGGATCGAAGGGCGAGGACGGCCGCATCGCCCAGTCGACCGTGCCGTCCTCGCCTATGGCGATGGTGGCGCGCGGCCGCTCCAGCCGCATGTCGAAGATCAGCACCTCGCCGCGCAGGAACGGCGCCAGTTCGGCATCCATGGAGAATGTATCGACGGTCATGGCCGGCTGGCCTTCGGCGCCGCCGGACACCACGACATCGGTGAAGGTGACGGATGGAAACGGCAGCAGCCGGGCCGTGGCATCGCCGCGCACCGTGACCTTGCGGCCGAGGATGGCGCTCGCCTCACGCTCGAAATCGGCGCGGTAGCCGGTCCAGTCGATGAACGGCGGCACGGCCAGCGCCGCAAGCAGCACCAGAACCAGCAATCCGCCGACGATCACGAACAGGCGTGCGAGCATGTCCTCACTTGAGCCCTGGAGCATTTCCGCTTTCTGTGAATCGCGAAAACACCCCAACCCTTTGTTTGACGCAATTCCGATCGCAAAACCGCTTCGCACTTTTGCTGGAATTGCCCAGGAAGCAGCCCGATCCTATCCGGATATCGATGACGATAAAGAGGCAATGCCGGTTGCCCGCTGCAAAATGCTCTAGCCGGTGATGGTCTTGCCCGGGTTGAGGATGCCCTGCGGGTCGAGCGCCTGCTTGATCGCGCGCATGATATCGACGCCGTGGCCGAGTTCGCGGCGCAGGAAACCGGCCTTGCCCTGCCCTATGCCATGCTCGCCGGTGCAGGTGCCGCCCATGGCGATGGCGCGCATGTTGAGCCGGGCGACGAACCCCTCCACCCTGGCGATCTCGGCCGGATCGTCTGGGTCCATCAGCACCAGCGTGTGGAAATTGCCGTCGCCGGCATGGCCGACGATCGGCGCGACCAGACCGTTCTCGGCGATATCGACCTCGGTTTCGGCCACGCATTCGGCCAGCCGCGAGATCGGCACGCACACATCGGTGGAAAGGCCCTTGGCGCCGGGCCGCAGCGTGAAGGAAGCCCAATAGGCGTCATGGCGCGCCTTCCACAGCTTGCTGCGCTCCTCGGCCACGCTCGTCCACAGGAACGGCCCGCCGCCCTGCTCCTCGGCGATCATGCCGAACAGCTCGGCCTGTTCGGCAACGCCGGCCTCGCTGCCGTGGAACTCGAGGAACAGGCATGGGCTCTCGGGATAGTCGAGCTTCGAATGCAGGTTGATGGCCTTCATCTGAAGGGCGTTGACGAGTTCGATGCGGGCGACCGGAATGCCCATCTGGATGGTCGTGATGACCGCCTGGCAGGCTGCCTCCAGGGTCGGGAACGGGCACACCCCGCCCGAAATCGCCTGCGGAATGCCGTGCAGGCGCAGGGTCAGGCTGGTGATGACGCCAAGCGTGCCTTCCGATCCGACCAGCAGGCGGGTGAGGTCGTAGCCGGCGGCACTCTTCTTCGCCCGGCTCGCGGTCGTCACGACCTCGCCATCGGCCATCACCGCCGTCAGCGAGATCACGCTTTCGCGCATGGTGCCGTAGCGCACCGCATTGGTGCCCGATGCCCGCGTCGCCGCCATGCCGCCGAGCGAGGCGTTGGCGCCGGGGTCGATCGGGAAGAACAGGCCCGTGTCGCGCAGGTGCCGGTTGAGGTCCTCGCGCGTCACCCCCGGCTCGACCGTGCAGTCGAGATCCTCGGCATTGACCGCGAGAATGCGGTTCATGCGCGAGGTGTCGAGCGAAATGCCGCCACCCGGCGCGTTGACATGGCCTTCGAGCGAGGTTCCCGTTCCGAACGGGATCAGCGGCACGCGATGCGCGGCACAGGCCCGCACCACCTGCTGCACCTCTTCGGTGCTTTCAGGAAAGACCACGCCATCCGGCATCTGGTTCGGCAGGTAGGTGGTCGTGTGGGCATGCTGCTCGCGAATGGAATGGCCGGTCTGGAACCTCTCCCCGAACGCATCGCGCAGCGTTTGCAGAACCGCCGCGATGCCTTCCTCGTTGCGTTCCACCGCGATCAGGTCGCTGAGAGCCATGCTTCCTCCGCCAACAGGACAGGCGGGCCTCCTGCTTGTGATTAAGCTCGGCCCGCGATTATGTTTCCTGATCTGCCTTTCCGGCAGCTTTGTCCAGCTTTGGAAGGACCCTGCATGACTGTTTCCGCACCCTTCGTCTCGCGCGTCATGGAGGTCGAGAAGGACTGGATCGACTACAACGGCCACATGAACATGGCCTACTACAATGTGCTGTTCGATCGCGGCGCCGACGAGGTGCTGAACCTGCTCGGCATCGGCGCGGCCTATGCCAGGGAGCGCAATCTCACCATCTACACGGCCGAGGTGCATGTCTGCTACGTGCAGGAACTGCACCAGGACGACAAGGTGGCGGTGAGCTTCCATCTGCTGGACAGCGACGAGAAGCGCCTGCGCGCCTATCAGGAAATCCGCCATGTCGATGGCTGGCTGGCGGCCACCTCCGAAAGCCTCTCCTTGCATGTCGACATGTCCGGCCCGAAGGTTGCCGCCTTCCCCGAAGATGTCGCCGCCAATATCGAGGCGATGCGCGCGACGCACAGCCGCCTGCCGATGCCCGAACGGGCCGGACGCGCCATCGGCATCCGCCGCAAGGCGACGGCCTGAAAGGGGCACCCAAGCGCCCCGTTAACCCTAAGAAAGGATAAACGGGGGATAGGCTCGACGATGCCGTTGCAACGAATCGCGGCAACGGCCAATCCATTGGCATGGCTACGCAGAACAACCTGCCGCCTTCGTCCGCGACGGCCGGCCCCATACGCAGCGTCAAAATGGAAGCCGAGCGGCTGGCCGCCGATCCGCGCGTGACGGACTACGATTTCTGGCGCACGCTGCGCAATGTCGACAATTGCATCTTCGAGATCGCGGCCAGGGGCCAGCCCATTCCCTTCGACATGGTGCGCTGGCGCGCCATCCTCAAGCAGGCGCGCTCGCGGCGCGGGCACGCCTGACGGTCCGCACCACAAAACCCTTATCTGTCAAAGGTTTACGACCGTCCTTGGACTCCATGCCTCAGAACGCATAGGCGGCGGTCGAGGCCACGCCCAGCAGAAGCGCCACGCCGATCAGGATCGCATAGAGGCGCGGCAGGTCGAACAGCACCGCATAGCCTGCGACATAGGCCGTGAAGGCCGAGCCCAGCGCCAGAAGGAAGCCGTTGCGGTCGCCCGCCACCAGATTGGCCGCCATCAGTCCGCCGAGGATCAGCGCCCCGAACACGATGATGACCGCAATGCCGGCCTTGTCGAAATTGTCGTCCATGCCTCATCCCTTGCAACCGGTCCGCTGTCCCCGGGGGAATTCCGAGGCGGACCGGTGAAGCAGACTTAACCGAGCAGACGGCGGGAGCAAGACCAAACTGGTATTCACCGCCCCGGAAGCCGGATCGGTGTGGATTTCAGGAGACGGTCGGCCATTGCGGCATGGGCCGGAAGTGGGGCGATGAGCACCCGCGCCGGAGGCTTTGCTTGCCAGCCGCCCGCCTGCCGGGGTAATCGAGAGCGGTTGCCGGAACAAAACGGCGACACTTCTGGTCTTTCGGGACCGAATCACTACATTCGGGAACAATGTCCGGCTTTTCCGACGATATGCCCTTCTTTGACGAACCGGGCGCCAGGCCTCCGGCCGCCTCCGGCGACGCTCACGCGCCGTCCGGCATCGCCGCACGCGCCATGGCCGCGCGTCAGGCGCAGAGCGGCCCGCCCGACTATCTGAAGGGGCTCAATCCCGAGCAGCGGCAGGCCGTCGAGACCACGGAAGGCCCTGTACTGGTCCTGGCCGGGGCCGGCACCGGCAAGACGCGGGTGCTCACCACCCGCATCGCCCATATCCTGGCCACCGGCCGCGCCTACCCCTCGCAGATCCTGGCGGTGACCTTCACCAACAAGGCCGCGCGCGAGATGAAGCAGCGCATCGGCCTGCTGGTCGGCGAAGCGATCGAAGGCATGCCGTGGCTCGGCACCTTCCACTCCATCGGCGTCAAGATATTGCGCCGCCATGCCGAACTGGCCGGCCTGCGCTCCGATTTCAGCATCCTCGACACCGACGACGTCATCCGCCTCATCAAGCAACTCATCCAGGCCGAAGGTCTGGACGACAAGCGCTGGGCGCCGCGTACTTTCGCCCAGATGATCGACGGCTGGAAGAACAAGGGCCTCGGCCCCGAGGAGATTCCGGAAGGCGATGCGCGTGCCTTCGGCAACGGTCGCGGCCGCGAGCTCTATCGCGCCTATCAGGAGCGGCTGACCACGCTGAACGCTTGCGACTTCGGCGATCTTCTGCTGCATCCGATCCGCATCTTCCGCGCCCACCACGATATTCTGGCCGAGTATCACAAGCGCTTCAGATACATATTGGTGGACGAGTACCAGGACACCAACACCGCCCAATATATGTGGCTGCGCCTTCTGGCCCAGCGCCCCAAGAGCACCCATACCGGCTCATTGCAAACGGCCGAAGGCCGAGCGCGCGACGGCGCGCCGGGCGACGTTTCGTCCGCCCCCGCGGAGGGCCAGCCGCCGCAGGCGGCGATGCGGCCCGTGAGCGAAAACAAAGTCAATATCTGCTGCGTCGGCGATGACGACCAGTCGATCTATGGCTGGCGTGGAGCGGAGGTGGACAACATCCTGCGATTCGAGAAGGATTTTCCGGGCGCGACGGTGATCCGACTGGAGCGCAACTACCGCTCCACCGCCCATATCCTCGGCGCCGCAGCGCATCTCATCGCCCACAATGAAGGCCGGCTCGGCAAGACCCTGTTCACCGACAGGCCGGACCCGGAAGACCCCAAGGTCAATGTCCATGCCGCCTGGGATTCGGACGAGGAAGCGCGCGCCGTCGGCGAGGAGATCGAGGCGTTGCAGCGCAGGAGGCATGCGCTCAACGACATCGCCATTCTGGTGCGGGCCTCGTTCCAGATGCGCGCCTTCGAGGACCGCTTCATCGAGATCGGCCTGAACTACCGCGTCATCGGCGGCCCCCGCTTCTACGAGCGGCAGGAAATCCGCGACGCCATGGCCTATCTGCGCGTCGTGGCCAATCCGGGCGACGATCTCGCCTTCGAGCGCATCGTCAACGTGCCGAAGCGCGGCCTCGGCGAGGCCACCATCCGCCAGATCCACGACACGGCCCGCGCGCTCGGCGTGCCGATGCTTCAGGCTGCCGCCAATCTGGCGGAGAGCGATGAACTGAAGCCCAAGCCGCGCGCCGCCCTGCGCGAGGTCGCCGCCAATTTCGCCCGCTGGCAGGACCTTCTGGAATCGACGCCGCATACCGAGCTGGCCGAGACGATCCTGGAGGAAAGCGGCTATACCGACATGTGGAAGAACGACCGCTCGGCCGAGGCCCCGGGCCGGCTCGACAACCTCAAGGAACTGATCCGCTCCATGGAGGAGTACGAATCGCTGCGCGCCTTCCTCGAACATGTCGCGCTGGTCATGGATGCCGAGCAGAACGAGGACCTCGACGCCGTTTCGCTGATGACGCTGCATTCGGCCAAGGGGCTGGAGTTCGAGACGGTGTTCCTGCCCGGCTGGGAGGAAGGCCTGTTCCCCCACCAGCGCGCGCTGGACGAAGGCGGCCGCTCGGGCCTCGAGGAAGAGCGCCGGCTCGCCTATGTCGGGCTGACGCGGGCCAAGAAGAACCTGCACATCTGGTTCGTCTCCAACCGGCGCATCCACGGCCTGTGGCAATCCACCATTCCCTCGCGCTTCCTCGACGAACTGCCCGAGGCGCATGTGGAGGTCAGCGAAAGCGGATCGAGCTATGGCGGCTACGGCAACCCCTATGGCGCCTCGCGCTTCGACAATCTGGGCTCGCCGTCGGGCGGTTATGCCCAGAGAGGGGACCAGGCCTTTTCCAACACTTACGCCACCCCCGGCTGGCAGCGAGCCCGCCAGAACCGCACCGAAGCAACCAGCCGCAACTGGGGCACCCGTTCCGGCCATGCCGTCGAACGCATCGGCTATGGCGAGGCCGATTCCGGCTATGGCGCCGGCCGTGGCTCGGTGAAGGGCCGCACCATCGAGGGCGAACTGGTCGCGAAATCGGTGGCGGATGCCCCGTCGGCCTTCAAGGTCGGCGACCGGGTGTTCCATATGAAGTTCGGCAACGGCAATGTCGCCGCCATCGATGGCAACAAGCTGACCATCGATTTCGACCGCGCCGGCCAGAAAAAGGTGCTGGACAGTTTCGTGACCGCGGCCTGACAGACTGGCTTACCCGCCCGAACGCATGGCTTTCAGTTTTTCGGCGGCCGCGGCGGCAAGGTCTCCGAATCGTTCCTCCAGCCGCTCGGCCGCTTCGATGACGGAAAAGTCGTGGTCGAATTTCTCCAGCGTGGCACGCAGGTCCTCGACGAATTCGGCCTGACGGTCGAGTTCCCCGAACAGCGCCCGCACCTGTTCCTCCGTCACATGCGGATTCTCAAGGATCGCGGGCACCTCGCGCGCCATCTTCTCGCCCGTCTCGGTCTGCTTGCGCAGGATTTCGACCCAATCCGCCACGACATCCTCGTTTCTGTTCCGGCAACCATGACCGCTTGGGCGCAAAGGTCAATCTCCGGTCGTGGGCTGCTCCTTTTTCCCGGCATTGCGCGCCTGCCGCCGAACCGCGCGCTCGCAGGTCTTGCGGATGTTCTCCACCTCCGTCTCGGTCAGATGCTCGATGCCGATGAAACGGTTGTTCGCCTTGGAGATGCGGATGAGTTCGTCCAGTTTCGCCTGCATCGCCACGCCGTCGCGGTTTTGCGTGTTCTGGATCAGGAACACCATCAGGAAGGTAACGATGGTCGTGCCGGTGTTGATGATAAGCTGCCACGTATCGGAGAAGCCGAACAGCGGCCCCGTCACCGCCCATATCACCACCACCGCCACGCAGGCGATGAAGGTGAACGGCATGCCGGCGATATAGGCGACGGCATTGGCAGCTTTGGTGAAGGGCTTCTCGAGCATCGGACTGTCCTCGGACCCATACAGAACAGCGAGGCATGGCAACCGGTTCCATCCCGCCAAACGACTACAATTTTATACAACTTTCAATTGTAAAACCCATATACTGCATCTTATGGATGATCGGCCACAGTTTTCATGCAGGCGATGGTGCCTGTTCTTTCCGCTTCAGCGGAACCTCCGGCCCCTTCCGCCTCGCCACCCCCGCACGGCGGAAGGGGTACCGGCCTCGGGAGGGAGACGACATGGCGCGAAAGCCGGAGCGGCGGCGAGCAGGCAATGCATCGTCCGGCCGAGCGCTCCTTCTCGCAGCCCCTGCCATCCTGTCGTCCCTCATCGGTCCTGTTGCCGCCGGGGCTGCCGAACCGCAGCTATCGGCTTCCATCGAGCGTCACTGGACCAGCAACGCGTTGGACAGCGAGATCGCCGTGGCGGACTGGTACACGCTACTGCGCGGCAGCATGCGCCACCAGGTGGGTGACGACGACGCCAATGCCGGCATCGACGCCGAGTTCCAGCTTGCCCGCCATGATCGCATCGCCATCGAGGACGATCGCAGCCTTGCCGTCTCGGCCCACGCCTTCCGCCGCCTGTCGCCTGCGCTGGAGTTGCGCGGAACGCTCGCCTATTCCGCCATCAGCAAGGGCGACCATCTCGAAATCGGCCCGCTGGTCATCGGCACGCGCGCCCTCAAGCAGGTGGCGAGCGCGCAGGTGCAGATGGGCTTGGCGCTGGGCGGAGCCACTGCCCTCGTCCTCGATATGTCGAATGCCTTCGAGACGACGGGGCGCACGCATTTCGAGCAGGACCTCCTCGATCCGGTGCGGCTCGATCCCGATGTGAACAAGTTCAGGGCCGCGGCGCGCCTCATGCGCACCCTCGGCCCGCTCGCCGCCGGCGGATCGCTCTCCGCCCTGTTCGCAACGGTGGAAAAGCTCGGCTCGCCGCCTGTCGCCCTCTCCTATACGCTCTACGGCGCGCAGGGCGAACTGGAGCTGCGCACAGCCGCCGGCATCGCCTTCGGCATGGCGCTGGGTGCGGAGAACTTGCGCGGGGCGCATGGCATCTATGATGAGGTCCGCCCCGCCTGGCATGTGAAGGCATCCATGCCGCTGCCACGCGATTTCGAACTGCGCGGCGCCTGGTTCGGCCGCTTCGAGACCGCCGACAGCGATGATCCGCTGGCCTCCTGGCTCGACCGGACCGAGGTCGAACTGGGCTGGAAGGCGACGGAACGCCTCGCTTTTTCCGCCGGCGTCTATCGCGAAGTGAAGCAGAACCTGCTTATGGAAAACGAGGAGCGTGGCCGGGGCTTCTATGCGCAGGCCACCTATGCCTTCGGCAACCCGCTCAGCGCAATATTCCGGGTGGATGTGTCGAAGACGTTCAAGACCATCCTCGACATCCGGGAACGCACCACCGACGCCTTCATCGGCCTTCGCGCCCGGATTTGAATTATACCTGCTCACGAGTGCGGACAGGAAGGACGCGAACCTTCCTGCCCGCAGCCGGACCCGGACATCCGACTTATCGGCTTAGCGGCGCTTCTTCACCGCGTAGGACTTGACCGAATAGGTCGAGTAGGAGTTCCCGCTGTCGTAGGTGTTGCCGCTGTTGTCGGTGTAGCTGTTGCCGCCGCCGCCAATGCCCACCGACGACTTGGCCGAACCGTTGCCGATGCCGAGAACGCCGAGCCCGATGCCGCTCAGGATGCCGTTGCCGAGCACGGTGTTGTTGCCGGACAGGATCGGCGACTTGTTCAGGATCGAAAGGCCGTTGAGCAGCTTGACGTCGCCCAGCGCAATGGCAGGTGCAATATTGAGCAGGCCGCCACTGGAATTGTTGCTGTTGCCATTGGTGCCCCAACCGCCGGCATGTGCACTGAAAGTTGCAAAAGAAATAGCTGCGCCTGCAAGAATAACGGTGAACTTGTTCATGACACTCTCCTCTGTTGCTTCCGTTTGTCCTTGCGCTTCAGATAAATACCTCCGATGTCAGGATACGGAATCCCGATCTGGTTGCAACTAAAGATTGCTATATTTTGGTTCCTCAACCTATAAACAGAATTTTAACGCTAATGTTTTACGTTAAGGGATATGGTTAGCAGTGCTGACCTGAAATCAGCCGCGCTCGACTTCCCACCGGTCCAGGAAATCTTCGATCGAAAGATTCTGCATGTCGCCGATGGCGCGGCCGATCTTCTCCACCGGCCAGTCCCACCAGGCCAGTCGTTCGATGCGCCCGGCTGTTTCCGGCGCAAAGCGCCGGCGCAGCAGGCGCGCCGGGGATCCCGCCACGATCGAATAGGGTTCCACGTCGCGCGTTACCACGGCATTGGCGCCGATCACCGCACCGTTGCCCACGCTTACGCCTGGAAGCACGACGGCTCCGTGGCCGATCCAGACATCGTGGCCGATGGTCACGCGCTTTGCCTGCCTGCGCTCGCGAAAGCCGGCATCGACGCCGAGATAGCGGAAATACTCGTTCGCCCGGTAGCTGACCTTGTGCTGCGTGATGCGCTCGATGGGATGCTCCAGCGCATTGATGCGGGCGTTGGCCGCCACCGAGCAGAACTTGCCGAGCGTGGCGTAGATGGCTTCGGCGTGGCGCTCGAAATAGGTGAAGGCGCCGACCGCCACCTCGCGCAGCACAACCCGCTCGCCGATCGCCACGTAAGGCTCCAGCCGGCAGCCCTTCAGCTCCGCCGTCGGATGGATGCGCGGTTGCGGCTCGCGCGGTTCTGGCTGTTGCGGCTCGTCCATCAGGCCGCTGTACGACGTGCCCTGCCCTTCGGCAAGCCTCGCGAGGTCCAAGCCTATTGGGGCTTGCCCTTGGCCCACTCCACCTGTTGGCCATAAAGCGGAACGGTGGTGATCGCCATCTTGGCCGATCCGTCCTGCACCTGCTGCGAATGGGCGACATAGACCAGCGTGTCATTGGCCTTGTCGTAGATGCGCCGCACCACCTGCTTCTTCCAGATCAGGCTGATCGACTGCCGGAACACCTCCTCGCCGCTCTGGCCGAGATCGATGTCGCCGATCCTGATCGGCCCCGTCTGCTGGCAGGAAAGCGCCGCATTGGACGGGTCCTCGAACCAGTTGCCTTTCTGGAGCCGGTCGATGACGCCGCGGTCGAAATAGGCGAGATGGCAGGTCACGCCCTCCACCTTGGGATCGGTCACGGCCTCGATCTTGATGTCGTTGCCGAACCAGTCGACGCCGATCTTGCCCACTTGTTCCGCATGAGCCGGAGCGAGGGTTCCGGCGACGGCCGCAGCGGCCATCAGGCTGGCAATCGTCTTGCGCAAGAGGATCTCCATGCTTTGCATTCGTTGCCAAGCAAGTGGGTTGAGCCTGCGCGCATTGCAAGCACAATAATGTGAAGCACCCCATTGCGGCAAAGGGACCTCTTTGCCTGCCCCCACCGGGCCACTAGAACTGGCGCATCTGTTCATCCTTGCGGCCGATGCCGCCTGAAAACCGGAATGTCCTGCCATGCGTAAGATCCTCGTCGGCATTCTCGTCCTCATCGCGGCCGGCATCGGCTGGCTCACCTACAACTGGTACGGCCAGCACTATGGCGGCGAACCCTTCGGCGCCGCCTTCGCGCTCACCGACCAGAAAGGCGAGCCGATCACCGAACAGGCCCTGCGCGGACAGCCGAGCGCCGTGTTCTTCGGCTTCACCCATTGTCCGGAAGTGTGCCCGACCACGCTCTACGAACTGGCGGGCTGGCTGAACGAGCTTGGCGACGAAGGCAAGAATATCCGCGCCTATTTCGTTTCGGTGGACCCCGAGCGCGACACGCCGGAGATCATGGACACCTACATCAGCAATTTCTCCGACCGCATCACCGGCATCACCGGCGACCCCGAAAAGGTCTTCGCCATGGCCAAATCCTTCGGCATCTTCTGGAAAAAGGTGCCGACCGACGATGGCGACTATACGCTCGACCACACGGCCTCCGTGCTGCTGCTCAATTCGCAAGGTGACTTTTTCGGCACCATCGCCTATGGCGAGAGCCCCGATGCCGCCAAGGCCAAGCTGAAGCGGCTGGCTGCGGGAAGCTGACACCAACAGGCTCTCACCCCATGACCCAGACGCGCCTCCACTTCATCACCTCGAAGGAAGAGGCCGAGCGCATCTTCGCGGGCCTTGAAGCGGCCTTCGAGGACGACGGCTGGCCAATTGCCGTGCTGGAAGTCGACGAGGATCGCGATATCCACGAAGTCTCGCTTTACGCCGACGGCGATATCGACGAGGCGGAAGGCAGGTTGCGCGAGGTGCTGCGCTCCCTGTCCGTGGATCGCCCGGTGGAGCGGGAAGAACTGCCGGACATCGACTGGGTTGCCCGCTCGCTGGAGGGATTGCAGCCGGTACGCGCCGGCCGTTTCTTCGTCCATGGCTCGCATGACCGCGACCAGCGCCGGGACGGCGACATCGCCATCGAGATCGAGGCGGGGCTGGCCTTCGGCACCGGCCATCACGGCACCACCGCCGGCTGCCTCGAAATGCTGGAGCAGGTGGTGGAGGCCGAGCACCCGGCCAACGCCCTCGACCTCGGAACGGGAAGCGCGGTGCTCGCCATCGCGCTCGCGAAACTTTCCGGCATCCCGGTTCTGGCCACCGACATCGACCCGGTTGCCACGGAAGTCGCCGCCGGCAATGTCCGGCTAAACGGCGTCGCCGGCCATGTCGAGGCCGTCACGGCCACCGGCTTCGATCATCCCGTCTTTGCCGAGCGCGGCCCCTTCGCGCTGATCGTCGCCAACATATTGGCGGGACCGCTGATCGAGATCGCGCCGCAGATGGCCGCGCATGTCAGGCCCGGCGGGTCGCTCGTCCTGTCCGGCATTCTGGACCGCCAGCACGACGCCGTGGTGGAAGCCTATGTCGCGCAGGGCTTCTCGCACATCGCCACGCTGCACCGCGAAGGCTGGGTCACCATCCATCTCAAGCCGGCCGCCTGAAACCGGCTTCCAGCCGCAATTCACTGGCCGCAATTCAATTGTCAGGCCCGCGCTGGAAGGCTAGGTTTCCGCGAGATTCATTCCGGGAAAATCCTGACATGTTCCAGTCGTTCGATTCGACCAGCGATCCCTCGCTTGCCTCGCCGCGCATCGCTGCCCTGCGCGCGTGGCTGGCCGCAAACGGCCTCGACGGCTTTTTCGTGCCGCGCGCCGACGAGCATCAGGGCGAATATGTGCCGGCGCGCGCCGCCCGGCTGAAGTGGCTGACCGGCTTTTCCGGCTCGGCCGGCGTGGCGCTGGTATTGGCCGACCGTGCCGTCATCTTCGTCGATGGTCGCTACACCTTGCAGGTGCGCCAGGAAACCGACCCCGCCATTTTCACCTATGACAACCTTGTCGAGAACCCGCCGTCGGTCTGGATCGGCGACAATCTCGAATCCGGCACGCGCCTCGGCTTCGATCCATGGCTGCACACGACAGGCGAGATCGACACGCTGAAGAAAGCCGCAAAGAAGGCCGGTGTCGACCTTGTGCCGCTGGACAGGAACCCGGTGGATGCCGTCTGGGAAGACCAGCCCGCCCCGCCCGTCACCCCGGTGGAACTCCATCCCCTCGCCTTTGCCGGCGAACTGGCCAGGGACAAGCTGGCCAGGCTGGCGGCGGCGATCGAGGCGGAGGGCGCCACCCATGCGGTGCTGACCGACCCCTCCTCCATCGCCTGGGCCTTCAACATCCGCGGCAACGACGTGCCGCACACGCCGCTGGCGCTCGGCTTCGCCATCCTCGCCGCCGACGGCTCGCACCTCCTGTTCATGGACAAGGCTAAGTTCTCGCGCGAGGTTGAGGCCTATCTCACCCAGCTTGCCGAGCCGCATCAGCCGGATGAATTCGAGGCGGCAGTGGCGGCGCTGGCCAGGAAAGGCGCGCGCATTGCGCTGGATCCTGTCCTGGCGGCGGAAAAGCTGCGCATGCTGGTCGAGGACAATGGCGGCACCGTGGTTTCCGCACCCGACCCCGCCCGCATCCCGCGCGCCGCCAAGAACAAGGCCGAGCTTGACGGCAGCCGCGCTGCGCATCGCCGTGACGGGGCCGCGGTGGCCGCCATGCTGTGCTGGCTCGACCGGCACCGGCCGGGCGGCACCGACGAGATCCGCGCGGTCGAGGCCCTGGAGGATTTCCGCCGCCGCGCCGGCGAGGAAACCCAGATGCCGCTGCGCGACGTCTCCTTCGAGACCATTTCCGGATCGGGACCGAATGGCGCCGTCATCCATTATCGCGTCTCGCGCGCCACCAACCGCAAGCTGGGCGACGGCGAGCTGTTCCTGCTCGATTCGGGCGCGCAGTATCAGGACGGCACCACCGACATCACCCGCACCATCCCCATCGGCAAGCCGAGCGGGGAAATGCGCCAGCGCTACACGCTGGTTCTCAAGGGCCTGATCGACATCTCCATCCTGCGCTTCCCCGCTGGCACGCGCGGCAGCGACATCGACGCCCTCGCCCGCGTGGCCCTGTGGCGGCACGGGCTCGACTATGCCCACGGCACCGGGCACGGCGTGGGTTCCTATCTCGCCGTGCACGAGGGCCCCCAGCGCATCGCCAAGACCGGCATGGAACGGCTGCGCGAAGGCATGATCCTTTCCAACGAGCCGGGCTACTACAAGGAAGGCCACTACGGCATCAGGGTCGAGAACCTCATCGTCGTCACCCCTGCCGAGCCGATCGACGGCGGCGAAATCGCCATGCACGGCTTCGAGACGCTGACGCTGGCCCCTTTCGACCGGCGCATGATCGTGCCGGAGTTGCTCTTGCCCGAAGAACGGGACTGGCTCGACGCCTACCACGCGCGCGTTCTTGCCGAAATCGGCCCGATGGTCGACGGCGAAGTGCTGAAATGGCTGGAAAAGGCCTGCGCGCCACTTACGCCCGAAGCGTAAGGGTCAGGTCATGAAATGCCGGGCTATGACGAGCACGGCGGCACCCGCCAGGAACATCGACATCAGCCCGCCGCGCAGGGCCACGACGCCGGCTACGATGATGGCCGCCCATTCGGCCGGCCCGCCCTGCATGACGGCAGGGGCAACCAGGGTGGTCAGCACCGCCGCCGGTACGGCATTGAGGCCCGCTTCGACGCGGGGATGGATACGGTCGAAGCGCGACAGCACCAGATAGCCGCCGATGCGCGTGAAATAGGTCGCGACGGCAGCCGCGATTATGATCCAGACAGTGCTGCTCACGCCTTGGCCTCCGCCACGCCGACCCCGCTGAAGCGCGGCGGCATGATGACGGCCAGCGCCACTCCGGCCAGCCCGCCGATGGTGACATGCCAGGGCGAGCCCACCGTCCTGTAGGCCACCACCGACGCCACGGCGCTGATCGCCACGATGGGCAACCACAGCGGTCGCTGACGGAAATCCATGACCAGCCCGAGGAAATAGATCGGCAGCAGGAAGTCGATGCCGAGCGCCGTCATATCCGGAATGAGCGTGCCGAACCACGCGCCGATCCCCGTATTGACCACCCACAGCGCATACATCGGCAGGGCCAGTCCCATATACCAGGCGAAGCTCGGCTGGTGGCGAAGGGCCCGCGTCTCGGTGAGTGCATATTGTGGATCGGTCAGCAGGAAATAGGCGACCCCCTGCTGCGGCTTCGTCCATGGCGCCAGATACCTGCCGACGGCGGCCGAATAGAGCACGTGGCGGAAGTTGACGGCGAAGATCGACAGCACGATCAGCCAGCCGGCCGCATGATGCCCGAACAGCTCGATGCCGACGAGTTGGCTGGCGCCGCCGAACACCATGGCGCTCATCAGCACGGCTTCGAAGACAGAAAAGCCGTTGTCGACCGCCAGCGCCCCGAACAGCATGGCGAAGGGAGCGGAAGCCACGAAAACGGGCACGCTGACGCGCACCCCGTCCAGGAATTCACTCCTCGTCGGCGATGCGGTGATGGCCTGTGCGCTCACGGAAATCCCTTTCAAGCGCTCGTATGTAGGCATTGCGCTGCGGCCTGTCATACGAAATCGATTGAACCAAGCGATCAGAACTAGTGATCTATGCGCCGGCGAGATGCGGGAGCAGCAGGTTCTGAACGGCCTCGCTGCTTCAGCTTGTTTCTTCCAGCCGCATTTGTGCAACGCCAGGCGATTCCGTCTGGCTGCAAAAATGCTCTAACCCTTGCCCACGCGCGCGAACCAGGCGTCCTCGTCGATCACCTCGATGCCGAGTTCCGTCGCCTGCTTGAGCTTCGAGCCGGCGCCCGGCCCGGCCACCACCAGATCGGTCTTCTTCGACACGGAACCGGAAACCTTGGCGCCCAGCTTCTCGGCCATGGCCTTGGCCTCGTCGCGCGACATCTTCTCCAGCGCCCCGGTGAACACCACCGTCTTGCCGGCCACCGGCGAATCGGTGGCACCGACCGGCTCCTCGTCGAGCGGCGTCACCTGCGCCAGCAGCGCGTCGAGCACCTGCCGGTTGTGATCCTCCTCGAAGAACTCCACCACCGCGCCGGCGACGATGGAGCCGATGCCGTTGATGTTGTTCAGCTCCTGCCATGCGGCATTGCCGGGATCGCCCTTGCCCTCGGGCATATCCGCTTCTTCGGCCACCTTGCGGAACGCCTCGAACGACAGGAAATGGCGGGCGAAGCGCTTGGCGTTGGTTTCGCCGACATGGCGGATGCCGAGCGCGAACAGAAAGCGCGAGAATTCGACCTCACGGCGCTCGTCGATGGCCGCAAACAGCTTCTTCACCGAGACAGCGCCGAACCCTTCGACATTCTCCAGCTTGGTCAGAGAATCGCGCTGGCGCTCCTTCAGCGTGAAAATATCGGCTGGCGAGCGCACCTGAAGGGCCCGATCGTCCGACTGGAAGAAGAATTCGATCTGCTTTTCGCCGAGCCCCTCGATGTCGAAGGCATTGCGCGACACGAAATGGCGCAGCCGCTCCACCGCCTGCGCCGGGCAGATCAGCCCGCCGGTGCAGCGGCGCACCGCCTCGCCCTCCTCGCGCACGGCATGGCTGCCGCAGGCAGGACAGGTATGCGGGAACTCGTAAGGCACGGCATGTTCGGGGCGCTTCTCCAGCACCACATCGAGGATCTGGGGAATGACGTCGCCGGCGCGCTGGATAACCACCGTATCGCCGATGCGGATATCGCGCCCCTCGCGGATCGGCTGGCCGCTGTTGCCGATGCCCTTGATGTAGTCCTCATTGTGCAGCGTGGCGTTGGTCACCACCACGCCGCCCACCGTCACCGGCTCCAGCCGCGCCACCGGCGTCATCGCACCGGTGCGGCCGACCTGAATGTCGATGCCGTTCAGCACCGTCATCGCCTTCTCGGCGGCGAATTTGTGCGCCGTCGCCCAGCGCGGGCTGCGCGAGCGGAAGCCCAGCCGCGCCTGAAGGTCGAGACGGTCCACCTTGTAGACGACGCCGTCGATGTCATAGGGGATTTCGGCCCGCTCGGCCTCGATGCGGTGGTAATGCTCCAGCATCGCCTCGACCGTGTCACAACGCGCCATCAGCTCGTTGACCCGGAACCCCCAGTCGCCGAACCGCTTCACCACCGCATATTGCGTGTCGCCCAGCGGCGCGGACGTGTCCCCCCACGCATAGGCGAAGAAGCGCAGCGGGCGCTGGCGCGTCACCTCGGGGTCAAGCTGGCGCAAACTGCCGGCCGCCGAGTTGCGCGGATTGGCAAAGACGCGGCCCGTCTCGGCCATGCGCTGGTTCAGCTCGAAGAAGTCGTCGCGGCGCATATAGACCTCGCCGCGCACCTCCACCACGTCCGGCGCGTCCTTCGGCAGCGTCTCGGGTATCTCGCCGATGGTGCGGATATTGGCGGTCACGTTCTCGCCGGTGGTGCCGTCGCCACGTGTCGCCGCCGTCACCAGCCGCCGGTTCTCGTAGCGCAGCGACATGGAAAGCCCGTCGATCTTCGGCTCGGCGGTGAACACCAGCTCCCGGTCCGCCGGCAGGGCCAGGAAGCGCCGCACACTGGTGACGAAGTCGCGCACGTCCACGTCGGAGAAGGTGTTATCCAGCGACAGCATCGGCACGGCATGGACCACCTTGCCGAAGGCGCCCGACGGCGCGGTGCCCACCTTCAGCGACGGCGAATCCTCGCGTACCAGTTCGGGAAAGCGCGCCTCGATCTCGGCGTTGCGGATGCGCAGCGCATCATAGTCGGCATCCGAGACCGTCGGCGCGTCTTCCGCATAGTAGCGCCGGTCATGGTCCGCGATTTCCTTTGCCAGCCGTTCCAGTTCTGCGGCGGCCTCGCTCTGGGTCAGGGCGTCAACGGGCTTCTCGGACATGATGAAATCTCTCACCTCGGCACACGGGCCGGAACTAGAGAGAAGTATGTAGCGCGCGCAAAGCCATTGGGAAACAGGTGCCTATGCGCGACTCCTGAATCATCTTGTCAGTTGTGGATAGAGCATGGTCCCGCAAGTCGCGGACTTTTTGGGATCAGGAAGCCGGAACGGTGTTTTCCCGCAGCAGCCGTTCGGCCGCCGCCCGCGCCTCGTCGGTGATGGTGGCGCCGGCCAGCATGCGGGCGATCTCTTCCTGGCGGGCATCGCTGTCCATGGCCACGATGCCGGTGGCCACGCGATCCGCACCACCGGATTTCGAGATCAGGAAATGCATCGAGGCGCGCGCCGCCACCTGCGGCGCATGGGTGACGGACAGCACCTGCACGCGCCGCGCCAGCCGGGCAAGACGCTGGCCGATGGCGTCCGCCACCGCGCCGCCGACGCCCGTGTCAATTTCGTCGAAAACCAGCGTCGGGGCCGAGCCGCGATCGGCCAGCGCCACTTTCAGCGCCAGCAGGAAACGCGACAGTTCGCCGCCGGAAGCCACCTTCATCATCGGGCCGGGACGGGTGCCGGGATTGGTGCGCACCCAGAACTCGACCTGGTCGATGCCCTCCTCCATGCGGCTGTCGGGCTCGCTCGACATTTCCACGATGAATTCGGCGCGTTCCAGCTTCAGTTCCGGCAGTTCGGCCATCACAGCATCGTGCAGGCCCCGGGCAGCGGACAGGCGCAGCGCGGAAAGATGCCCGGCAAGCTGGTCGTAGAGGTCGCGCGCCTGCCGCGCCTGTTGCTCCAGCACTCCGAGCCGCTCCTCGCCGGCATCGAGATCGGCCAGGTCGGCCGCCATGGTGTCGCGCAAACGGGCAAGGTCGTCGACCTGCACATTGTGCTTGCGGCCGGCGGCGCGCAGCGCAAACAGCCGCTCCTCGGCCTGCTCCAGCCGCTGCGGGTCGTATTCGGTGGCGCGCAGGGCCGCCTCGACGCCGGATTGCGCGGCATCGAGCGACAGCATCGCCTCGTCCAGCGATGTCACCACCTCGTCGAGCAGGCCGGGCACTTCCGCCGCCTTGCGTTGCAGGCGCCTGAGCAGGCTCGCCAGTTGCGGCAGGGGCGAGGACGGGCCGGACAGCACGTCCTGCGCGTCGCTGATTTCGGAGGCGATCTTTTCGGCGCGCATCATGGTGGCGCGCAGTTCGGCAAGCTCGCTTTCCTCGCCCGGCTGCGGATCGAGCTGCACGAGTTCGGCCACCGCGGCCCTGAGATAATCGGCCTCGCGCGCCGCCGCTTCCACCCGCGCCTTGTGGCGGGAAAGTTCTTGCTCGGCGGTGCGCCAGCCCCGCCATGCCTCCGCCGTCTCGCGCACCGCGCCGGAATGGCCGCCGAAGGCATCCAGAACCTCGCGATGGGCGCTGGCGTCGACAAGCGCCCGCTCGTCGTGCTGGCCGTGGATCTCCACCAGCGCATGGCCGATGGCGCGCATCAGGGTCACGCTCGCCGGCTGGTCGTTGACGAAGACGCGCGTACGCCCGTCCGCCGTCTGGATGCGGCGCAGGATGATGTCGCCATCGTCGTCTATGGCGTTCTCGGCAAGGATATCCCGGGCCGGATGGCCGCGCGGCACGTCGAACACGGCCGTCACCTGCCCCTGGACCGCGCCGTGGCGCACCAGCGAGGCATCGCCGCGCGCGCCGAGCGCAAGGGATAGTGAATCGAGCAGGATCGACTTGCCCGCCCCGGTTTCGCCGGTCAGCACGGAGAGACCCGGAGCAAAGTCTATGTCCAGCTTCTCGATCAGTACGATATCGCGGATCGACAGTCTGGCGAGCATGGCAGCCGTCAGCCGGTAATCAGCTTCCCGGCCTTGGATATCCACGAGCCGGCATTCTCACGCGGCGTCAGCCCGCCGCTCTGCAGCAGCTTGTAGGAATCCTTGTACCACTGGCTGTCGGGATAGTTGTGGCCCAGCACCGCTGCAGCCGTCTGCGCCTCGTCGGTCAGGCCCATCGCGTAATAGGCTTCGACCAGACGCGCCAGCGCCTCCTCGATGTGGCGGGTGTTGGAATACTGCTCGACCACGGTGCGGAAGCGCTTGATCGATGCCAGGTATTCGCGCCGCTCCAGATAGTAGCGGCCGACCTGCATCTCCTTGCCGGCGAGCTGGTCGTTGGCGAACCGGATCTTGGTCCGCGCATCCTCGGCATATTGCGAGTCCGGCCAGCGGTTCACCAGCTCCTGCATGGCCTGGATGGTCTGGCGGGCTTCCTTCTGGTCCTGCGTCACGTCGCGGATCTGGCGGAAATAGCTGAGGCCGGCGATATAGACCGCGTAGTCGGCGTCTTCCGAGGACGGATAGAGGTTCAGATAGCGCTGGGACATGCTGATGGCGTCTTCGTAATTGCCCTGCCGATAATTGGTGAAGGCGCCCATCACCATGGCCTTGCGGGCATATTCCGAATAGGGGTGCTGGCGGTCCACTGCGGCGAACTTCTTCGACGCTTCGCCGAGGCGGCCGGCATTGAGGTTGGCGAGGCCCTGGTTGTAGAGCACGTCGGCCGGCTCGGTCTGGTCGACATAGGTCGACAGGTCGAGGTCCTTCTCCGAGGACATGCAGCCTGTCAGCAGCAGCGGCGCCGCGACGACCGAAACGGCCAGGACAACGCCCCTCATCGGGCTCTTCACTGGTGCCATCGATCGATCAGCCCGTTTGAACAACATGATTGGGATTCGCCCTTTCGGCGCCGTTTCCTCGGTCAGCGTGCAGCCATAGACCATAACCGCCACGCGCGGCAACGCTATCGTCCGGCAATCGCACATTTTTGTGGCAGGCGTGGACTTTGCGCATCCATCCCCGCAAAAACTGTAAACCCTTGCAGATCAAGCGCTCAAATCGCCCAGGGCGCGAACACCGGCCCGCTCACGGCGCTGATTTCGGCGGACCGGCCACGATCGCGGCGCGTCGTCTCGACGATCTCGAAGGCGCTGCGGTCCGAAAGCAGCCGGCGCAGGGCCGCCGCATTGAGCCGGTGGCCGCCGCGATAGGAGCGGAAGCAGCCGATGAAGCGCGCGCCGGCCAGCGCCAGATCGCCCATGGCGTCGAGCGTCTTGTGGCGCACGAATTCATCCGGGTAGCGCAGGCCACCCATGTTGATGACGCGGTTGTCATGGCCGATGACGACGGAATTCTCCAGCGACGAGCCCAGCGCGTAGCCTGCCGCCCACAACCGTTCCACATCCTTGAGGAAGCCGAAGGTGCGCGCCCGCGCCACCTCGTTGCGGAACGAATCGCCGGTCAGGTCCATGGCGAATTGCTGGCGCCCGATGGCCCGGCTCTCGAAATCGATCTCGATCTCGAACCTCGTGCCGGAATACGGACGGAACTCCGCCCAGGAAGCCCCGCTCTCGATGCGCACGTCCTTGAGAACCCGGATGAAACGGCGCTTGAGCGGCTGGACGTCGAGGCCGGCCTGGTCGATCGCCTCGACGAACATGGCCGCGCTTCCGTCCAGGATCGGGATTTCGTTGCCCTCGATCTCGATGACGAGATTGTCGATGCCGACGCCCAGAACGGCCGCCATCAGATGTTCGACGGTCGAGACATGCACGCCGGCCGGGTCGCCCAGCAGCGTCGAAAGGTCGGTCGCGCCAACCTCCGAGACAAGGGCGCGCAATTCCTTGCCCGGCTCCTTGCCGCCGATGAAATGAAAGACGATGCCGGTGTCCACGTCGGACGGGACGAAGGTAACCGACACAGGCTTGCCGCTGTGCACGCCGGTTCCGGCCAGCGTCACGCGCGATTTTATCGTCGTCTGATAATCGTTCAAAACGATCCCCGTATGCCCGCCCATATGCCCGACTGCCCGTCGGCTTCATGCGCGCCGGTCGCCCGGCTTGTACAGCTACGGCAAGAAGGCATCTCCCCCAACCTGCAGGCCGCTTCAAGAATGCTGCCGGCGAAGATAGTGACGCGCCCAACTTCCTCCAAATCACGCTTTCTTACCCGATGTAATTGCGCGCGTCACCGGAAAATGCCTGATAAATCCTTGTTTTCCAAAGCTTTCAACGAGAAAGGGCAGCCGGTTTCCCGGCTGCCCTTTTCGGATTTGTGACGCTTCTGCGGCGATCAGTTGGCTTGGCGGCGCAGGAAGGCCGGGATCTCGAGCTGGTCGTCCTCGTGAGTCGCGCGCGGCTGGGCGACGAGACGGCCCTGATCGTCGAGCTGGCCGCGGCGCGGCGCGTAGAGCTGCGAGTCATGGGCCGGCATGCGGCGCACTTCCGGACCGGCCTGGCGAAGCTTCGGCTCGCGCGGCTGGGCCGGCTGGAGACGGGCAGGCTCCTCCTCGCGGCGCGTCAGGCCATTGGTGAGGCGCTTGAGCAGGCCCATGGGCCCCCGCTCTTCGTGGCTGGCCGGGTTGTTCTTGGCCTCGACCTCGGCGCGCACCACCGGCGGGAAATCCTCCACGCGCGGCATGCGCTGGGGCGCGGCCGGCTGGTGCATTTCACGCTGCTGCGGCGCGGGCTGCGGAGCCGGCTGCATCTGCACGGCGGCCTGCTGCATCACCACCGGCTGCTGGAACTGCTGGGCGGGCTGATGCGGCTGCGGCTGCTGGAACAGCTTGCTCTGCGGGTGGAAGCCGTCTGCGGCGGGAGCCGGACGATGGGCCATGGCGGCGGCGTTCTGCTCTGCCATCTGGAAGGCTTCGGCAACCGGATCGGCAGCGCGCGGCTCCTGC
>WPCJ01289452.1_pt1 | contig 25241 bp, 46 predicted proteins | sample 5399831 | NCBI WGS metagenome assembly WPCJ01 (sample SAMN12869470, study PRJNA574797) | sludge metagenome | isolation source: wastewater treatment of pH10 | place: China:Beijing | collected 2019-05-20 | reverse complement strand
GCGGCGCGGGCGGCCGAGGGGTTGGCCTATCGCAATCAGGCGGTGGATGCGCGCGACGGGGCGGTGGCGGCGAATGTGGCGTCGGGGACATCGGCGCAGGCGGCCCTTGCGGCGGTTCGAGACAGCGGCGTCATTCCGCCGTTCACCTCGAAATCGAACATTCAGCGCTACTGGAGCCATCAGTTCGCGGGCGCCTCTGAGACCCTGGCCGACCTGCTGGACGCGAACATCGAGAATGTCGCGGAGGGTTGGGCGCTCAAGATCAATGCGAGCACCGACTTTCTGCGGCCGAAGTGGGCCTTGACCCCGGTTGCGGGCCAGAAAGTCCGCGTCACGGTCAAGTGTCGCAAACCCTCGGCGGCGGCCAACAGCCTTCAGATCATCACCCGTGGTCAATCGGCGGCGGGCGCCGCGATCGGGGCGAACGTCACCACATCCGTGGCCCTTGCCGGGACCAACAGCCAAACCGTCTCGGCCGTCATGGATATGGACACGTGGGTGGCTCAAGGCGCCGCGTCGGTGATGTTCCGATTCTCTTCGGCCGCTGCAGGCGTCATCTATGTGACGGCGGCCCAGATTGAGGATGTTACGGCGGAGCAGGCGGCCCAGGCGCATGCAGCCACGGCCCTGACGCAGGCGTCCAGCGCCGGCGCCAGCGCGGCGGATGCAAGGCTGCAAGCAAACCTCGCCGCCCAGGTCGGAGGCCACGGTCGCCGCATTTCGGATGGATCGCTTTTCACAGCAAGCCTTGGAGGATCGCCTGCATCCGTCGCGGACCTGACGGTTGGAACAGTGGTTCAGGATGCATCGGAGGGGGCCTCACGCAGCTACACGGAAGCGGTGAACATCCAGACGAAGGCCGTCTACGAGATCGGGTCCGGCCGGACGTTCAGGGTCTATTCGCGGGCGCGCGTCATGACCAACGGCGCGGACAATACGACCTTTGCGCACTTCCGGGTCCTGGATGCGTCCTACGCCAATCTCGGGCCGGTCGGGTCCAGCTTCGCCCAGGGCGCGGCCGACGGCTGGAAGACGTTCGTCCATGAAATGACCTCCGAGCAGATCAAGGCCGCGTTTCCGACTGCATTTTACATTCGCGGGGCGGTTCGGATGAACCGCGCGGGAACGACGACCGGATCGTCCGGGGCCACGACGCGCGTTTCTGAGCTGTGGATGGAGGACGCCAGCGAACTGGCGCCGGTCGCGGCGCAACTGGCGATCACGGCGGCCGTGGCGGCCGATGCGGCGGATCGTGTGGGCTCAGTGCGGTTCGACGTGACCGGCGGCGCGGGCGGTGATCCGTTCCAGATCTGGGGCCTCGCGGGGCCGGATGGCTCGATGGCCGGGATGGTGGCCTCGGAGCTCAGCTTCTCGACCGTCGTCCGGGGGCTTGTCGTGAAGGCGATGCGTCTCATCGGCGGCGACGTCTTCGTCATCAACCGCCTTTACGTCGGTCCGAACAAGGAAATCGAGATCGAGCCGTTCACGCCCGCGATCAACTGGACCATGGGCGGCGCGCGCCTGGCCATCGGCAAACTGGCAAACGACAACCTGTTGTTCTGGTTCGGTCCGAACGTCACCCCCGCTAACATGCGCAAGTCCAACGCCGCCCTGTGGCTGGACCGGGCGGGTGGAGCCTATTTCGGCGGCGCTCTGTCGGCCGGGACGCTGACCAACAAAGCAGCGACGACGTCGCTGTCGTTCGGAGCCACGACCGAGACGGCGCGCTTCAACTCCCATGGCGGAACCATCACGGTTACGCTCTCCCTCAGCGGAGGGTGGAACAAGGGCTACTGGAACTCCACAAGCCTGCCTGCTGCGACCGAAAGCGGCAACGTCGTGGTCACTCTCTATCGTTCGGTGAATGGCGGCGCTTTTAGCCCGGTCGTGACTTTGCCCATGACCTACAACTGGTCGCGGGAGACGCGTGAGTTCGAGCCCGGCCTTGGCTGGCACGTCGTGGAGCAGGGCGGCTACGCGGGTTCGCTCACTTACACCGACCCGCAGACCAACACTCAGGATCGCCAGTATCGCGCGACGATCACGACCTTCAGCCCCATCACCCAGACGGGGATCATGACGTCGCAGAACCTATCCATCATCGCCGTCGAATAGAAAGGCTGCTGACCATGTCGACTGAACTGACCCCCGAGGAAGCGGACGCCCTGCGCGAACAGTTGGCCGCCTTCGACGCGGCCCAGCATGAGGCCGCCAAGGCCGCGAACCGGGCGGCGCTGGCGCCCCTGACCTCGATCGGTCTGGGCACGGGCGGCCCGCTGACATGTTCGCTGGAACAGGCAGTCGAGGCGATCCGCGTGAACGCGGCCGGGCTGGCGGCCGTCGATCCGGGCTTTCCGTCCTATGCCTTCACCGTCCTACCCGTCGTCGAGCGGCTGGATCACAAGCTGCGGTCCATGGTGACGCAGAACGCCCCGGCTCCCGAGCCTGTGGCCCCGGTCGAGCCGGAAGCCTGACGAACCCGGTTCGCCGCTGGCGGGCCGTTTCCTGACAATTTGAAAGAGGAGGGCGGCGCATGCTGTCTGATCTACCCCCTGGCTTCGACCTGGGGCGGTTGCGCTATGCGGTCGGCGGCGCGGCTGGGGCGCTGATCTATGGCGTCTACACCTTCGTCCAGCTGGTCAAGGCCGGGCACCGGCCGACGTTGTCGGACTTCTGGCGCGCGCTGGCGAATGTGACGGCCGGGCTGCTGGTCGGCACCGTCGCGGCCTTCGCCCTCGGCCCGGCGCTGGTGGCCATGATCCCCTTCGAGGGGTTGAGGGCCGCCGTTGATCCGGTCGCCGTCGGCTTCGTCGTCGGCGGCCTCGGCTGGGAGCTGCTGCCGCTTGTCATCGAGGGGGCCAAGCGCTGGGCCTCCCGGCTGGGCAAGGAGAAGACGGGATGACCTGGGTCGACTGGATCGCCGTGCTGGCCAGCGGCTATGGCAGCGCCTGCCTGCAGTTGCGTGCGCAGGCGCTGAAGCCCCGCATGGACGACTATCCCGAGGGACCGGGCGATGTGCGACGTGCGCTGTTCGCCCTGTCGCTGGTTCTGGGCGCCTACGCCGTGACCGTTGCGGTCGGGGACTATGACGCCTCCCACACCGAGGCGCTGCTGGTCTGCGCCGTGGCCTATACCGCACATGTCCTGTGGCGGAACGTGAGGCGGCAGAGCGCGAACCGCGCCGCCTGAAGACGCGCACGCCGTGCGCACCCCCTTTAAAAACTGAACTGGAGAACCCGATGGGACACCGCTTTTCCAAGCGGTCGATGGACCGTGCGCGTGAGGTCGATCCGCTGTTGATGGCCGTCGCGATCATCGCCCTGAACCGATGCGCCGTGGACTTCGGCATGACCGAAGAGCAATCGCGCTCGCTGGCCGAGCAGGCCGAAAAGGTGCGGCGCGGCGTGTCGAAGACCATGAATTCGGCCCATGTCATCAAGGCCGGTGCGTCGTTCTCGACCGGGCTGGATCTCGTGCCCTATGTCGACGGCGTCTACACTTGGGCCGACGCGCAATGGCAGGTGCGGACCAAGGCGGGCGCCGTCATCGAGCCCTTTTATGAGATCGCGGCCGCCATGCGGGAGGCGGCCATTCTGGTCGGCGTCCGTCTGGTCTGGGGCGGGGTCTGGGACCGGGTGCTGAATGACCTTCCGGCTGGACCTGCTGCGATGAAGGCCGCCGTCGAGGGATATAAGGCGCGGCGCAAGGCGGCGGGCGGCAGCGCCTTCCTGGACGGTCCGCATTTCGAGTTTGCGAAATGAGGGAGGCTCTTCGCACCCTGACGGCCGCAGGCTGGGCGACAGCGGCCGCCTGCCTGCTGGTCATGGTCATCCTGTGCTGGTGGGCGATCACCGCGCCCGGCCGCGAGCGGGCAAAACAGGAGCGCGCCGTCCAGGCGGCCAACGCGCAGGCCCGCAATACGGACAGCGTCGCGCGTGACCGGGCGGCCGATCAGCGCCTGACCGACCTGAAGATCAACAACCGACTGGAAAAGGAACGGACCGATGCGGTTTCCTCGATCCCTGACGCTCGCCCCACTGCTGGCCGCGTCGCTCTTGCTTGTCACCGCCTGCGCGAGCAGGGAGCGCGTGACGCCGATCTACCCGCCGAGTGCCGATCTGGCCGTTGAGGCCAAGCCGGTCATGCCGCCCGAGGCGGTGCGCAGCGAGGCGGCAGGCATCGCCCATGACATCGCCATGGAGGGCTGGGGCGAGCGGGGCTGGGCGCAGGTCGGGCGGCTGTGCCGATGGGCGGCCGACAACGGCATGGAGAGGCTGAGTTGTCCGCCGCCGCCTGAGTTGCCGCCCAGGCCTGGCTGACGGGCATAAGAAAACCCGTCTGCCACATTGGGACTCAGACGGGCCTAATGAGCCGAGGCTCGCAGCCTAGATGGGGATGCGAGCCCGGATTACAAGGCGTCGAGCTTTAGGCTCCGCCATGGAGGCCCGCTCCGGTTCGCCGGGGCGGGCTTTCGTTGTTTTTAAAGTGCCGCCGCCATGCCCGCGAAAACGATTTCGTTGAGAATGCCGAGGAAAACATTCATGATGATGATTCCAGACATCAACGCTACTGCTCGCCAGATTGTTTTAAAGTCACGGAATTCATTTATTCCCGGCACTCGATCCAAAAGATTAGCGCACTTCAAAATAAGCCATGCTGAGAGAGCAAGTCGAGCGGCTAATGCAAGTAGGTCTGTGCGTGGATCATTGGCGCGATATGCGGCGTAAGCGATAAGGCCAACGACCAGTGCGTACTGGGTGGCCTTGAAGACTTCTTCCAGAAACGCTTCGGCTTTTTTCATTAACCAGTCGAAACTGATCATCAGGGTCGTTGGTGCGCGCTGCTCGCTGAAGGGTGTGGGATCCATTTCCTTAAGTTTCGCACTGATTCCGCTGTTCGGCAAAGATCGCGCGGGTGACTCTTATGTGGCTATCTCAATCTCGCGATATGGCGTGCCACGCTCTCCTGCTTCTGCGCGCGTCAGAATCCGCGTTCCAAACGCCGAGGAGATCGCGACCTTGATCCCTCGGTGCCTGACGCCTTCGTCCAGCGACTTGGCCGTGCGTTCGATCTGATAAAGCGTTTCGCACCATTCCGTGCTGTTGATCTCGATGAGACCGGGCAGGATGTTTTGATCGTCGCCGGCAGCGGCGGCCATGGCGTCGAGGGCGGTGGTCAGTTGATCGGGTGTCATGGCGCGGCGGTTTAGCCGAGTCGCGCGTGATCGGCCTAGCCGTGACGCTTCATCAACAGGCGCGCCGCTTCTTCCTTCCATAGCGCACGAAAGCGCAGGATGATCGAGGCGAGCAGGTTGGCGGCCGCGCGGGAGCGACGGTGCAGTTCCGCCGCCTCGGCCGTGAAGCGCGCGGCCTTGACCGTATCGCTTTCGCTCATTGGATGGCCACGGCGCCGTCGGGCAGGGCGCGCTGGAGTTCACTGGCGATTTGCCAGGGGGCCGTCATCCATGTCTCCAGTTCATCGGCCTCGGTCAGGATCACCGGCATGGCCTTGGGGTGGACGGACTTCACAGGCTCGCTGGGGGCGGTGGTCAGGAAGGCGAAGAGGTCGACTGTGACCTCTCCCTCCTTCAGCTTTCGCACGCTGGTCCATTGCGGCACGTAGATGCCGGCGAAGAAGGCGGGCGTTTCAGGATATCGGCCGACGAGGTCGAACCAAACCGGCATGAACTTTCCGTCCGCGTCCCGGCCGGGTTCGCTGAAGCTGGTGAAAGGGACGAGGCAGCGGTTCGCCACGCCGTGCCATCGGCGCCAATGAGGGCTGGCCAGATTGCGGACGTTGGTCACGCCCTTGTCGGTCTTCTTGCCCTCGAGGGCGAAGGCCGGGGACGGCAGGCCCCAGCGCGCCGTGGTCAGAATGCGGTCGACACCGTCCCAGCGCACGATGGGCGCGCTGTAGTCAGGGTAGACGTCGCCCGGCGCCAGGTTGCCGACATCGGATCGCGCCGCCTTTGCCGTGTCCATGATGGCCTTCGGCCCGGCCTTGTTGGCGTAGAGGTTGCACATGGGCGGAACCGAACACGGCTATCGGGCGCTGTCGAGTCGCAGAGGCGGCTGCAGGGACGGCAGCCGCCAGATTGCGCCGTCCCATTTACGCCTGAGCTGTCGGCGTTTCATCAAGGCATGTCGTCCAGCGCGGACTGCGCATATCCTGCTTCAGGCCCCAGGGCCGCCGATAGGTGACGCCTGCAGGGGCGAGGGCGTGGCGGCCATAGCGCAGGTTCACTGCATCCATGGCCCGCATCAGCCGCGCCCGGCCGGGATCCGGCTTCGACCAGAGGTCCAGCGGCGCGTCGGCCGGATCGATCAGGCCGTCCAGAATGACGCCGGCCTTGGCGTAGAGATAGCCGTCGGCCCACAGGCGTCGCGCAAGGCGCCCTGCAGCGGCCGACAGGGCGAGGCTGTCGGATGTGGCGACGGGAAAGGCCTCGGTCCCGGCGATCGAGCGCTGCGGGCCGTCGCGATGGCGCGAGGTGTAGAAGAAGACCTGCAGTTGGGGCGCGACGCGGTCATGACGGCGCAGTTTCTCGCCCGCCCGCACGGCGTGGGTGCGCACCGCCTGCTCCATCTCGGCCAGTGTTGTGACCGGCCGCCCGAATGAGCGCGTGACGGCGATGCCCTTCCGCGCCGGGGCGACGACTTCCAGCGCGCTGCAATGCACGCCCGCGAGTTCCAGCGCGATGCGTTCGCCCGAGACGGTCAGGATCTGGCGGGCGGACTTTGGCGGCATGGCGGCCAGATCGGCGGCCGTGCGCACGCCGTGCGCGCCGAGCCGGGCCGACAAGGCCCGCCCGATGCCCCAGACGTCGGCGATGTCGAGCGTCGCCAGCAGGGCCGCGCGCTGGGCCGGATCCGTCAGGTCGCACACCCCGTCCATCTCAGGCCGCTTCTTGGCCAGGTGATTGGCCGCCTTGGCCAGGACGCGGGTCGGGCCGATTCCGACACAGGTCGGGATGCCGGTCCAGCGCAGGACGGTGTCGCGCATCCGGCGGGCGTGCGCCTCGGGATGCGGCGCGTTGGTCAGGTCGAGGAAGCTCTCGTCTATCGAGTAGATCTCGACCTCGTCGGCGAAGCGTTCATAGACGGCGTTCACCCGGCGGCTCATGTCGCCATAGAGGGCGTAGTTGGACGAGCGAACCCGGCCGCCCGCCTTCAGGTAGCCGTCGCGGATCTGGAACCACGGCGCCCCCATGGGCACGCCCATGGCCTTGGCCTCGGGCGTGCGGGCGACGACGCACCCGTCATTGTTCGACAGGACGACGACCGGCCGCCCGATCAGGGACGGATCAAAGACCCGCTCGCACGAGCAATAGAAGCTGTTGCCGTCCGACAGGGCGTAGACACGCCCGGTCATCGCACGACCCTGTGGCGGGTCAGCGACCAGGTCACCACGCCCCAGATCGCCGCCTCGGCCGCCTCGTCCAGGACAAGGGGCCGCATGTCTGGGCTGTCGAAGTCCAGGGCCAGGCGGCCGCCGTGGCGGCGGACGCGCTTCACGCTGAACAGGCCGTCGATCATGGCGACGACGACATCGCCGGGCTTGGCCTTCAGCGAGCGATCGACCACCACGAAGTCGCCGTCATGGATCCCGGCGCCCGTCATCGATGAGCCGGCCACGCGCCACATGAAGGTGCTGGCCGGGTTGGTGACGATCAAGCGCGCAGGATCCAGCGCTTCCTCGACATAGTCGTCGGCGGGCGAGGGAAAGCCGGCGCAGACCGATGTGCCCATCAGGGGGATGAAGACGGGCCGGCCGTCTGGAATGAGGGGGCGCATCAGGCGTGACCGGGTCGGCTCCGTTGCGCCGCCCGGTGGATATCCACGGCGGCCTGCATCCGGGTCAGCGTGCCCGGCGCTTTAGACTCAATCTCACGCAGGATGGCGCCCGCGCCGGCGCGGCCGTCAGCGCTGCGCAGGTCCAGGCCCGTCAGGCGTAGCATCAGGGCTGCGAGTTCCTGATCTGTTGCGGGGCTCATCGGGGGTGCCGTCCGACATGGGTCATGCCGGCGATCAGGCCGGCCAGCAACGCGCGATCCCGCGGAGGCGGTGGTGAGATCCGCTCATCCAGCAGGGCGGCCAGCTCTTCCAGGTCGGCCTTGAGCCGCTCTTCAGGCGGCGAACCGGGTTTGTCTCGCTTCATCGTCACCTCCATCCATTCCGCCTCACGTCCGGGGCGGGATCGACGCGCGCCAACGCGTCGAACTGCGGGCAGGACCCCGCACGACAGGACCGATCGGCCGTCCGGCCGGTCGCCGCCCCGCTCTCGCGAGAGGGGGACTCCTAACCGTGCAAGGGACCTGCCCGCAAATGAATTGTTCTCGTAATGTTCTCAACATCAGCCAGCGCCCCGTCGCCGCGGCCGAGCCGCCTGCAGCGTGGCTGGGCGGTAAACGCCACCTGGCCAAACCCATCTGTCATATTCTGGCTGCGACCGATCATGACGCCTACGTCGAGCCGTTCATCGGCATGGGCGGCGTCTTCCTGCGGCGGAAGCTTCGTCCGCAGGTCGAAGTCATCAATGATATCTCCGGCGACATCGTCACCCTGTTCCGGGTGCTGCAGCGGTTTCCCGACGCCTTGCTAAGGGAGCTGCGATGGCGGCCGGCGATGCGAAGCGAGTTCGCCAGGCTGAATGAAACACAGGATTGCGATCTGCTCGACATCGAGCGGGCGGCGCGATTCCTCTATCTGCAGACGCTGGCCTTCGGGGGGAAGATGGCGGGGCGGTCTTTTGGCGTCAGCACCAAGGGGGCGCACAACTTCGATCTGCGGCGGCTGGAGCCACGATTACGGCGACTGCACGATCGCCTCGCCGGCGTCGTCATTGAGAACCTGGACTGGCTCGATGTCATCGCACGTTATGATCGGCCCGGGACGCTGTTCTATCTGGATCCGCCCTATTGGGGCGGCGAGGGCGACTATGGCGCCGGCGTCTTCATGCGCGGTGACTTTGAGCGCATGGCTGAAAAGCTGCGCGCGATCGAGGGGCGATTCCTGCTGTCCATCAACGATCGGCCGGAGATCCGCGACCTGTTCGCCTGGGCCGACATCGAGGCTGTCCAGACGACCTACACCATCGCTGGCGGCGACAAGGCGTCGACGGCGGCCGAGCTGTTGATCGGGAAAGGGGTCGAGCTGGCGCCGGCGGCGGCCCAGGCGAGCCTGTTTTAGGGCCTGCCGGCGGCGGCCGTTTTTTTCCGGTCGCCGCTAAGCCTTTGATGCGTATAGAAGTCGTTTGGGGGCTTTTTTCCCGCAAGTCGCTGATTTTTCAGCGCGCGGCACCGCTTCCCAAGCTGAATGTCGCGAGTTCGATTCTCGCTACCCGCTCCAATCTTTTCAACGACTTACTCCCCCTTCGACCCGCTGCGAAAGACGCAGTTGGGAGTTAGTTGGGAGAATCTGTCGCCGTTTCGTTCCGCCGGATGCGGTTCGCGATCTCCATGACGATACTGTCCCGATCGACGTAAACGGCCAGCAGACGCTGCACTCGATCCTCTTCCCATCCTAGGATGTCCGCGATCTCGGCGGCGGTCAGGCCGGCCCTCCGCAGGCGGGTGGCGAACGTGCCTCGCGCGTCGTGCAGGTGCTTGTCGATCCCGGCCTCGGCCTTGGCGTCGACGACCTGATGTTCCAGCCCGTCCAGGCTCCACGGCTTGCCGCGCGTGTTCGACAGAACGGTCAGGCATCTGACTGGCGCCGGTCGGTTCTTCCGCTCGGCTGCGGTCGCCAGATCGGCGTGGCGGCGATGTTGCTGGGCGCGGATCTCGTCAAGCAGTTCCTTCGTGTCGTCCAGCAGGGGGATGACGGCTGTCTTCTTCCCACGGCTCTTCTTCGTCGCCTTGACGATGGCGAGGTCTCCGACGTGCGACCAGCATAGCGAGGCCAGGTCTTCGCGGCGCAGGCCGGTCAGGCAGGCCAGTCGGACAATGAATCCGACCTCTGGCGATTTGGCTGCGGCGGCGTATCTCTCGATCTCTTCAGCCGTCCATATCTGATCGGCTCGATTGCTCGTGTAGAGCTGCTTGATCCCGGCTGCGGCGTTGAGCGCCAGCAGACCGCGATCCATTCCCCACGACAGCACTCGCGACAGCACCTGGATGGCGTAGTCGGCCTTGCGGGGCCGATCGGCCCATTGGTCTCGCCAAGCCAATATCTCGGCCTTCACGCGGCGGTCGTCCAGCGCGTCAAACGGCAGGCCGCCGATGGCGAGGGGGCTGCTGCTGTCGTCCATGATGACATCGAGCCATCGCGTCCATTCGCGCTTCGTGGTCTCGCCCAGCGCGTCGAACTCCGGCGACTGCTTGTAGAGAATAGCGAGGGACCGCAGCGTGTCGGTCTTGGGCGCCCGTCGATCGGCCACGGCCGCGTTGTAGGCGGCCATGAACTCAGGCGAGCCCGGAGAGCCGGGGAGGCGAGGCCCACCCTTCCACGCATACCAATAGGTCACGCGGGTGCCGTCCGCGCGTTTCTTGGTGATCTGGTTCAGGCCCTTAAGCCGCACCCTGGCCACGCCTTTGCTCCCGCCACGCGTCCAGAGCGGACACAGAAGCGGATTGGTGGGCCGTCGAGGGCTGACCCGTCAAGATCATGACCTCGCCGCCCGGCTTGATGGTGACGCCAGCGATCTCATGGCCGGCCGCCTTCAGAGCGGCAAGGCTACGGTCCAGATCGGTGCGCCGGACTGTCGGAACGCGGCTCATGCCAGCCACCTTCGTTTCGGCGTTGCGACGGTGCGCTTCAGGCGCTCAATCATCGGATCACGCCGGGGGCGGGCGTTCATGGCGCGCTCAATTTCCTTGGTGGTCAGTTCTATGTCTGCCGACTTTCCCCGAGCCTGCTGGCTTGCAAGGCGCAGGGCAGCGGCCAGACGTGACAGGGCAAGGCTGCTTTCTTCGCTGTCGATCACTTCCATCAGTTCGCGCATCAACCCTTTGGCGCGGTTGTCGCGGGTCAGTGAGGTGGGGAAGTCTCGCAGGTCGCCGCTCATTCCGCCCTCCTGGCGCAGATCAGGACGATGGGGGTCATGCTTCACCTGCTGCATCGGCCATTGCGCGAATAGTCACGCGATCAAGCTTCGTGGCGCGGGCGACTTGACCCTCGGACAGGACGCCCTCGGTCATCAGGCGAATGACCAGCCCGAGAGCGCCGCGCTCGGCGGTGTTGCGCGAATACGACCCGGCATGGCCTCGCTGGCCGTAGCGGGCGCGGCGGGTCTCCCATGCGCGGGCGCGAACGGCAGATAGATCGCGCATCACCCCTCTCCCTGTTTGGCGCGAAGGATGGCTGCGCACACCGAGAGGGCGGGCGTGGCGGCATATGCGGTGTCGTCGTCTACATAGGTGAAACCCCATTCGCTCGGACCATTCCTGTGCAGGACGCATGGCCCGTTGCCTAGAACGCGTTCCGCCAGCGCGAGGGCGGCGTCGAGGGAGGTAGTGTAGGGCGGCGCGCTATGCACAACACCTTCTCCAGACCATGTCGCTAGGTCGGTCCAGCAATGGCGGCCATCAGCTTTTTCTGGTTCCGTGAACGATGCTCGCCACAGGTCGAAAATTTCTTCAATCTCGCCGTCCAGCTCCCGGCCCCCCACCTCGGCAGCCTCCAGCCTAGCGATGAGGGCGGACAGGTCAGCGGTCATGCTTCTGCTCCTGGTGCTGGAGGGAGGGGGAGCCAGTGGGTGGGATCACCGTGGTTCATGTCGCGGATTGGGTCGTGGTTGTAATCGCCGGGTGCTGTACCAGCCCACCACCATCCCGAGAGACCTCGATAGTCGTCGTCCTCAGCCATGACGCAGCGCCACGCCTCACCGACGATGAACCCGCCTTCGCTATTCGGAACGGCGACCATGACGCTTTCGTTCTGACCACTGCCGGTGAACGTCGAAATGTCCCTCCATTGCGTAGTCTCGGTAATTATTTTGGCCGCCTCGTCGGCAATGCTCTCAGCCACGTGCTCACCGACACACACGCCGTCGGCTTCAGTCGATCTAGGAAAGTTTACCTGATCGTCCTTGAACCAAGGATAGCCAAGCGCCTTTCCGAGGGACTGACAGACCTGATCGTTGGATTTGGCATAGGCGATTTTAGTTCGGTCCCTCCACTCCACCATCTCGCGGATGCAGGCGGCGGCTTCGGTGAGGAGCGTGACGAGTCCGTCGCGACCGAGGCCACGATTGGCGGCGGCGCTGTAACCAAGGCGATCCACCAGTTCCATAGGGTCAGTCATCAATAAGCCTCCGCTCTGTCGATGGCCCGATTGACCAGAACGAGGGCATTGGCCTGCTCTGGAGTGTTCGTGCCAACCGGCCATGCTGCACGGATCGCGCGCAGGGCCTCCTCCATCTGCGTAATCGTTTCAGCGGCCTCATCCTCGCGCTCGAACATGTTGCCGAGGCCGCAGGCGGACGGGCGACCGAACGGCGTGTCGGTCTGGAACGGGTTCGCCTTGATCTTGCGAAGATCGCCGTCGAAAACGACCGTGAACTGTTTCTCACCCACGTTCGGCCTCCTTGCTGAGCCATGCAGAAACGCGACCATACAGATCAGTGATTTTGCGAATCCACGGCAGACACTCCCGCAACAACCCCACCGCCTCAGCCAGCTTGCGCTCTGCTTCGGTGGCTCGGGCCTTCAGGGTTTCGATTGGCCGAGCGAGATGAAGGCCGTCGAACGGCTCGCCATGGAAATAGCCGCACGAACCGAACAGGCTATTGTTCGCCCATGCAACAACGGTTCTCGCGTTCTCGCTCTCAGCCCGCAGCGCCGTGATCTCTGCGAGGAGGGCGCTTATCCGAGAGGCGGCCTCGTCTGCGATGCTTTCAGCGACGTGATCACCAACACAAACGCCGTTTCCTTCGGTTGCTCCGGGGAAGTTGCGTTGATCGTCTTTGAACCACGGATAGCCGAGAGCCTTCCCGAGAGACTGGCAAATCTCGTCGTTGCTTTTCGACATGGCCGCCTTCAGGCGCGCCAGTTCCGCATGATCGCCGGATGAGGCGAGGGCTGCGCGGCGGTTCCATTTCTCGGCGGCCTGCCATTCCTCACGTGATGGTGGTCCTGACGCCCCGCACACACACTGGACACGGCAAGCGTCTCCACCGGCGGGCGACCTGAACGACTGAATGTGCAGACCGCTTTCCTGAGTTGCGTTGTCATCGCTGTCAGACATTCCACACATGGGGCATGGCTTTAGCGCCACCTTCTCGCGCGGGGTGAGGGGGTGGGTCATTGGGGTTGCTCCACAAGGATGGCGGGGTCGCCGATCAGCACCTTCCGGCACGTCCATCCGTGCTTGCGGCGCCAATATCGCCAGTCGTGCGGCATGTCGTCGCCGAACGCTTTGATGCTGTCCTTGCGATAGGCCCTGATGGTGTCGTTTGCGACGCCGCCGACGCGGTTCACACAGGCCCAAGCGACTTGCGTTTGGATGCGGTCGCTCATTCCCCGCCCTCCTTATCCGAGGGGGTGGCGGACTGGCGCTCAAGCTGATCGATATAGCCATCGAGCCATTCGGCTTCGTCTGCCAGGGCCAGATTTCCGAGCGAGAGCCCAATCTCTTCCGGCATGGCCTCCCGCATGGTTTCCAGTCGGCCGTGGATGCGGCGCAGGTAATAGGCTGCATTGTCCATCACGCACCGCCTTTCTGTTCGGCTTGCAGGGCGGCGAGGGCTTGGGTGGCATGATCGGCTGCCGCATCAAGAGCTAAGGCCCAGGCCCAAGCGGCCTCGCTATCAACCGGAACCCCGACCATTTCGCACCTTATGTGACTGATGCCCTCCAACGCCTCCACCGCTACCCGCAGCGCGTCGGGGGCGGGGTGGGGGAACAGATACTGGCTGTCGGGAAACGGCATCCACTTCTTGATGCGGTCGGCTTTTATGTAGGTCTCATCAGCCGTCTTGAAGTCATAGTTGTATTCTTCTGGGAGCGCCGTCAGAACGACCCGATCCCCGAAGGTGGTCTCAGCGATGAACCATTCTTTGGCGTGGTGCTTTGTCGGAACGCCATCAACCCACACCGGCTGCGCGTCCTCGCGGACTGGCGGTCCTTCGTAGCTGCCGACTTCCTCCACGCTCTCGACCAGGCGCGACAGGTATCGGCGCTCCCATCCTTGCGGGTCGTCGGTCATCAGCTTCTCGATGCGTTCGTAGACTGCGCGGCCAACCTCCGGCTCAGCGCACCCAGCTTCTTCGCGGACTGGCGGCTGGGCGCGGAGGGCGGACTTCAGGCGCTCGACGAAGGCTCCCCACTCGGTCAACGACCCCGTGCTGCCCGTCGAGGCCATGCGGATCAGGTCGTCGTTCAGCTCCGGGAACCGCGCCTCTATGGCCGCCCCCGCCTCTGCCGGGACTTCCTCGCGGCACGAACAGGCCTCGATCTCAGGACGGCTGGGATAGCCCTCGCCCTCGCCGCCTTCGTGTTCGGTGTAGCCCTTGCCGCCGCACTTCTTGCAGGCCGGGGCTTCCTCGCGGGTGGCGAGGGCGGCGGGGCCAGAGATCGCGCACCAGTGCGTGAAGCGAGGCGGGTGGGCATACTGCCCGGCATAGAAGCCGTTGACCTTCCAGTCGCACCGCTCTTCGTCCCAGACCGCATCGGGCGTCCGCGCCCATCGGTCATGCTCGGGCCAGTGTCCCCACAGGTCGATCTTGGTCCCGTTCTGAAGTGCCGTCTCGATAGGTTGCCAGTCCGCCGCCCCGCCTTCCGGCGCGGGGGCTGCGGAGAGGGTGTCGCGCTCAGCAATACGAAGTGAGCAGACATCTTCCCATTCGGCTTTCCAATTGATGCCGTCGTAGCCTGTGTGCGCGATGATCTTATCCGCCAAGACGAAGGCTTTACGCATCCCGATTACGTCTTCCATCGGGACGAATGCTTCGGGGTCGATCAGTTTGGCGATCTTTTCACGGACCAGCTCAACCGGCACGGTAACGCGAGGGGTGGTCATGCTGCGTCCTTCCGCTGGCGCCGCAGTTCGCGGGCGCGGTGATCGATCTTGGCGATGGTGAGGATTGCCGGCTTCAGTTCATCCGGCGCGCTGTCGTAGGCCATGACCCGCGAGGCCCGTCCGCCGTTCAGGCGAGGCAGGACGCCGCGAGGGATGGCGGTCCAGTTGGACGGGTCAGTGTTCGTTTTGTCGCCGTCCAGGCTCTTCAGGCAGTAGCCTTCAGGGACCGGCCCGTTCGCAGCCTCCCATAGATGGACGTGCTTGTGGACGTAGCGGCGCCCGTAGCCGGTATGAGGGTTCGTCTCGGCTACGCTGATCTCCACATAACCGTCCTTCGACAGCCGCTCATGGCCCAGGTGCTTTGTGTTGTGCGGCTCCTGGCCCTTCCTGAACTGCGTCTTGCGAGCGTTCGGGTGGCGGCCACCGACGCCTTCAGGGCAGCGCTTGCCCTTGTTCGCGGGTGCCTGACCCTTCTCAAAATGCCCGGTGCGGCCCGTCTTCCAGCCCTTGCGCTTGCGCAGTCCGTGCAGATTCATGGCTGAGATGTCGGGGCGCGCGAACGCAGCCTGAAAGGCCCGATGATAGTCGCTGATGACCATCGTCCGGTTGGCTTCCAGCCACGCCATTTCGGCAGCGCTGTAGATGATCCTGGCGCCTCTCATCGCGGAGCCTCGATCATCGTCAGCTTGTCGTGGAAACGCTCGCCATGCTCGGCGATCAGTTCGACCGCCTTGAGGTTCAGGTTCTGCGCGCTGACGATCTGCGCCGCCACGCCGATGATGGCCTTGGAGCGCTCGACCTCTTTGTCGATCTGTTCGGCGGTCAGGTCTTCCTCGCCGAGCCGCTCCAGCTGGGCGAAGAGGTGATTGTTCAGGTCAGAGAGCTTGTTTTTCACGGCAGGGTCTCCATCGCCGCGTCGATCTTCGCGAGGGCGGCGTCGTAGATTTCGAGATCGGGGCGGGCGACCGCATCGAGGGTCGCAAGGTCGCCACCCAGCGTGCAGGATCGGATCAGGACTTCGCGGTCAGCTGCGATCACCGTTCGGGCGGTCGAGAGCGCGTCGGCAACGAGGCTCATTCCCCACCCCCGTCCTGCTCACCACGGGCGCGGGCGAGAGCGGCTCTGGTGGCAGAGGTCCAAGCGTGGCAGCTTGGGTCGCGATGAGCGTCACCATACACATGCTGCAGGCGGGCAACGGACCCGCATGGGTGCAAGCGATCGGCAGCATCCTCGCAATATTGGTGGCTGTGGCCGTGCCCATCGTCATGTTCAGGCAAGAGCGCCGCCGCTATCAGAATGCCGGCCTGGGCCTCGCCCGCGAGGCAGTCGCTGCCATTAATCTCGTCGTGGATATTTGCGGCGTAGCCGTCCCGAGGGCTGTTGATGCTCAGGCATTCGATCGCGACCGTTACGAACTCACTGTCGCAACGCTGGCGGAATACATGAAGCAATTCCCCGTCGATCGATTGGGAGATTCTACTGCCGTCAAAGCTTTTGTACGCATTGCCGGAGCTGCGGGAAATGCAGTCGCGATGGGCCAAGCTATCCAAGGGGGGGGCGGGGATGTTCGAGCGCTCAACAATCTGCGAGCCAATGCAGAGAGAAGGCTGGAAGAGATGGAAGTCGCGTTGAAGTCCAAAAGAGGCATCTTCAAGTACTTCTAACCGCCGCAGGACGCTGCCGAAAAGGCTATGCTGCTTCTTCACCTCTGCCGGGCTCTTGGTTGATTCAGGCATACGGAGCTCCCTCGCGTTTCGACGCGCGGGCAGCGGCCATTTTCTCCAGTCGGCGGGCCTTGCCGTCAGCGCGGGCCGACAGGCGCTCAAGCTCGGACTGGTAGAAGGCGTGGGCTTTGTCGCGAGCCGCGTCTTCCGTCTCGGCGTGGATGAAGACCGGCGACCAGCCGATCTTGGAGCCGCCCTTGGACGGCATGGGCATGCGGATGCGGGCGATGGCGCCGTGGTCCGCACTGGTCCAGGTGATGACTTCCATCAGTGGGACTCCTGGGGCTGGGGGCGGGATACGCCGAGCTTTCGCGTCGGCCAGCGGGTTTTGGATTTCGGCCAGATGCCGAGGTGCTTCGCCCGCATCCGGGCGGTTTTGGACTTGATCGACACGTCCTGAGCCGTCTTCTCGCGGTGCTTGTCGCGAAGGGCCGGGGCAAGGTTGCTCTCACGGTTCTCGCCGCCGTTGATCAGGGCGATGACGTGGTCACAGTCCCATGGCTCTCCGGCTCCGATCTTGCGTCCGGAGATGTGGCAGCGGCCGCCGTGGGCCTCGAACACCCGAGCCCTGACGCGGGCAGGGATGGGGCTGTCGTCGGTCTTGCCGATCCATTCGGGGACTTCGCGGCTCATGCTGCCTCGCGATCTGCAGAGGCGCTGTCGTCGTTCGCCGCGTCGAAGTGCTCGACCTCGACGCCGTTCTCCGCGCACCAAGCGAGGATCAGCTCAATCAGGTCCGAGAACTCGCGCTTCGTCAGTTTTGAGGAACGCAGGCCCAGCGGAAGCATGGACGAACCGTCCAGCGTCGGGACGAAGCGGACCTCGCGGCCGAGCGCATGCATGAACAGGCACTTCCACGTTTCGGTATCCATCTGGACGCCGTTGTGGACGGGGCGAGCCTTCTGGATTTGCCCCAGCAGCGACCAGAGGGCGCGGTTCTGTTCGTCCGTGCGCGTGGCCTCGCGGACCTCCAGCATCCAGGCTGCGCCGGGTTGCCAGAGACGGAGGGCCTTCTCCACCCACGCATGGGCAGTATCGCGCTGGCCGGGCGTGAGCTTGAGGAGGTGGCGGGTCAAAGCACCTTCTCCTCTCGGATCTCGACGCCGGGTATGGCGGAGCCGCGACGGCCGGCCCGGATGTCGGCATCGACCAGGCGCTGGATAAGTTCGCGGAACGGCTTGTCGTCCTGGCGCCAGTAGAACTTCACGGCCTCGTTCAGATCGAGGATCATCCCGACGTGCTTGGTTCTCAGGCCGATGGCGCGCTCGCCGCCGTTGGCGTGGGCGCGATCATTGGCCGCCAACTTGGCCGCCTTGTCCGCAGCCTCAGCCTGACGAACCTTCTCTTCAGCCGCTTCTCGAGCAGCGAGGTCTGCGGCATTGGCGGCGCGCAGGGCTTCTGCAGCCTCGCGGGCGGCGCGTTCGGCCTCTTCGCGGGCCCGAGTCTCGGCGGCGCGCTTCTCCTCCTCCAACTTGCGCAGGTAGGGAGCGAGAACAGCCTTCAGCGCGGCGACCGCCTTGTGCACCTTGCCCGGTGACTTGTTGGTCGCCGGAGCGAAGAGTGGCGCATACCGCTCCTGCACAGCAGCCTTGGCGTCATCGAACGGCTTGACCTCGACCTTCCGCTGTTTCTCCGCCGCATCTGCGGACTTCCGCAGAGCGTCGATGATCATGGAGACGGCGTCTGCCTGCTTCTGGTTCTCGACAGGCTGGCCGTCAGCCCAGTTGCGGGCTTCCTCCAGCCAAGTCTCCGCGTCCTCGGCGATGAGGTCGAACGGCGTGGCGTTCGTGAGGTGAATGGGCTCGGCCGTCATGCCGCGCCCTCCGCCTCGGCGGCCTGTGCGGCTGCATGCGCTTCGTCCCGTGTGGCGATCTCGGCCGCCATGGCGTCGATCTCCGCCTGGCGCAGGCCGTCACGCTGCTCCCGGACCAACTTCGCGTGGGCCGAACACAGATGGGGAAAGGCCATCGATGCGATCTCGACGTCCTGGCCCTTGGAGTTGACGTACATCTTGGTCATCAGGCGGCATCCTTCTCGTCGAAGGGCGTCGAGGCATTGGCGGCCTCAGCCGGTGCGAAGCGCTTGGCCTCGGACTGCATGACCTTGACGACGTGCGCGTAGTCGCCGTCGCTCAACGACTGTCGCAGACCCTCCTTCTCGCTGTTCCAGAAGTGGGTGAACTCGTCCTTCGTCCGCGCTTGGCGCAGCTGGTCGGCCGCGTATTGCGCGGCGGCGGACGGGCCGGTCGGCTCGCGGCGCTCGCTTTGTTGAGGCCGCTGTGGCGAAGCCGCGATGGCGCCATCGTCGTCGTCTTCGGCAGCAACACCGATCATTGCCGTGAGGGCATAGCGACGGCTGTACGTTAGCGCTGAGCCCATCTGTTGGTGGTCGGCCGCAATCTGGCAGACCGGGTAGTCCCCTTCGATCCACTGGCCTTCATGCGAAAGGCGCGTGACCAACATCATCATGTTGCCGCGTGGCATCGGGACTTGGGTGATCGAAATGCCATGTTTCGCCAGCACCGGGCGGGCAGATGCCAAAACGTCGCCGATGTCCGCGTAGGTGTATGACATCTCAAAGTCCTTGCCGGTCTTCTTGGAGACGCCTTTGACCTTGGCGGTCTTGGTCTTCGCCGGGTTTTCCAGCTCGAGTTGCGCTGCCGCTAGAGCCACGTCGAACTTGTCCGTCTGAGGGGAGGTCCGCAGGAGGCTCTGAGGGGCGGGTTGTTCGGTCATGACCTTCTCGGAATGGCGGGGAGCCATCGAGGGGGCGTTGTTGGCGCCCGCCTCGTCTCTGGCTTCGGGATGGGTGTTGGTCATCCGATCACCTGCGAGCGGTGATCGATGCGGAAGGTCAGGGCCTCGCCGCAGAGCCGCATGGAGCGGGCGCGGTTCCAGGCCATGCGCGCAGCCTCACGGGCAGTCCAAGCCGCATGACGCTCGCGATGCGCCGCGCCGTGGCGGTCCAGCCAGTTGAGCGTCGCCGTGTGCTTGATCAGCGACTGCGCGTGAGGCTGACGGGGAAAGGGGATCACGGCGCCCATCAGGCTGCCCTCGGGTAGAGGGTCGCTGCGGAGGCCTGCAGGACGGCACGAACCTCGGCGCAGTCGACCGGAGGCTCGTAGCCCATGGCGTCTCGCCACAGGTCAGCCTTGCTCTTCCAGTTGGCGAACACAGCGCCGGTCGACATTCCGGCTTCGGTCGAAATCTCCCGGATGCCCATGCGCTCATACGTGCCGGGCTCGGCCCAGAGCGTTCTGGCGGCGGCGATCAGTTTGGCGCGCGTGGCGGCCTTGGCTTGCTGGCGCTTGTTCAAGCTGCAATCTCCCGGAAAGGATCGTTGGCGGGGATGCGGATCGCGGGCTGGGGCGACGGGGCGCCTTCCAGCAGGGCGATGATCCGCTTTGCGGCCGTCAGAGCGTCAGCGACGTGGCGCTCGGCCTTGACCGTGTTCGACAGCGACAGTGCAGAGCGGGCGCGAGCCAGATCAGCGTCCATGTCGATGCACAGGTCTTCTGCGGCGATGATGGTGTCCCGGTTCATCACGCGGCCATCCCGAAGGTGGCGGCCCGAACCACAATGGCCTTGCGGCGCAGTTCGGCGGCCTCTGAGCGGAAGAGCGACGCCGTATGGCGATATTCCTTCGCGGCCGACGGGTATTGCTCGGCCAGCGCTTCGTTCTTGTCCGCCCAGCGGATCAGCTCGTCAGCACGATCATCGAACAGCGAACCATCCGCTTCGCGCAGGGCAGTGAGGTCGGCTTCCAGGCGCGCTTCGATCGCGCGGTTCTCTGCGGTCGGAGCGGGGAAGGTGGCGCGAAAAGCGCTCAGTGCAGACCAGGCCGCCGCCTTCGGGTCGTGGGTGATTTCGTTCTTGAGTGACATCGTTCGTCTCCCGGTGATGGAGAGACGTTATCGGCCAATCCGATATTAGTCAATCGGAAATAGCGATAATATCGGAATCAGTCCGATAATGAACTTTCCTGCGGGCCACAGCCCCACACATCACCGCGTTACGCTGGACTCATCATCGCAGCCCTGCCTGAATGGCAGAACGGCCGGGGAGGGCTGCGATGGAGCAATTTCGGATCGAGATCCGCTATGACGGCATAGATGCCGGCGATAATGTCATCGACATGCGTCTGTTCGGAGAGTCGTTGATTGGCTTAGAGCGAGCCCTATCAACTGGCCTCAATGCCATTGCCCACGGCGCGATCCCGCGGTCGCGGGCGAAGCCAACCCTTGAGATCAAGGCGTCACCAGTGCGCCCCGGAAGCGTGGAGCTGGACGCGATCGTGGAGATCGCGAAGGGTGCTCTGCCCCTCATCACTCCTTTTCTCATCCAGCACGGACCTAAGATCGCCCGCCTGATGATATCGGCCATCGTCAAAAGGGGAGCCGGGCAGAAAAAGCAGTCGGAGGCGGATGTGGATCAGTTGGTTGAACTGGCCAAGATCAACGCAGCCGATAGAGCGGGCGAGCGCCAACTCATATTCGATCTTGTGGATCGCCTTGCTCCTGCCGCCAGCGCAATCGTGGCCCCAGTCGGACGAAGCTGCGAGGCCCTGCAAATATCCGACGGCACACATACGACCGAGGTGGACGTCCCCATGGCGCAAGCTGTGCGCTCTAAGGTAGAGCTAGAGGTCAGCGACATGATGACGATGCGCATCCGGATCGACGGCGTGGTCGTCCATACCAGAACACTCAAGGTTGAAGATCCTGACGAACCAGGACGGTTTGTATCTGCTGAGGTGAGAGACCCAGCGTTCACTGACGGTGAGAATATCTACACGCGGTCAGTTACCAAATTCCTGAACGTGCAAGCCAAGGCCACGTATCGCGACGGCAGGCTGTTCAAGCTGCACATCATGGATGCAAAAGAGACAGAGTAGGCTTCACCCGAGCCGCCGTTTCCAATTCTGCTGCTGGTGATAGGCTGCCGCTCATGGACGCACATACCGTCATTTCGCTCGCAGCCGCCCCCACCGTGGATGAAGACCACGGGCTCTTCCGGTTCGAAACAAAGGAAGCGGGTCGGATCGCGTTGGCGATTCCGCGCGAGAAGCTCCCAGGCCTTGCCGGCCTCGCTATAGCGTACGCCACCAAGCAGACGCCTGGCACATCGGAAGAGCGAAACGTCACAGCCCTGGAGATCGACGGCTTCGACCTGCTGGGCGACGACATGGGCGGCGTGGTCATCTCGTTTCTGATCGAGGGCATCTCGCACCAGATGCCGTTCCACTTGACAGCGGAAGCAGTTGAGGCGCTGAAGCAGCAGCTAGATCTGGTCTGACAGCAAAAACCCCGCCTGGCGGGGCGGGGTTGCTGCTACGAAATGGATCCTAAACCAGCTTCTTCTGGAAGTAGCTTGAAACAATGGCCCCTAGAGAGCCGCTGAATATCACAGACTGAATTTTGGAGAGCTGCTCAGGGGTCAGAAACCCACAGGGAGTGAGGTAATGCCAACTCCAAACAAGGATAGAAGCGGCAAACAGAAGCGTAAAGACAATCATCAAACCCGGCACGATCCAGCCCCACGTCCACAAGAGACGTCCTTGATTCTGCAGCTGGAGCCCTTTTAGGGCGTTGTCATCGCCCCACTTGTCCACCTCTTTGCGAGCAGCCGTGTCATCCGCCCATGATGGTATGGCGGTTTCGTTAGGCTGGGGCGCACTGAGTTTGGGCGAGTGCTTGGTAGTGCGACGCAATAAGCTCGTCAGGAATTTCAACGTTCGCCCCCTCCCGATAAACCGTTGCCCAAGGCGTCCCGGCCCGGTGCGTAAGATTGGACAGGTAAATCCCGTCCTTGTCTCCATAGCGATCAAGTACGAAGTCAACGACTCTGGCCGCATCACCAGTCAGGGCGCGTCCGTCGCTGATCTTATTGAACGGGATAGGAGATCGGCCCCAAATTTTGGTCGTGTGGTACAGGTCGGGGATGACCGGTCCGTATTTCCAAGCTTCAATGCGGGAGTTGAACAAATCTCCCACACCGAGACCCAGAGCGTATCCGTGGGCGATGTAGGTCAACTTGACGACTTGTAGCGGCGTAAAACTGAGCCCTCTGGCCTTCCCGGCCCTCAGGATGTCGTCAGCGACCGTCATGACATCAGACAGTGGCATTGCGAGACCTCCTTTCTCAAAAAATGGTCGCACTTTAGGCATGCAGAGCCACGGCACCCATCTCCGTATGGACAACCGCAGTTCGCTTATAGCACGCCAACTGAGTCGAAATATTAACGACCGGTAATGTCTATAGCGGACGTGGGGCTGCGATCCTCTCACGCAAGAGATATAGGAGCGCTAGGAGCATTTTCCTATCCCGCCTTAGCCATGCAGTCCTTGCGGCCCCAGTTCGCCGTCAGCAGCAGACGGCGAAGAGTCACCGTTGCGACAGCGTCCCGACTAGCCCACGAAACCCTTGGGCGTGCTGTTGCAGATCAGAGGCGCGGCCGTCGATGTCGCCGATGCATGCCCGGATGGTCGGCTTTGCTCGCGCCCCGGCCTCCGCGCCCTCTGCGAAGCGCAACTGACGAAGGCGAACCACTGACATCGTGAGTTCTTCCACGCCTATTTCCTCGACCTCCTTCCGGGCCTTCACCACGAAAGGATCGGCCGGGCCGGAGGGGTAGACCGCCGCGCACTTGCCAAGTGTGAAGGCAAGGGCCTCCTCGGCGTCCATGATCTGGTTGGCGGCGCTGAGTAGTTGGTCGTGCGCACCGTCATCAGATCCAAGCGGCTCCGCCTGAATGGCCACTAAGGCTACGAGTCCTATAAAGATCATTGCCCACCCTCAGGCTCAGCCGCCATTTCGGCTGTGAATGTTTATGCGCGTCGCGTGATCCACCGGATGCGACCGACGATACGCACCTGCTCTTCGGGTACCTGATATTCGCCATGCAGGGGGTTGTCAGACCTGATCCGCACCAGGCGCGGTTCACTGCCGGGGATGCGCTCGACTCGTTTGCAGACCAGCGCATCGCCGTCCCACACGGCGAAAATGCCGGGCAGGCCGATACGCGAGTCGTTCATGTCGATCAGGACGAAATCGCCACTCGAGAGCGTGGGCTCCATGCTGTCGCCGATCACTTCCTGGACTGTGGCGTTGCCCGGCGACATGCCGAGCTGATCCACGACCAAAAAGCGAGGATAGGGCCACTCCCGCTTGGTGGTCTCCGCTCCGACATAGAAGCCGTCACCGGCTGAAAGGCGCACATCATATTCTGGAAGCATGACGACGTTAGATAAGTCGGCATGTGCGTCAGTTTCGGGCGGAAGGTCGGCTTCCTCAGGCTCGAAATACGACAGCGGCTTTCCAAGGATGCGGCGGATCGCGTTCCGGTGTGTGGGCCAGCTTTTCAGCTTTCCGTTCTCAATGTCCGACACGACGGACTGAACGACGCCGAGGGCCTTGCCCAACTCACCCTGGGTCATGCCGCGATCTCTGCGCGCAGCCTTCACACGTTCGCCGATGGTGTCCATCCGCAACGTATGGCCGATACGGTATCGGTCCGCGCCCGATAAATCGGAGCTTGCGATTATCGGGTGATCCGATATTATCGGCTCATGTCCGATAACGTCATTGATCATCTCACCTCTCCCGAGCGCTTCGGCACCCAGACGAAGTTGGCCGAGGCGGCAGGCGTGCGCCCCCACACGATCAGCGAGAAGCGGCAAACCAACAGCCTCACCCACGCGCAGATGCGCCGCATCTTGATTGTCGCTCCGCAGATGGGCGTTTCGATCGGCCCTGAGGACTTCTTCCCAGGCCTCACAGTCGAGGCCAAGCCAGCAAACGACACCTCTCCCTCATCGGAGGCTGCGTAGACCATGCGCGCCTCTCCGAAATCGCGTCCCTCCCACGCGATGACAGCCCGCCGGGGGCGCCGTCCCCCCGCTAGCCTCCGGCGGGCACCCTCATGACCGACGCCGAATACGCCCGCATCGCGGAGATCGTTCACGGCGTCCTCGTGCGGACGCTGCACCCGAGCGTCCTGCGCCCGTCGCCTGAACCTCCTCCCCAACCCGCCAATGATCCCGACCCCGAGCCTCCACTGCATGCGGCCTGAATAGGCCCCGCCTGAGGAAGCGTCACCTTGCAAGCTGCTGGATAAGCGCAATGAACGAAGACAGAACATTCGACCACGCTAGGCTCAAGGCCCTCTTCGCCAAGCTGGTCGTGAAGGTCGGCCGACAAGATGCGGCGGCGGCGCGCCTGGGCATCAGCCGCCAGCGCGTTTCGCAACTGTGCAGCGCCAATCCCGAACACGCCCGCGATATCCCGACGTGGGAACAGGTGTGGACCCTGGAGGACGCTTGCGGCCAGTCGGTGATCTTCGGGGCCTTCGCCGCGGAGATCGAGCCGCCCGCCGTCGCCACGACGGCGTGTCCGATCAAGGAATCCCACGACGTTGTTCAGGCTGCGGCGGCCATCCTCCCTATCGCTTCGGCGATTCAGGCGGGTGATCTGGCCGCCATCGACGCCCTGATGGACGGCCTGGACCGCGTGAAGCACGAGGCCCGCGAACTGCGCGCCGTCGCCACGAACGTCACGCGCCT
>WPCJ01121754.1_pt1 | contig 25244 bp, 27 predicted proteins | sample 5399831 | NCBI WGS metagenome assembly WPCJ01 (sample SAMN12869470, study PRJNA574797) | sludge metagenome | isolation source: wastewater treatment of pH10 | place: China:Beijing | collected 2019-05-20 | reverse complement strand
GCGTTGTTCTGCTGAGAAAGGGAATACACTGAGAACAGCAATTGAGAAGAAGGCTCATCACGCGCCTTCAACGGTCAGGATGGACGAGTCCAATCTCGTGTCCCAGACCTTCGACGCGGCCTTGGCCAGTCTCGAAAACTCCAAGGCGGAATCCATCATCCCCATCGACATTCGCGGAAGATCAACGATCGGCGATTATATGATCGTCGCGTCGGGCCGTTCGCATCGCCATGTGACGGCGGTTGCCGACCATCTCCTGCAGGCCCTGCGTGAAGCAGGCTGCAAGGATATACGGGTCGAAGGTCTCGAGAGTGGCGACTGGGTTCTCATCGACACCGGCGATATCATCGTCCATGTCTTCCGACCGGAAGTCCGTGACTTCTACAATCTCGAGAAGATCTGGCTCGACGAGGGTTTCGACGCGTTCGATACCGAACGTGCGCCGGGGTTAGTGCACTAATTCGATGAATTGAGAGCGTCATGCGTGTGAGTGTTTTTGCCGTGGGCCGGATGAAAGCCGGCCCCGAACGGGAGTTGGTCGAGCGTTATTTCGACCGATTTTCGAAAGCTGGACCGCCATTGGGGCTTGAATTCGCCGGTGTGAGCGAAATTCCCGAAAGCCGGGGCCAGACGGCAGAGTTGCGCAAGGCCGAAGAGGCAGGGCGCATCCATGAAGCTCTTGACAATGCCAGTTCCGGGGGCGCTGCCCTGATCCTGCTGGACGAGCGCGGCAAGGCGCTCGGATCGGAAGCTTTTGCGGATCGCATCGGGCGGATGCGTGACGACGGCAAGCGCCAGCTCATCGTCGCGATCGGTGGGCCGGACGGCCACGATCCGGCATTGCGATCACGCGCCGACCTGGTTCTGGCGCTGGGCGAATTGACCTGGCCGCATCAGATCGCCCGCATCCTGATTGCCGAACAGCTCTATCGCGCCGCCACCATTCTGGCGGGCCATCCCTATCATCGTTCGTGATTGTCTTTTATCGGGAAGGTCCTAACTCAAATAGGTCTATCTTTCCTGCGTGTAGTTTTCTGATTCCGGGTGAAGGTATTTTTTACTCTTCTTGATAGCAGGAGATATGGAACAAGCAGCAAGGATGCTGAATTCGTTATAAAAGAGCGCCCTGTCGGCTGGCTGCTTTCAAGTGAAAAATGGTAGGATAGCTCATTTAAATTCGCTGTTGCAATATTAAGAATTGCTACTTTAATTATAAAGAATGCAATAAAGCATCCCTTTGTCTTTTCATCGTGTTTTATCATTAAGTATATGGAAAATGCACCCAAAATGACAAGTGTTGCCTGTAATATCAGGACAAAAATTATAGATGATCCCAATAGCTTATGGTTGTGATATATTTTATCAATCACCTCGTGATCAAGTGCATTTAATGTATAAAATATATCAAGTGAAATGAATATTGTTGAGGATATTAAGGCTGCAATTGGAATTAGAAAAAATCCGCCAATTCCAATTGGTTCTTTTTTAAATAAATCTGTAAACATTATTCTATGGAACCTAATTATCAGCTTGATCTCAATTGGTGATGGTGTCGCGTATCTTTTGATATAGCTTTTGGATCATCGATAGTCAGCATTTTCTCTACGGTTATTAACGTGCCGGCACTATTCTGGCGGACCATCCCTATCACCGTTCGTAACGTTGTTCATTGCCTTGACAATAGGCTGAAATCTTAGGATTGCTCCCGGCATGAAATGCATTTGATTGGGCATAATGCATTGTTTTATTAGAATAAACTAATGTGCTTGGGGGAAAATTGAACAGGCCTACCGTTATAACGCTATCGACCATTCCGCCGCGTTTTGATCTTTTGAAGCCGACTCTTTTGTCGCTTCTGTCGCAAAGACTGAAAGCCGAGGAAATCCGCCTTTATATACCGCACAAGTACAGGCGGTTTCCCGATTGGGATGGACGCCTGCCCGAAGTGCCTGCCGGTATCACAATTGTCCGCTGCGAGGAAGATCTCGGACCTGCGACCAAGGTTTTGCCAGCCGCCCGCGATCTCAAGGGGCGGGACGTGGATATTCTGTTCTGCGACGACGACAAGATTTACGACGCCAATTGGCACCAGCGTTTCAAGGCGGAAGCCGCGCGCAAACCGGGCCATTGCATTATCGAGGTCGGGGAAACATTTCCTGATATTGCCGATGCGGGCAGGCCCGCCGACCGGCTTCCACGCAGCCGCTGGAAGCCCAAGGACTATAAATACAGAATGAAGCGCGTTGCTTCCCTGTTTCTGCACAAGCCGGACCGCAGCATGCCCGGCTATGCCGACCAGATTTCCGGTTTTGCCGGGGTTCTCGTCCATCCGGAATGGTTCGACGAACTGTTCTACGATATTCCCGACATCATGTGGACCGTGGACGATCCCTGGATTTCCGGCCATCTTGAAAGACGCGGGATTCCGATCTGGGTGATCGGCCAAAACTGCCGCCGTGCCGAAGGCAAGGCGAGCGGGGTGAGTGCTCTTCTGAACCATGTCGAGGACGGGCAGGACCGCGTGCATGCGGATCTGCTGGTGATCGACTATTTCCGGCAGCACTACGGCATCTGGGAAAAGACCGAAAAGCTCGACGAAAAGGCGACCCTTCGCACGACATCAATGCGCGAAATGATGCGGCGCAGAAAAGCAGAACTCGGTTTGATCGATTCGTGAAGCGACCAAGCGACGCTGAAGCCGCTTCACATCTTCAGTTTAGGCAGGAAATCAGTCCAGTGGATTGATTTCCTGCAAGGGCATTTCATACTTTGTGCAGGAAATGCTCTATCTGTTTTTTTTTTTTTTTCGCATGTCTTTATCTCGAAACCGGTTCCCGCTTTCGTAGGACGTGCTCTAATTCCGGTTTCCAAGCGCGAGACGGCAGGCCAGTCCGGTGAAAACGGATGCAAGAAGGAATTGTGGCAGTCGGGGAAGCCGGTTCATCGCGGAGAGGCGGTCACGAACATGGCTTCCCGCAACAATGACGGTTCCGTTGACCAGAAAGCCGATTATGTTCAGGACGGTTGCCAGCAGGATCATTTGAAGGAGCACCGACTTGCCGGCGGGATCAACGAACTGCGGAAAAAGCGCCAGAACGAACAGCGCCATTTTGGGGTTGAGCAGATTTGTCGCGAGACCTTCGGTAAAAATCCTTTTGCCTGACAGTTTTTGCAACGGTGCCAATGAGGAGACCTTGGCACCTTTTGACCGGATTGTCTTATAGGCCAGATAGAGCAGATAGGCGCAGCCAGCCCACCGAACGATTTCATAGGCAATGGGCACGGACAGAAACAGTTTTGACAGGCCAAGCCCAGCGGCAATGGCGTGGCAGTAGGTACCGGCTGCGATGCCCGCATAGGTTTGAAAGCCAGCAGACCGCCCCTGACTGACACTGCGGGAGGCGATGAGAAGCATGTCCGGCCCCGGCGTAGCGGTCAGCACCAGCGAGGCGGCGGCAAAGAGCATGAGGATGGAAAATTCCGGCATGGGAGTTCCTTTTGGAAGTAAAGCCGGGATTCCTCTTTATCATAACCTCGACCAATAACAACTGGCACCCGCTCCATGATTATGGTTGATGGTTCGTTAACGGGTTCGGGCTAGTTTCGGCTCTGAATTTGGCCTTGTTTCGTCCTGATAGAACACGCATGAGTCCTGTACGCCTTTTCAAAAGACCACGATTGCCTGCTTTCGCGCAGGCTGGCCTCGTTTTGGCTGGCGTGTTTGCGTGCGCGCCGTCGGTTCTTGCGCAGGAAGCCTTGCAGCAACAGCGCGATCAGGCGGCAAGCGAATATGAGAAGCTTAGTAGCGAACTCACCGTCACCGGCGACAAGCTGAAACAGCTTGAAGACGAGGTGGCCGGGCTCAAGAAGGACCAGGCCACCATTACCGCAGCGTTGATCCAGTCGGCCAAGACCGACAAGAAGCTGCAGCAGGATATTGCCGACATTGCCGATAAGCTGGTTTCGCTGCGCGAGCAGGAAGACGGCATTCGCTCATCGTTGCGCACACGGCGCGGAGTGTTGGCGGAGGTGCTGGCCGCCTTGCAGCGCATGGGGCTGAACCCGCCGCCCGCCATTCTGGTGCGGCCGGACGATGCTCTGGCTTCAGTGCGCAGCGCCGTGCTTCTGGGCGCTGTCGTGCCTGAAATGCGCAGCCAAGTGGAAGAACTGACCGGCGACCTGAAGGATATGCAGCGGGTCACCGCTTCCATCACCGAAGAACAGGAAAAGCTGAAGACGACGCGCACGGTTCAGGCCGAAGAGCAGAAACGGCAATCACTTCTTCTTGAGGAGAAGAAGAAACTGCAGTCGCAATCGGAACAGGAAATCGACGCGCAGCGCGCACGTTCGGAAGAACTGGCGGCCAAGGCAGGCAGCCTGAAAGATCTTATCGACGGGCTCGACAAGCAGATGGCAGGCGTGCGCGATGCAGCTGAAGCGGCTCGCAAGGCCGAGGCGGATCGCCTTGCTGCAGCAAGGGAAAAGGCCGGGGAATCGACGCCGGACGACACGCATCTGCGAGCCCATATCGATTTTGCCTCGCTGCAGGGCAAGCTTGCCCTGCCTGCGGCTGGCAAGACAATGCGCCGGTTCGGCGACAAGGATGGCGTCGGCGGCAGCATGATGGGGCAGGTTGTCGAAACCTTGCCTTCTGCCACGATTACGTCACCTTCCGATGGCGTGATACTTTACGCAGGCACATTTCGTTCTTACGGGCAGCTCTTGATACTCGACGCGGGCAATGGATATCATGTCGTCATGGCAGGCATGGGTCGAATCGACGTATCGCAAGGCCAATTTGTACTTGCAGGAGAGCCGGTCGGCGCAATGGGAGAAAAACTTCTGGCAAGTGTTGCGCCGATAGAGGTGGGCAATGGCGCGCCATTGCTTTACATTGAATTTCGAAAGGATGGAAAACCCGTCGATCCCGCCCCGTGGTGGACCGAACGGCTTTCTGGAAGGACGTGAAAATGATACGTAAACTATCGCTGCTGTTCGCCGGGGCCCTTCTGGGGGCGTCAGCCATGGTGATGGTCCAGGGCGCGCCGGCTTCCACCGCTTTTGCGGCAGGGAAAGATAGCGATGTCTACAAGGAACTGGCCCTTTTCGGCGATATTTTCGAACGGGTGCGCGCGCAATATGTGACGCCGCCGGACGACAAGAAGCTGACCGAAAGCGCGATCAACGGCATGTTGACCTCGCTAGATCCCCATTCCTCCTACCTCAACCCGGAAGCCGCGCAGGACATGCGCGTGCAGACCAAGGGTGAGTTTGGCGGTCTCGGCATCGAAGTGACGATGGACAACGATCTCGTGAAGGTCATTGCGCCGATTGACGATACACCTGCTTCCAAGGCTGGCGTGCTGGCAGGCGATCTCATCACCAAGATCGACGGGCAGGAAGTTCGCGGGCTGACGCTGACCGATGCGGTCGACAAGATGCGCGGTGAAATCGGTTCGCCTATCGAACTGACCATCCAGCGCCAGGGCGTCGACAAGCCGATCACTCTGACGATCGCGCGCGCCGTCATCAAGGTGAAGGCCGTTCGCTATCGCGTCGAGAATGACATCGGTTATCTGCGCGTCATCTCGTTCACCGAACAGACATCCGAAGACCTCAAGAAGGCGATCAAGGATATTCAGGACAAGATTCCTGCCGACAAGCTCAAGGGCTTTGTGCTGGATCTTCGCCTCAATCCGGGCGGTCTGCTCGATCAGGCTGTAGCCGTCTCCGATGCCTTCCTCGACAAGGGTGAAGTCGTCTCGACCCGTGGCCGCGATCCGCAGGATGTGACCCGCTTCGATGCGCGCAAGGGTGACCTGGCCGATGGCAAGCCGGTTATCGTTCTGATCAATGGCGGTTCGGCCAGCGCGTCGGAAATCGTTGCCGGTGCGCTTCAGGATCATCGCCGCGCCACTGTGCTCGGCACGCAGTCCTTCGGCAAGGGTTCGGTGCAGACGATCATTCCGCTTGGCGAAAACGGTTCGCTGCGTCTGACGACGGCGCTTTATTACACGCCATCCGGCAAGTCGATCCAGGGCAAGGGCATCACGCCTGATATCAAGGTCGACCAGCCTTTGCCGCCTGAACTGAAGGGTGAGGACGTCGTTCGCGGGGAATCCGAACTCAAGGGCCACATCAAGGGCAATGCCGAAGATGACAATGGCTCCGGTTCGTCGGCTTATGTGCCGGCTGATCCGAAGGATGATATCCAGCTCAACGAAGCCTTCAAGCTCCTGCGTGGCGAGGTGGCCAATGCCGCATTCCCGCCGGACCCGAAGAAGGGCGTGTTGAACTGATCGCTCCATGCTGGATCTGAACAGCCCGTTAGGACTGGATAAGAAACCGCAAAAGCGCGGGGGCTCACGCTCCCGCGCTTTTCGTTCGTTCATGACAGGCCTCGTCATTTTAGGCGGACTTTGTCTTGCCGGTGGCGCCGTGTTCGCCATCTGGCAGAGCAATCAGGCGGCTTTTCGCAAAACCGAAACCGCGGCCGCGGAACCGACGCAAGTTGAAGCGCCAGTCGCCAACAAGACTGAAGCGAAGCCTGTAACCGGCAATACGCCGCCGCCCGGCAGTGCGCTGCGCGGGGCAAGCGGACAGCCGGGGCCTGCTATCATCAAGGTCACGCCGGACATGCCACCCGGTATGCCAGGTGCCACCACCGGCATGGCGGAAGGCAATGTGGTCGTGGTGCAGAATACGCATCAATCCGGGCAGGATAAGCGTGTCGCCCATCTGCCGGAACAGGCGCTGGTCGAGCAAAGCCCCACCGGCCCGCTGCCGGTGCGCGGGGCGGACGGTTTGCGCCCGATGGATGCCTATGCGGCGGGATGGTCTGGCGCGCGCGGCGCGCGGATTGCACTTGTCATCGGCGGACTTGGGCTGTCACAGACTGGCAGCATGGAGGCGGTCGACAAGCTTCCGCCGGAAGTCACGCTCGGATTTGCGCCGCAGGGCAACAGTTTACAGCGCTGGATGCAGGCGGCCCGGCAAAACGGTCATGAACTTGTGCTGCAATTGCCGATGGAGCCTTTCGACTATCCGCGCGTCAACCCCGGTCGCAATACGCTGACGGTGGATGATGGAGCTGGCAAGAATCAGGCTTCCTTGCTGTGGGCGCTTTCGCGGATGACGAACTATGCCGGTGTGATGAATTATATGGGTGCGCGTTTTACATCCGAGACGGAAGCCTTTTCGCCGGTGCTGGGCGAGATCGGAAAGCGCGGCCTTTATTATCTCGATGACGGCACCTCGGCGCGCAGCCAGGCCGACCGGATTGCGGGAAGCGATACGGTGCCTTTCGCGGCGGCAGATATTCTGATCGATGCAGCGCAGGAGCGCGGCGCGATCCTCGATCGTCTCGATGAGCTGGAGCGGACCGCGCGCGCTAACGGCAGCGCCATAGGCACCGGCTCGGCCTTTGCGGTGACCGTCGATGCCGTTTCCGAATGGGCCAATGAGGTCAAGAAGCGCGGCATTGAAATCGTGCCGGTTTCGGCGCTGGTCCGCGATCCTGAACGGCAGTAGAGTATTTCCAGTTTGAACTGAATCGTTGGAAATACTCTATCTCTTTGTTTTTACGCATTATCCTACACAAAACCGCTTCGCACTTTTGCTGGAAATGCTATAAGTTTGCATATCATGGAGAATGTCATGTCGAAGCACAAAGGTCCTGTCGATCCTGAAAGCTTGCCTTACCGCCCCTGTGTCGGACTTATGGTGCTCAACAAGACCGGTCTGGTCTGGGCTGGCCGTCGTATCGTCATTCCCGGCGACGAGATGGACGGCGCGACCCAGCTCTGGCAGATGCCGCAGGGCGGTATCGATAAGGGCGAGGAGCCGCCCGAGGCCGCTATCCGCGAACTTTACGAGGAAACCGGCATGAAGTCGGTATCACTGCTCGAAGAAGCGTCGGACTGGATCAATTACGACCTGCCGCCGCATCTGGTCGGCCAGGCGCTCAAGGGCAAGTATCGCGGCCAGACGCAGAAGTGGTTTGCCTATCGTTTCGAGGGCGACGAGAGCGAAATCGCCATCAATCCGCCGCCCGGCGGACACACCGCCGAGTTCGACCGCTGGGAATGGAAGCCGATGGTCGAGCTGCCGGAACTGATCGTTCCCTTCAAGCGCAAGGTCTACGAGGAAGTCGTCGCTGCTTTCCGGCATCTGGTAGCCTGATTTAACGGGGGAGGCGCTGGCACCCCCTTGTGCCGCTGCCCAACATATAGTCAACTCGCTTCAGGCGCACCGGACGGTTGCGTTTTGAGAGGGAGAAAAACGCATGGATGTTGGAAGTCTTCTCGTATTTCTTTTCGTCGGTCTTATCGCCGGCTGGCTGGCGGGCAAGGTCGTGCAGGGTGGCGGTTTCGGCCTGATCGGCAATATCATCGTGGGCGTGATCGGCGCATTCTTTGCAGGCTGGTTGCTGCCGCGTCTCGGGTTTTCCGTTGGTGGAGGGATGATTGCCTCGATCGTCAACGCCTTTATCGGCGCGGCCATCCTCCTGATTATCCTGCGCATCGTCAAACGCGCCTGACTTGTAAATATTCTTCTGAACAGGCCCGGCTTCCCGCAAGCCGGGTTTCTTCATTCCCAAGTTCAATCCCATGACACCGAATTCCAAACTTTCGCTCGGTCTGGTTCTGACCGCATCGGCTGGTTTCGTCGATGCGATTGCTTTCCTGCAACTGGGCGGTTTCTTTGCATCCTTCATGAGCGGCAACACCACGCAGCTTGGCACGGCGCTGGCCGGACAGCCCGGCCCGCAGGGGCTGGTCCTGGTCTGGTTTCCCGCGATCCTGATCGTGCTGTTCTTTTCAGGCGCCTTCTTCGGCACGCTTGCAGTGCGGGCCTACGGACGCTGGGGCAGTCTCTATGTGATGGCGAGCGTGGTGGCGATCCTGCTGCTGGTCGGCGTGCTGCGGCGCGAGGGTGCATTGCTGGTCCAGCCGGTGCTGCTGCTTGCCGCAGCCATGGGCGCGCAAAATGCTGCGGTGCAGCCTATCGGGGCTGCGCGTCTCGGCGTGACCTATGTGACCGGAACGCTCTTCAATGCTGCCGCCGACCTTGCCTGTTCGTTGCGTGGTGAGACGCCGAAATGGCGCTGGATGCAGCATGTGGCGGTCTGGCTGTCCCTGATGCTGGGCGCCGTCGGCGGCGGTCTCGGCCACTATTTCATCGGCCTTGACGCCTTGTTCGTTCCGGCTGCGATGATCGTCGGCGTCATGGTCGCCTATATGCGGCTCAATTGATTTAGCTGAAAAGCGATTTTTCGTTTTCCACCAGTTCGGAAATCAGAGCCGATATGGCGGTGACGCGCCGCAATGTGCGGGCGGATTCATGATAGGCGAGCCAATAGGCACGGCGGATAACCCGATCCGGCAAAATGGGCACGAGATCGGGATCGGCGCGGGCGATGAAGGCGTGCAATATGCCGATGCCTGCACCAGCTCGCACGGCCTCGACCTGCCCAAGCGCGCTCGACACTTCGAAGGCCGGTTTCCAATCGCGGCTGATTTCCGGCGCATAGGCCAGCGACGGGTTGATGACGAGATCCTCGACATAGCCGATCAGCCGGTGCCGGGCGAGTTCGTCAGTGTTTTCCGGCGTGCCGTTCGCTTCCAGATAGCTGCGATGCGCATAGAGACCGAGCGTATAATCGACGAGTCTGCGCGCAATCAGCCTGCCTTGTTCCGGACGTTCGACCGTAATCGCGATATCGGCTTCGCGTCGTGACAACGAAAACGAGCGCGGCACTGGAACAAGCTGGATGGTCAGGTCTGGATATTTCTGTGTCAGCCGCGCCAGCCGGGGCGCCAGGAAATTCACGCCGAACCCGTCCGGTGCGCCGATGCGCACCGTGCCGGATACCGCAATATCCGCATTGCCGACATGCGAGCGGGCAGAAAGCATTTCGGCTTCCATGCGCTCGGCGGCAAGCAGAAACTCCTCGCCCGCCTGTGTCAGCGTCGAGCCATTGGTGCGGCGGGTCAAAAGCGTGGTGGACAGAGCCGTTTCAAGCGCGGTCAGCCGCCGGGCAACCGTGGTGTGGTTCAGGCCGAGCCTTTTGGCCGCGCCCAAAATCTGGCCAGAGCGGGCAACAGCGAGGAATATGCGAATATCGTCCCAGTTCATGATGCTCTCTATCCATGCATGATCTTGCCCGAAACCCGCCCCCACACTTTTCGGGATCATGGTCTTTTGCTTGAACATGATCTTATCCGAAAACCGTTTCACACTTTTCGGGATCATGTTTCCATTACTATAAAATTTGCACAACGGATACGCTTTTCCGTGTCTTGCAATCAGGAATTTGCAGAGTCAAGATGGTGTCAACGGTGGGAGCCGTGTGGCTCCTCAAAGCGATCATCAGGGAGGTTCTTCGATGCGCAATATCGGACATTTCATCGGCGGCAAGCATGTGGCAGGCAAGAGCGGCCGCACGGCGGACGTCTTCCAGCCGCTCGACGGCTCGGTGCAGGGCAAGGTGGCGCTGGCCACCAAGGAAGAAGTGCGTGCGGCTGTCGAAAACGCCAAGGCCGCACAACCAGCATGGGCAGCGACCAACCCGCAGCGCCGTGTTCGTATCCTGCGCAAGTTCATCGAACTGGTTGAAGCCGAATATGACAGCCTGGCCGAACTGCTGGCCCGCGAACACGGCAAGACCATTGCCGACGCCAAGGGCGACATCCAGCGCGGCCTCGAAGTGGTGGAAGTCTGCCTTGGTGCGGCTCACATGCTGAAAGGCGAGTTCACCGACAATGCCGGTACGAACATCGACACCTATTCGATGCGCCAGCCGCTCGGCGTTGTTGCAGGCATCACGCCGTTCAACTTCCCGGCCATGATCCCGCTCTGGAAGGCCGGTCCGGCGATTGCTTGCGGCAATGCCTTCATCCTGAAGCCGTCCGAACGCGATCCGGGCGTACCGATGCGCCTTGCCGAACTGTTCATGGAAGCCGGCCTTCCGGCAGGCATCTTCAATGTGGTCAATGGCGACAAGGATTCGGTCGATGCACTGCTCGATGATCCGGATGTGCAGGCCATCGGCTTCGTCGGCTCCACGCCGATTGCCCAGTATATCTATGGTCGCGGCTGCTCGAACGGCAAGCGCGTGCAGTGCTTCGGCGGCGCCAAGAACCATATGCTCATCATGCCCGATGCCGACATGGACCAGACCGTCGATGCGCTGATCGGCGCGGGCTACGGTTCGGCTGGCGAACGCTGCATGGCGATCTCGGTTGCCGTCCCGGTCGGTGAAGACACCGCCAATCGCCTGATGGAAAAGCTCATTCCACGTGTTGAATCGCTGAAGATCGGCACCTCCACCGACAATTCCGCCGATTACGGCCCGCTGGTCACCAAGGCTGCACTTGATCGCGTGCGCGGCTATGTGGATCTCGGTGTTGAAGAAGGCGCGAAGCTGGTCGTCGATGGCCGTAACTTCAAGATGCAGGGCTATGAAGATGGCTTCTACATGGGTGGCTGCCTGTTCGACAACGTGACCAAGGACATGCGCATCTACAAGGAAGAAATCTTCGGTCCGGTTCTTTCGGTCGTACGTGCCAAGAACTACGAGGAAGCGCTGGCTCTGCCGAACGATCATGAATATGGCAATGGCGTTGCCATCTTCACCCGTGACGGTGATGCGGCCCGCGATTTCGCCAGCCGCGTGCAGGTCGGCATGGTCGGTATCAATGTGCCGATCCCTGTTCCGATTGCTTACTACACCTTCGGCGGCTGGAAGGCTTCCGGCTTCGGCGATCTCAACCAGCACGGCCCGGATGCATTCCGCTTCTACACCAAGACCAAGACAGTCACCTCGCGCTGGCCGTCTGGTGTGAAAGACGGTGCGGAATTCGTCATCCCGACGATGAAGTAATAGACAGCCTTACTGTCCCCCAAGCGAAACCCCGCCCTTGTGGCGGGGTTTTTGTTTCAGGGATGTGGCAACGGAAATCCGTGCCGCTCTGCAAGGGCCGCCAAAATCTTGTGCGGGTCGCTGATCAGCGAACGCTCTTCATGCCTCCCGGTCTCGAACGGGGAGCGGTCACCATTCTTTAATATGAGCAAGGGCAGGTTTTGGTTGTCTTCGCCTGCCAGCTCTATGACGGCCTTGCGCGGACGCTGCCAGTCGACGCGCTCTATATCCAGCTGGTCTCCCAGTGCCGGAAAAGAAGCCAGAACACCCTCGATGAGAGCGCAATGCCAGCAATAGAAAAGCTGGTCGGGATAAGCCGGATCTTCAAAACCCGGTTTCAAGAGAAAAAGCTTGTCCTTACTCATGCCGTTTGTCCCGAGGCTGGAGCGAATTGCAAAAAGGATGATGCGTGGCGCAAAATCGCCAGCTTTAGAATAGATTTCCAAGTCAGACGCCCACAACAGACGTATAGCTTGATCTCGATTGTAAGAGCCTGTTCCAAAAGTCGCCATGCCGGTCTGCAAATGGCAATTTCCTGCGTTCCGGTGCCCATGTACGTTAAGTACATTGCGCTCCGGTACTCGAAAATCACCATTTTCGCCACGGCCTGCCGCTTTTTGATTCAGGCTCCAAGAGGTCAACTTTTTCGCATCGCGCCCTAGCTTACAATTCTATCGTCTTCTTCTCTGTTTCAGGAGTTCCGTTCATGAGCGAAAAGATCAATCGCCGTATCGTGCTGGCATCGCGCCCGGAAGGCCGGCCGACCGCAGAAAACTTCCGGTTGGAGGAAGCGGCGATCCCGAGCCCCGGTGACGGCGAGGTTCTCCTGAGACTGCGCTATCTGTCACTCGATCCCTATATGCGCGGGCGTATGAGCGCGGCCAAATCCTATGCCGCACCGGTAGCAATCGGCGACGTGATGGAGGGCGGCACGGTAGGCGAAGTCGTTGAAAGCAGGAGCGCGGGCTTTGCTCCGGGCGACTTCGTGCTTTCCTATTCCGGCTGGCAGGACTATGCGATCGCCGATGTCTCGACCTTGCGCAAGCTCGACCCGAAGGAAGCCCCTGTAACGACGGCGCTTGGCGTTCTCGGCATGCCGGGCTTTACCGCCTATTCCGGCCTGCTCACCATAGGCCAGCCGAAACCGGGCGAGACCGTCGTGGTTGCGGCGGCAACCGGTCCGGTCGGTTCTGCCGTCGGGCAGATTGCCCGGATGAAGGGCGCTCGCGCGGTCGGTATTGCGGGCGGAGCGGATAAATGCAAGGCGTTGATCGGTGAATTCGGTTTCGATGTGGCGATTGACCACCACAGCAAAAATTTCGCACAGGAACTGGCGCAGGCTTGCCCGAAGGGTATCGATGTTTATTTCGAGAATGTCGGCGGCAAGGTCTTCGAGGCGGTGTTTCCACTGTTGAACCAGTTTGCGCGTATGCCGGTCTGTGGCCTGATTGCGCAGTATAATCAGAGCGGGCCGTTCGACGGACCTGACCGCCTACCATTGGTAATGCGGGATATTCTATCGAAAAGCCTGACCATTCGCGGTTTTATCCAGCGTGATTTTGCCGATCAGAGGCCAGCATTTTACCATGACATGGTGAAGTGGATTGCCGACGGGCAGGTGCGTTATCGCGAAGACATTGTCGAAGGGCTTGAGAATGCGCCGGATGCCTTCATTTCTCTGCTGGAAGGCGGCAATTTCGGAAAGCTCATCATAAAGCTAGCCTGAACTCGCAATATTCTGCTTGCAGAACGGTCCTTTGGGCGTGATGCTGTGCCTGTCAATTTTATTCGACAGGCAGGCAGAGCATGGGCGAGCGCCAGCAGGCGGGCATAGGGGAAGGCGGCGGGCCGGGGCGCGAGCGCCAGGAAGAGGCCCGGCGTATTCTCGACCGGCTCGAACGCGAGCAGACCGGTGCCGAAGGCATTGTGCGGCGCGGGTTTTCCCGCACTGCGCATCATCTGGCTGCCGCCGACGCCCCCGAAAATGATCCCATCGAGCTTTGGGCCACGCGTGTCGGGCGCGGGCTCGGCTTCCTCATCACGCTGGCGATCATCGTCTGGCTCATTTTCTATCTCATGCAAAGCTAGGTACCCAATGACGCTTTCTGCGCCTTCGGATGCGACAACCGTTATTGTCATCTCAAGCCATGTCGTGCGCGGATCGGTCGGCAATCGCGCCGCCGTTTTCGCTTTGGAAACGCTGGGTTTTCCCGTATGGGCCGTGCCGACCGTGGTGCTGCCATGGCATCCGGGTCATGGGGTTCCAGGTGCTCCGGCCGGACGCATCGTGCCACCGGCGGAAGAGTTTTCGCGCCTGATGCAGGATCTTCAGCGCGCGCCGTGGCTTGGCGAGGTGGGTGCTGTCCTGACCGGCTATCTCGGCCATCCCGAGCAGGCGGCGGCCGTTGCCGAACTGGTCAAAGCAGTAAAGGTGAAAAATCCGGGGGCGGTCTATCTGTGCGATCCGGTCATCGGCGATGAAAAGGGGCTTTATGTGCCCGAAGCGACTGCCATGGGCATTCGCGACAAGCTTCTGCCGCTCGCTGATATCGCAACACCCAATCGCTTCGAGCTTTCCTGGCTGACCGGCGTGCCGCTGGAAGACAATAATGCCTTGATGGAAGCCGCGCTGGAGGCGGGACCGGCAACCATGCTGGTCACTTCGGCCTTTCCGCTGATGAACGGCAGTATCGGCAATATTCTGCTCACGCCGACCATGGCGCTGATGGCCGAACATCGCCGTGTCGATGGGCCGACCAACGGTCTCGGCGATCTGACCTCTGCCGTGTTTCTGGCGCGTCGCCTGTCCGGCATGGCGGAGGAAAAGATGCTGCAAAGCACGACTGCGGCAGTGTTCGAGATCATGGCGCGTTCGGCAAAGCGCGGGGCGGATGAGCTTATGCTGGAGGCCGATGCATCGAGCCTCGCCACGCCGATGGCCATGGTGCAGACGCGGCGGCTGATGCATCCGACCAAGGGGCTCCGCGCTTGACGCAGACCGCCACCGCTCTCGCTGGCGTTGATGGCTGCCCCGGCGGCTGGATCGCCGTGATCGGGGAGGGCGGGAGTTTGCGAGCCGAAGTGTTCGGCAGTTTCTCTGCATTAGCGGCGTCGCTTCCCGACGAGGCGATCATTGCCGTGGATATGCCGATCGGCTTGCCCGAAAAGGGCGTGCGTTCTGCGGAGCGCGCCGCGCGGGCGCATCTCGGTGAAAGACAGTCGAGCCTTTTTTCCATTCCGCCGCGTGCTGCCGTTTATGCGGAGGATTATCGCGAGAGCTGTTCCTTGTCGCTGGAACGAACCGATCCGCCGCGCAAGGTTTCCCGACAGGCTTTTGGGCTTTTCCCGAAAATTTGCGAACTCGATGCCCTGTTGCGCGGCGATGCCGGGCTTGCCGCGCGCGTCATCGAATCGCATCCAGAGCTCGCTTTTGCAGCATTGAATGGCATGAAGGCGATGTCCCTGCCGAAAAAGATCAAAAGCCGGATAAATCCCGCGGGTATGGCCGAGCGTCGGGCTTTGTTGCAGTGCTACGGATTGCCGGAGGATTTTTTGAAAAGTCCTGGTCCGCGTGGCGCCAAGGAGGATGATTCTCTCGACGCCTGCGCCATGTATCTCGTGGCTGGTCGTCATGCGCGCGGTGAAGCGTGTCCGCAACCCGACCATGTGGAACATGATGCTTTCGGTCTTCGCATGGCGATATGGGCTTGAGAAGCTTGCATGAAAAGCGAACGGGATCATGCGTCCAATTGGACGCAGCCCGTTCAGTGCATTTCGATTGATCTCGGTTTTCGATAGGGATATTGGAAAAATATGGTTGATCTTCCAGACTCACTTCTCGCCGGTTATCGAACCTTCATGCGCGAGCATTTTGCCCACGAAACTTCACGCTATCGCCATTTGGCCGACAAGGGACAATCGCCGGAAACGCTGGTTATCGCTTGCTGTGATTCACGTGCGGCTCCCGAAACCATCTTCAACACGGCGCCCGGCGAAATCTTCGTCCTGCGCAATGTTGCCAATCTCATCCCGCCCTACGAACCCGATGGCGAATATCATGCCGCTTCGGCAGCGCTGGAATTTGCGGTTCAGAGCCTCAAGGTGAAGAATATCGTCGTTATGGGCCACGGCCGTTGCGGCGGCATCAAGGCTGCGCTCGACACCGAAAGTGCGCCGCTTTCGCCGGGTGACTTCATCGGCAAATGGATGAGCCTCATCGCGCCTGCAGCCGAAGCTATCAGCGGCAACCAGCTCATGACGCAAACCGAACGCCAGACCGCGCTGGAGCGCATCTCGATCCGCTACTCCATCAACAATCTGCGCACATTCCCTTGCGTCGATATTCTGGAGAAGAAGGGCAAGCTTACCCTGCATGGCGCATGGTTCGATATTTCGACCGGCGAGCTATGGGTGATGGATCACCAGACCGGTGATTTCACGCGGCCTGACCCGGCCTGATCCGAGATCCGTCCAGCTTTCAAAAACACTTCCTGAAACGGCTCCTCTCCGATCGAGAGGGGCCGTTTTGCCATATTTTAAACAACTGAAATCAGCGTTTTTGTCATCCAAACGCGAAAATTCGCAACAAAACATGCAAAAATAGCCCCGAAATTTGGGGCTATTCTGTGAAGCGTGAGGCTTTTCTGCGGCAATTCCAAAGCGAAATTGCGATTTCAGCCTTCTGCCGTTACTTGCCGTCGATCGCCTTGCCCATGACGGCTATGGCGCGCTGGTAGACCTGCGCGGCATTCCAGCCCTGGATGGCGCCGTAGTTCGGTTCGCCCGGCTGATAGCCTGCACCGCGCTGCCAGCCATGGCCGACGAGGAAGTTCGCGGTCGAATGGAGCGCGTCCGCCTTGTTGCGCAGGTCGAAATGGGCGCCGCCCGAACCGCTGACACCATACTTCAGGACGTTTGCTGGCATGAACTGGGTCTGGCCGACTTCACCGTGCATAGCGCCTACGGCCTGCGGGCTGAGATCGCCCTGATCGACAAGCTTGAGAGCGGCGTAAAGCTGGCCGGTGAAGTAGTCGGAACGGCGGCAGTCATAGGCCAGCGTCGCAACGGCGGATACCGTATTCTGCTTGCCGAGATAGGACCCGAAACCGGTTTCCATGCCCCAGATTGCGAGCAGCGGGCCGGCTGGAACGCCGTAGCGCTTTTCGATTGCCGCGAAGAGAGCAGCGTTCTGCTGCTTCTGCGCACGACCGCGCTTGATGATCGTATCCGCACCGCGCTTCTTCATGAAATCTTCGAAGGAGAGCTTGAAGCTCTTCTGATTGCGATCGGCATTGATGGTCGCCTGCGCATATTTGGTGTTGGCCAGCGCATTGAGGCCCGCCTTGCCAACGCCGCGCGACGGCGCTTCCTTCAGAGTCTGCTGGAGCCAGGCATTATAACCGGCGGCGTTATTGCCGCACTGGGCTGCCTCGGCAATGCCCGTTCCCGTCATCATGCCCATTGCAAGAACTGCTGCTGCGGTCCAAGACCGGCCCTTGGCAACCAATGCCATTCGTTTCTCCTTTGGAGTGATTCGACCTCAACGCGAATTTGCCATTCCTTACACCAAATGTCATGCGGCAACGGCAAAGCGTGCAGAGGCAGGTGCGGAATGCCGCGTTTACAAGCATTTTTGCGCAAAAACAGCAAGCTTTTGTTGGCTCCCAAACGGCGAATGAAATTTTTCGCTTGGAAGCTGTGGCTTTCATATCTATTGCTAGCACGTGTACTGGTAAAAAAACTTTACCACCATTGCATAGTTGAGTTTCAACATTCGCGACATTGACGGGGAGGACGCCCATGTCGAACGGATTTCTTGCGCTATTTGCGTTTTTGCCAATTCTCGTAGCCGGCGTCATGCTGGTCGGATTTCGTATTCAGGCCCGCATTGCGATGCCGGTGACCTATGTGCTGACTGTGGTGATCGCCATGGCGATCTGGGGCATGAGCGGCAACCGGGTCATCGCCTCGACCATTCAGGGGCTGATCCAGACTGCAGGACTGCTCTGGATTATTTTCGGGGCGATTCTGCTTCTCAACACGCTTAAATATTCGGGCGGCATTTCTGCGATCCGCTCCGGTTTTGCCCAGATCAGCCCGGACCGCCGCATTCAGGTGTTCCTGATAGCCTGGCTGTTCGGTTCGTTTATCGAAGGTGCCTCCGGTTTCGGCACACCTGCCGCCGTCGTGGCGCCGCTGATGGTGGCTGTGGGGTTTCCGGCGCTTGCCGCCGTTACTTTCGGATTGATCATCCAGTCCACACCGGTATCGTTCGGTGCTGTCGGAACGCCGCTCATCGTCGGTGTCCAGTCGGGTCTCAATCGCGAGGCGCTGACGGCGCAATTGCAGGGCGCGGGATCAAGCTGGGAGCAGTTCTTCCACATCATCACATCGGAAGTGGCTATCCTGCACGCAATCTGCGGCACGTTCATGCCGTTGTTCCTCGTGGTCATCATGACCCGTTTCTTCGGACGCAACCGTTCCTGGACGGAAGGCCTGGCCATTCTACCCTTTGCGCTGTTTGCGGCCTTCTCTTTCACCATTCCTTATGTGTTGAGTGCGGTTTTCCTCGGCGCAGAATTTCCGTCCATGATTGGCGGTCTGGTCGGGCTGGCGCTGGCGACATTTGCGGCGCGCGGCGGCTTTCTCATGCCGAAGCAAATCTGGGATTTCCCGCCTGCTGCCGAATGGCCTGCAGGTTGGGTCGGCAGTGTCCAGATCAAGCTCGATGAGCTGACCTCGAAGAAGATCCCGCTTGTGTTGGCGTGGACACCATACATTCTGCTGGCGATCTTTCTGGTGGTCAGCCGCACGTTCCCATCCGTGGGCAATGCGCTGAAGTCGATCACTTTCGTTGCCAAGGACATCATGGGCGAAACCGGGATAGGTGGTGATTTCACGCCGCTTTTCCTGCCCGGCGGTCTTCTGGTCATCGTTTGTGTGGTCACCTTCTTCCTGCATCGCATGAATGGCGGACAGTTTGCCAAGGCGTTTGGAGAAAGCACAAAGACGCTGGTGGGCGCAGGCTTCGTGCTCCTGTTCACCGTGCCGATGGTGCGTGTCATGATCAATTCCGGCGTCAACGGCAAGGATCTGGTCAGCATGCCGCTGATGGTCGCCGACTGGGTGGCCGTGGAAGTCGGAAATGTCTATCCGTTCTTTGCTCCATCCGTGGGTGCGCTGGGTGCATTCCTTGCCGGGTCTAACACGGTGTCGAACCTCATGCTCAGCCAGTTCCAGTATGGTGTGGCGGAAGGGCTCGGCATCTCCGGTGCGCTGATGGTTGCCGGTCAGTCGGTGGGTGCGGCGGCTGGCAACATGATCGCAATCCACAACGTTGTGGCCGCATCGGCTACGGTCGGCTTGCTGGGCCGCGAGGGTACAACCCTGCGCATGACCATCATTCCCACGATCTATTATGTGGTTCTGGCGGGAACGTTGCTGATGATCGGTCTTTATGTGCTTGGTATCGGCGATCCGCTTGCCGGTATGGCCATGCAATAACAGGACAGGAAAATGTGCCGGCCCCGAATTTAAACCGGGGCCGGTTTCATTGTGTTTTGGGCCTTTTGCTTGACATTGGGGGCTGATCGCCTTAAAGCCAGCTCCAATCTATCCGCGATCTTCAGAACGCGAGCCACCGACCGGGACCCATTTGGTATAAAGAGATCCCGGAGGTCCACATCCGACAGCGCGATGCGCCCTCGGGTGCTGTATCGCTTTGGTTGCTTCTTGAACTGGCAGACACACGGGACGATTTATCCCTGACGAAGCATAAGCCTCTTCTCGGATTAAAAGGAAACGCAATGTTTGAATCACTTCAGGAGCGCCTTGGCTCCATCCTGAACGGCCTTACCGGACGCGGCGCTCTTTCTGAAGCCGACGTGACCGCAGCGCTGCGCGAAGTGCGCCGCGCGCTGATCGAGGCTGACGTTTCGCTGGAAGTGGTTCGCTCCTTCACCGACCGCGTTCGTGAGAAGGCCGTCGGCGCTGAAATCCTGAAAAGCATCAAGCCCGGTCAGATGGTCGTCAAGATCGTCCACGACGAGCTTGTCGAGATGCTTGGCACCGAAGGCGTTGCAATTGATCTGAACGCGCCTGCGCCTGTCGTCATCATGATGGTCGGTCTGCAGGGTTCTGGTAAGACGACCACCACCGGCAAGATTGCCAAGCGCCTGACCGAGCGCCAGCGCAAGAAGGTGCTGATGGCGTCGCTCGATACGCGCCGTCCCGCCGCACAGGAACAGCTTCGCCAGCTTGGCATTCAGACCGGCGTGGACACGCTGCCGATCATTGCCGGCCAGTCGCCGGTGGAAATCGCCAAGCGCGCCGTACAGGCTGCAAAGCTCGGCGCGCACGATGTCGTCATTCTCGATACCGCAGGCCGCACGCATATTGACGAGCCGCTGATGGTGGAAATGGCGGATATTCGCAAGGCCGCCAATCCCCATGAAATCCTGCTCGTTGCCGACAGCCTGACCGGTCAGGATGCCGTCAATCTGGCGCGCAATTTCGATGATCGCGTTGGCATTACCGGTATCGTCCTGACCCGTATGGACGGCGACGGTCGTGGCGGCGCAGCCCTTTCGATGCGCGCCATCACCGGCAAGCCGATCAAGCTGATCGCCACCGGCGAAAAGATGGATGCGCTGGAGGAATTTTATCCCAAGCGCATCGCCGACCGTATTCTCGGCATGGGCGACATTGTTTCGCTCGTGGAAAAGGCTGCTGAAAACATCGACGCGGAAAAAGCCGCAGCGATGGCCAAGAAGATGCAGTCGGGCAAGTTCGATCTCAATGATCTTGCCGATCAGCTGGGCCAGATGAAAAAGCTCGGCGGCATGGGCAGCATCATGGGCATGATGCCCGGCATGGGCGGAATGAAGGACAAGGCAGCAGCAGCCGGTCTCGATGACAAGGTGTTCGACCGCCAGCTCGCCATCATCGGCTCGATGACCAAGGCCGAGCGCGCCAATCCCGACCTTCTCAAGCACAGCCGCAAGCAGCGCATTGCCAAAGGTTCCGGCACGACTGCTGCCGACATCAACAAGCTTCTCAAGATGCACCGCCAGATGGCCGACATGATGAAGGTCATGGGCAAGGGCAAGGGCGGAATGATGAAGCAGATGATGGGCGGTCTTGCCAGCAAGATGGGCCTTGGCGGTCTGGGCGGCGGCATGGGTGGCCTCGGCGGCATGCCCGATCTGTCGAAGATGGACCCGAAGCAGCTTGAAGCGCTTGCCAAGCAGGCGGAAGCAGCGGGCTTGACCAAGGGTGGAATGCCGGGGCTTCCCGGCGGTGGACTGCCCGGCCTGGGCGGACCCAAGCTTCCTGGTCTTGGTGGCGGCCTTCCCGGCCTACCGAAGAAGAAGTGAGCATCATGAGCGACGAACAGAACACTGCACCGGCTGAACTTCTGGCATTGCGCGCCTCCATCGACAATATCGATGCAGCGCTGATCCATATGCTGGCCGAACGTTTTCGCTGCACCAAGGCTGTCGGCGTTCTGAAGGCCGAGCGCGGCCTCGCACCGGCCGATCCGGCTCGCGAAAAGCGTCAGGTGGAACGTCTGCGTGCCCTTGCAGTCGACTCTCATCTCGATCCCGATTTCGCCGAAAAATTCCTGAACTTCATCGTGAAGGAAGTCATTCGGCATCATGAGCATGCCGCCGCGAACCACGGCGGAAAGTAAAGCGCATCCCGAAAAGTGTGAAACGGTTTTCGGGTAAGATGCGCGCCAAAACAACAACCGTAATGACGGTCTAACCCGTTTTGTCCCGGCCATCCCTCGGGCGAAGCAATTGTCTAAAGGAAAGAAAAAATGTCTCTGAAGATTCGTCTGGCCCGCGCTGGCTCCAAGAAGCGTCCTTACTACCACATCGTTGTTGCCGACGTCCGCAGCCCGCGCGACGGCCGCTTCATCGAAACCGTTGGCGCATGGAACCCGATGCTGGCCAAGGACGCTGAACGCGTGAAGCTCGATGCCGACCGCATCCAGCATTGGATTGCACAGGGCGCACAGCCAACCGACCGCGTTCTGCGCTTCCTCGACCAGGCTGGTCTTGCAAAGCGTCCGACCCGCAGCAACCCGACCAAGGGTGAGCCGGGCAAGAAGGCCCAGGAACGTCTGGCCATGGCCAAGCAGGCTGAAGAAGAAGCTGCTGCAAAGGCCGCTGAAGCTGCCGCAGCCGCTGCTGCTCCGGCTGAAGAAGCTGCAAGCGAATAATCTTCGCGCAGTTTTATGTTTTGAAAAAGCGGCGGAGCAATCCGCCGCTTTTTTGTTGGTGGCTTTGTGGGGAATAGGGGGATGTAAGTGAGGATTGCCTTGAAGTTTGCCGCAGTGCTGTCGGCATTTATTGTCGTCGCCCTTGCCGGCCCAGCGAGCACGATGGACACGCAGGAACTTACAACAGCAGCAGCCTGTTATGAGGACGGAGCGGCGGCTCAACAATTGGAAGACCGGATTGCCGATCTCATTGAGGCAGGGGACAAGGCTGGTCTGGAGGCACTTGCCACGCAAATCGAGAGAAACGACGGCCCTATTCTTGAAGCTTTGGCGGCACTCATGGAAGAGAATGGACCGGCATCAGATGGGACGAAGCCTGCTCCCAGCGACGAGCTGGCGCGGTTGGCAATGGCCATGGGGCCTTGCCATCAAGCGAATATAGCTCTCAGGTCTATCGTTCTACTCGTTTCTGCGGGCGAAGCGGAACCGGTTGTCCGGAATGGTATCGTCATGATCGATGGGAGTGAAATCGACAGTACCTATGCAAGTCTGATTGGCATATGCGAGAAGATAAAGAAGCTTCCTGCCCATAGGCCGAGGATCGGTTCCAGATGTGTGTCCACAGGTGTCTGTGACGATGATCCTGATATGAACTGAGATATCGGGACTGAAAGGCGTGTCATTTCGTGATAAGGCTGGGCCATGGAACATTCTGGTGAAATTCTTATCCTGACCGGCACGCCGGGCGCCGGTAAAACCACAACCGCCGAGATACTTGCGAACCAGCCCGGTTCGCCGAAGGTTCATCTTCATTCGGATGATTTCTGGCATTTCATCAAGAACGGTGCGATCCAGCCTTACCTGCCGGAAGCCCATGCGCAAAATGCCATCGTGATGGAGGCGCTGACCAGGGTGGCGCAGGCCTATGCCGATGGCGGCTATTTCGTCATTGTCGACGGGATAATCGGGCCATGGTTCCTCGAGCCGTTCCGAACGCTTGCCGCGCCGCTTCATTATATAGTTTTGAGGCCGTCGCTTGATGAAGCGATCCGGCGCTGCCGCGAGCGGGGAGGCAATACGCTGACCGATCCGGGGCCGATTGCGGAACTGCATAAGCAATTGTCAGCGCTGGGTCCACTTGGGCCGCACGTGCTGGCCACGGAAGGGTTTTCGCGCAGTCAAACGCTTGCCGCTGTCCGCGCGGCGGTTGAAAGCGACGCTTTCCGATTGCATTCCTGAAATCGGGCAGTCTTGTTCGCGGTTTTACCTTGTTGTTCAAATCGACTGGAAAACGAGCGAATTTCGTCTATCTTGTTGATTTGACGGCTCGCATTTGCGTGAACGCGTATGTGCGGGTGACAGATTTGTTTTCCCGGCGCTTGGCAAAGCGCCCTTTTCAGGAGAAGTCCATGTCGGCTGCGACCGTTGCCACTTCTTTCTCTTTTCGCCGTATTTTCATTGCTCTTGGTCTTGCCGTTCTTGTTCCGCTGCTTTCGGCATGCGGTTTCAACACGATCCCGACCAATGAGGAAAAGGCCAAGGCCGCCTGGAGCGAGGTGCAGAACCAGTACCAGCGCCGCGCCGATCTCGTGCCCAATCTGGTCGAGACCGTGAAAGGCTATGCCGCCCACGAAAAGGAAACGCTGCAAGCGGTGATCGATGCGCGCGCCAAGGCGACACAAGTGCAGATCACGCCGGAAACGCTCAACAATCCCGAACTCTTCAAGCAGTTTCAGGACAATCAGGCCAACCTCACCAGCGCCCTGTCGCGCCTGATGGTGGTGGTCGAGCGCTATCCGGACCTGAAAGCCAACCAGAACTTCCTTGCATTGCAGTCGCAGCTTGAAGGTACTGAAAACCGCATCGCCGTCGCACGCCGCGACTATATCGAGGCGGTTCGCATCTACAACACGGCGCTGCGTACCATGCCGACGATGATCTGGACATGGATCTGGTATCGCGATGCACAGCCGATGCAGAGCTTCAGCGCCGATGCAGGCAGTCAGGCCGCGCCTAAAGTCAACTTCAACTGACGGCGCGTCTCATGATGCGTTTCGGGGCGGGTGCAGCACTCTCGCGTGATCGTCGCGGTCTTGGCTGGTTGGGCTGGCCGCGACATCTCCTTGCGCTCGTTTTTCTGCTGTTTTCCGCAGCGCTGACGCTGCACACGGCGGCCCTTGCACAGGATGCGCCAAAGCCTGCACAGGCCTTGACCGGTCGCGTGGTGGATGCGGCGGGCATTATTGACCCCGCAGAGCGCCAGCAACTGATCCAGAAGCTTGCCGACTTTGAAGCGAAGTCATCGGATCAGGTGGTCGTGGTGACGGTTCCGAGCCTCAACGGCGAAGACATCGAAACCTATTCCAACCGCCTGTTCCGTGCCTGGGCGCTCGGGCAGAGCCAAGAAAACAACGGCATATTGCTGGTGGTGGCGCCCAATGACCGCAAGGTGCGGATCGAGGTCGGCTATGGTCTCGAAGGCGTCATGACCGATGCGCTTTCAAGCGTCATCATCAATGGCACCATCATTCCCGAATTTCGCACCGGCAATTATTCGAATGGTATCGTGCAGGGCGTGGACGGCATTCTGTCGGTGCTTTCCGGCGATGCGGCTGAGCTTGAAGCGCGGGCCAGACGCAATGTGCAATCGAGTTCGGATGATGTCGACTGGGTATTCGTCGTCTTCATCGCCTTCTGGTGCCTGATCTTCTTCGGTGGCTTCGGCATGGCGATCCTGACGCCGGTTTTCGGACGCAAGATCGGGCCGGGCAAATATCAGTGGCTCGGCATGGTCGTCGATTACAACAATCGCGGCGGCAGCTCTGGCGGCAGGAGTGGTGGCAGCTGGGGCGGCGGCGGTGGCTGGTCGTCCGGCGGGGGAGGCGGTGGTTTCTCCGGTGGTGGCGGTTCATCCGGTGGCGGTGGCGCCTCGGGTAGCTGGTAGGGAGACGCAACGATGAAGCATCACACGCTGATTGGCGCCGAGGACCATGCCCGCATTGCCGAGGCCATCCGCAAGGCGGAAGCAGAAACCAGCGGCGAAATCTATGCCGTTCTGGCGCGCTCGAGCGATGACTATTTCTTTGCGGCGGGCTT
>WPCJ01265207.1_pt1 | contig 25249 bp, 23 predicted proteins | sample 5399831 | NCBI WGS metagenome assembly WPCJ01 (sample SAMN12869470, study PRJNA574797) | sludge metagenome | isolation source: wastewater treatment of pH10 | place: China:Beijing | collected 2019-05-20 | reverse complement strand
GCCTGCGGCGAGCGCGGGGCTCGCGACCGCGAGCGGACCGAACGCTGCGGCCGAGGTGCCGAGGAGTGCCGCGGTCAGGACGGCGGCGAGTCGCTGCCGCCGGCCACGGGCTCGCTCTTCGCGGCGCCAGCGTGGCTTCGTGGACCGCTTAGGGGCGGCTGGTTTCTCGAACGTCACTGTGTCTTCCCCTCACCCTGCTGAGCTCCGTTGCTCTCTGAAACGACATACCCCACGGTGAAGTTGCCGTCGTTGTCCTGCCCAAACTCAACGCGCGCCGAGTAGCTTTCACTACTCAGCGCGCTGACTGTTCCGATCGGGCCTGAGCCCTGTTGCCCTTTGAGGGCGAATCCCGCGTCTTGAAGCTCGGCGAGCGCCACAAGCTGCGCATCGTGATCCTCGACTTCAACATCGATCTGCCACTGGCCCCCTACGAGCGCCGACGCGGTGACGTCGCCTTCGACGACTGGCACCTCTTGCGAGCTTGGGAACCCGGCCGGCAGCCGGGGATCGCTCGCGCCGTGCGGAAGGGAGAGCCAGATGCCGCCTCCTGCGACGAGGCCGAGCCCGACCGCGCCGGCGATGAGTGCGTTGCGCGTCCGGTGGGACGCGGTCGACGGCTGTGTGCCAGCCTCGACAGCGACAGTGTCGGATATGTCGTCGGCAGCCCGTGGGCGTTCGCCGAGGCTCGTGGTCCCGTGCGGGACGTGCTTCGTCGCGGTCATTTCCCATCCGTTCTCTGCGCGTGGCCATCGTTTTCACACGGAAATCGCGGCCACTCACGGTGATCGCAGGCGAAACAGCTAGGCAACAAACAGCAAGTTAACTGGGATTCTATACACGGATTTCTCAGGCGTGAAGGGAAATCTTCAAAGGTTCATCTCCGCGACGCCGCCAGACGCGCCCGCTCGTGTACTCACTCGCTACTCACCGCAGTGATGTGGGTAGCACAAGAAAGCTCCCCCGCCGAGGCGGGGGAGCTTTGCTTACAAACCGGGGCACCCGGCAAACACTGGCGCGGCAGCGGCCCGTCAGGCGACCAGTCTCGCCCGCGCCTCGCGCGCCCGCTCACGCACAGCGTCGGCGTCGAGCGTGAGGTGCTCACCGTCCGCGTACACGTGCCTGCCGCCGATGAAGACGTGCCGCACGTCGCGCCCGGTCGCACCGTAGACGAGGTGCGCGACGAGCGAGTCGGGGGACAGGGGCGCGGCCACGGTACCGCGCCGGTCGACCGCGACGATGTCTGCGAACCGACCAACGGCGAGCGCCCCGGATTCCGGGAACCCGATCGCCGCAGCTCCGCCCCTGGTCGCGATGTCGAGCACCTGCGGCCCGAGCACGGCGGCCGCATCCTGGCGGGCTCCGCGGTGCAGGATTGTGGCGTGCTTGAGCTCCTCAAACAGGTCGAGCGAGTTGTTGCTCGCGACCGAGTCTGTGCCGATCGCAAGCTCGAGGCCCGCGCCGATCATCTCGGGGAGCGGCGCGATGCCATTGCCGAGCTTGAGGTTTGAGACCGGGTTGTGGCTGATTGACGTGCCGGTCTCGGCGAACGTCGAGATCTCGCTCGCGGTGAGGTGCACGCAGTGGGCCGCGTGCACGTCGGCGTCGAAGAAGTCGAGCGACGCGAGGTGCTCACCCGGCGTCTTGCCATACTGTTCGCGGATCTGCGCAACCTCGGCCGCCGACTCGGAGACGTGGGTGTGGATCGGGATGCCCCCGGCGAGCGCACGCTCCCGCACCTCGCGCAGGAACTCGGGCGTGCATGTGTACGGCGCGTGCGGCCCGAAGCCGACCCGAACGAGCGGGTCCTCGCGGTAGTGTTCCGCGAGTCGCTCGACCTCGTCGAGGACCTCCCCGCCGGTCATCGGCGAGACCGTCGGGTAGGCGACGTGGTCGGTCGCGCTGCACGCGAGCGCTGCGAACACGCGCATCCCCGCGGAGCGCACCCGCTCGATGAGCGCCTCGTCCCAGTAATACATGTCGGCAAACGCGACAGTGCCGGTCTCGATCATCTCGAGCAGTGCGAGCTCGAGCCCGGCCACGAGGTCGTCGTGGGTGAGGCGTTGCTCGATGCCCTGCACCGTCGCGAGCCACTGCATGAAGCTCTCGTCGTCGGAGACCCCTCGCTGGAGCGTCATCGCCGAGTGGGTGTGGCCGTTCGTGAGCCCCGGCATGAGCGCGTGCCCAGCAAGATCGTGGGTCACAACGCTCCCTTCGCGAGGCGGCCCGGCGTAGCTAATGCGCCCGGTCTCGTCGAACGCGAGTTCGGCGGGGGCAACCGGCCCAGCTGGCGTGAGCATGGAGTCGGCGCGGAGCACTGTCTCAGTCGTCATGCGCCAAGGCTACCGGGAGCCGCGCACTCGCGGCAGTCGGCTAGCCGCCGAGCCGGCGCTGCCGCGCGGAATAGTCGCGCAGCGCGCGGAGAAAGTCGACCTCGCGCAGATCGGGGTAGAGCGCCTCAACAAAGTAGAACTCCGAGTGCGCGGACTGCCAGATCATGAAATCCGAGATGCGCTGCTCGCCGGACGTGCGAATGACGAGATCAGGATCGGCCTGCCCGCGCGTCCACAGATGCTCGCCGATCTTGTCGGGGGTGAGCGTCTCGGCGAGGTTCTCGAGCGTGCCGCCCGCTTCCTGGTGGGCCTCGATCACGCTGCGCACGGCGGCCGCGATCTCGCTGCGGCCGCCGTAGCCGACCGCGAGATTGACGTGCAGGCCGGTGTTGCCCCTGGTACGTTCCTCGGCTGCGGCGAGCGCCGTCGCGAGTTCCGGGGCGAGGCCCTCGCACGACCCGACGTGCTGCACCCGCCAGGCGGGGTTGCGCGCGAGCTCGGTGGCGAGTTCGGCAATGATCCCGAAGAGGTCCTCGAGTTCGTCGCTGCCCCGCGCATTCAGATTGTCGGCCGAGAGCAGGTAGAGCGTGACCACCTTGACCCCGGCGTTCTCGCACCAGCCAAGGAACTCGGGAACCTTGCGCGCGCCGGCGCGGTGTCCGAACGCCGCTCGCTCCTGAAGGCGCTGCTTCGCCCAGCGCCGGTTGCCGTCGACGATGACGGCAACGTGGTGCGGCACGCGCGCGTCGACGATCTCACGCCGCAGGCGCTGCTGGTACAGGCGGTACAGCAGGCCGGTGCGCGGCGGTTTGGGCGGGGAAGTCACCTGGGTAGTCTAGCGATGCACCGCCTCCCCCGGCCGGGTGTTTCATCAGTCTCGCCGCCTCGAGGGTGGCGATGGGCTACACATATACCTTGCTGGATCTGTCGGGAACATACACTCGAAGCATGACCGTATCCAATGCCGAGGACGCGGCGGACGCGCCGCGGGATCCCCGAGACGCTGCCCAGCCCGCTCACGAGGCCGACGGCGACCAGGGGGCAGAACGGTTCGCGCTCCCCCTCCTTGACGACGCCCTCGACCACGAGGCGGAGCACGGCGGCGACGAGGGAGACCCGAACGCCGCAGAGGTGAAGCCGAGATGGCGCGGCTGGATCCACGCGGGCACGTTCCCGATCGCGGTTGCGGGCGGTATCGTGCTGATCTCGCTCGCGCACGGCGCGCTCGCCAAGTGGGCGTCCGCAGTCTTCATGCTCACGAGCATGCTGCTCTTCGGCGTCTCCGCGCTCTACCATCGCATTAACTGGAAGCCCGAGACAAAGCAGCTGTTCCGCCGGCTCGACCACGCGAACATCTTTCTGCTGATCGCCGGCACCTACACACCGATCGCGTTGCTCGCACTCCCTCCGTCGAAGGGCGTCCTACTGCTCGTGCTCGTGTGGGCCGGCGCGCTCCTCGGGATCGGCTTCAGGGTGTTCTGGATCGGCGCCCCGCGGTGGCTCTACGTCCCCCTCTACGTGCTGCTCGGCTGGGCAGCGATGATGTACATCGTCGACATCGCCAACGCGAACCTCGCCGCGATGGTGCTCGTCATCGTCGGCGGCCTGCTCTATACGGCGGGATCCGTCGTCTACGGGTTCAAGAAGCCAAACCCGGTGCCGGGCGTGTTCGGCTTCCACGAGATCTTCCACTCGCTCACCGTGATCGCGTTCCTCTGCCACTGGGCCGCGGCGCTGCTCCTCGCGCTCGACCCCATCTCCCTCAGGTAGCCCCGGGCCTCCGCCGCGCCCGCGTCGACTACTCGGCTGCGAGCACCCTGAGCACGGCATCACCGTAGCGCTCGAGCTTGACTTGCCCGATCCCCGAGATCGCAAGCAGGGCCTCGTCGCTGGTGGGCTGGTGTGCCGCCAGCGCCGCGAGCGTCGCGTCCCCGAACACGACGTAGCCTGGCACGCCCTGCTCCTTGGCCTCGGCCGCGCGCCACGCCCGCAGCCTGTCGAATACCTCGGCCTGCTCTGCAGTGAGATCCGCGGCGGCGGCCGAACGCTTCGCCCCGCCGCCAGCGGACCGAGACGATGTCCCGCGCGAGATGACTTCCTCGCGCATGAGTACCTGCTCTTCTCCGCGCAGCACCGGCTTCGCGGCCTCGCTCGGCCAAAGCACGCCCCACTCGCCTCGCGCCTCGAGCAGCCCGACAGCGACGAGGTGGCGCACGACGCCGCGCCACTGCGCAACCGTCCAGTCGGTGCCGATGCCCCAGGTTGAGAGCTCGTCGAGTCGCATCTGAGAGACGCGTTCCGACCCGACGCCGCGCAGGACGTCAATGTGCTGCCCCGCGGCGTACGTGCGGCCGCGCTCGTTCTGCGTTCGGATGATCGTCGACAGCAGCATCTGCGACGGAACCGTCGCGTCCCACAGCTTCGGCGGGTCGAGGCACACGTCGCAGTTGCCGCAGTTCTCGGGGGCGTCGAACTCCCCGAAGTAGCCCAGCAGATACTTGCGCCTGCAGGTGACGCTCTCGCAGAGCGCGAGCATGTGGTCGAGATGACGTGTCTGGTTGGCGCGGGTCGCTTGGTCGCCGTCGCCGGAATCGATGAACTGGCGTTGCTGCACGACGTCGGCGAGGCCGTAGGCGAGCCAGGCCTCCGACGGCGCGCCGTCGCGCCCGGCCCGGCCGGTCTCCTGGTAGTAGCCCTCGACGGACTTCGGCAGGTCGATGTGGGCAACGAACCGCACGTCGGGCTTGTCGATCCCCATGCCGAACGCGATAGTCGCGACGACCACGACACCGTCCTCGCGGAGGAAGCGGGTCTGGGCGTCCAGCCGCACGTCGGCAGGCAGGCCCGCGTGGTAGGCGACGGCGTCGATCCCGGCATCGCGCAGTGCCGCGGCCGTCTGCTCGACGCGCTTGCGACTCAGCGCGTACACGATCCCGGCCTCGCCCTGGTGCTCGTTCCGAATGAACGCGAGCAGCTGGGCGCGCACGTTCTGCTTGGGCACGATCTGGTAGCGAATGTTCGCGCGGTCAAAGCTCGACACGAAGTGGCGGGCGTTGCCGAGGAACAGCCGCTCGGTGATCTCCTGATGCGTCTCCGGCGTCGCCGTGGCCGTGAGCGCGATTCGTGGCACGTCGGGCCACTCGGTCGCGAGGCCCCCGAGCCTGAGGTAGTCGGGGCGGAAGTCGTGGCCCCACTGCGACACGCAGTGTGCCTCGTCGATGGCGAAGAGCGCCACCCGGCCACGCTTCAGGAACTCGACGGTGCCGGGCACCGCGAGCTGCTCGGGCGCAAGGTAGAGCACATCGAGCTCACCGTCCAGATAGGCGGCCTCGACGGCCCGGCGCTCCTCCGGGGCAAGCGACGAATTCAGCGCCGCTGCGCGTACCCCCGCGAGGCGCAGCGCCATCACCTGGTCGTGCATGAGGGCGACGAGCGGCGAGAGTACGATGCCGGTGCCCTCGCGCGCGATCGCGGGGATCTGGTAACAGAGCGACTTGCCGCCGCCCGTTGGCATGAGCACGACAGCGTCCCCGCCGGCGACGACGTGGCGAATGATCGCCTCCTGCTCGCCACGGAACTCGCTGTACCCGAAGATCCCCGAGAGGATCTCGTGCGGGTCGCGCACCACGCCCGTCATCCGGTCAGGCTCCGGTGCCGCGGGATCCGCTGTCGCCGCTGTCCTCGCCACGCTGCGTCTCCCCCGGCGCCGCGCGCTTGGCGCCCGCTTCCTCGGCGGTCCCCGCCTCGGCGAGCTCCGCGGCGATGTCCTCGCGGATCTCGTGGCGGTAGCTGTTTCGGCGCAGGCGTTTCACCAGCAGGAAGCCGAGCAGGATCACGGCGGCGGCGAACACCGCGGTCGCGATGAAGCCCTCAGGGCCCGGGGTGACCTTATCGGGGTCAAACGTCTCGCCGTCCTTCGCGGCAAGCGCGATCACGGCATCGGCAACAAACGACTGCGCGGCAAATGCCACGCTCGAAACAACACTCATCGTGCGTTCTCCTCAATTCCTTCAAACAGATCTGCTTCAAACTCGCTGGTCTCGACTCGGGAGCCCGCCAGTCGGTAGTCCTCGAACGGCCACGCCTGCAGCTGCACCTCATTCGGCCAGAAGAAGAACGAGCTGTCGGGCGACACCTGACTCGCGTGGGCGCGAAGCGCGTCGTCGCGCTTGTCGAGGAACGGGCCGACGTTGACGCGTGCCGTTCCGGTGTAGCCGCGCCGGAGCAGCCACTCGCTCATCTCGTCGATGCGCGCGAGCACCGGGGAATCCGGATCGTTTTCGACAAGCCAGGCGCGGATCGCTTTCACGCGCTCGGAGTTGAAGATGTCCTCGTAGTACATCTTCCCGATCTCCCACGGCTCGCCCGCCTCGGGATAGGCGCTCGCATCTCCCGAGCGCTCCCAAGCGATCATGCTGATCTCGTGGGTGCGGATGTGGTCGGGATGCGGGTAGCCGCCCTGCTCGTTGTAGGTGATCATGACGTGCGGCTTGAACTCGCGGATCACGCGCACGAGAGCCTCGGCCGACACTTCCTTCGGCACGTCAGCGAAGGATCCGGCGGGGATCTCCTCGCCCTCGCCAGGGAGCCCAGAATCCTCGTAGCCGAGCCAGGTGTGGTCGAAGCCGATGATCTCCTGCGCCCGCGCCATCTCGCTTCGGCGCAGACCGGCGAGGTCGCGGCGGCTGCGCGGGTCGCGCGCAGCAAGCTCGTTCAGCACGTCTCCGCGCTCTCCGCCGGTGCAGCTCACGATAAGCACCTCGACACCGCGGTCAAGGTAGTGGGCGTAGGTGCCGGCTCCCTTGCTCGATTCGTCGTCGGGATGCGCGTGTACGGCGATCAATCTGAGCGTCATGGGCGTCCTTTCACATGCAGCGATCATGCGATCCCGATACGCTGGCACGGGACTAGTCTAGCCAGCACACACCGGAGGTTCCCCGTGACCGAAACCGCCAGCGCCACCGTAGCCGACCGCTACGGCGCGAGCCGCTCCAAGCGGTGGGATCGGCGTATCGGCTGGTCGCTCGCCTCGGTCGCAATTCTGGTCGGGCTGCTGGTGATCGTGTTCGGAAACTGGCGGCAGAGCACGACCGAGTTCAAGAACATCGGCTTCACGCTGCACAACGAGGTAGCGGCCGGGGAGACCTACAGCGCGAACACTCGCTTCGAGGTCACAGCGGAGCCCGGCGTGCAGGTGAGCTGCGCTGTCGAGGCGCTGAACACGTCAAAGGCCACCGTCGGATGGAAGATCGTCGACCTGCCTGTCATCGACGGCCGCTCGCAGACCGCGAGCGTCGACATCGTCACGCTCGGGCCGGCGACGGCGGCGCACGCGAAGGCGTGCTGGCCTGTCGAACCCTAGCCTCCACAAGCTGCACTGATACCCTAGATCGGTACGCCCTGCTCGACGGGGCGTTCGTCATAGATCAGCGGGTTCGCTCTCCCTCGGTGGGCGAACCTTCCCCCAAGAAACGAGGACACCATGGCCGAGACCACGCAGACCTGGCTGACGCAGGAGGCATACGACCGCCTGCAGGCTGAGCTCGACGCACTCTCTGGCGCGGGCCGAAAGGACATCGCGGCTCGCATCGAGGCGGCCCGCGAGGAGGGGGACCTCAAGGAGAACGGCGGCTACCACGCCGCCAAGGACGAGCAGGGCAAGATGGAGGCCCGCATCCGCGACCTCACCGAGCTGCTCAAGCACTCGACAGTTGGCGAGGCCCCCGAGGCGAACGGCGTCGTCGTTGTCGGCACCGTCGTAACCGCGGAGGTCTTCGGCGACGAAGAGCGCTTCCTGCTCGGCAACCGCAACCTCGCCGACGGCTCGGACCTCGACGTCTACAGCGCGGAGAGCCCGCTCGGTGCGGCAATTCTCGGCCTGAAGGTCGGCGAGGAGGCGAGCTACACCGCGCCCAACGGCAAGGAGATCCCGGTGAAGGTGCTCGCGGTCGACACGTACGCCTAACCCGCGCACGGAACGCACAGGGCCCAGGAGCTGCGCAGTTCCTGGGCCCTGTGCGTTCCGTGCGCGCTAGTAGCGCTCGCCGACGCGCACCTGATACCCCTGGTCGCGCAGAGCCTGGGCGACCGCCTCGCCGTGCTCCGCCCCGCGGGTCTCAATGTGCAGCTCGAGCTCGACCTCGCTCACGGGGAGCTCGGTCGCGTGCCGCGTGTGAATCACCTCGACCACGTTCGCGTCCTGCTCGGCGACGATCGAGGCGGTCCGCACGAGCTGGCCGGGGACGTCGGGCAGCAGGATGCGGAGCTTCGTGTAGCGCGCCGATGCGGCGAGTCCGTGCCCGATAACGCGCTGCAGCAGCAGCGGGTCGATGTTCCCGCCGGACAGGATCACCGACGTCGGGCCGGTGAGTTCGACCTTGCCTGCGATGATCGCCGCGACGCCCGACGCACCGGCCGGCTCAACGACAAGCTTCGCTCGCTCGAGCAGCAGCACGATCGCGCGTGCGATGTCGTCATCACTCACGGTGACGATCTCGTCGACGTACTCGCGCACCGCCTCGAAGTTTCGCGATCCTGGTCTGGCGACCGCGATGCCGTCCGCGATCGTTGGCGAGGTCTTCACGGTGACCGGTTCGCCAGCCTCGAGCGAGACCGGGAACGGGGCCGCGTTCTCGGCCTGCACGCCGATGATCCGCATCGGCGTGCCGCGCTTGGCCGCCCACTGCTTCGCCGCGGCGGCGACACCGGAGATGAGGCCACCGCCGCCGATTGGCACGATGATGGTCTCGACATCGGGAGCGGCCTCGAGGATCTCGAGCGCGACAGTTCCCTGGCCCTCGATCACGGCGTGATCGTCGAACGGCGCGATGAAGACCGCGCCGGTCTCGCGGACGAACTCCTGCGCGGCGACCGCGGTCTCGTCAAAGATATCGCCAGCCAGCTGCACCTCGGCGCCGTAGTTGCGGGTCGCCTGCAGCTTCGGCAGGGCGACACCCTTCGGCATGAAAATGGTGGCCTTGATCCCGAGCTCGCGCGCGGCAAACGCCACGCCTTGCGCGTGGTTGCCCGCGGAGGCAGCGACGACGCCGCGCGCCCGCTCCTCGTCGGTGAGCTGCAGCAGGCGATTGTAGGCGCCACGGAGCTTGTACGCGCCCGTGCGCTGCAGGTTCTCGCATTTCAGGTACACCTGCGGCGCACCACTAATCCCGGCAAGGAATCGCGACGTCTCAAGCGGCGTACGCTGCGTAATTCGATGCACCCGCTCAAGGGCTCGCTCAAAGTCGTCAAGCGTTGGGGCCGTGTAGGCGTCGCTCATGCGATGTTTCCTTTCCGCGCGTGTTTCGCTGCTTCTTTCGCGCGCGCTCTCGCGACGCGATGCACCTGGTCTTTTCGATGGAATTCTGCCGCCGGGTCGGTCCCCGATTCCCACTGCCGTTTGACGAGCACGCTCACAATCGTGTTCGCCGCCGCCGCGATCGGCACCGCAAAGAGCGCCCCAGGGATCCCGGCGAGCAGGGTACCCGTCGTCACCGCGAGTACAACGCCGAGCGGATGCACGCGCACTGCGTTGCCCATCACGAGCGGCTGCAGGACGTGGCCCTCGATCTGGTTCACCAGCACGACAACGCCGAGCATGATGAGCGCGGTCACGGGGCCGTTGTAGACGAGCGCGATGAACGCGGCGAGCGCGCCCGTCACGATCGCGCCAAGGAACGGAATGAACGAACCAAGGAAGACGAGGATCGCGACGGGGATCGCAAACGGCACCCCCAGGATCGTCGCGCCGAGGCCGATACCGACGGCGTCGACGAAGGCCACGAAGATCTGCACGCGAACGTACTGCCCCACCGACACCCAGCCGGCGCGGCCGGCGGCGTCGAACGCAGCGTGGGCGCGGGCGGGGGCGAACCCAACCACCCAGTACCAGATGCGTTTGCCATCGATCAGCAGGAAGATCAGCGAAAAGATCGTGAGCAGCAGGCCCGTCGCGACCTGGGTAGCGGTTGTAGCGACGCCAAGCGCGCCCGTCCACAGCGTGCCCTGATTGTTCTCAAGCAGCTGCATCGCCTGGTTCATGAGATCGTCGAGCTGATCGACGGGGATCCCGAGGGTGTTGTGCTGCACCCACTCGAGGATCTCGTTCCAGACCTCAACCGACCGCTTCGAGAAGTCGCCGAAGCCGTCACGCAACTGCGTGACGATCAGCCAGATCAGCACCCACAGCGCTGCGATGAAGACTCCCAGCGCCCCGACCACGCCCGACCAGCGGGGCAGCCCGCGCCTGATGAACCAGTCGACGACCGGATTCAGGAGCGCGGTGAGCAGGATCGCGATGAGCAGCGGAATCACGATGATCCGCACCTGCACGATGCCCCAGATCAGGGCGCCCACGGCGATCGCGATGATGATGAGCCGCCAGGACCACGCGGCGGCGACGCGGATGCCGAGCGGCAGCTCCTGTTCGGCGCGCTCGGTCGGCGACACCGTCTCCGGGGTCTTGTTTGACTCTTCCACGTGCACAGTCTACTGAGCGCTATATACGCCTACGTGGTAGCGCGACCAGGAATGCCGCGCTGCGACTAGAGCAGCTTGCGCAGCCACTTCCGTGCGACGCCGTCCTTCGCGGCCGTGTACGGAGGCATGACGGTCGCCGCGAGCGTGTCGGGGCGGAGCGGCTTGGCGAGCACCGCCTTCTCGTGGCTGAACACCCGGAACGAGAGCTCGCCGTGGTAGGCGCCCATGCCGCTCTCCCCCACCCCGCCGAACGGCAGTTCGGGGGCGGTGAGGTGCATCACGGGCACCCCAAACGCGAGGGCGCCGGAGCTCGTCTCGCGCTCCCAGCGCGCGCGGACGGCCGAATCGTCGCTGAACACGTAGGCGGCGAGCGGCTTGTCCCTGCCGGTGACAAAGCGCAGCGCGTCGTCGAGATCCGAGACCTCAACGAGCGGCAAGATCGGTCCGAAGATCTCCTCCTGCATCACCCGCGCTTCACGTGAAACACCGTTGAGCACCGTCGGAGCGATGTGGAGCTCGTCTGCGTCGTAGTCGCCGCCGACCACCGCCTCGCCGTCGCCGAGGTACCCGACGAGTCTGTCGAACTGCGCGCGATTCACGACGCGCCCGTAGTCGGGGTTCTGCCGGGTCGCCGAGCCGTACAGCTCGTGGATTGCGTCGGCGAGCAACGGCGCGAGGCGAGTGAGTACCGCGCGCGTTCCGAGCACGTAGTCGGGCGCGACGCAGGTCTGGCCGACGTTCATGAACTTGCCCCAGACGAGTCGCTTCGCTGCCTCGTCAAGCGGCACCGAGTCGTCGACGTACGCCGGAGACTTCCCACCGAGCTCGAGCGTCACGGGGGTGAGGTTGTCGGCGGCCGCATGCGCGACGATCCTGCCAACCTTGCCGTTACCGGTGTAGAAGATGTGATCGAATCGCTCAGCGAGCAGCGCGGTCGTCTCGGGCACCGCCCCCTCGACGACGGCGACGGCGCGCTTGTCGAGCGTGTCGGGGAGCAGCCGCGAGATCAGCGCGGCCGTCGCAGGCGCGAGCTCGCTCGGCTTGATGACGACCGAGTTTCCTGCGGCGATGGCGCCGATCACCGGCGACAGCGCGAGCATGAGCGGATAGTTCCACGGCGCGATCACCAGGACGACGCCGAGCGGCTCCGGCACGACCTTACCGAGCGCGGGTTGCAGTGCCAAAGGCAGCCCGACCCGCCGCGGCCGCAGCCACCGCCCGAGGTGCGCGAGCGCGTGATCGATCTCTGCGATAAGGAAGCCGATCTCGGTGAGCTGCGCCTCCGTTCCGGCCTTGCCCAGGTCGTCGAACAGTGCCCGCTCGAAGTCTGCGCCGCGCTCAAGCAGGAGGTCGCGCAGCCGGGTCAGCTGTTCGCGCCGCCACGATTCCGGGCGGGTGACACCCTGGTCGAACGTGTAGCGGAGCCCGGCGACGATCCCGGGGATGCGATCAATTGCGGTAAAGCTCATGCGCCCAGAATAGTCTGCGCCCCTGGGCCTTTAATAGGTCCAGGGGCGCAGCTCACTGTGCTCGGGCTAGCCGTGCAGCGCGGGCACGATCAGGTAGATGCCGACGAGCACAGCCACGACCGAGAGGCCGAAGCAGGTGTTGGCGGCGATGGTCGCCCAGAGCGGACGGCCGGCCTCCTCGTCAATGTCGTCGTCCTCGTCGTCGCGGTCCGGGCCGACGGGCTCGATCGTGCCGTCCGGCCGACGTGCGGGCCTGGGCGGGGTCGCGAGAAAGCGAATGCCGAGCGAGTACAGCGCGACGACGAACACCGCCGCGAACAGCGCAGCGCCGAAGACAGTGAGGAACGCCATCCAGTTGATATCGCTCATGCGTTGTCTCCCTCGCGCTGCTTCTTCGCCGCAGCCTTCTTCGCGGCCTTGCGTGCGGCCTTCTCGGCCTCCCGCCTCGCCTTCTCAGCGGCCCGCTTCGCCTTGTCCGAACGCACGGCGGACTGGGCGACGGGCGTGAGCGGCGGAACGGTTCCGGTCTTCGTCGAAACCTTCTTGACGCGCCCCTTGCCCATGCGAACGGCGTAGCCGGACTCGGCAACATCGGGCACCGCAATCGCGTTACCCGCGTCCACCTTGTTGCGACGCGAGCGCCAGAAGATGAAGAGGATGAAGAAGAGCCCGAGCACGGCGTCGAGGATGATGCCCCAGGTCCCGAGGTGCGCGATGAGCGCAGCGACGGCGCCGACGATGGCCGCGGCGGGAAGCGTAAACAGCCAGCCCGACGCGATGCGGCCGACAGTCCGCCAACGAACCGTCGAACCCTTGCGGCCGAGGCCCGAGCCGATGACCGAACCCGAGGCGACCTGGGTCGTCGAGAGCGCAAAGCCGAGGTGGCTCGACGCGAGGATCGTTGCGGCCGTCGAAGTCTCAGCGGCGAAGCCCTGTGCGGGCTTCACATCGGTGAGGCCTGCGCCGAGGGTGCGGATGATGCGCCAGCCGCCGGAGTACGTGCCTAGCGCGATCGCGATCGCACAGGTCGCGATGACCCAGAAGTGCGGGCCGGTGCCGGGATCCTGCAGCCCTGCCGCGACGAGCGTGAGCGTGATGACGCCCATGGTCTTCTGCGCGTCGTTCGTGCCGTGCGCGAGGGCGATCAGCGACGACGAGGCGATCTGGGCGTACCGGAACCGGCCACGGCCGTCCTTGCGCCCGTCGTGCCTGCGCGTGATCGCATACGCCACGCGGGTCGCGGCGAACGCGACGAGGCCCGCGGTGAGGGGCGCCGCCAGGGCGGGCAGCAGGATCTTCGACATGAAGACGCCGCCGTCAATCGCCGAGAACCCGGCGCCGACAACCGCGGCGCCAATCAGCCCGCCAAACAGCGCGTGCGACGAGCTCGAGGGCAGGCCGTAGAGCCAGGTCACGAGGTTCCAGACGATCGCGCCGATCAGGCCCGCGAAGACCATCTCGGGGCTGATCAGTACCCCGCCGTCGGCCCCCTCGCGGATCAGACCGCCAGAGATTGTCTTGGCGACCTCGGTAGACAGGAATGCCCCGATGAGGTTGAGGATGGCTGCGAGCAGCACAGCGGTCTTCGGCTTGAGCGCGCCAGTCGCGATGGGAGTTGCCATCGCGTTGGCCGTGTCATGAAAGCCGTTCGTGAAGTCAAAGAAGAGTGCCAGCGCAATAACTAGCAGCACGATGAGGGTGAATTCCACCGGCGCCTTCCGTTCGGCGTTATATGTTGATGAGTTTCCTCGCGTGCTCGCTCACAACGGTTTACGTGCCGTTCACGCGCGCGCTAACTAAATGTTGGCACCTCGTCATGGTTCGGTCAAGCTAGGCCCTACTCGTTCACCTCCCGTTCACCTTTGCGCTCCCCCCGCCGGAATATCGCCCGGACGGCGTATGTTGGAGTGGGCAGGCGAAGCCGCTCGCGACCAGATTGAGGAGGGTGCAATGAGCACCGCACAGATTTCAGATTTCACCCCCGAGGCGGGGTCCATCACGATGTTCTCGACCGAGTGGTGTGGGTACTGCAAGCGTCTCAAGACGATGCTCTCCGCGACCGGCATCGGGTTCACCGAGGTCGACATCGAGAACACCCCGGGAACGCCAGAGCTCGTCGAGCAGGTCAACGGCGGCAACCAGACCGTCCCGACGGTCGTTTACCCGGATGGCACCACCGCAACAAACCCGTCGCTCAACGACGTGAAGGCCAAGCTCGGGCTGTAACCAGACCGACGATCGCACAGCCCCGGCGCCTTCCCTGGCGTCGGGGCTTCGTCAACACCGCCCCCGCTTCGTCGATGTGCCGCACGGTCTGTGGATATCCGGCTGACACGAGGATGCATCCCGCAAACTACCCTCGTGCCATCTTCACGCCAGCTCGACACCGTTGCCGCTGAGCTGCTCCGCGCCACAGATCTGCGGCGCGCGGGTACGAGCGAACACGCTATCGCTGCGGCTGTTCGGTCGTCGTCACTCGTTCGGCTGCGGCAAGGCTGGTACGTCCGCGGCGGTTTCTGGGAGACGGCGACGGTTGAGACTCGACACGTGGCCGCTTTGCTCGCCGCGCATGGCAGCGCTGTGCGTCCGCCGGTGTTCTCGCATGGCAGCGCAGCGGTGCTGCACGGATTCCCGGCGCTGTCCTCGTGGCTGCGTGACGCGCGTCGCCGGCAGACGCCTGCGGGTCCAGACGCGAGCTCACGGGTCGTCGAAGTCACGGTCCCGCGGACACGTCCCGCGTCTCCGAGCGCCACAATCGTCCGGCATCGCGCCGACCTCGCCGCGAACGACGTCGAGACCTTCGAAGGGTTCCGGCGAACGACAGCCGAGCGGACCCTCGCGGACCTCGCACGCGCCTGGCCGTTCACCGTCGCGCTCGCAATCGCAGACGCCCACCTCCGGGAGATCGCACGGGTGGGGCGGCTGATTGACGACGCCACGGTGCGGGACTGGCGAGACGGGATGCTTCGACGGGCTGCGTCTCTGCGCTGCAGGCCAGGCGGTCGCGCTGTCGAAGCCGTCGCGGTACTGGCTGATCCGCGAGCCGACTCGCCGCTGGAGAGTCTCTCCCGGCTGCGATTCGCGGAGCTCGGCGTCGACGTTGACCTGCAGGTCGCGGTGCGCGGTGCGGGCCGGGCCCCGGCCTATCTCGATTTCCGGCTGACGGGCAGTCCGTTCTGGGGAGAAGCAGACGGCAAGCAGAAGTACTCGGATGCTGCACTGCGCCGCGACAAGACCCCGGCAGAGGTCGTCCTCGCTGAGAAGCGCCGCGCTGACTGGATCTCGGGCACAACCGGCTTACGCCCCATCCGGTGGGGCTCCGCCGAAGCGTTCTCACGGGAGCGCTTCGGCGCGCACCTGGCGGCACACGGGGTGCAGGTGCCCGGAAAACCGAGCAAGCGCTGGGGCCCGCGCGTCGCCGAGTTCTTGCGTGGCCTGCCCTAACCGGCGACCCGGCTGCAAGCCCGGCCCCCGCCCATCCCCACGGCAAGCCCCGCCCCGCCTGATGTACACGGTTCCTGCCGAAGTACACGAAATCTAGGGGTAGAAACCGTGTGCAGTCGCAGGAACCGTGTACATCGGGCGGCGATTCCGGGTGGTTGCCCGGGTGCGGCAGAGCGCCGAGCCCGCGATCGTGCAGGGCCCGGGGCCCGCGAGTGCGCAGAGCGCGGGCTCTGCAGGGCGGCCGCGTCAGCCGAAGTTGAGGCGGACCTCAGCGTAGCGGGCGTCCGGCACGGTCTTGAGCTTGCCGACAGCCTCCGAGAACGGCACGAGCTCGATGCGGTCGCCGCGAAGCCCCGCCATCTTGCCCCAGTCCCCCGCGAGCACGGCGTCGGCTGCGGCGATGCCCGAGCGGGTCGCCAGCACGCGGTCAAACGCCGTGGGCGAGCCGCCGCGCTGCACGTGGCCGAGCACGGTGGAGCGGGTCTCAATGCCGGTGCGCTCCTCGATCAGCGGTGCGAGCATGTCTGCCACCCCGCCGAGTCGCGGCCGGCCGAAGCCGTCGAGCCCCTCGCGGGTGACGGCGTCCTCAGACCCCTCAAGCTTGAAGCCCTCAGCGACGACGATGAGCGCGGAACGCCCGCGGTCGCGCACGTTTGCGACCCAGGCGCACACTTGGTCGAGGCTCTCGGGAAACTCGGGGAGCAGCATCGCCTGGGCGCCGCCGGCCATGCCAGCGTGCAGCGCGATCCAGCCGGCGTCGCGCCCCATCACTTCGAGCACCATGCAGCGACGGTGGGAGTCGCCGGTCGTGCGCAGCCTGTCAATCGCCTCCGACGCGATCGACACTGCGGTGTCGAACCCGAACGTGTAGTCGGTGCCTGCAAGGTCGTTGTCGATCGTTTTCGGGAGCCCGACGACGTTCACGCCAGCGTCCCAGAGGATCGACGAGACCGTCTGGGTCCCGTTGCCGCCGATGAGCATGAGACCGTCGAGGCCGTAGTCGGCCATCTTTGCCCGCAGCGAGTCGAGCGCTTCGGGCGTGACGGGTGCCTGCCACGGTGGAACGCGGCTCGTGCCGATGAAGACGCCGCCGAGCGGCGAGAGGCCACGCACCGTCGGACGGTCGAGCTCGATGAACTCGCCGTCGTGGAACCCACGCCAGCCGTCGATGAATCCAATCATCTCGAAGCCGTGAACGTCGACGCCGCGAAGCACCGCGCCACGGATCGCAGCATTCATGCCCGGGCTATCGCCGCCCGAGCAGAGCACACCAATACGCATGCTCATCATCGTAGCGGTGGCACGAATGCTACAGACACATACATTCGCGCCATTTTGGCGCGCGGAACAGCCAGGCCCCGCGCGCCGTGAGCCCTAGTCGGTCTCTGCCGCTGCGACGGCGCGCGACAGCACGCTCATGAGCGCCAGCAACTGCACGGGATCGGCGTTCTCCTCGGCGGCGGGCGCCCCGTCCAGCGCGCGTGCGGCGAGACCGGCCTTGCCGTCGATGAGCTCGGCGATCCGGGCATCGATCGTCTGCGCGGCGATGATGCGCCACGCGGTCACGGGCTCCTCCTGGCCGATGCGGTGGACGCGGTCGATCGCCTGCGTCTGCTCCGCGTCGGTCCAGCTCAGCTCCGCGAGCACGACGTTCGACGATGCCTGCAGGTTCACGCCAACGCCGGCCGCCGTCAGCGAGCACACCGCGACCGAGACCTCGGGGTCGTTGTTGAACGCGTCGATCTGCTCCTGCCGGAACGTCGCGCTCTGCTCGCCGCGAATCGAGACCGTCTTCAGCCCCGCCTCGGCGAGCTGCGCCTCGGCACGGTCCATGACGTCGATGTGCTTCGCGAAGAACACGACCTTGCCGACCGAACGCGCGAGCTGCGCGGTGTAGTCGACGGCGAGGCCCGCCTTCGCAACGCCGATCTCGCGCACCATCGTGAAGACGTTCAGACCGTCTGCAGAGGCGTTCGACTCCTCGAGCTCCTGGGCAGCAACCATGCGAATGATCGCCTCGTCCGAGAGCTTCTGCCCGAGCTTGCCGGCCTTGACCGCCGCGAAGCGGTCGTAGAGCTTCTGCGCGAGCTTCGCCTCGGCTGCGCGGATACCGCGTCCCGCCTCGTCGTCGAGCTCCACCGGAAGATCAACGACCCGCTTGGCGGGCAGATCCTTCGCGACGTCGATCTTGCGGCGACGGACGATCCCCATCTCAATGACGCTCTGCCGCGCCTCGGGGTAGAACGGCGGGTCGGCCGGCGTCCAGCCGTTGTTCTCGAGCTTTGCCATGAGCTCAGGCCCGGGCTTCTCAGCGTCGGTCCAGCCGAGGAAGCGCCAGATCGCACGGAAGTCGTCGACCTCGTTGATGAGCGGCGTACCCGTCAGCGCGACGAGCAGTGGCTGCGACCCGCGGGTGCGCTCGCGGATGCTCTCGGCGATCGTGAGCACGTTACGCGAGCGCTGCGACTGCGTGTTCTTGATCATGTGCGCCTCGTCGACGACCATGCTCTTGAACCCGAAACGCGAGATCCAGCTGAGGTGCCTGTCGAGGATGTCGTAGTTGACCACGAAGACGTCGGCGAAGGCATCCATCTTCTCGCCGTCGCCGTGGATCACGGTGACGCGCCGCTGCGGAGTCCACCGCTCAACCTCGCGCGCCCAGTTCATCTTCACGACGTTGGGCACGACGACGAGCATCGGGTAGGCGTCGGCGACCGACGCGGCGAGCACCGACTGGGCGGTCTTGCCGAGGCCGGGCTCGTCGGCGAGCAGGAAGCTGCGGTGACCCTCACGAACGCTCGCGAGGAATCGTGCCTGGTGGGGCATGAGCTCACGACCGGGAGGCGCGAGGCGGTCGGGCACGGGTGCCTCCGGCAGCTCCATGCATGCGGCACCGCCGCCGCCCTGCTCGAACGCCTTCAGCAGGGGGTTCAGGAGTTCCCAGTTCGCGAGACGCACGACCGGGGTCGGCTGCTTGGGGGCGTCGAGTGACGGCGCGAGGAAGGGGTTGGCGAGCATGCGTGAGTGGATCCGCGCGGGCTCGACCTGGCGCTCGGCGAGCTCCGGCGGCACGAGGGTCTTCGCGGGCTCCGCCTCGGCTGGCGACTCCTCGGGGACCTCGATGCCCGCCTGGACGAGCATCTTTCGCTTGAGCTGCCTGGTCGCGTCGGTGATCGTCGCGCCCGGCTCGAGCAGAGTGATCAGGCTCGTGTCGCGGGCCGCGGTCTTCGCGAGGATCGCGGCGACGCCGTCGAGTCGCTTCAGCGTCTCTGCGCGCTCGGTATCGCTGACGCCTTCCTCGGTCTTCACCCTGGCGCGCTCCTCACGCATCAGCAGGGCGATGACCTGGAACTTGGTCCGATTCTGCGGGCTCGCCTTGCCGCGCTGCGCGGACGCTTCGACCTCGCGTACCGCGCGCGCGAGCAGCGGAATGATGCCCTCGTTGTGCGCGTGTTTCCGCGCGCCGCCGGAACGCTGACGCTTTGCTGGCTGGCGGGTGGCAGTGCTGCTTGCCAATTGCTCTCCTGGAGGATCTGGGCGTGACACACCGAACTGGGGCGACACGTAGCATGCGCGCCCCTACACAAGTTCGGGGCGAAGCCGGTCGAGCGTGAAGAATCTGAGCCGTGCGTTGCACGGGATTCGAGTGACACGTCTCTCGACTATGCGTCGATCTTACCACTCGATACTTGGGGCGCGCCCGGGAAGCGCGAACTTCCCTCGGAAGTCAGGCCTCTCTGACGGCGGCGAGGATCGCGCGGGTCTCTGCGACGTCCTCGTGCATCCGTTCGATGAGCGCCTCGACCGAGCTGAACGGCAGCATCTCGCGGATACGCTTCGCAAACCGCACTTCCATCTGCTTGCCGTAGAGGTCGCCTGCAAAATCCAGCACGTACGCCTCGACCCGCGGCTCACCCTCGGGCTCGAAGGTCAGGTTCACGCCGACCGAGATCGCCGCGTCGTGCTCGACCCCGTCGATGACGACCGACCCGGCGTACACCCCGTGCGCCGGCACGAGCCCTTCGACGTCTCCGCCGAGGTTCGCCGTCGGGAATCCGAGCTCGCGGCCACGGGCGTCGCCATGCACGACCTCGCCGCGCACTGCGTGGCACCGGCCGAGCATCGCGCGGGCCGTCACGAGGTCTCCAGACAGTACTGCGTCGCGGATCATCGTTGACGACACCGCCTCGTCTTCGTCGTCCCCAACGCTTGCGACGACTTCGACGGTGAAGCCGAGCTTCGGCCCGAGCTCACGCAGCAGCGCTGCGTCGCCAAGCCCACGGTGGCCGAAATGGAAGTCTTCACCGAGAAGCACGTGTCGCACGTTTAGCTGGCCGACGAGCACCCGCTCAACGAACTCCGTCGCGGGGATCGACGCGAATGCCTCGTCGAACTGCACCATGACGCAGGTGTCGACGCCGGCGTGCTCGACGAGTTCGAGCCGCTGCGACCGGCTCGCGAGCGGCTGCGGGCAGATCTCGGGCCGCAGCAAGCTGAGGGGGTTGTTCGCGAACGTGAACACGACCGAGTGGAGCCCCTCCGCGCGCGCCTTGCGGAGAAGCGAGGAGATGATGGCCTGGTGCCCGCGGTGCACGCCGTCGAACTTGCCGACGGCGACGACGGATCCCGTCGCAAATCCTGCGGGATCGAGCTCGTCGATGGAGGTAAATAGCTGCATCAGAGGGTCTGCTTCTCTTTGGAAAGCCAGATGAGGCCGAGGACGGGGAGCACGAGCGGGATGAAGCCGTAGCCCTGCCCGTAGAAGGACCAGACCGACGGGTGCCCGAACAGCTGCGGCATCGTGATGCTCAACGTGCCGACGACGAGCACGCCCACGAGCTCAAACAGCAGCGCCGCCCAGGCGATCGGACGCCAGATGCCGCGGCCGCGGCGAATCAGCGCGATCGTCGCGACGATGTACACGACACCGGACACGGCGGACAGGATGTAGGCGAGCGGCGCCTCATCGAACTTCGTCATGATCTGGTAGACCGAACGGAACGTCGCCGCCATCGCGAGGATGATGTAGACGGTGATGAGCACCCGCCCGAGCCCGCTCATCTTCTCGCTGCGCTGCTCTGTCTCTGCACTAGTTCGCACGTTACTCACCCTTTGAGTGTACTCGCCCGCTATCCCCAGATCACGAGCATGCGGTACGTCATGACCGCAACGGAGAGCCCGACGACCGCGAGCACGAGGTTCGCGAACCGTGTGCGGTCGATGAGCGCCCAGAAGCCCGCGCCGATGGGCAGGGCGAGCGCGACGATGAGGTACATCCAGAACTCGAGCGCGTCGCCGACGGGGGCGTTGCCCGTCAGTGGAGCCACGATCGAGATCACGACCTGCACCACCAGCAGCACCGCGACGAGTGCCGTCGCGCCCATCGTGTAGTCGTTCGGGGCGTGCTTGCGCAGCCCCTGCACCGCACACATCACTGCCGCGATGAGTGACACGGCGATCGTGAGGTAACTGAACCAGGCAATCATGCTGCCCCTCCGGGTTGCTGTGACGGGAAGTTCGTGAGGATGTGGGTGCGGCCGCCCTTGATGACAACGAGTCCGACGAGCCTGTCGCCGCCGGAGTCGCCATCGCCGCCCGGCAGGATCGCAGCGACGAGTGGGGCTGGAGCATGCCGATCAGGATCGATGTTCAGCCGCTTCCCGTCGGCGAGATCCTTCGCCTCGTCGGCGCCGAGCTCCAGGACCGGGAACAGCGTGCGCGCGATGTCCGCTGGCGAGTACAGCCTGCCCGGATCGCCAGCTTCCGCACCATCGCCAACTAGCCTGGCGTGTGGCGTCGCCGCGTCAACCGAGAACGGCCCGACGGCGGTGCGCCTGAGCGCGGTGAGCTGGCCGCCGACGCCCAGCGCCTCACCGAGATCGCGCGCGAGCGCGCGAATGTAGGTGCCGGTGGTGCAGCGCACGACGGCGTCGATGTCGATGACCTCGACGGGCTCGCCGTCGGGTCCTGGCACGCTCATGAACCGGGGCTCACCAATGTCGAAACCGTGGATCGTGACCGGGCGCTTCTTCAGCACGACCTCCTCGCCGGCGCGCACGCGGTCGTAGGCGCGCTTGCCATCGACGCGGATGGCGCTGACCGAGCTCGGCGCCTGCTCAATCGGGCCGGTGAGGTTCGCGACGCCGGCGGTGATGCGATCCTGATCCGCGAACACCTCGGCGACGAGCCCCGCCGGGGCGGTAGCCGTGATCTCGCCCTCGCGGTCGTCGGTCACGGTCGAGAGCCCGAGCCGGATCGTTGTCGTGTATGTCTTGTCGAGGCCGACGAGATACGTCAGCAGCCTGGTCGCGGGGCCCGCCCCGAGCACGAGCAGCCCCGTCGCCATCGGATCGAGCGTGCCGGCGTGTCCGACCTTCTTGGTGCCGAGTGCGCGGCGGCTCTTAGCGACGACGTCGTGGCTCGTCCAGCCTTCGACCTTATCGACGAGCAGGATCGCACCCTGCGGCATATCTGCAAACTTCACCCCCCAAGCCTAACGCTGGCGCACAGCCCAGGATCGCCGCGCCTCGTAGACTCGTGGGGTGGGAAATGTTCGGGAGCCAGACGCGAAACAGGTGGCCATGAGCAGCGCGCTCATCGACTGGTTTGGCCACGCCGCGCGCGATCTGCCGTGGCGGGCCCCCGAGACGTCGGCGTGGGGCATCCTCGTGTCCGAGTTCATGTCGCAACAGACGCAGGTAGAGCGTGTGATCCCCCACTGGCTCGAGTGGATGGAGCGCTGGCCAACGCCCTCCGCGCTCGCCGCCGACGAGCCGGGCGAGGCCGTGCGGGCGTGGAAGCGGCTCGGCTATCCGCGCCGCGCGCTGTGGCTGCATCGGGCCGCGGTCGAAATCGCCGAGCGGCACGGCGATGAAGTCCCTGCCGACGTCGATGCGCTGCTCGCACTCACCGGGATCGGCACGTATACGGCGCGGGCCGTCGCCGTGTTTGCCTTCGGCGACACCCACCCGGTCGTGGACACCAACACGCGCCGCGTGATCGCGCGCGCCGTGCATGGAAAGGCCGCAGCTGGCATGCCTGCCGCGCGCGACCTTGACGACATGACCGCGCTACTGCCGGGCGAGCGCGAGGCGGCGGCCGTGTTCAACGCGGCGGCGATGGAACTCGGCGCGACGGTGTGCACGGCCAGGGCCCCGAAGTGCGGCGACTGCCCGATCGCTGAGCTGTGCGAGTGGCGGGGAGCCGGATACCCCGAGAACGCACCGGCGAAACGGCCCAAGCAGGCATCATTCGAGGGCAGCGACAGGCAGGCGCGCGGCAAGATCATGCACCTACTGCGTGCCGCGACAGCCGCCGTCGATCCCGTGGCGGCCCTCGAAGCCGCGGCCGAGGGGAGCAGCGGAGGCACGACCCGCGACGCGACGCAGCCCCAGCGGGCCCTTGACTCGCTCATCGCAGACGGTCTCGTCGTCGAGTTTGAGGGTCGGCTCCGCCTCCCCTAAGCTGCGGCGGTGAACCGCGAGTGAAGCAGAATTCATGGCACGGTCACGCGGTCGTCGAGCTCCGGCAACGCTGTATAGACAACTTGGATACCTGGGCGCCTCAGGCGGCGCACAAAAGGAAGGAATCCATGTCAATCGGCAGAATTGCGGGAATTGCGCTCGCGGGCGTCGCACTGCTGGGAGCGCAGGCCGCGCTTCCCCCGTCGACCGCCGCGGCAGCGGTCACCCAGAGCGAGGTCGCGGCGCCAGCGGCGAGCCTCGAGAGCGGGCGCTACGTCGGCGCCCAAACCATCACCTTTACGGCTGACCCCGGCGCGGAAATCAGATACACACTTGACGGCACCCACCCCACCAGGCAGAGCCCGCTCGCAACCGGACCGATCACCGTCGAGCGCACCGCCAATGTCACCGCCGTCGCGTTCACCGACCGGAGCGAGAGCCTGCCGACGATCCGCGGCATCCTCGTGAAAACCGCTGAGGAGCCGCTCTCGCAGTTCGCCGTCATGAGCGATATCCACCTCTCGACGGGTGCCGGACCGGCGTGGGACAAGTGGACCGGGTACTTCGACACGCTGAAGCGCATCATGCCAAACCCTGACGCGATCATCTCCAACGGCGACCAGATCAACGACAACAATTTCAACACCGCGTCGGACCACCAGTACCCCCGGACCATGCTCGAGCAAAACCTCGCGCGCACCGGAATGGGCGACACGAAGGTCATGATGTCCTTCGGCAACCACGACGACCGGGTGTACCGGATGGCCGAGCAGTACCCGGATGCCTGGTTCCCCGGCGACACCGGCTACTACGAGTCGGAGATCAGTGGTTTCCCCGCGTTCGTCGTCAATACGGAGGCGTGGAACTCGACGCAGGCGAGCTGGCTGTACGGCAGGCTCGAGGCGCTCTCGAAGGATCCCGCGACGCAGGGCCAGCCGATCTTCGTGTTCGGCCACCGGCCGATCCCGGCGACGGTGTGGGACGGCGCGCAGTCGTCAAATTCCGGCCTCAAGCAGAACCTCAGCGCCTTCCCACAGGTCGTGTACTTCTCGGGGCACTCGCACCTGAACATCACTGACGAACGCTCGATTCACCAGCAAGACTTCACCTCGGTGAACGAGGGATCCATGTCCTATGGCGAGAACGACGGCAAGTTCCAGGTATTCGGCCCTGGCCTGGCTCGCGACGCCACGATCCCGACAGCGCAGTCCGTTGTCGTCGACGTGTACGCGGACCGCATCGAGATCGACCGCATCAACTACGCGGCAGACCCGGGTAGGACCTACACCGACGACGGCGTATGGAGCTTCCAGGAGAAGCCGCCGTTCAACTCCTCCGGCTCGCTCGCCGGCCCGACCTGGACGGTGGCGCGTGGGGCAACCCCTGCCGAGACCAAGGCGAAGTTCACCTACACTCAGGCAAACCGGAACGCCGTGGCACCGGCATGGGGCGAGGCGCAGCCGACGGTACGGCAGACCGAGTCCGGGCCGGTGCTGCGTCTCCCCCAAGCGGGCGACGACCAGTTCACCTCCGAATACACGCTCGTCGTGAAGGACGCGCAGACTGGGGCGACGACCACGCTCGTGCCCGCGAACGGGCGGATCTACTCCGATTACGTCGTCGCACCGAAACCAGCCGTGCTCGACATTCCCCTCGCCGTGCGCGCCGGGGACCGAGTGGGCCAGCCGATCGACAGGACACTCGAGTCCGGTCGCAGCTACGAGGCGACGCTGACCGCGTACGACTCGTACGGCAATGCAAGCGCCCCGCGCAGCTTCACGTTCACCGCCGGCGAGATCGACCGAAGCGGGATTGAGGCGGCGGCGGCCACCGCGACCCCAGTGTTGGAGCGGGTCGAGCGCGTGATCGGTGCACACACCCCTGCCGAGGACGCCGACTTCGGTTTCGTCGTCGCGGATGTGCCTGCCGCGAAGCTGGCTGCAGCCGAACTCCGGTCGCAGCTCGATGCTGCACCGACGACGCAGGACGTGGCAGATGCGACGGCGTGGGCAATCACCGACGCAGCGGACGCACTCGCCGCGTACCTCGCACCGGTGGACCGCGACGG
>WPCJ01378519.1_pt1 | contig 25321 bp, 28 predicted proteins | sample 5399831 | NCBI WGS metagenome assembly WPCJ01 (sample SAMN12869470, study PRJNA574797) | sludge metagenome | isolation source: wastewater treatment of pH10 | place: China:Beijing | collected 2019-05-20 | reverse complement strand
GCATGCTTCCATCGCCATGACGCAGCTCGGCATTCCTGACGCCAGCTTCAGGATACTGTCGCGTCGCATCCGCCGACGCAGCAGCACCTGCCCCGCGCTGTCGAAACCGACCACGCTGCAAACGTCTTTGCCAAGATCGATTCCCAGAACCCTGATCTCATTCATCGGCTCACCTCCGTGCCATTTGCGGCCGACGCAATCTTGCGCCGAGGGTAAGGGGCGAGCCATTCCATAAAGCATGCTGGCGGATGGGGAGGACGACACATGAGGTATCCCGCCTCCGAGAAGGCCGAGATCATCCGGCTGGTCGAGGGATCGCATCTACCGGCGCGGCGCACCCTGGACAAACTGGGCATCCCGCGCGCCACGTTCTATCGTACGCATACGAGGAAGGCCGCGTGATCGAAGCCTTCGCGCGAGCGTAGCGGGCTCTATGATGAGGTTGGTTGAAGTTCAGGAGTTCAGGCGGCTTGCTGATCGACGATCGTGTCGGCCTGGCGCAGGTGCTTCCACTCCCAGGGCAGCAGTTCGTGCAGACGTGATGCCGGCAGATCGGCGATGCGGGCCAGGACGTCGGCCAGCCAGGCCTTTGGGTCGACGTCGTTGAGGCGGGCCGTGGTGATGAGCGTGAGCATGACGGCGGCGCGATCGGCGCCGCGCTGCGAACCGGCGAAGGTCCAGTTGCGCCGACCCAGGGCGATGCCGCGTAGCGCTCTCTCCGCGGCATTGTTGGAGAGACAGATCCTGCCGTCGTCGACGAAGCGGGCGAAGTCGGCCCAGCGCCGGAGCATGTAGTTCATCGGCTTCAGGACCTCGGCGGAGCGCGAGAGAGTTTCGCGCTCGCGCAGCAGCCAGTCCTGCATGCCGTCGAGAAGCGGCTTGCTCTTCTCCTGGCGTACGGCCCGCCGCTCCTCGGCACTGCAGCCGTTGATGGCGCGCTCGATCTCGAACAGCGCGTCGAGGCGCCGGACCGCCTCCAGGGCGATCGGGGAGACCGGCTTGCCCTTTACGCCGTCGCGGGCCTTCTTCGCGATGTCGGCCAGCTCAAAGAAGCCGCGCCGGGCATGGGCGAAGCAAAACGCCGGCGTGATGGGTTGGTCCTTCCGCTGTGGGTCGAACAACGGCTCGAAGCCGCCATAACAATCGCATTGGAGGATGCCGGCGAACCCCGCCAGATGCTTCTGCGGGTGCTCGCCGCGCCGGTCGCCCGAGGCGTAATAGACCACCGCCGGCGGTGCGGGTCCGGCGAAGGGCCCATCATCACGCACATAGCTCCAGATCCGCCCGGTCGCGCATTTACCCTTCGCCAGGATCGGGACCGTCGTGTCATCGCCATGAAGGCGCTCGGCCGCGAGCACATGCGCCTCGATCAGGTCGAAGACTGGCTTCAGGGCGAAGGTTCCATGGCCGACCTGGTCGGCCAGCGTCGACAGCGGCAGGTCGACCCCCTCGGCCTTGAAGCGCGCGCTCTGGCGGTTGAGGGGAGCGTGCATGCCGAACTTGTCGAAGAGGATCGTCGCCAGCAGTTGGGGCCCGATGAAGCCGCGCGGCGTCGCATGGAACGGCGCCGGCGCCTGGCTGACCTTCCCGCAATCGCGGCAGCTGAACTTTTCGCGCACCGTCTCGATCACCTTGAAGCGCCGCGGGATCTCCTCCAGCGTCTCGGTCACGTCCTCGCCCAGCTTCGACAGCCGCGAGCTGCCGCAGCAAGCACAGGCAGTGGGAGGATCGATGACGACACGCCCGCGCTCGATATCCTCCGGCCAGGGTTTACGGACCGGCCGCTGACGCGTGAAGGCGCGCACGTTCCCGCTCTTCGTCGCCGCGGCGGCCGCAGCGAGCTCATCTTCACTGGCTGCGGCCACGAGATCTTCGAGCTGAAGTTCCATCTGCTCGATCAGCCGCGCCGTGCGTTCGGAGCGCTGGCCGTATTTCTCGCGCTTCAGCTTCTCGATCATCAGTTGCAGATGCGCGATCAGCGCCTCGGTGTCCGAGAGTTTCGCCCGCGCGCTGGCGGCTGCCGCCTCGGCTTGCAGCCGCGCCTCGCGCTCGGACCGCAGCGCCGCCAGGGCACTCGCGAGGTCCGAAGGAAGATCGTCCGGCGTCACCATCACGAAGCAAGTGAATCAGATTTCGCCTGCGATTTCAAAAGCTAAATGCTAGCCGACCCGCGTCGGGCGCCAGGTTTCCTGCGGATTTCGCCAGTCGATACCGGACAAAAGATAACCCATCTGCGCCGTCGAGATCGTTACCGCCCCGTCCGCCGGCGACGGCCAGAGGAACCTCCCGCGTTCCAGCTTCTTCGTGAACAGGCAGGCGCCCTGGCCATCATGCCAAATCACCTTCAAAAGATCGCCCCGACGCCCCCGGAAGCAGAAGAGATGCCCGCTCAGCGGATCCCGGCGAAGCACCTCCTGCACCTGAAGCGACAGGCCCGGGAAGCCCCGGCGCATATCCGTGTAGCCCGTCGCCAGCCAAACCCTCACGCCCGTCGGAACCGGGATCACGCCAGCCGCTCCAGGGCTTGCACGATCCGCAACAGAGCCTCGACGTCGACATCGCGATCCACGATCAGGCGCCGCCCGTTCGCGGTCACGAGCTCGATCCGGCCACCGCCCGAACCCGAACGCGTTGTTGGTCGCTCAGCGATAATCACCGCCGGCACCAATCCTCCGGCCTCGCCAAGGCAGCCTGCCCGATACGCCTTACGCCACGCGAACAGCTGCTGGTTCGAAAGCCCATGACGCCGCGCCGTCGCCGATGCCAATCGCGGACCGGAGAAGCTCTCCTCGACGATCCGCAGCTTTTCCGCATCAGACCAGCGTCGACGCCGACCCGTCTCGACGATCTCCAGGCGGCTCACGGGATGACTGTCAGTAAGGATATCCATACTGACAGTCAGCTACGGCCTCTCAATCAGCGCAAGACGGCCCTCTTCGGAGGCGTACGTTCTATCGCTGGTACGATCGCTATCTCACCGGCGGAGTTGAGGCGCTCGCCGATCATCGCTCGCGGCCGGATCGAGTCTGGAACCGCATCCCCGAGCCGGTTCGGGACGAGATCGTCGACCTGGCGCTGCGCGAAACGGAGCTGAGTCCACGCGAGCTTGCGGTGCGCTTCACCGACGAGAAACGCTACTTCGTCTCGGAAGCGTCGGTGTATCGGTTGCTGAAGGCGCATGACCTGATCACCAGCCCGGCCTACATCGTCATCAAGGCGGCGTCCGAGTTCAAAGACAAGACGACGGCGCCCAACCAGCTCTGGCAGACCGACTTCACCTACCTGAAGATCACCGGATGGGGCTGGTATTATCTCTCGACCGTGCTCGACGACTTCTCACGCTTCATCGTCGCCTGGAAGCTCTGCGCCACGATGCGCACTGACGACGTCACCGCCACGCTCGATCTGGCGCTGGCGGCATCGGGGCTCGACCAGATCACGGTCGCACATCGGCCGAGACTGTTGAGCGATAACGGCGCCTCATACATCTCGGCCGACCTCGCTACCTGGCTCGACGGCAAAGGCATGAAACACGTTCGCGGCGCGCCCTATCATCCCCAGACGCAGGGCAAGATCGAGCGCTGGCACCAGACCCTGAAGAACCGCATCCTGCTGGAAAACTACTATCTGCCCGGTGACCTTGAACGGCAGGTCGCGGCCTTCGTTGAGCATTACAACCATGCCCGGTCTCACGAGAGCCTCGGCAACCTGACGCCCGCCGATGTCTACTTCAACCGCGGGCAGGCCATCCTCACCGAACGCGAAAGGATCAAGCGCCAGACAATCCAGCACAGACGCTTGCAGCACCAGCTGCAGGCCGCATAACCTCAAACCCAGATGAGCCAGAACCTCCGTTACTGAGACGCCGAAACAGTCTCAAATCATCTGACGACGGACAGTAGGTGAGGTAGACTTGATTGAACGCGGGCCAATCAACCATGTCAGCCAACATCACTGTGCATCTGACCACATTGCGGGTGCTGAGGCCGTTTGCTTTCAGAGCGGCTACAATATTGTCCATGACCTGTTTGAATTCCGCGTCGGCCGGGCCATCCGCCAGGTTAAGGGAGCCTGGTACGTTGCCGATCTGGCCGGAGAGGAAAACGAGATCGCCGGCTGCAATGCCCTCGCTGAAGGGCAGCCCGGCTGGGAGCACGCCACTGGGCTGGAGCGCTACCATGTCTTGGTTACTAGGCTCGTGCATATGATCTCCGTTCATGAGCAGTTGCGGACCATCTGCCTTGGGACGCATCACCAGATCCAGACCGAGAAGGTCGTGCCCAAGCTGTGCTGGGCGCCAGAGATGACAATCCGGCCAATGCACGCGTCATGCTTGTCCGCTGCTGAGCGAGGGCCTGCGGTGGATCCACGGCTGCGCCTCTTCCAACCGGGCAGCAAGGCGCAATAATCCAGCATCCTCACCATATCGTCCGACGAGTTGGATCCCAACCGGTAGCCCCTTCGCAGACCAATGAAGCGGTAAGCTGATCGCCGGCTGGCCGGTAGCATTGAAGGGCGTCGTAAACGGAGAAAGGGCGAAGAGGCGTTCCAGGTAGGCGTCCAAGTCCGTTCCATCGGTTGGCAGGCAGCCGAGGCAGGGCGGCGGTGCCGCAAGCGTCGGTGTGACCAGAACGTCATAGGTCTCGAAGAAGCTCGCAAGGCGGCGCACCTCGCGGTTCACAAGGTTAAGGGCGTCGAGATAAGTCTCAAGTGAGACGGTTCGTCCACGCTGAACGGCGGCCCAGGACAGAGGCTCGAGCCCCTCCTCCGCTGGGGCGCCTCGTTGCCTCTCCCAGGCTGACACGGAAGCAGCCATGTTGCCGAAGAGGATGGTGAAGACTGCATTCTGTAGCGCCCGGCAGTCGAACTGCGGGGAGGCTTCCTCAATCTGATGGCCCAAGCCCGAAAGCAACCCAGCGGCGGCCCGGACTCCGGCCACGCACTCGGCATCAATCGGCTCACCCACGAAAGTATGTGTCGTGAAGCCGATCCGAAGCGGCGGCTGATGTGTCAGGATTGCCTGGGCGAACCCTTGAGGTGGCCGTGGGGCGAAATAGGGAGCCCCCACATCCGGGCCAGAAGTAGCATCCAGGATTGCCGCCGTATCCCGCACAGACCGGGTGACGGCATTCTCATGGCTGATGCCATGGTTGGCGTCACCGCGATGCGGCCCAAAGGGGATGAGCCCCCGTGTCGGCTTCAACCCAACGAGACCGTTACAGGCTGCAGGTATCCGGATGGATCCGCCACTGTCCGTGGCATGTGCGGCGGGCAACATGCCGCTCGCAACCGCAGCACCGGAGCCCCCGCTCGACCCGCCCGCGATATGATCGAGGTGCCACGGATTGCGCGTTGGGCCATAGGCGTGCGGCTCGGTCGATACACTCAAACCGAATTCCGGTGTATTCGTTCGACCGAGCAGGACGAATCCGGCATTCCCTAGTCGTGTCACAAGCGACGAGTCAAAGTCTGAGACATTGCTCTTGAACAGTCTGCTGCCGCTGGTGAGAGGCATCCCGCGTGCTGGCGCATGAAGGTCCTTGAGCAGATAGGGCACGCCATAGAACATTCCTGTTGGCGGGAGGCTGGCAAGTTCGTCCAACGCTCGATCAAAGGCGCGGTAAATCACTGCGTTGACGATTGGGTTCAACTCCTCGATGCGAGCGATTGCCGTTTCGATCACCTCCCGTGCCGAGACCTCCCCTGTCCGGACAAGGTTCGCCAAGCCCACTGCATCCTGTGAAACCCATTCGTCTCGCGTCAGCACATCAGTCTCCATTGTCGTGTAAGGTTGACGTCTCGGGCAGCGGCACATCCGCTGAATATTGTAGCGCTGCGTTGGACAAGCTAACTGATCATCTCAATCCTGGGTGATCGCGAAGATCGCATCGATCTCCACAGGGGCTCCAAGTGGCAGGACGTTGACACCGACAGCGCTTCGAGCGTGCCGACCCACTTCCCCGAAGATATCGACGATGAGGTCTGAGCAGCCATTCACAATGGCTGCTTGCTCATGGAAGGTTTCCGCACTGCTGACGAAACCGGTGACCTTCAGACATGCCTCGACCCGGTCAAGATCACCATCACAGGCCAGACGAAGGTTGGCGAGTAGGTTGATTGCGCATTGGCGTGCGGCTTCCTGCCCTTGGAGCAAAGTGAGATCTGCGCCAAGTCTACCTGTGTGTGTCAGCAGACCGTCCTTTAGCGGAAGTTGCCCGGAAAGGAAAACCAGACCATTCCGCTTGGTGAAGGGAACGTAATTGGCAACCGGAGCACCTGAGGCGGGGAGCTGGATGCCAAGTTGAGCAAGCCGTACCGCAATCATCGCTCACGCTACCTTCGTGTCGCGGCCCACCCAGAGTGCCATAAGAGCGATTATGGTGCTGATGATGATGTAATACGCCGGCACCATGTTATCGCCGGTGACTTTCAACAGCCATGTCAGCGTGAGCGGAGCAAGCCCGCCGAAAAGAAGCACGGCAATGTTGTACGAGACCGACATGCCGGTCGATCGAACTTCGACTGGAAACAGGCTGGCCAGAAGGCCGGGCGCTGGTCCCCACATGAAGCCCATGGCTAATACGCAGAGTAGCTGCGCCACAATCATCCGTTCAACGCCGGGCGCGGCCAGGACATAAGAGAACAGCGGATAGGCGAGAAGTCCGTAGAGTACGGCGCCGAAGAGGAAGACACGGCGGAGACCAAAGCGATCGCCAAGAGCACCTGTAATCGGGCACAAGATGAACAAGAGAGTGCCCCCCATGAACGTGCTCAATAACACAGTGGAGAATGGCAATTTGAGCTGCTGAACCACATAGACAGGCAGGTAAACGAACCATACGTAGTTTGAGGTTGTCGCCACCACGATCGCACCGAAACCGGCCAGGAGCGCCTTATGATGACGGGCGATGACATCCTTGAAAGGCAGTTTGACCGGGCGTTTACCAGCGTATGCCAGCCGTGCGAACTCGGGGGACTCATCCACGTGGCGACGGATGTAGAAGCCAACTGGAGCGATGAGCATGCCGAGCAAAAAGGGAATCCGCCAGCCCCAGCTGTCGAGATCGCTCGAGCTAAGGAAGGTGCTAAGGGCATAGCCCGACAGGCCCGCCAGCGCGAGAGCCAGAGCCTGCGAGCACATCTGGAAGCTGCTGTAGAAGCCTTTTTTCCCCGATGGGGCATACTCGGCCAGCATGGCCGTTGCGCTCGCGAACTCACCTCCTACGGAAATGCCCTGCAGCATCCGCGCGAAGATCACAAGAAGAGGTGCAATGATGCCGACTGCCTCATAGCTCGGTGTTGCTCCGATGATGAGCGTCGAAAGGCCCATCAGCAAGATCATCAGGGTCAATGTGGGCTTGCGACCGACCCTGTCGGCATACATGCCGAGCAAGACGCCTCCGATGGGGCGTACTGCGAATGAGATTGCAAAGGTTGCGGTTGCGAGCAGCGTCGATACGAAGACGTCGGAGGCCGGGAAGTACGTTCGTGATATAGCGGCCGTGAAGAAGCCGTAGATGATGAAGTCGTACCACTCCAAACCGTTTCCGATGACCGAGGACACAACAGCTTTCCGGATTGTTGAACGTGAGAGACTGTGGGCCGGCTTGATGCTCTCACCTGTAATTATCGTCTCTGCGGCACTGCTCATTGGCTGATATCCCGATCGGCGACCGGGCTCCTATTCCCGTCTGGATGGAATGCTGCTTTTTGGGGCAGTTCTTGATGATTTGGTGCTTTGTCTGCACATGAGAGTGCCAGGATTGCCGATGACCCAACGTTCCTGGCGCAAATAACGCCTAGCCACCTCTTTCCTTCCGAGCCGCTTTCAGCAGGCTATCGATAGCCCAAGCAGACGCTTCGCCCGCCTCGCGGCCGGTCAGCCCCCAGTGATCCTTCATGGTCTGCCATGCTGCTGGACTGAAGAGCAGGTGCACGATCGCCTCGAGTTGGCGCACCCGGGCCGGATCAAGCCCTTGGCACGCGGCAGCCAAGCTCGCGCGGAATGCGGCCTGTCGGTGATCATTGGACCGCAACCGCACCTCACGGCCAGTCGCGGAGACGTTCGACGCTCGAACGACGCCTTCGTTCCGATCCAGTGCCGCGAAGAGTTCCGGAGGCAGAGCGATGAGGTCGTGCTCATTGTGCGGCCAGAAAGGCACGCCCAGGCTGTCGTTCGTTCGAGCCCAAAAGGCGTCGAGCAAGGCATCCTTGTCCTTAAAATGGCGGAACACTGTCCGGCGGCTGACGCCGGCCTCATGCGCCAGGTCATCAAATGAGAAGGCGGCTTCCGGATCCCTCTCAAAGATTTTCTGCACGGCCTCAAGAATGAGTTCGCGTGTGCCACGGGCTTGGTCAGCGCGCAGGGAGCTGTTGTAATTTCGTGACACAGAGGATGCATTCATGACACTGAGAGTGTCAAAATATGGTCGTAGGGTCAAGCATTCTGTCGCGACGGCACCGTCATGTCGGGATGGCGCCCGTTTGGCAATGTGATTGATGGGTAGACGCGACGTTGGTGCATAAAACAATCTGGGCATCGTGGCCCGACTGGCAGTCAGGTAAAGAGGCGGTTCGCTGACGCTGAGTGTCACAAAGCCGGTGGAGAACCCGAAGCTGGGCCCATTGTTACGGGTGATCGATGCGATCCTGGGCGATGATGGGGCGCCGCCGGTGAAGCAGCGCCATACGGCGAAGCGGATCTTTGAGCGTCTTCGCGACGAGCGCGGCTTTGCCGGGGCTACACGGTGGTGAAGGATTATGTCCGGCTTTGCCGGGCGCGGGGTCGTGAGACCTTCGTTCCGCTGGCTCAGCCTGCTGGTCATGGCCAGATGGACTTCGGCGAGGCGCTGGCGGTGATCGGCGGGGTGCGGCAAAAGCTCCACTTCTTTTGCCTGGCCCTGCCGCTGTGGGACGCCTGCTTCGTGAAGGCGTGCCCGAGCGAGGCGACGGAAGTGCTCCTGGACGGGCACGTCTCGGCCTTCGGCTTATTCGGGGGCGTGCCGGTATCGGTGCTTTACGACAACACGCGCACCGCAGTGGCGAAGAACTTTGAAAACCTAGAGTATCAGCCTGAGTTACCGAAAGGCATAGGCCCAACGTCCTTTGACGGCACGAACTCATCCCTGAAACATTTCCAGCGACGTGGATCGAACAGCGACTTTAGCCAGGCGATTGTCGTAGTCACCGCCGCCCGCTCGCGAGCATCCGACCTGTAGGTCAGCCAGATGTCCCTGTATTTGGTCACAGGCAGGTTCAGGGGAACTACCTTGTTGCCAAACGCGACCGAATAATTTGGCAACGCTCCAATACCGATCCCAGCTTCTATCGCCCGGATCGCCCCGCAACTCCCCAGGACCCTTGCTGCTACCTGCTCGTTGCGGAGCTCTCCCAGGACGTTGGCGACGTGCCCTTCTTCGACATGGCCGTCGAGTTGCTCGACGAAGCGGTGCCGCCTGAGTCCGGCGAGGTCGGCGGGGCACCCATGCAGATCCAGATAGGCCTGTGAGGCGAATAGTTCGAAATGCATGCGGCCCAGCTTTCCTGCCACGAGGTCCGGCGCGGTGGGAGGCGTCATCTGAATCCCGAGATCGCTGTCGAACCTCAGGATGTCGGCGACGCCATTGGCGATGCGGAAATCCAGGCCGATCGTGGGGTTTGCTTTGTGAAAGGCTGCGGCGTTCGGGACGAGCCAGTTTACGCCGAGGCCTTGCGTCACCGTGATCGACACGAAGGCGCGGTCTCCGCGGACTTCTGCTGCCAACTGATCAAGGCCGTGTACTGGAACGGCCATTTGATCGATCAGCGCCAATGCCCGTTGGCCAAAGAGAGTTGGAGAAACGCCCTCTGGCAACCGGTTGAGCAGCCTGGCACCAAGTTCTTTCTCCAATTCGCCGATGCGCCGGAACAAGGTCGCCGCCCCGACGCCCGCCCGCGCGGCAGCTCGCCGGATGCTACGTTCCTCGGCGGCCAGCGCGAACAGCCGCAGGTCGTCCCAGTTCATTCGATCAATTCGAGGTGATTTGCTGAGGGTGTCGTGAGCCATGTTTTCGATCTGCCGGCGCGCAAAGTGGAACGCCTTGCGCCCATAATGGAACGCAAACGTTAATCGACCTTACGGCACCCGACCTGCGTAATCGTGGGCGACTGAGGCGCCGCCGAGCAGGGGCGGCCACTGAGCCATGAAGGTGGGGCGATGTCATGCATTTTAAAAGAACCTGGCATCCGTACCCTACGAGCCGCACGGCTCGCGCCACGCCTATCGACGTCCCGGGCTGGTTAAACTGGGGCCAGAAGCAACTGAGCGACGCGCTTGCAATGGCGGCGGCTCGGGAGGCGGGGCGTGCTGCCCAAGTCGGAGCCCTGGAGGAGGCGTTGCGTTCATGCGACGCCGATCACGAACTGCTCCGGGAGACCGGCCTCCTCAACCCCGATGGAACCCCAGAGCTCCGTTGGCATGCGAGGTTCGACGACGGGCACGACGCGATCGCGATCCGGCATGGGATCGAGCCAATGCGAAACCCGGCGTGTCGAGAGGGGAATTTTGTAGCCGGCGTCGGGTCGGAGCCGCGACGCGGACGCTGGCGCTCACCGAAGCGCTCGATCTGGTTCGATTTCGTCAGGCGACGGGTTCCTCCCTCGAGCGATTAGTCCTCGCCCTGCTCTTGAAACACCGTCGCCAGACCATTCCGCGCTGTAGCCCGGCCTCTCGGGAGAGGGAACAGCGCGGCTCTACCGGCGCGCTCGCGGGCCGCCGTCTCCTCCCCCTATCCGAGAGTTGTCCAAACCATGCACAAGCCAACCCTATCCGGCGGTTCGAATGCTGGCTCCGCTATGTCTGTTTCCAACCCAGCTTCGCCTCCTCCTGATGTGGCCGGTCCGGCCTTCCTGGTTCCCCAACCTTATCGTGCCCTGAAAGGAGCGAAGCTGCGGATGCGTGAATTTCTATTCGGTCCTGCCTATCAGCGGCATCAGGTCACGCTCACGATCGCCGCGGGTGGCACGGGCAAGACGTCGCTATGCATCGCCGAGGCCGTGGCGATGGCCTCTGGCGCGGCATTCATCGAGAAGCCTCTCCAGCCGCTGCGGGTGTGGATCTACAACGGCGAGGAGCCGATTGACGAGATCGACCGCCGGATCAAGGCCGCGGCCATGGCGCAGAAGCTCGACCACGAAGCGTTGAAGGGGCGGCTGTTCGTGAACTCGGGACGCAGCGCGAACCGCATCAACCTCTCCAGCGGAACGGACAAGGCGCGGCTGGAGGTTAACGAGCCGCTGGTCCGGAGCCTCGTCGACAGCATCGCCGGCAAGATCGACGTTATCATCGTCGATCCGTTCATTTCGACCCACTCGGTCTCTGAGAACGACAATACTGGTATCGACATGATGGTGAAGGCCTGGGCGCGGATCGCCGAGCAGGGCAAATGCGCCGTCCACCTCGTGCACCATGCCTCAAAGGGCGGCAGCAGCGACAGCGCCGACGCCAGCCGCGGAGCGAGTTCGCTTGCAGCGGCCGCGCGGCATGTCCGCAACCTCTCGCAGATGGGCACCAAGGACACCGAGAGGCTCGGAGTCAGGGATGGCGGTGCCCACCGCTATGTGGCGATCAGGGCGACCAAGCAGAACAACTCGGGCGAGAGCGCCGCCAACTACATCAAGCTCTCCTCGGTCGCGATCGGGAACGATCCCGATCCGAAGAATCCCGGCGATATCGTCGGCGTGGTCGAGCCGTTCGCCCCGGAGATCGAGCAGTACGGGCTCGATGACATCGTCTCGGCGGCACTCGACGCGCTGGGCGGCCTAGAGACGCAATATGTCTACAGCGCCAACTCCCCTGACTGGTTCGGGTATGCGATTGCCGGGGAACTCGGAGCCGACGGGAAGATCCACAGGCAGGACATCGAGAGCGTCATTGACCTGATGCTGCGCACCCGCGTCATCGAGATTTATAACAGGCCGGGCAAGAACGGTCGCAAGCGCGATTGCGTAAGGCCCGTGGGAATCTACGCGTCGGCGGCAGGCTCGCTGGCTCCGGCAGCCTTGCAGCCCTCCGAGCATGATAGCGAAGTCAGCATGGAAGGGACGTCGTCGCCGTGAATGCGCGCTCGCTCCCGCCCGGCCCTTGACGCCGGACGGGAGCGAGGCTCCACCATAACAGCCCGGCTTCGCGGGCAGAGATGGCTTGCATCACAAGGGGCATTCATGCCGGGAGCACTCCTCCCTCGGCCCATCTTAGCGCGGCGTCAGCTACGGTGAGGAAAAACCGCGTCTTTCGCCGTTTCTGTCGTCGGACTGCGACCGATAAGCGTTCACGGTAACGTCCCGGACTACCATCCTTCCCTCGCGCTCCCGTCGAACGGAGTCTTACTTGGCGGCGTCAGGGTTTCCGCCAACAGGTAGATCAGTCGGAAAGCTGCATAGCCGTCCGAATGATCTGGTACGATGATCGTCTCCGGCTCCCGGGCTCGCTCGGGAGCGCGACGCTCATCCGCGCGACGATAGTTGAGCCTCCCGGCGGGGTCGCTGCGCTTGGCCCGTATAGTGCCGAGGGGAGCCGCTCGGCAGCCAGGACCAAGATCGTATCGAGACATTCACCACCACCGCCCACCCCCTTCAGGGGTGGGCGGTGGTGGTGAATGATCAGATAGCGAGCGCTGGGGTCCAGGCTTGGCGGCCCCCCAAGGAATGCAGGCGCGAAGGAACGCGATGGTCTCGCGCGAACCCACCTCAACGAAACAGGAGTCGGCTTTCCATGGAAGAGGGGCGCGAGGGGAAAATATCTCCCCGTTCGGAATCTCGGAGCTATGCAACATCCCTTGCATGCGTCCGGCCGACCCGCCGCGATCCTGGCCTGCATCCGTGTCGAGAACAGTTATCGGGGGCGCGAGGGAAAAGGGAGCTAGGATGGTCCAAACGTGGCTTCCCTGCTTTCCGACCCGGTCAAGACGCGGCGACGATACGTCATGTTTTCCTGTTTGAGACGGGGCTTGCCCGTGAGCATCGCCTGTTGCCCACGAACGGCCTCGCCCAAAGCGAGGCGATGATGGACCGCGCGACAAGCGTGGCCGATCAAGGAGAAGCCGCAACCGCCGCCGATCATGTCGTGATCTTGCGTCTGCTCGGCGGCCGCCAGGGCTGGGCCTCGATCCTGAGATCGACCGATCCCTGACCCACGGCGGCAGCCTGGCCTAGCTTGGAAGTGCAAGATCACCGTCGAAGGCGGTGCCTTCATCGCACCCGCCTCATCCTCCCGAAGCTCGCCGGATGCGGATGAGGCGAGGAACCTGGAACAGCAGGGTTGCATCATGCTCCTCTCGCGCCCGCCGTCCCCTTCCTGCCAATTAACCATGATCAAGGGTGCGGCCCGCAGCGGGGGTTTTTGCCTTGATCGAACATATGTTCATGATATGTTCTTTCTTGCGGCGCCCGCGTGATCCGGAGGAGCAGGGCGACGAGTCAGCCAGGCGGATCCGCCGCCTATCATCGTCTTCAATTTCCGGGGATGCTCAATGCGTATCGAGAAGGCCATGTCGGACCGGCCCACGAACCCAGGCCAGCAGACCCGGTGGGTCGCCTATGTCGAAGGCAATTTGGCGGGCGGCTATCTGCCGAAGTATGCCTTCACCTGGCGCGGATTCGCCTGTGGTGAAAACGATGCCATCACCAACGCGGCGAAAGCCGCCCAGCTTGCGCTGCGCACCTTCGATGCCCTCGACAGGCGGCCCGTCACGTTGGCTGATCCGTTCGTGGCGACGGCGTTGCGCGTCGAAGCCGTGCCTGAGGGATACCCCACTCGCAACGACTTCACGCATGGACTGAGCGTCGTCGGGGAGCCCTTCATCCAGCGAGGTGGCCCCGAGGAGAAGCTCTGCTTCACCGTGGAGCGATCCGACTACACTCCCGGATCCAGCGAGCACAAAGTCGCAAGCCGGGTCAGGCGCGAGATCGAACGTCTCCTGATGATCGACCCCGCCATTCGCCGGGCTGCCCGGGACGGACGGCAGATCTCCATTTCCTGGCAAGCGCGTGTCGATGTGCTCTATCCGACCGGAGGCCCTCAGCGGCCGTGCCGCGAGGTGGGGTTCAGCGTGTGTGACGAGCGGCACGTCGGCATTCCCCTCGCTGAAGCGACCGCCAACGCGATCCTGATGCTTATGCTCCAGGCGCGCGTCGCCTACAGCACCTGGAAGCAGTGCCGCCTGTTCTCCCTGGTCTGGCGGCCCCCGGTCGACGAGCGGCCCGGATATCAGGACGCATTCGAGGAGGAGAGGGCGAGGTTGCTGTGCAATCCCGGCCGGCTTTTCGGCGAGACCATCTGGGACCTGCTGAGGTTCGGGCATACCGACCTGGCGGCGCATGCCGTTGCGATGGCCGATACGACCGAGCCGCGTGTCTCTGCTCCGATCGCCCAGAGCGCCAGGACTTCCAAGGCCGCGCGGACGGTGCCGTCCTTACCCAACGCCGCCACCCTGAACTGATCCCCGATCAGGGCGACGAGCCCGATCGCTCTAAACGCCTCCATGCCACGATGGCATGGGGGCGCCTGCCGCTGGAATCTGAGTCCGTCACGCGCGGGCGGCCGGCGCCAACCATTCCCTGAGCTTCGACCATCTCCATCTGCCCGACGTGTTCTTGACCGCCATGGCGACGGCCTTCTTCTGTCCGAGCAGCATGACGAGGCGCCTGCCGCGCGTGACTCCGGTGTAGAGCAGGTTCCGCTGCAGCATCGCATAATGCTGGGTCAGGACCGGGATAACCACGACCGGATATTCAGAGCCCTGCGATTTGTGGATCGTGGTGGCATAGGCCAGCACAACCTGGTCGAGCTCGCCGAACTGGAATGAGATGGAGCGGCCGTCGAAGGTGATTGCCATCTCGGACGTCTCGAGATCGATCGCTTCGACGAAGCCGACGTCACCGTTATAGACCTCCTTGTCGTAGTCATTCTCGATCTGCATCACCTTGTCGCCGACGGCGAAGGTCGTGCCGAACTTCTCGACGCGGGGCTCCGTGCGCGGATTGAGAGCTTTCTGCAGCTCGATGTTGAGCGAGCGCGCGCCAACGCCGCCCCGGTTCATCGGGCAGAGGACCTGGATGTCGCGGACCGGATCGACGCCGAATCGGCGCGGGATGCGCTCCCGCACGATCTCGATGAGGCGCGGCACGGCGATCTCCGGACTGTCGGCCGGCACGAAATAGAAGTCCGTTTTGCTCTCCGGCCTGGCGAGATCCGGCAGCCTGCCAGCATTGATCCGATGGGCGCTCTGGATGATCTGGCTCTGCGCGGCCTGCCGGAACACCTCCGTCAGATGGACGACGGGCACGGCGCCGCTCGCGATGATATCGGCCAACGCCTGGCCCGGTCCCACAGGCGGCAATTGGTCGACGTCCCCGACGAAGATCACCGCAGCCTCGTTCGGCACGGCCTTCAAGAGCGCGTTCATCAGCAGGACGTCGACCATCGACGTCTCGTCGACGACGAGCAACTCGCAGGCGAGTGGATTCTCGTCATTGCGCTTGAAGCCGCCGGTCTTCGGATCGACCTCCAGCAGACGGTGGATGGTCTTCGCCTCGCGCCCTGTCGTCTCCGTCATGCGCTTCGCGGCGCGTCCGGTCGGGGCGCAGAGCAGAAGATCGACGCGCTTGGCCGTGAGGATCTTCAGGATGGAATTGACCAGTGTGGTTTTGCCGACGCCCGGGCCGCCGGTGATCACCATGACCTTGGAAACGAGCGCAGTGCTCACGGCTGCCTTCTGGCTGTCAGACAGCGCCAGCCCGGTCTTCTCCTCGACCCAGGGTATCGCCTTCTCCGCATCAATCTCGGGCCAGGGCGTTCTACCGGATTTCAGGATATTCAGCCGGGCGACGATCGACTGCTCGGCGCGATAAAGCCCGGCGAGGAACACGCAGGGACGAACCTCGACCGTATCGGCGATGACGGCGCCGGCCTCCAGCTCCAGCTTCAGCGCGTCGACTATCAGGCTTTCCGGAATTTCCAACAGCTCTACCGCGAGCGGCAGCAGGTCATCTCGCGGCAGGCCGCAATGGCCATCGTCGAGCGCTTCGGTGAGGGCATGGGAGATGCCGGCCCGGGCCCGGATCATCGCGGTCTTCTCGATGCCGAGCTTCATGGCCACGGCGTCGGCGGTACGAAAGCCGATGCCGCGGATGTCGCGCGCCAGCCGATAGGGGTCCTCCGAGATCAGCTGGACAGCATCGTTGCCGTAGGTCTTATAGATGCGAACCGCACGCGAGGTGCCCACACCATTCGCGTGGAGGAAGATCATGATCTCGCGGATGACCTTCTGCTCTGACCAGCCGGCGACGATCCGCTCCGCCCGCTTCGGCCCGATGCCGGTGACCTCGCGCAGCCGATCCGGCTCGGCCTCGATGACGTCGAAGACCTTCTCACCGAAAGCGCGCACCAGCTTCTTCGCATAGACCGGACCAATGCCACGGATCATCCCGGAGCCGAGATACTTCTCGATGCCCTCGCTCGTGGTCGGCGGCATGGCCCTCAGGAAGCGCGCCCGGAACTGGAGGCCGTGCTGGCGGTCATTCGACCATTCCCCGCTCGTCTGGATGAACTCGCCGGCGGATATGACCGCCGCGTGCCCGACGACGGTGACAAGATCGCGTTTGCCGCGCGCCTTCACGCGCAGCACCGCGAAGCCGTTCTCCTCGTTGTGGAACGTGACGCGCTCGACGAGGCCTGCCAGGACCTCGGTCGCGGATTCAGCCGGACGGGGTTTCATGGCGGTTATATTCCGCGGTTCTCCGATTGAGAGAAAGGACCCTGGCGGCCCTCGTTTGCCGCGCTGTGGCGTCTGTTGACGCTGCCATCCTTTCCTCGCGCTCGCTTGCTGGGCCGCCGCGTCTCGTTTCCGGCTCGGGTCTTCGCCACCATCGCCATTCCTCAGGCTGTGCCGCCCCAGGAACGGGGGTTCCGGCGTAAGCTATTCGTTGACGTGCGTAAGCAGTAAGCTTACTTTCCATCATGATCCGGTCTTTCAAGCACAAAGGCCTCTCCGAGTTATGGGAGAAGGGACGGACCGCGAAGGTCGACGCCAAACTGCAAGACCGCGTGCTTCGCCGCCTCGACGCCCTCGACGTGGCCGGAAGACCGGAGGACATGAACCTCCCCGGCTTCGACTTCCATGCGCTGAGGGGCTTCGATCCGACGCGGTACACGGTCCATGTCAACGGGCCGTGGTGCATCACCTTCGCCTTCGACGGCGTGGACGCCCTCGCCGTCGATCTGGAGAACTATCACTGACCGGGGCCATGCCCCTATCCCCGCGCCACCGTCAGGAGCCCCCACCATGCCCGATACGACCCCCGCCCTACGATCCCGTGACCGCGCCCCAATCCATCCGGGCGCCCTGCTGCGCGAGGACGTCATCCCCGCCGTAGGCAAGCCGAAGGCGGAGGTCGCGCGACTGCTCGGGATTTCCCGTCAGCATCTCCACGACATCCTGGAAGAGAAGAAGCCTGTCTCGCCGGCCGTCGCGGTACGGCTTGGCAAGCTCTTCGGCAATGGCGCCGGCCTTTGGGTCCGCATGCAGGGAGCCTACGATACCTGGCATGCCGAGCGAAATGTCGACGTCTCGAACATTCCGACGCTGACCGCGGCCTGACGAGGGCGGCCGGCGACCGATCTCGCGAGACGCTCACGGCCCGCCGCGACGACCGGGAGGTCGCCAGGCAGGCAAGCGGTAGGATCAGGGCTGTGCCTGAGACCGGGGCGTCGAAGACAGTGCCCCGGAGGCCGTATGCTTTTCCGCCCAGGAGGAGAAGGCGGGATCGGTGCCGAAGACCCGACGCATCAACGCGAGCGAGGCAGCGGCAGCACGCGCCGGGGAAGCGTTGCGCATCGTCATCAACTGCGCGGAGTGGTTGAACCAGATTTCGTCGAAATCGCGGTCACGGTCGAGTTCGTTGTCGAAGTCCATGATATGTGCTCCTTCCAGGCTCAAAGGCGGCCCTTGTTGGCCGTGAGATACGCTTGCAGTTTCGTGATGAGAGCCGGCGACACGGCGGTCAGCGCGTCGCAAGCCCGGCGGACGTTCGGATTCTGGTGCCGGAGCAGCCTCCCCATCAGGGCGAGATCGTCCCGCGGCGCCGTGGCGATCGATTTGACGAGGTCGCGGACCTCGTCGTCGGCATTGCGCGCCAGGGACCCCAACTTGTCGCGCGCGACCTCCAGCTGCGCCTCGGCGCTGGTCGCGCGACCGTTCGCGTCGGTGACGGCCTTGAACGCGATCTCGGCCGCACGCTGTTCCACGCGGGCGTCGAAGCTGCGGATCCGCTCCTCGTCGAGGCGCCGGGCTTCGTCAGCGCTCCGGCGTTCGATTCCCGCGACCAGGGTCGACATCGACGTCATGGCGAGTCCGGTCGAGGTCACGGCCGTCAGAAAGCCCGCGACGATGGCCTTGCGCGTCAGATCGCCGCGCACCCGTTTCTCCGTCTCTGCCGCATCGCCGAATTGGGTTTCGGCGCATGAGACCCGACGATCGAGATCGTCGATCGCGTCGAAAACGGGCGCGACGGGATCCTTGTCGCGCACGCCCGTGGACGTTCTCAGCGCCTCGGTGAAGCGGGCCATGCCGATCTCACCAGGGCCGGAACTCGGGGTGATCGAAGAAGGTCGCCTCGACCGTGCGGATCATGGTCAAAGCGCCCTGCGCCTCGAAGCGGTTCCGACCGGCGATCATGGCGTGGGGCGGCGTGCTCGTGCGGTGCACGTCCGCCATGGTCATGCCCAGGTGCGGCAGGCGGGCGGGCTGGCCGATCTGGCTGGCGAGCCTGACGAAGGCGGGATCGGCGATGGCCGCGTCGGCATCGAGCCCGCCAGCCTCGTTGTGCACGAGCAGGATCGAGGCGGCCCCGCAGTTGAGCGCGATCCGCGCCGCGGCGGTGATGCCGTCGCGCTTGGAGATCGGGACGATGAAGCGGATGTCTTCCGCGACCGCCGCGCCCCGGTCATTGACCCACCTGAGGACATGGCCCTCCATGTTCGCGCCGAGGTCTACGATCGCCGGGCGAGAGCTGCCGAAAACCCTGTTCTCGAGGAAAGGCACCACGGCCTCCGGCCTGTCGTCCTCCAAAGCGTTCTCGGGCGGCATCGACTTGAAGTAGCGCCGCGAGGTCGGGTTCGCCGGCTCGACGTCGAAGATGTCGATCTCGACCTTCCGGAAGATGGCGGTGCTGGCCATGAGCATCGCGAGGGTGCTCTTGCCGCCCCCGCCCGCGGCTGCGAGGACGTACTTCTTGCCGGGCGAGGCGGCCTTCGTCGTGGTGGTCATCGGTAACTCCTCATGATCGCGTGGTTGGTAGGCGATTGGGCAGTGGTGATCGGCTTGGCTCAGTCGATGGCATCAGGTCGTCGGAGGTTCGCCACCGTGCGCGGAATGGGCCGGCCGTTTTCGGCGACGAGAACCGGCATGGCCGGGGCCTGAGCCGACTCCGGGGCGTGGGGACCGGCTTTGCGGGGGCGCCCCGGTTTCCCGGGCTCGCCCGTCGGCCTGTTCCTGCGCCGGTACTGCGCGGCATAGTTCGCGGCGAGCCCCGGGCTGATCTGGAAGCCGTTGCGCGCGAGGTCGGCCAGAATGTCCTTCCAGTGGACGTCGCGCTTGAGCGCGGCTTCGATCGCCGGCATCATCCTGAAGAACTCGCTCTTCAGCGATTCTGCCGCCGGCCGCGCTGCAAGACGGGCCAGGCTGTCGGTTCGCGGGTCGCTCATGGTGCTGCCCTCCTTGTGCCTATACTGGCAGCATGCTTTCTCGGGTGCACATGGTTTAAGTCGCCACGAAAATCGTTCACGGCGAGAGCGGCGAAATCGTCAAACGCGTCAAGATAATATTGCGCGAAATAAATCGAGCCTGAAGGCAGCTAATAATGCCGGATGTATGGCTGCTATATCTTAGCTATGATCGCAGTCAATTTTATTGAGCGGAGGATCAACTACAGTATGCCAGTGACGACATGTTTACGGCGCTGCCGCCTGACATGTCTGCTGGCCAAGGGGCGCTGCCCCCGTGGACCCCCGCCGCCCTTCGGTCGGGTTGTCCGCGCGAACGCACGGAAGGCCTGCCATGGCAGACCGAAACCAAGAGAAGAAGGACGAGAAGAGCCGCCCCTTCGTCTTTCGAGTGGCGACGGAAGAGGCGGAGAAGCTGGTCAAGGTCGCCGCGGCAATGGGGGTGACCCCGGGCCAGCTGGCGCGCCGCATCATCGAGCGCGAAATCGGCCTGATCGCCCGAACCGCCACGGTCCGGCGCCGGGTCGCCAATGCCGACCTGCTGGGCCAGGCGCTCGGTCAGCTCGGTTGGGTCGGCAACAATATCAACCAGGTTGCCGCGCACCTGAACGGGGGCAGGCCCCTGCCTTGGAGGCAAGATGAGGTGGAGCGTATGCGGCTCGACCTGGACACCGCCTTGAGTGCCGTCATGGCCGCCCTCGGACGGGGGCGGCCATGATCATCCGATCCAGCTATGTGAAGGACGATCCCAACCGGGTGGCCCATCTCCTCAACACCAAGAACAACAGGCGCGTCGTCGAGCACCGCGATTTCGACCGCGGTTATCCGGGTGATCTGCGCGGTTTCCTGGCGTTCTCTTCTGCCCTGACCGCAGTCCACCCCAGGGCGCGGATCACGCTTGGGCACTTCAAGATCTCGCCGGCGCATGTCCTGAATCGCAGGCAGCTACTTCGTACGGTCGCCCATATCCGGCGGGAGAACGGCATCTCCCGCAATCACCCGATGCGCCTGATCGAGCACGACAAAGGGGATAGGCCGCCGCATTTTCATCTCCTCTTCAGCGCGGTCGATCCTGCGACGGGGCGGGTCCTCAGCTCAAAGGATAACTATGCGCGCGACGAACTCGTCAGCCGCCGCCTCGAGATCGCCTTCGGCGAGGCTCTGACGCCGGGGCCGAGGGTTCAGCGGAACGCCGCGGACTTGCGCGCTCGTGGCCGGGATCGAGAGGCGCAGATCCTCGAATCCTATGAACTGGTCCGCAGACGCGACAAGGATAGCGAGGCCGACCGGCAGCAGGCTGCCCGGACGAAGCTGACGCTGGCAGAGTTCCGTGACCGTCTCCTCGCAGCTGTCAGGAAGGGCCTGCACTCAGGAGCCCTTCCTCGCGCCCTTGGCGCGCAGGGTTTCTCGGTCGCGATCGGGAGCCGCAAGGAAACCCTCATGGCCGTTCACGACGAAACCGGCATGGCGCTGCCTTTCGCCGGATCAGTCGAGATCGCCTCTGGCGGGAGCCCGGAGATGATACCGTCGGCGATCGCGCAACTCCGTCGCGATGCACCGCCTCTTGCCCAGGCTCGCCGCCAGGGCGCGGCCCGGACGCTGAAACGAGCCGAGCGCAATCTCGACCGTGAAATCGATCGGGGCCGTTTCGAGGCTGCGGCGGACGGTGAGTTCGACAGCATCTTCAGCCGGATGCGGCGTGCGCGCGAGAAGGCCGAGGCCGATTCCGACAAGGCCGGGCGGGGCCAGTCCCAAGCTGCGATGCGCCGGGCGACCCTGGCGACCCGACGTGAGACGGCCCGGATGAGGCAACTGAGGATCGACCGGGCTTTTCGGACGGCGCGCATTCTGCAGTCTCGCCGCGCTCGCAAGGTTGCCTTCGCCCTGGCCGCAGGTGGGATGCTGTTGACCGGTACGGGATTGTCGGTGGCGCTTGGTGTCGGCTTCGTCGCGACCATCGCCGTGAAGGGTTACGGCGACACCCTGCGCGCTCAGGCGCGGGCGCTGATGGCCCAGAGGCGCGCGGCGGCCCCCACACTCCGCTCCCTGCCTAAAACCCAGGTTGCACCGGCCGCAGTCCCCGGTAAGGGGACGGCAGAGCTGCAGAAGCCGCCCGTCCTCGCGCCTCCCCCTCCTGTGAAGCAACGCAAGCCTGCGGGCTTCGACTTCGCCCTGATCGGAAAATCTCATCGCGTGCTCGCCGCGATGGCCCTGGAAGCCCTCTCGGGCGGAGCCGTTCCGATTGCGCGTGATGCCCTGCAGCGCGCGCTCGGGGAGGATGCCTTTGCCGGTCTCGTGTCGCTGGCCCGAGACGGCAGTGTGCGGCAGCGCAAGGTGGTCCGCTCATGGAACGGCGGCCGCTCCATGGACGCCTTCGCTGCGGAGGCGGCCCTGCGCCGTGCCGGGGAAGGCGATTCGGCGAAGACGATGGCCGCCATCGGCCGTCAGCGCAGGCTCAAGGAGCGCGATCAGGCGAAAGGCCGGGGGTGACCGGGGGCGTCCAGCGGGCGTTCCGGTCTGTCTGCGCTTGAAGCCAGACGAGAACTTCCGCGCGGTCGTAGTAGGGCCGGCAACCCTCCCGAATGACCGCCGGAGGGCCCGTTCGGCGCCGGCGCTGGGAACTCAGGGCAGCCTCGGAAATCCCGAGGATCGCGGCGAGTTCCTTCGCCTTTATCTGGGCACGCGGAAATTGGCGAACAGATTCGATCTGATAGGCGAGGGAAGACATGGTTTGACGACCGCTCCGGAGCGAGAAAGCTTCGTCGCTTCGCGAAGCCTCGGAGCCATCAAACGCGGGATCGGCTATATGCCCCGCGAGTCGTCGATCCGCATGCGCTAGACTACTGGCGCTTCTACGTCCGAGCCGCCCCGCTACAATCTTGCCTCATCGGCAGCCAGGATTGCGGGTCGTCACTCCGCAATGCACCCGGCCAACCGCACGGTTCCATACGCAAATAATATGATGAAATACCTAGCTGTCAATCCATTTGTTTGAACGGCGCGTTTCCGTTTCGGCATCGAGTCGGCCTCCAGAGATTAGCGGGACCCTCCAAAATGTGAAAATGCGCGACAAGACGCCGACCGGGATTGCTCTTTGGCAAGGCCCAACTATCATCATCGAATGGTCGTTTCCGCGAGGAATAATGCAATTCCGGTCCGTCTGGATGAAAATGCCTTGCATGAGATGAAGTGGCACGCCCGGGAGGCTCTCGCACCCGCACGCCATGGGCACACGCTCGAGGCTCTGGGTCGTGGACTAGGCGCAAATGCCTACAAAGGACTATTGACCTATGCCCGAAACTTCAGCGAGATCATGTAGGATGGCGACGACTCGAAGGCGGTAGCATTTCTTGCCGAACGAGAGGTCACGGTTCGGTCCGGCGGACTCGCTGATATTGTCGCGGGGCATTTGGTCGAGCGCAAGCACTTCTGCTCAGGGTCAGAGCAACTGGTGGCAGCGTCCCCGCGCAAGTCGCTGCCTTTGCCTAACCGACCATCGTCGTTTCAGTGAGTTAGCCGTCATCGGAAGTCGCGCGTCTTCACCTTGATTGTGTCGAGATGCAGGTCCGGGGAAATCCCGCAGGTACGGGGTCGGCGAGCCGTGGTGGAATTCGTCGCCGCGACCGCGAGGAAGCGGGAATGTCCGGTCGCGCTTTCCGACGTCGGCGAGATCGGCCGAAAGATCGGTGAGGCGCTGTGCCACGAGATGGACGACCTCGCCCTCGCGCTGAATACGACCGCGCACGGCGATCATCCCGGCCGACAGAATCGTCCGCCGGAAGCGCTCGAACACCTTTGGCCAGACCACCAGGTTGGCGATGCCGGTCTCGTCCTGGAGCGTGATGAACATGAGACCCTTGGCCGAACCAGGCCGCTCCCGCACCAGCACGATGCCGGCGGCTTCGAGCCAAAGCCCGTCGCGAGCGTCCATGGCGAGCTGACAGCCGACGATGCTCCTTCGACGGAGATCCTGACGCAGGAACGACACAGGATGCTCACGGACAGCCCGACGTGCCGGTAGACCGAGACGACCCGTATCATCGCACGCCTCCAACTCGAAATCTGCGCTCTCGCCACCGCGGGCCCTGATCAACTCGACGAGCCAGCGAGGGCGGCCCACGCCGGGTACCGGCAGCGCCGTCGACGGAACGACCGAGATCCGCCATCGCGTCATGGGGGCCGTGGGCTGCCCGAAGTCGGCGGCGTCGACCTCTCGCCGCCACCGCCTCAAGGCGATGCCGATGGATCCGGTGCGCTCGGCGGCGAGCTGAAGACGCCGCGACGCGGTCATCGAGAGACGGGCGACCTCGCCGACGACGGAACCGAGCCCACCGTCACGCAGGCCTTCTTCCATGCAGGCGAGAACCGTCTTGTCGTCGCCCACCTCCACGTAGATGACGCGATCCGGAACGAGGCCGGCCTGTGCGAATGCGGGCGCAAAGAGATCGGCGCGCGTCAGGCACCAGAGCACCTTGCCACGGCTTCTGGCGGCCACGCCGGCTCTCAAAAGGGCCGCTGCTGTGCCCGGAAGCGGGCGCCCGAGTTGATTTGCAATGCCCGATGCCGGGCTATTTGCCTTAGTAGTAGCGGATCAACGGCTGGTGCTCGTCGCGATTGGCTGCATGTGCCGGTTCGTGACCCGGCGCTGGAAGTGAGACGTGGTGGCCGCACACAGCTCGATGACGTCGCTGGGAAAGTTCGTGGATGGATACCAGCGGCTTCGGAGTGGGCCAGCCCAGGGCACGAGGTCGCGTGAGCAATCCTTCATTGGCCGACGCCGATCAGTTCCTGTTGTAGCCAAAGTCGCCCCTCGTCAGCAACGCCTCCTTCCAGTGGGTCTCTCGGCCAATGATGATCCTGTCGTCGGTCCGATAAGGCCATGCTTCCAGCAAGGTCATGCGGAAGTTCTCCCTGGCGTAGGCGACGCCCTTGTCCGCCATCAGTTCGACCAGCGCCACGTTCCATCCGTGGCCGGTCGTCACGTAGCCCGACCAGCGCGACCATATGCCGACGTCGTTGTAGGCCGACCCCACATATTTTTTGCCAGAGCTCTTGTCGACGATCAGGTAAACCCCCTTCACGTTCTGAAGGGCGGTCTTCCAGTCCAAACGCTCGTTCCTGATGATTGTTTCGAGCATCGAGAAATCGATGCTCACGTTGTCAAAGCCGGCGAAGGGGTCGCCCGAGTATGGCTCCTTGAGCACCTCGGTGATGGTGATCGCTTCCAGGAGGTTTTCGAACAGGAACGACTTGCCTCGGCCGAGTTCAAGGGAAATCTTCAGCCGGCCGATCAGGCCAGCGCCCCTGTCGCTGGCCGCGATCTCGTAGGTCGGGCCCGGGACCGGCTGTCGCGAGATCACCTCGAAGATCCCGCCGAAAAGCCATGCGTGACGTTCCGGATAGAAGTCGATGAAGGACAGGATGCAGATTCCGACGCGACCGGCCGGGTAATCCAATAATTAACCGGCCACTGTTCCGAGAATTAACCGGTCGGGATTCCGAGAATTATCCGGCCAGGGCGGGCGTTGGTTCTGGGTCGTGTTTCTGGATGTCGTGATTGGT
>WPCJ01236029.1_pt1 | contig 25343 bp, 3 predicted proteins | sample 5399831 | NCBI WGS metagenome assembly WPCJ01 (sample SAMN12869470, study PRJNA574797) | sludge metagenome | isolation source: wastewater treatment of pH10 | place: China:Beijing | collected 2019-05-20 | reverse complement strand
TGCTGAAAGTGGCATCGCCGGGCGCCAGCACCGGACCGCCGAGAGCGAGGCCGCGGGTGGCATTGAACGGATCGAAGGCGCGGGTTTCCTTCGGCACGTTGTCTTGCGCCATATTGCCATACAGCAGATCGATGCTGCCGATCTCCGAGGCCTTGATCTCGGAATGGCCGCGCAGATTGGTGAAGGTGCCGTTAAGCTCCGAGCCGAGCTGGCTTCTCTCGGTGTTCAGCACGCCGCCGACACGCAGGCTGAGATCGCCGCCGCCGGTGAGTTGCAAGCTGCCATCCGCCATCACGCGGCCGGTGCTGCCCACGGCCAACACCAGGCCCTGGCTGCGCGGCTGCCAGTTCGGATTGAAGTTGCCGGCGGCCAGCGTCTCGAGCCGGCCGGCATTGCCCGCGACATCCACGGCGAGGTTACCGCCGCCCAGCGTGCCGAAGCCGGTGAAGCCGCGCATCTGGTCGGCGCTCGTCTGCGGATTGTTGAACCCGCCCTCGAAGCCGACATAAGTGCCGAAATTGATCCACCAGGCCGTGGGCTGCGCGACGCCGCCGGTGGCCACCGTGTTGCTGCCCTGCCGCCACAGCCAGTTGGCGACATCGGCAGTGTTGTAGCCGGCGTCTTGCGTGTTCGGCCGCAGATTGACGGAGGCCGATTTGCTGATCACGTCGCCGGTGAGATCACCACCGACCTTGATGGTGAGATCGCCGCCAACGGTCGGATACCAGGCACGATAGATGCTGTCGGCGCCGCCATCGACCAGTTTCTCATAGCCCTGATTGGCATCGGAGGTTACGGTGCCGGTGGCCATGAGGCGGAAGCGCGGCAGGTTGTAGGGATCGCTCGCGGATGTCGTCACCGACGAAGTGCCGGCGGTGTAGATGCCGTAGAGCGAATCCACCCGCAGATTGCCGCCGGTGAAGAATTGCAGATCGCCGGTGCCGGTGCGCACGACGCTGGGGCGAATGCTGGCGAGCTCCAGCGCATACGATGCGCCACCACCGCCGACGACGCAGAAATACGATTCAGTAGCACACATTTCCGCGACCGAACTATATCCGATATACAAGACGACATCCGCATCGGTGATCGGTTGCCCTTCCAGCTCCGGAAAGGCATCACTCCAGACATAACCGCTGGAGACCGCCTTGCCGTACGAACCATAATGGCTATCCGCCAACCGGATGCTGCCATGGGCCGGATGCGACTGCACGCGGCGGCCATCGGCGGCGTCGAGATCGGCACCGGCGACAAAGCGGAACGACCACGACTGCGAGCCTTCCGCCAGCATCGGAGCGACCGCCCAAATGCGGCCCTGGCGCCCGGCCACTTCCGGCCGCAGTTCGACGGATTTGTCGCCACCAGGTAGTTTCACATCGGTGCCCGAGGGGATCAGCGATCCCGGCTTCAAGGCGAGATCGCCATCAAGCAGGAAGCTGGCTTTGCTCACATCGGTGCTGCCGTTGAACTGCGCCAGCGCCACGCCCTTCGGCCAGACAAAGGCCGAGACCGAGAATGCGACAGGCATCACGCTGCCGGCATCGAGCTGCGTGCCGGCCGGGATCGGCGTCGCCACGCTCAGCAACGTGCCCGCGGCGTAGAGAAGATTGCCGGCGCCGTCGCGTATCGCAGCGGCCAGCACCGTGCCGGCTGGAACGATGATCGCCGCGCTCAGCTTGGCTGCTGCCGGCAATCGCATGCCGACGCCGAGGTTGGCGCCCTGCACCGGCAGATCGTAATTCAGCGTTGCGCCATTGGGGAATGCGGTGCCGTCGGCCAGTGTCACGCCGACGCCGGGCACGATGATATTGCCGCCGGTGAAGTCTATACCGGCCAGCAGCACCCAGCCCTTGTCGTCCTGGGTCGTGAATGTATCCGGCAGCGCAAAGCCGTCATTGATGCCGCCATAGATGCTGAGATCGCCGCCGGCGCGGAAGCGCAGCGTGCCGACCTCGCCGGAGCCGGTGACGCCGGTGCGCACGAAATTCGGATTGACGCCGTTATAGCGGAAGCCGGACAGATCGAGATCGCCCTGCACCACCAGATCGCCATCCGCCGTCTTGCTGGCGATCTCGATGCCCGGGCGCAGATGGAAGGCGTTGCGATAGCTGTCGTTGTTGAGACCGGCGAGCTTGCCGTCCATCACGGAGCTACGATTGAGCGCGGCATTGATGAATGTGGTGGCTTCGTCGTGCTTGGTCTTCAGCCAGGCCTGGGTGATCACCTGATACGGCCGTTCGCTGACGGCAGCATCCGTGCCGTTGGGCGCATCGGTATAGCGCTGCATCGCATTGACCGCGATAGAACGCGCGCCCAGGATCGTCACCGGATCTGATGCATCGATGGCGATGTCACCATAGGTGGCGGCATCCGCATCCAACATGCTTCCGCTACTGCCGATGCGCGGCGCGTTGAGTTCGAGTGTGCCGCGGGCGACGCCGTCATTCTGACCATAGATGGTGCCGTGGCGCAGATCGATGCGTGCGCCGGCGGCCAGCGTCAGCACACCGTCGCTGGCGGTGAGATCGACGACGGCGCGGTTCGGGCTGTCGATGATCTTGCCATAGCTATCGACGCGCAGGACTTCGCCATGAGCATCGAGCACCGCACTGCCGGCCAGCCTGAGGCCGTTCTTGGCCGCGAGATAGATCGAGCCGACGGCAGCGCCTGACGCATCTATGGTGCCGGTGACTGTGAGCTGTCCGCCATCGAGCGAGACATCGACGCTGCCGGCTTTCAGGCCGTCGCCGATGACAAGATCGCCCTGCTTGAGCTGGAAGCTGCGGCCGCCGAACACGCTGCCGGAATTCAGGCGCTGATTGAGCGCGGCGAACTGGTCGGTGAGCGAACCCGCGCCACCCAGACGCTGCGCGCGGATTTCGACGCTTGCAGCCTTGTAAGGCATATAGACGCCGCCGGCATCGTAAGTGCTGGAGCTTGAGCCGAGAATGCTGCCCTGCAGATCGACCATGCCGGCCGCCGCATCCAGCGCCACGGCACGGAGCGTGCCGGCGGCGTTGAATTTGGCCGACAAGTCGATGCGCGATCCCGCCGCCTGGACGATATTGCCGCCCGCGCTTTCAAGGACGACATCGCCGCCCCAGCTGCTCTTGGCGATGTCGTTGAACACGATGGTGCGGCCGGACATGTCGATCCGGGTTGCATCGGTGAGCATGATGTCGCCATCGGCGCGCAGTGTCAGCTTGCCGCTGGGCAGAACGACGGCGCTTGCCAAAGTGATGTTGCTGCCGGAGAGCGCGATCTGCGCACCGAGCGCACCGGCATCCACAGTCACTGCGCCTGCGGTCGCCCCATTCGGCGACGTGACGGACACCGTGCCGCCCGCCGTGATGCTGTTGACCGAGCCGGCCTCGCCGGTGAACAGCGGCGTGATGATGGAGAGATTGCCGCCGCTATAGGTGTAGCCGGTGCCAGCGACATAGGCGCCTTGCGATTGATAGACGCTCAAGCCGCCTTTGTGATTGGCGGTGATACGGTCGCTGGCCGTCAGCGCGACATTGGCGAAGCCGAGCACGAGGCGGTCATAGGATGCGATATTGCTGGGCTGTGTGAACGGGCCGAAGCCGAATTCGATGCGTTCGGCCGTAAAATCCAGCGCGCCGCTGCCGGTGCCGGCGCCATTGGCGACCACCGCTGTGGGCGTGTTGGTCGAGCCGCCGAAGACGAGATTCTTGGTACGGATGCTGGCCAGCGTGCCGACATTGCCATAGCCGTAGATCGCGGGCGTGGTCAGCACCAGGCGTTCCAGGGTCGAATGGCCGGTGACCTTGTCGTAAGTATCGAGCGCGACATCGCCGAAGAAATTCATGCTGGCGGAGGCGTTGAGGATCAGCGTCTCCAGCGCCGGCGCGCCGGTGGATGTATCGCCGGCGATCAGCCGGTCGAGCACGCTCTGGTTCAGGATCAGGCCGCTCGGCAGGACGCCACGCGCGGATGCGTCCGCGAGGGATTGCGTGCTGCCGACATTGATGCCGCCGACGGCCAGCGAGAGATTACGCGTGCCGTAGCGCACCGCATTGCTCAGCTCGAACTTACCAGTCGTGGAGAGCGCGATGGTGCCGTTCGAATACAGCGTGGTGTCGCCGCTGCAGACCGAAGCGATGCAATTGCCGACATCGATGCCGCCGCGCGCGACGCCGGTGGATGGCGCGACATTGATCAGGCCGTTGGAGACCGCGACGAAATGCGCGCCTTGCGGCGCATAGATGAAGCCGTCATTGCTGTCGAAAGCGACCTTGCCGCGCCCGAGCGTATTGATGCTGGCGCCCTGCTCGATGCGGACCAGGCCATCGCCCAGCTCCGGATTGCTCGGATCCGCGGCGATCAGAAACACTTCCGGCGCCGATAGCACCGCGCCCGAGCGCAGATAGACATATTGGCTGACATTGGCGGCGCGGACATAGTTGCCGCCCTGCCCGTATTCGACATACTGGATGCCGCCGACGGTCAGACGCGATGCGCCGAGCGCGTTGAGTTCGTCGGCGACGATGGTGACGCCGGTGAAACCTGGCGTCGCCTGCCGTCCGCCCGCCACCACTTCGATCTTGTTGGCGAGGATCGAGACCGCGCCGTCGTAGCCCCCCGTGGCGGCGCCGAACAATCCGGTGCCGTCGAAGGTCAGCGAATTCGCGCCGGCGCCTGAGGTGATCGTGTATTTCAGCCCCTTGCCATCGACAGGCAACATCGGCCGCGGAATGCCGCGCCGGACGGCATCGGCGATGGCGAAATTGGCATAGCTGGTTTCGTCATAGAGCGAATGGGTGCGGACAGTGGCGCCCGACGTCACGATGACACGCCGTGCCAGGCTTTCGCTGATGCCGGTATTGGCGATGCTGAGCCGCGCACCGGCGAGATAGGAGCCGTTTGCAAACGCCACAGACGTGGTGAGCCCGCGCGAATCCGCAGGCGTGAGTTCGACGCGGAACGCGCCAGGCAGCAGCGCATAGGTCGCCGGCATCAGCGTGTAGGTGCCGGCCGGCAGGCCCGGCGTGCTGCCGTCCAGCGTGATCTGGCGGCCGATGGCGGGCTCGCGCGTTCCCGCATCCGGCGTCACCGGCGCATAGGCCGCCACATGGCCGGGCACGATGGCGTAAACCTGATTGCCGCTTTTGCTGTAGCTGTAGCCCGGATTGGCATCGGCCAGCGCGTAACGCAGCACGTCCACCGAACCGCCGCGGCCGGAAACAAAGCCCGCGCCGGTCAGCGCGCCGCCGCCGGAGAGATCAAGCACCGCGCCCGGCTGCACATCGACCGCCTTGGCGTTCAGCGTCACGCCAAAGGCCAGACTGGTACCGAGCACGCCGCCGGCGCCCACGAAGCTGACGGCGCTGCCGTTATAGTTCCAGACCTGCCCGTCGATGGTGCCGCCATAGGGCATCTCCAGACCGGCGCCGCTCACCGAGGTGATGCTGCCGGGGAGAAAATCGATGGTGGAGGTCGAGGTCAGGCCGAATTCGAGACTACCGAGCGGCGCGCGCACGACGCCACCCTGCACCACATGACCCGCGGCCAGACGCAGCCGGCCGAATGCCGAATACGGCAGTTCGGGCGTCTCGGTGGTGGAGCGGCCGACGGTCAGCGTGCGATTGGTGCCCGTGGTAACGCCCGCGGCCGCGCCGATGGTCGGATAGAGCTGCGCCGCCCGCAGCGTCACATCGCCCGACGTGATGAGCTGCGTGGTAGGCTCCCCGGTGTTGTTCGGTGCACCGGCCGCCAGGAAGCGGATGTCGCCACGGCTGTTGAGGGTGACCTGCTCGAACACCGGCTGCGACGCGCCGGTCGCACCGCGCGAGCCGAAGCTGACAAGCCCGCGCGCATCGATCAGATCGGCGCTGGCGGAGAACGTCGCCGAGCCAGGCAAAGTCGAGGGATTGGTGACGCCGCCCGGCTGCACATACTGGTCGCGGCTGGTCGGGAGATAGCCCGCCAAACGCAGATAGGAGGCGTTGAGATTGACCTGCGAGGTCAGCGGTGCGCTGTTGGCGAGCGACAGGGTACCGGTATAGATCTGCAGGTTCTGGCGCAGGTTCAGATCGACATTGCCGGCAAAGGCGACATTGCTGGCGAGCAGATTGAGGCTGCCGAAACCGCCGGCCGCGATCTGCGACACGGCGATGCCACCATGACCATAGACCAGCGCCGCCGCAGCCGGATCGCTCACGCTTTGCAATGCAAAGGCGCCATGATCCTGTGCGATGATCAATTGGCGCGGCAGCAACACGCTCGCCGCCGTCGCCCTGACATAGTTCGAAGACACCATGGCGAGCGACAGCGTGCCGCCTGCAGCAGTCGCGGCGCCGGCATTGGCGACAAAACTGCCGTCGAGATAGAGGCCGTTATTGGAGGCCAGCGAGATGCTGCCGCCATTGCTGGCGACGGTGATCGCCTGCCCGTCGATATCGAGCATCGCTTGCCCGCCCGATGCGTCGAGCCGTGCGCCGCTCTTCACAACGACAAACAGATCGGGAGCCGATGCGAGACCCGCACTGTGATCGATGGTGCCGCCGATCACGATGCTGCCGCCATTAGCCACGGTGCCGTAACGTCGACCACGGCGATCCAGAGCGCTGGCCGCGCGTGCCGCGACGTCAAGCACGGCGTGATCGCCGAGCCAGATCGAACGGTTGTGTCCTGCGGCATTGCTTGCCTCGGAGGCGCCCGTGAACAGGCCGGACAGAATGATGTTGCCGCCCCATGCATTGAGCGTGCCGTCGATGTTGAGCTGGCCGACGCTGGTCAACTTGATGGTCTGACCGGGATCGACATTGATCACTGCGCCCTGTCCGATATCGAGCACGACACTGGCCAGATCGCCGGCGGTCGATTGCGAGACGCCGGCTTGCAACGACAAGCTTGCGCCAGCTCGCTGGACGAGCTGGTTCTGCGCGGCATTCGGCATGTAGAGCGGCAGCGTCACCACACCGAGCGCAGCCGACGGATCGCCGCCAGTGGCAATACCGGATGCACCGGCTGCGAGTTGATAGGTCGGCATTGCGACATCGACCACGACGCCGGGCGCAACGCTCACACCCTTATGGCCATTGATGGCGTATTGCGCGAAGCCGGTCCGGAAGATGCTGGTGTCGAGACTAAGCACCGCCGCATCAGCGGCGCCGCCGATCACAATCTTCGGACCGCTGTCGATGGTCAGCGTACCCCCGCCAGCGGCGCCGTAGCCAAGCAGCGTCCCGCCCAGCGTCAGCCGGCCATTACCCGCACCGAACGCATCGGCGAGCAGGCTGATGCTCCCACCCTTGCCGCCCTTAAAGCTGCCACGGATATCGAGCATCGCGCCCGACGATGTATCGATGGCCGCGCCGTTCTCGACAGCGACGTCGCGCGACGACTGCAGCGATACGCTGCCGCCATCGCGATAGGCCTGCCCGCTACGCTCATCGTCAGCAGCGATAGCATTGACCCAGAGACCGCGCACATCAATGGTCGCACCGTCGTGCACCGTGACCGTCGATGTGCCGTTCGAAACCAACGCCACCTGCGTCGCGCTCGTCCCTGAGCCCGTAAACAGATTGCTCGCGCTAACGCCGCCGGAGCGTGCCGTGATATCGGCCTTGATGTCGATCAACGGCGCGATGAGCCTGACGACGCCGCCATCGGCGAGTTGCACCGGCGCATCGATCGTGATCCTGCCGCGGCTCCCAAGATCGAGCCCGCCAAGTTTTTGCGCACTGAGATAACCCGCATCGAACCACGCTGTATTGGTTCGATCCGCCGGCAATCCCGACGCTGCCGGATCTGCGATGCGGACATCGGTGTTATAAAGATCGGTCCGTCCTGTTGCCCCATATTGGCCGAGCGCGAGCGTGCCGTTCTGCGCCACCGTGGTCTGGGTCAGCTTGTAGCCATCGGCCACCGCGCTGCTGCGCTTGCTGGTTTGATACTGTCCCGTGACCGTATCGGCGACGATGCTTGCGGCAAAAATCGACGTCGGCGTCGAGAGGTTCAACCGGCCGGCGTCGCGACCGACGCTGTAGGCGTCTTCCCAGCGCAGTGAGGTCCGCCCACGGTCGAACACCGTCGTCCAGGTTTCGGTGAGGCGATCATCGAGCTTGCCCTGGATTTGATGCGTCCGCGAGAAAGATCCGGCAAAGCCGACAAACGTCATGTCGGCCGGCGCATTGTCCACCGTATAGCGGCGGCCATCGATGCCGATCAGATTGGTCGAGCGGATCCAGCCCGCTGCATAATCCAGAGAACCGCCGGAAATATTGAACGTTGCGCCGCTCTGCGCGATCACTTCCGACGTGGCCGCCAGCGTGATGCTGCCACCGATTGCCGCCCACTCGCCGATCGTATGCGGCGTGGTGTTCAGATAGCCACCGACCTCCAGCAGGCCACCTTTGGTGTAGTAGCGATTACCGGTGTAACCGCCAGTGCCATCCGCCACCAGCGTGAGGCTGCGCACGTCGATCCAGACATCGTTGCTCTTGAGCACGTTGGAATCGCGGTTTTGCGGGGAATCCCGGAGTTCATTACCCTGGACGCTGATCTTCACATTGTTGGACGCCATCGCAAGCGCGACGCCGCGCACGCCCGACACGTCGAGCGTCGCGCCCTCTTCGGCAACGATGCGCTTGGCCGAGACAGCGATCTGCCCGCCTTGTGCCGCCGTGATAGAGCCGCCCTTGAACGTGACCGTGCCACCGCTGACGATCTCGACCCGTGACTGATCCTGGCGATCAGCAAGTAAGGACAAATTGTCGAAGGTCGTAGTGCCGACGCGCAAGAGATTGGCCGCATCGGAGGCCTTAATCAGCGCATCGCGCTGGCTGTCGATGGCCGTCTCGTCGCTATCGAGTTCCGGCAGGATCGCACTGACACTGCCAGCGGCGAGCCCGATACTGCCGGCCGTATCCGAGGCCTTGTTCAATAGATGAATGGTGCCACGGGTATTGACCGAGGTGGTTGCGATCAACACGCCGTTCTGCGCGAGGCTACGCCCGGCCATAGTGATGTCGCCCTGCTGCGCGAAGATCAGGCCGGTATTGGTGACGTTGCCGCTGGTGCTTCCAGCCTTCATGATCGGCGAGATCTCGTTGCCACGCGTCGTCGAGGTCTGGTTGGCATCGCTGCCGAAACCTGCGCGCAACACAAAATCGTCGCCCGCAGCCAGCATGGTCTGCCCACGTGGCGTGGCAATCGTGCCGGCATTCTCGACCTGCGATCCGATCATCAGCACGAAGCCGCCGCCGGAGGTCACCGAGCTCGGTGCACGGGTTTCGATCGACGCGCCCGCCTCCACCACGACCTTGCCGCCGGCAGCCTTGAAACTCGGCGTGTTCGGGCCATAGATGCCATTGGCGGTGAATTGTTCGTTGGTGATCCCCGCTGTCGAGGCGATCAGCGAGCCGACATTGATCTGGCTGTTGCCGCCAAAAATGATGCCGTTCTGATTGATCACATAGACATGCCCGTCGGCCTTGATGTTACCGAGGATGTGGCTCGGCGCAGTCGTACCGACGACGCGGTTGAGCGCCACCCAGCTGCTATTGCCCTGCTGGTCGAATGTCAGCGTGGTGCGCGCGCCCACATTGAATGATTGCCATTCCAGAATGGCCTGCTGCGTCAGCTGCCGAATGCCGACCTGGGTCTGGCCATTGGCATCGACGGTCTGCGTCGGCGCATTGGCACCATCCCATTTACCGCCCGGCGCCACCAAGAGGCCACCTGCACCAAGACCGTTCGGCACCGCCACTGGCACAGACACTGATGTCTGCTGCGCGGCAGCCGCAGCGCGCGCCGCGGCCTGGATCGCCTGCATATCCTGCACCGCGCGCGCCGCCCGCGCCAGCGATTGTTGGGTCTGCTGTGCCGCAGTTGCCGCGCGCTGTGCGGTTTGCGTCGCCGCATCGGCCGCAATGTTCGGAGCCGAAACCGCGCCACCTGCACTGCCACCATTCAGCGCGCGCGCATACAATGTGCCCGACGCGATGCTGAGCAGCGCGGTCGAACAAACACCCGTCAGGAGTGCACGATGCAGAAAACGCGAACGCTGCGCGTGAGAAATCGATACTGGCAGCACAAGCGGACGGACGGGCATAAGAATTCCTTCGGGCATCTGTCATGGAGGCGACCGGCAACCCTGCCCATCATCCTCTCATTAAGCTGACCGACGCCAACCCACCGACCCGACATCGCCTCGAGGATTTTTTTATGCCCGAGGCCAGTATTTTTCCGATCAACCGACCAGCACAATCCCGCCCGGCAAATGCCGCGCCTTTACATCGAAGGCCGCTTGCAGGCGGGGTACAACTTCATCGATTCTGTCCAGACGGAATGTCGCCAGCACGGATCGTCTCCCAAGCGCTTCATTCACCAGAATGATCCGGCCGGGCCGATAGCGATTGACCTCCTCGATCACCCGCGCGAGCGGATCGTTCCGGAACACCAGCACGCCGCGCTCCCACGCCGTCACGATCTCCGCATCGATATCTGCCACGTCACTGATGCCTTGCGAGCCGTAGACAACCTGTCGATGCGCAGCCAAGCTGACTGTACGGCCGCGATGCTCGATTTCAACCTCGCCTCCCAGGCAGGTGATGCAGATCGACGAACCGTCAAATCGGACATTGAAGCGTGCGCTCTGCGCGCGTGTGCGTCCCTCGGCGGCCACGAGCGAAAATACGCGGGGATTGTTCGCCGCCATCTCGACAGCTGCTTCGCCCGCCAGCAATTCGACACCGTCCGCTTGAGACGACTTCTGCAGACGCGCCATGCTGCTGCGGGTGTTGAGCCGCACGGAAACATCGTCCTGCACCGCGAATTGCCGTTGTTCTCCCACTCCTGTCCGGTAATCCGCCCGCAGGTCGGTCAATGACGGCCACAAATCCAGCGGCGGCCTGACCACCACATAGGCCGATGCAGCGGCGGCCGCTGCGAGTGCGCCTCCCAGAAAGGCGCGACGTCCAAGCCGGATCTGGTTCTTCGCAGACCATTCGTGAGGCGCGGATTGCGGCCGGCCCGCGATCTCCGTCGCTGCCGGCCCGAGTTTTGTCCATACAAGATTGGCCTCGGCGAACGCGCGCCGATGCTCGCGGCTGCTTCGCCGCCAGCGTTGCAGCGCTTCGGCATCGGCCGCAGTGGCTTCGCCCGAATTCAGCCGGATCAGCCATTGCTGGGCCTCGCGCCGCAGCGTGTCCTTATCGTCAGCCATGGGCATCGATGCTGTCATGCCGGTGTCTGGTCGCTCCAGAATCCAACCGAGCGCTGTGGGTGATATGTCTCATTACAAAGTCGGTTCTGACGGGTCCGAACCGAACTTCCGCGGCGAAATTCGCTCCAGACGTTCCGAACAGTGATCAAGCGCACGCTTCAAGTCCCGCTCAACCATCCGAATCGAGATACCATAACGAAGCGCGAGAACCTTGTGCGGCGTTTCTTCCAGCCGCGCAGCGACGAAAATCGCCCGGCATCGGGGCGGCAGTTCATCAAGCGCCTTCGTCAATGCAATGATCTCAGCACGCGATTCCGCGATGCGGGCCGGATCGAGTTCATCGTCATCCTGATGACGCAACGCCTCGATCTCCGATAATGTCAGCCGGCGTCGATCGGCATCGCGGCGATCTGCTGCGATATTGAGCGCAATTCTGAACAGATAGGCATCCGGGCTTTTGAGAATACCGGGATCGCCCGGCCGCTCGAGCCTCAGCCAGGTTTCTTGCAGTGTCTCCGCCGCGAGATCCACCGAACCGAGCCGGCGTGCCAGCCGATGCTTGAAGTCGTCATAATGATCGACCAGCAACGTGCGCAAACCTGTCCAGCCGGCCTCGCTCACGGCAACAGATCCGCGCCTACCGAGCCACATCCCAATTTACGGCCTGACTGCACGAGTATGGTCGATGGCTGCGGGAGACCGGTCGGCGGCGGCTGGATCATCAACTGGCCAAGAAGCCCCGCCAGACGCGCATCTCGTGTCGAGTCCGCTGATTCTCCCTGCACTGACACGCGCATCACCGCGCCAGACGGCGCAACCCACAATCGCAACAGCATTCGGTGAGGATCGGAGTTTGACTGATCGAGACGGCAAAGCGTCCGCGTGACCGCCTGCTGGAGCGCTGCCGAGTAGTCCGGATAATCCGGCGTCCAGGCTTGCGCCGCGATCTTGCTTTGCTCAGTACGTGCGAGCGTAAAAGCGCCGACTTGCGTATAGCGCGGTGCCAACCCCGTTCCCTTCAGCAGCGCGTTTAGCGCATCAATTGGCGTGAATGTTCCGTTGACGGCATTCGATCTGCGACCTGCAACGAGATCTCCGAGCACGAGAATTTCGATCCCCGTGACCGAGCTGTACGTGTAGAGCGCATCCGCAAGCGGTTGTGCCGGAATGCTCAGGCTCGCTGCTTTGCCATCGGGGCGGTCAAGCCGCTCGTTCGCTCTGGCTAACACCATACCCGCAAGCGCAAAGCCCATGACCAGCCAGAATAGACATGCATGACCAGCACGGCGCCTAGGCTTTTTCGCGGGATCGCGATCGCATATTCGAAAATCTCTGTACATATTTGACGGTCGGCCCGCGAACAACCGAGGCGCTCAAAGCTCACCCCGACCATCCAGTACAATCTATCGATGGAAATAGACGGCAAGCGCCAAGCCCACAAAGCCATCGCGGACGTCGTTACTGCCGCAATATTACAGTCTCAAGACAGTTAGGACGCTGAGCGGGCTCACGTCGAGCCACATCCTGCTTCAGTAGGCATACCCGATCGCCAGATTGATAGCGTTTCAATCGATATCCGTGCAGGCGCAACACCGTCAAATGCCTGCGCGGATACACCAAGAAATTTTGCGACATCCATCCGCTTCATGACGGTCAAGGTCCCGGGAGGCTCTAAACATCGACCGGAGAAACTTGTTAGTGATCTGGAATGTCTGCTTTGCGCCAAGAGCGGACGTTGACCTTTAGCGACACTCTTATTTTGCAACGACCAGTGCGTCGTACGTACTTCCTCTCGCAGACGAAGTGGCCGCCGTAGTTTGCTGGATCAGCGGGAGAACAGGACGCAAACGCGGTAAAGGCTCCTGTGGGCTGATCGAAAGCAGTTATCGTGGTGGTGAGACGGTCGTAGCAAGACGTCCCCGCTCGGATGCAGTCAATTGCTTCGTGTCAGCTTCAGAAAACGTGCCATTGCCCAAGACGCGGATCTGGTTGTTCGTGTCATAGTTGCTGCTGCGCCGATCGCGATTTCGACGCTGTTCCTCGTCATTTTGATCTGCCCCGCCGCCATAGCCGAGCACTTCGACGATGATCACCGAGGGCTGAGCATTAGCGGTTTGCGTCGGCACGGCCGTCTGTTGCGAAGCAGCCGTGGCATTCGATGACGAGAGTGCGGCACTGATGCTCGGGGCCTGCACCGTCGGAATGCCCGTCGCCGTTCCCTGCACCTGAATATTCGCAGCGTTCAGCACCTGCAGCGCCGCGAGGTTGACATTGCCAGACACGCGAATACCCGCTTCGCCAGCATCGATGACGCCGAGCGGCGCGATCAGGTCGATGTCGCCGGCGGGAATTTCCGGGATCGGGTTCAGCGTGGCGATACCGGCGCCCGAAGTCGGGACGACCGGGGACAGTTCGACATTGCCGAATTGGTCTGTGCTGCGCCGTGGCGGCGTGTAGAGGATCGTCGTCTTGGCGCCACGACCAGCATTGATGTCGCCGGTCGCGGTCCAGGCGAGAATGTTGCCGCCGAAGGTCGTCATCACACGCGAGAGGCCGAGCGGGATGCTACCCTTCGCATACATGCTGATGTCGCCCTGACCCTGCGTCACCGCGCCAGCGCTTGCCGGAACAAGCTGTCCTTCAACGCCGATGATGGTCTGGCCGCCCGGTGTCAGCATTTCGATGTCTCCACCGAATTGCGTGCGCACGCCGGAGCCGCCGAACATCACGATGTCACCGCTGCGCGCAATCGCGTTGCCGTCGGCATCCGCCTCCGGGAAAAACGCCGCGATGATGCTGTTGCCCCGCAGATAGGACTTGTAACGCGGACTATCAGGATTGTTGTATTCGCGGCCGGCCGCCTTCAGTTCCGCAAAATACACGTCCCGGAGGAAGATCGCCTGCTGCTCTTGCGCCAGCGACGCGAAATAGGCGCGGCGCTCGTCATCCGTGCCGTCGAATCCGTATCGCTCCTTCAGCCATGCCGCGAGCTCCTGCTCATAGGTCTTGACGACCTTGCCGGGCTGCTCCGCTAGCGGCGTGCCTTTCACCGCGAGATTGGCCGGATCAAGATACAACGCCGCGAGTTTCGCATAGTCCGGCGCCCCGCCGACGATGCCCGCCTGCATCAGGATGCTGGCGCCCGGCCGTTTATCGCCGCTGACCACGGCGCCGAGGCTGGTCACGAAGCCCTTGTCGTCCTGGCGGATATTGCGCCCCGCCGACACCACCAACGAGCCCGGACCGGCCACCTGCGCATTGGCATAGATCACGTCATGTCCGGCCTCGATCAGGGACAGGTCGGTGACATTGTTGTGCATGGCGAGCAGGTTCGGCGCGATGATATCGTCGCCGGCCCGCATCCACACCGGCGTCGCCGCTTCGTACCAGGTACCATAGCTGCGGGCGCGGCTGTAGAGTGGCTCGATGCCACTCAGCGAACGCACGCTGCCGAAGGTCAGGTTGACAATCCTGCCGCCCGCATAGATGCGCGCAGGCTCGCCGCTACCCGCATGCAAGCCGCTCGTCGTCGGCGTATTCGGGCCAAAAGCGAACAGAGGCAGCGAGTAGCCCGCCAGTTCTTGGCGCTCCATGCCGTCGCTGGACAGATTATGCACCAGTCTGCCATCCACTGTGGCCTGGAAGGCGGTGTTGAACGGACTCGGTAGCACCGTATCTGCGCCCGACATGGCGATGGAATAGCCGCCGGCATAGATACTGTCGCCCGCCAGCAATTCGAGCTGGCCACGCTTCGACGGCGCCAGCAGGATTCCGGTGCTGACCGGTGTGCCGTTCTGACGATCCTTCATTCCTTCGCCGAATTTGATGTCGCCGCCAGCCGCCACCGCGCGGAAGATCGACGGATAGATCATGTTGCCATGGGCCAACGTGTTCTTGCCGATCCAGTCGAAGCCGGCATTGCTGCCGGCATCACGCGCGCTTGCCGTCAGGGTCGGCACGATATCGCCGCCGGCGGAAAACAGGTTGATCGCCGTATGCTCGGTCCAGAGCGAGAACCAGCTGGCACCGCCGCCGGTCTGCACCTGCCCGCCAAAGGTGAACGGCGTCGAATTGATGGCGCGGACGCGGCCGGGATCGCCGGCGCCGCCGAGCACCAGCGCGCCGCGGGTGTCGATATTGGCCACGGCATCGCCGAGCATCAGCACCAGACCAGCGGCCGATCTGCCGCCGGATGCGACGAACGGATTGCCCGGCAGGATGCCGCCGCCATTGCCGCCATATCCGGACCCTGCTTCTGGGAAGTCGATACCGCCCATCGCCGCAGTGCTGACCTGCAGCGTGCCGCGCAGATTGACCAGCGTGCCATTGAGATCGAGCCGCTGGTTGTACCCATCGGTCGCAGTCGCCAGCAGGTTCGGATTGAGGGCACCGCCGGTGCGCAGCGTGAGATCGCCGCCGCCGGTGAGCACGAGATCGCCATTCACCACACGGCCGGTGGAGCCGACCGCGATGTTAAGGCCTTGGCTGCGCGGCGCTACATCGCCGAGGGTGCGATAGATGGAGTCGCCGCGGCCATCGACGATGCCGGCATGGCCGCCGGCGCGCAGCGTGAGATCGCCGCCACCTAGCGTGCCGATGCCGGTAAAGCCGACCAAGCGCGGTGCGGCGAGCGGCCCTTCGATCGGATTGGCATAGGTGCCGAAATTGATCCACCAGCTGGTCGCGATGTCGCCGACCCCCGCGGTGCCGCCGCTGCCCTGCCGCCACAGCCAGTTGCTGACCGCAGCGCTCGCGAAACCGGCCGGCGCCTGCTGGCTTGCCGAAGGATCGAGAGCAATCCCGCTCCAGGCTTGGGCGCCGAAACTGTCGCCGATCACGTCGCGGCCGGCATCGATCAGCACATTGCCGCCCTGGTCCGGATACCAGGCGCGATAGACGCCGAGCGCCGCATCATATTTGCCGCTGCCCTGTGCGGATCCGATCACGCCGTTGCCGCGTTTCAGCTCGTAAGGCGCATTGGCGGCGTTACCACCGGACAGCAGACTGTTAGTGCCGGCGGTGTAGACACCGAACACCGACATCATGCGGACGTCGCGACCGGCGACCACTGAGAGATCGCCAGTGCCGGTGCGAATGACGCTATAGCCAGGCGTGCCATGCTTGTAATCATACGTCGTGGTGGTTTCCTCGCGGCCGCCACCAGTGCAGTAACCGGCGTTCGCACACATTTCCTCGACCGACGTATAGCCGAAATCCGCAAATACTTCCGACACCAGTCTGCCAGCGTAGGATAGATCGCCCCAGCCGTCCATTGAGGCCTTTTCCGAAACCTTGCGCGGTGCCGGCGTGCAGATGCCTACATCCATCGCGCAGAACGCATCGATCGTCATCTGGTATGTATCGGCCATCTCTTTGACGCTCTTGCCGACATCACCAGCGCCATTGCCGTAATAGATGGCGCCAAACTCTGTGAACACCATCTCGCCGATGAACACCGTGGTCGTCTTCGACGTGGTGTTCACGCCGTGATGGGTATCCGCGAGCACGACGTCGCCCTTGCCCTTCACATTGCGTGCGCGCGCATCCACCGAGCCGAGATCGGCGCCGGCGGTCAGCGTCAGATCCCATGATGTGGATCCTTCGCCCAGCATCGGCGCCGCGGCCCAGTTGCGACCGGTGCCGCCCGGACGCAGATTGACCGGCTGATCGTTCAGTAGTTCGATCTTGGTCATGGACGGGATCAGCGCCCCCTGCGCCAGCGTCACGCGCGCGCTCGTGATCAGCGCCACGGGAAGCCTCACGCCCTTCGGCCAGGTGAATGCGGCGACCGGAGCTGTGCTGCGGAGCGTGAAGCCAGCGCCGATCTTGCTGCCGGCATCCAGACGGATTGCAACGGACAGCACCGTGCCGGCCGCATAGACGGTGCCATTGGCGGCGATCACCTCGGCGCCCAGCACGGTGCCGGCGGGCAGCAAGAGCTGGCCCGTCAGCGTGACTTGAGTCGGCAGCGTGGTGCCAATTGGCAACGTCACCTCACGGACCGGGATATCGTAGTTCAGCATCGCGCCGACCGGGAATGTGGTGCCGGATTCCAGCCGGACGCCATCGATCGGCACGACGATGTCGCCGCCGAACGGCGTCGCGCCGCTGCCGGCGACACGGCCCTCGACCAGTTGCCAGCCATTGTCGTCCGGCGTGGCCGGCGGCGGTGCGAAGCCGTCATTGATGCTGCCATGGATGTTGAGATTGCCGGCGGCACGGAACACCAGCGCGCCAGGCTCGCCGAAGCCGCGCCGATTGGCGTCGGAAATGTCCGATTGCGGGCCGTAGCGATGATTCGACAGGTCGATATCGCCGACCACCGTGAGATCGCCGTTCGGATTGTCGGCCGTGACCTTGCCGACGATCTCCACGCCGGGGCGAAGGTGATAGGTGCCGAGGCCGGCGAGCCGCGCGCTCAGCGCAGCATTGCCGAGCGCCGCATTGATGAAGGTCCGGCTCTGCGCATCGATCGTGTCGAGATAGGCCTGGGTGATCTGTTGCGGCTTGCCGCCATTGACATCGGGCACGAGCGCTACGGGCGCGTCGTCATAGGAGCGGAACGCATTAACGACGATGCTCTTGGCACCGGCGATCGCAGGTGCGCCGACGATATCGATCGCGACGTCAGTGGCGCCGAGGCGCGGCGCGTTGAGCGTCAGCGTGCCGCGCATGCGACCGTCATTGCCGGCGGCATTGGTGCCGGTGCGCAGATCGATCCGCGCGCCCGCGGCCAATGTTAGCCGGCCGTCCCGCGTGGTGAGATCGACGATGGCGCGGTTCGGACTGTCGATGATCTTGCCATAACTATCCACGCGCAGGCCGCTGCCATAGGCATCGAGCGTACCGTTGATGGTGAGATCGCCCTTAGCGGCAAGACGGATTCCGCCCACCGAGATGCCCGACGCATCGATGCGGCCGTTCACCGTGAGATTGCCGCCGTCGAGCACGATCTCGACCTGACGCGCCTTCACCTCGTCGCCAATGGTCAGGCTGCCCTGCTTGATCTGGAAACGGCGAGCGCCGAACGCTTCACCGGCAGTGAGGCGTGTATTGAGACCGGCGAAGTCCGCCAGCGTCTGCGCACGCACGGACACCTCTGCCGTCGGGTAAGGCACATAGGTGCCGCCGGCATCGTAGACACCGGTTGCGCCGCCGCGGATGCTGCCGGCGAGATCGACATGGCCAATGCTGCCGAGCGCCGTGACCTGAAGCGTACCGGCGCGATTGTAACGCGCGGACAGGTCGATGCCGGCGCCGGCGCCCATGGCGATACTGCCATTGGCGCTGCTGAGCAGGACATCGCCGCCCCAGCTATACTTCTTGACGTCGAACAGGGCGACTTCGCGGCCCGCCATGTCGATCCGTGTATTGTCGGTCAGCACGAGATCGTCGATCGCATTCAGCGTCAACCGGCCCGACGGCAGCACCACCGCTGTATCGAGCACGATGCGCTGACCCGACAGCTTCAGCTCGGCGCCGAGTGCGGCGCCGGCGGCTTTGACCTGCCCGCCATTGCCGACGATCGTGATCGCACCACCGGCCTTGATGTCGCTGAACGCGCCTGCCGCGCCGGTGATCATGGCGGTGCGGATGGTCAGGTCGCCGCCGCTGAACGCGTAGCCTGCGCCTGGCTGATAGGCGCCTTGCGTCTGATAGACCGCGAGCGAGCCCTTGCCGCTCGACGACACGCTTTCGGAGGCGATGAAATTCACGCCGCTGAAGCCGAGCGCGAGGCGATCCGCCGAGATATGCGGATTGGGACGCGAATTCGGTGCGTAGCCGAGCAGAACGCGGTCGGCGACGATGTCGAGGGTGCCGCTGCCGAGACGGCCGAGCACCGGCGCGCCGGGTAGCTGCGGTTGCGAACTGCCGGGCAGAGCGATGCCGTATTTGGTGTCCTGAACCGCGCCGGACCAGATGAACTCGCCGGTGGTGATGGTCGCCTTGTCGCCGGCCGCACCATAGCCGTAGATCGCAGGTGCGCCGAAGACGAGACGGTCGAGCGACGATTTTCCGGTGACGGGGTTGAGCGTGTTGAGATCGACCGCGCCGAAGATATTGATCGACTCGCGTGCGTTGAGGACCAGCGCCTCCAATGCCGGAGCGCCGACACTGGTATTGCCACGCAGCAGATTGGCGAGCACCGTCTGGTTCAGCGCCATGCCGGGCGGCAATTGGCCGGCCGCCCCGGCGGCAGCGAGTGCCTCGGCTGAGCCGAGATTGACTGCGGAGACGCCCAGCACGAGATTGCGGGTGCCGTAACGCAGATTGTCGCGCAGGGTGAAGGCGGCATTGGTCGCCGCGCCGACCGTCCCTTCCGAATACAGCTGTGTCTCGCCGCCGCAGATGGCGCCGACCACGCAACCGCCGATATCGATCGCGACCGAACCGCTGTCGGTCCCGGACGCAGAACTCGGTGCCAGCAGATTGACCCAGCCGTTGGAGACGACAAACACGGATTGCTCGGTGGGCGCGTAAACGATGCCGTTGCTGGAATCGAACGGTACGGCGCCGCGGCCGAGCGTGTTGATGGTCGCACCCTGCTCGACGGTGATATTGCCCGGTGTCCGGTTTGCTCTCTGGCCCGCGATCAGGAACACTTCTGCGGCCGACAGGACAGCACCTGCGCGGACCGTAACACTGTTTGACGGGTCGAGGCCGAAGGAAATCGTGTTCCCGCCGACCGTGCCTCCGGAGGTCATCCCCCCGCCGATGACCAAGCGGGCGGCGCCGAAGGCATTGAGCTGGTCGGCATAGATGGCGACGCTTTTCGCGTCCGATACCGGCGCCTGCCCGGCCGCGAGGATCTCGATCCCACGGCTATCGACGCTGCGCACCGACAACGTACCGCCATAGCCATTGCTGCCGGCTTCCGGCGCGAACATCGCCTTGCCGTCGAAGATCAGCGCGGGCGAGCCCTTCATGCCCGCCCCCGGCGACAGCCGAAGCTCCAGCATCTTGGCATCCGACGTGATCATGCCGCGCGTATAGTTGCGCCGTGCTGCATCGGCCACGACGAAGGAATTGTAGTCCATCTCGTTAAAGGCGGAGTGCGTACGCACTTTGTCGCCGGGGGTGATGACAAGCTGGTTCGGCAAGGCGGCGCGGATGCCGGTATTGGCTATGCCGAGGTGACCGGTGGCGACATAACTGCCGATCTCGATCGGCGCCGGAGCGCGATCGACCGTGACGCCCTGCCCGATCTCGACGCGGAAGGCGCCGGGGATCATCGCATAGTTCGACGGCAGCAATGTATAGGTGCCGGCCGGCAGGCCCGGCACGCCTGCGGGGATGGTGACCTGCTGGCCGACGATTGGCCTGGCGGCGCTTTCGTTCGCCGGGGCGCCCGGAGCATAGCCATCGAAGCCCGGAACGATGGCATAGACCTTATTGCCGGCACTGCTGTAGCCGAAGGCCGGATTGGCATTCACCAGCGGCGTGGTGAGAATGTTCACCGAACCGCCGCGGCCGCTGAAGAAGCCGGCACCGAGCAGCATGCCGCCGCCGGACAGATCGATGATCGCGCCCTGATCGACGTCGATGGCCCCCCCGCGTAGGGACACGCCGCGTGTCAGATCGCCGCGCGTATTCGCCCCGATCGCGTCGCGGAGCGCGATATCCGCGCCGCCGAGCCTGTAAGTGAGGCCATCGACGGTACCACCATAGGGAACCACGAGGCCGGCGGCGCTGACCGAGGTGATGCTGCCGGACAGGATATTGGTCTGCGACGCCGGTGTGATGTAGGTGCCCTGATCGGCAAAGTCGCGGCCGATCGCAATGCGGCCGAGCGGCGCGCGCACCACGCCGCCCTGATTCACCACCGAACCCTCGAGTGAGATGTCGCCGAACACCGAATACGGCACGACGGGATCGGTGCCCGGCATACGCGCGAGGGATAGCGTTCCACCGACCTTGACGAGGACCTGCTCGCCCGTTGCGGGATAGATTTGCGCAGCGGTAATCGTCATATCCTTCGGCGCCGATAGCATCGCCGTGAGACCGCCGCCTTCACCGGGGACGACGGCCCCGTTGTTGCCGAACAGGCGGACATCGCCGCGGCTGGCGAGCGCGACATGGCGGAAGCCGCCGCGGTGATAGGCCACGTTTCCAGCGTCATATGTCACGCCCTGCCGACCGGCAAAATACGTTCCGCCGCGAACCTCGATCAGGTCCGCAGTGATGCCGAGATCAGCACCATCATAGTCACCGGATGCCGCCTCCGTGCGGAGGCCCGGCACCACCACCTTTTCCTTGGTACCGCCCGTCAAAGGCGCATGCGCCAGCAGGACATGGGGCGCCGCCAAATGCACGCGCGCACCTGCCGTCGCTCCTTCTGCGACACCGATCGCACCGTGGATGCGCAGGCTCTGCGAGAGTGAGAGATCGACGCCGTCAGCGAAAGTGACGAGACCGCCAGCGAGCAAGGCCAGGCTGCCGAAGCCGCCGCGCGCGATTTGATCGACGCCAAGACGGGCCTTTCCATAGGCCAAACCGGCGTCTCCGGGCTGCATTTGGTTCGAAATGGTGCGGCCGCCTTGCGTCAGCACGATGGCAATTTCGCGAGGGGAGAGTATCGCCGCATCGTAGCTTCGCCCGCTGTCATAACGCGGCGAGGCGAGCGCCACGGCAAGGGTTCCGCCCGCGGCGCCCTGGCCGCCCGCGGCTGCGCGTAGCGTGCCGTCGATGACGAGACCATTGGCCGACTGCAGACTGATGACGCCGCCATGGCTGGTGACGTTGAGCGGCGATGACGACTTGCTGATGCCGCCATCGGCGATGTCGATGACGGCCTGCGTGCCCGAGGCATCGAGCAAGGCGCCAGCGCGGATCACGACGAACGAGTCCGGCTGCATATGCTCGCCGCCGTCCTCCACATCGAGATTGCCGCCGATTGCAATCGTGCCGCCATTCCTGACGATGCCGTAGGAACGGGCCAATGCGTCGGTCGCGGTGACGGCGCGCGCGGCGACGTCGAGAACGGCATTGTCGCCGATCCAGATCGAGCGGTTGTGAACACGCTGATCGTAGAGCTCCGGCCCGATCAGGTGATCGATGGCGATTTCGCCGCCCCATGCATTCAGGCGACCGTCCACCGTGATCTGGCCGAGCGCGGCGATGCCGATCTTCTGGCCGGGATCGACGCTGACGGTAGCTCCGGTCTCGACAATGACCATCGCCCCATCGATATCGGACAGAAACGGCAGCGCCGGGCTAGCGCGCAGCGCCAGGCTTGCGCCCTTGCGCTGGGTCAGCGTCGCCTTCGCACCATTCTCAAGATAGAGCGGCCGCATCCAGGATCCGAGCGCGGCATCCGATGCGGCGCCTGTCGGCACCGCCATTGCATCGGCCCTGAGCGTCAGCACCGGCATCGCCACATCGACTTGCGTGCCGGCAGCGACTGTCACGCCGGCATGGCCGTTGACCGTGTAATTCGCAAAGCCCGTCGTGAACAGCGCCGGATCGAGCCGCAGCGTCCCGTCCTGCGCAACGCCGCCGATCACCACCTTGCCGCCGGTTTCGATGTCGAGCTTGCCGCCACCGCCGGCACCGTAACCACGAAGTTCGCCATCCAGCGCCAGACGTCCGTTACGCCCGCCGCCGATCACCTCGGCCTTCAGCGCGACATTGCCGCCCTTGCCGCCGGTGAACTTACCACCTCGCGCCAGCACGCCGCCCGACGACACGTCGATCAGGCTTTCGCGTGCAAGCTTCACCTGGTCCGACGAACTCAGCGACGCTGTGCCGCCATCGATGAAAGCCTGCCCCTGCGCCGAATCGTCGATCGCCCGGTTGACCCATCCGCCACGCAGATCGATCACCGCCCCCGATGCCAAGCTCACCTGGGAAGCACCTGGATTGAGCGGGGTCTCGTTCGCCCCAACTCCGGAGCCCTTGAACACATTCGTGGCGTTGAACGAGCCGCTCTGCGCCGTCACGCGCGCATCGATGGCGATCACCGGCGCGATCAGATTGACATCGGCGCCCGCCGCGAAACTCACATCCGCATCGATACTGATCGTGCCGCGCGTGCCGAGATCCAATCCGCCGAGATTTTGCGCGCTCAGCTGTTTCGCATCGAGCCAAACTGTATTCGACCCGCCGCCGCTTGCCGCATCGGTGATACGTATATCCGAATTGTAGAGATCGAGACGGCCGGTCGCATCATAGCGTCCGAGCGCCAGCGTGCCGTTCTGCGCTGCTGTCGTCTGCGTGAGCTTGTAGCCATCCGTCTTCGCCGCAGCGCGCTTCGTCGTCTGACGCTCGCCGGTCACCGTATCCGCGACGATTCTCGCCTGGAAAGACGCCGTCGGCGCGGACAGAATGAGTTTGCCCGCATCGCGGCCGACGCTGTAGCCATCTTCCCAACGCAACGAGGTGCGGCCGCGGTCGAAGATCGAAGTCCAGACTTCGGTGAGGTTTTCCGACTCTTTGCCCTGGATGTTATGCGTGCGCACGAAACCGCCGGCAAATCCGCTATAGCGCAGATCGGCCGGCGCATTGTCCACGGAGTAACGGCGACCGTCGCTGCCGATCAAGTTGGTGGAGCGGATCCAGCCGCCGGCATAATCGAGCGAACCGCCGGAAATATCGAACACCGCCCCCCGCGCGGCGATCACCTCTTTAGAGTCCAGCGTGATGGTGCCGGCCACGGCCGCCCACTCGCCGATCGTATGTGCGGTGTTGGCGAGATAGCCGCCGACCTCGATCAAGCCGCCTTTGGTGTAGTAACGATCGCTGTCATAGACCTTGTCTTTCGCCGCCACCAAAGTCAGCGCGCGCACGTCGATCCAGACATCATTGTTCTTCAATACACTGGAATCGCGGTTCTGCGGCGAGTCCCGCAGTTCGTTGCCCTGCAGGTTGATCTTGATATTGTTGCTCTCCATCGCCAGCGCAACATTACGCAGGCCCGAGACATCGAGCCGCGCACCGTCTTCGGTGACGATCTTCTCGCGCGCGGAAGCCGCGATCTGGCCGCCTTGCGCCGCCGTGGTTGAACCGCCCTTGAAGGTGATGGTGCCGCCGGTGACGATCTCGATGCGCGACTGGTCCTGACGATCCGCCAACGCCGACAGATTGTCGAAACCGAGAATGTCCTGAGCGCGACGTTTGTTGGCATCGCCCGAGGCATCGACCAGCGCCTGGCGCTGGCCGTCCAGCGCCATTTCCGTGCTGCCGAGTTCGGGAAGCACAGTGGTCAGGCTCCCGGCGGCGAGCATGACGCTGCCCTTGGTGTCCGACGCACTGTTGAGCAAATGGATAGTACCGCGGGTATTCACCGAAGTCGTCGCGATCAGCGCGCCGACCTGTTCGAGCGTACGGCCCGCCAGCGTGACATCGCCCTGCTGCGCGAAGACGAGACCGCTGTTGCGGACAAGACCATTCACGCTATTCGCAGCGATCTGCGGCCGCAATTCGATGCCGCGCGTGGTCGAACTCGTGTTGGCGCCCGCGCCAAGTCCGCGGCGCAGCACGAAATCGTCGCCTGCGGCCAGCAGCGTCTGCCCCTTCGGCGTCGCGATCGAACCGGCATTGCTGACCTCGCTGCCAATCATCAGCACATAGCCGCCGCCCGACGTCACCGCACGCGGCGCATGGGTTGCAATGGTCGCGCCGGCTTCGACCACGACCGCCCTGGTCGCTCCGGTGAAACTTGCGAGATAGTTGCTGCCGCTCGCTTCGCTAAAGATGCCGTTCTTGGCGAATTGCTCTGGCGAGATCCCCGCAGTGGACGCGATCAGCGAGCCGACATTGACCTGGCTGTTGCCGCCAAACACGATGCCGTTCTGGTTGATCACATAAACATGACCATCGGCCTTGATATTGCCCAGGATCTGGCTCGGCGCGGTGCCGCCGGCGACGCGGTTGAGCGCGACCCAGCTGCTGTTGCCACCCTGGTCGAAAGTCAGCGTGGTCCGTGCGCCGACATTGAAGCTCTTCCAGTTCAGTATCGCCTGCTGCGCCTGCTGGCGGATATTGACCTGGGTCTGGCCATTGGCATCGATGCTTTGGGTCGGATCCAAGGCACCGACCCAGGTGCTTACGCCACGGATCGCATCAAGGCCACCGGCGCCGAGACCGTTGGGCACCGACGATTGCGCAGCGGCGGCCGCGGCACGCGCGGCGGCCTGCACCGCCTGCATGTCCT